>JADMIO011721408.1_pt1 | contig 84239 bp, 74 predicted proteins | sample 8958161 | NCBI WGS metagenome assembly JADMIO01 (sample SAMN16585339, study PRJNA669376) | soil metagenome | isolation source: Crop rotation soil | place: USA: Cullars Rotation, Alabama | collected 2011 | reverse complement strand
GCCGCGACTTCAAGTCACGTGAATTCCAAGCTTCGGATCCCACTGTGCTGGAAAGGGAGATGGGTGAGCGCCGTGTCGAGGTCGCCGGCGTTGTACGCGACGGTGGCCGCAAGCATGTGCTCCTCGGCCGTGCGTGGCGCGCCGTTTCCGGGGACGATCTGGCGCTCGCACACGTTGAGGTAGAGGCGAACCCGTTCGTGGAGCTCCTTCTCTTCGGGATACCCCGAGAGCACGGAGCGGAGCAACGTGGCGGCGCGGGAGTATTCGTGGGTCTGGAGGGCCGCGAGGCCCTGTTCGTAGATGGCAACGGCTTCGACGTAGCCGGCTCTGGTAATGGGCGGCCGCGGTGAGGGCTTTTCAACGGGAGACGGTGGAACAACCTGCTTGACGGGGCGGGGCTGGGCCCGCCGCTGCTTCGCCACAGTGCCTCCTGGCAAAAGGGGGCTACCCTACCAAAAAAATATTGCATCGGTCAAGGCGTGTTGGAATTCTTCAATCGCTCCACAACAGAGTAGATGTATTTGGTCGTAAGACCAAATTTATCGGCCGTTTCGGTGGTTGCGGGTCGCCTGGCGTAGCCCATATCATTGGTCAAATGATAGAAATACTTGTAAATATCTGTATCTGATGCGGTTTCAGCGGTGGAATCAGCGGAGGAGCGAGGACCAAGAACGAGCGTGAACTCCCCTTTCTCGACGATCTTCAGGCCAGGCAGGGCGCTTGTCGAGGTCCTGATCACTTCCTCGTGTAATTTTGTGAGCTCACGGCAGATAATTATAGGTCTTTCAACCAATAATGAGCCAATTGCGTCAAGGGTCTTGCGGATTCTGTGAGGAGCCTCAAAGAAGACGACCGGCCGACGCTCGTCGGACCATCGCTCCAACCACTTCTTGCGGTCATTTGCCTTAGGCGGGGCAAAGCCAGCGAACACGAAATCGTCGGCCGGCAGCCCTGAAACCGTGAGCGCTGCCAATACCGCACTGGGGCCGGGAATCGGGACGACCGGCGTACCCTGAGCGATCGCCGCGGCGATCAGCCGCTGGCCGGGATCCGCGACGACCGGGGTGCCGGCGTCCGACACGAGCGCCACGTCACGCCCGGCAGACAGCGCTTCCAGCAGTTGCGGAAGTTTCTCGCGCTCGTTGTGTTCGTGAAAGCTCGTGGCCGGCGTGCTGATGCCGAAATGGCGCAGCAGTACCAGGGTGCGCCGAGTGTCTTCGGCGGCGACAAGAGCGACGCTTTTCAGGGTGCTGAGCGCCCGAAGTGTAATGTCCTCGAGGTTCCCGATCGGCGTGGCCACGACATACAGACTGGCGGGCATGCGGGACAGGGATATTGTACCATTGAGAATTCGTCGCCTAGCCCTGAACCGCGGATCCCGAGCTGAGTTCACCCAGAATGATGCGTTCGTCCGAGCCCTTCAACCACTTCGTCGACGACTATCTCGCCTACCTCCACGAAGTTCATCCGACCAGCGCCACGCTGGACGGCGTTCATACCCATGACGATCTGCTCGAGGATCTGAGCCGGCAGGGGATCGAGCAGCACACGCGCGCGCTCTCGGGGTTCGCCCGGCGGCTGCAGGACATCAACGCCAACGATCTGACGCCCGTCGAGCGTGCCGAGGAGCCGATGGTGGCCGCGAACATCCAGTCGCGGATGTTCGAGCTCGAGCACACGCGCACGTGGGAGCGGAACCCGCAGCTTTACGCCGACACGATTTGCTCGAGCATCGCTGGCCAGGTGGTGTTTTCGCATTCCCCCATCGAAGAGCGGGCCCGGCGGGTCCTCTCCAAGCTGCGCCAGACGGCCCGGCTCGTCCAGGCCGCGCGCGACAACATCAAGGATCCCCCTGGGATTTTCGTGAAGGTCGGCCTCGAAACGTTCCGTGGGGCGCTGAAGTTCATCCAGGACGATCTGCCGAAGGCCTTTTCCGCGCTGGACGACATGCACCTGCTCGGCGATCTCGCCGACGCGTCGACCGAGGCCGCGCAGGCGGTTGGAGGGTATCTCCAGTATCTGGATGAAGAGCTCGCGCCCAAGGCGCGCGGCTCCTTTCGGCTCGGCCGCGAGATGTTCGAGAAGAAGCTCCGGCTCGATGAAAGCATCCCCCTCGATGCGGACCGTCTGCTCAACATCGCGCTTCGCGAGTTCAAGGCCACGCAGGAGGAGTTCAGGACGCTCGCCGGCAGGCTGGATGGCGGCGATCCGATCGCGGCCTGGCGGAAGGCCAAGGAAGATCATCCGGCGCCCGGAGCGCTGGCGAAGGCCGCGCAGGATCAACTCGAAGAGCTGATGACGTTCATCGATCGCAATTCGATCGTGTCTCGTCCTCAGGCCGAGCCGGTGATCGTGGCGCCGACGCCTGATTTCTACCGGTGGTCGTTCGCCAGCATGTGGGTGCCCGGGCCGTTCGAGCAGAAGCCGACCAACGCCTATTACTACCTGACCGACGCCGATGCCTCATGGCCGGCGGAAAAAAGGGAAGAGCACCTCCGCGACTTCAACTACCCCACGCTGTGGGCGATCTCGATCCACGAGGTGTTCCCCGGCCACTTCCTGCACTTCCAGCACCTGCGGAAGGTCGAGTCGAAAGTCCGGAAGTCGATCATGTTTGCGCCCACGTCGTTCGTCGAAGGATGGGCGCATTACACCGAGCAGATGATGATTGAGGCCGGTTTTCGGCGGAACGATCAGACCCTGAAGCTCGGGCAGCTTGCCGAGGCGCTCATCCGCCTCGCGCGGTTCATCGTGTGCATCCGGCTGCATGTGGAAGACTGGTCGGTCGAGCAGGGCATGCGGTTTTTCCGGGACGAAACGTTCCTCGAAGAGGGTACAGCGCGCCGCGAGGCGGAGCGCGGCACGTTCGATCCCACGTACCTGGTCTACTCGGTCGGCAAGCTGGCGCTGCTGAAGCTGCGCAAGGACTACAAGGAGCAGCAGGGGGCCAAGTACTCCCAGCGCGTGTTCCACGACCAGCTGCTCGGGAACGGCACCGCCACCTTTTCGGTCCACCGCCAGCTCATGCTCGGCGAGACCTCCGGCGACCTGCTGGAATAGCTATAATCGATCAGCTATGCCGCTCTACGAGTATGAATGCGAGGCCTGCGGGCACCGCTTCGAGCAGATCCAGAAATTCTCGGATGCGCCGCTCGAGGAGTGCCCGAGCTGCGGGAAAAAGGCGCTCCATAAGCTGGTGTCGTCCCCGGCCATCAAGTTCAAGGGGTCCGGCTGGTACATAAACGACTACGCGAAGAAGGACGCGCCCGGCTCGTCAAAGACCGCGTCGAAAGACGAGAAAGCGGAGAAAAGCCCGGCTGGCGACGCAGGCAAGTCCTCGACCGCGTCAGAGACCCCCGCCGCCGCGCCCGCGGCGACTCCCTCGAAAGACTCCTAACCGACAGGGCTGAAGCCCTGTGCCACCGATGCTTGTGCCATCGCTGCCTTGCTTGCAGCGGGATTACGGTGGCATAGCCAGAACATCGCGGTGGCACGCCGCGACATTCCCGGTGGCACAGCCCTTCAGGGCTGTCACTTTCTCGTGGCGGCGGTACGGCGGTCGAGAATTTCAGAGCGAAGGTAGGACTGGAATTCCTCCGCGAGATCCGGCCGCCGCAGCGCAAAATAGACGACCGCCTTCAGATATCCCAGCTTGTTGCCCGTGTCGTGGCGGGACCCCTGCACTTCGTAGGCGTAGATCTTCCGCTGCTGCAGCAGATGCCTCAGTCCGTTCGTGAGCTGGATCTCCCCGGTCTTGTCGCTCGCCGTCGCTTTGAGCACCGGAAAGATATCCGGCGTCAGGATATAGCGGCCGATAATGGCGAGGTCCGAGGGCGCCTCCTCGCGCGACGGCTTTTCCACCAGGTCGCGCACCAGGTGAACGCCGCCGCCGATCGTCACGCTCGTGTCGATGTCGACGATGCCGTAGCTGGAGACCTGATCGGCAGGCACCCGCTCCACGGCCAGCACCGGTCCGCCGAACTTCTCGTACACGTCGATCATCTGCCGCAGCGCCGGAATCTCCGAGTCAATCACGTCGTCGGCCAGAATGACCGCGAACGGCTCGTTCCCGACGAGCTCCGCTGCGACGAGCACGGCGTGCCCGAGGCCGAGCGGCTCCCCCTGCCGGACGTAGGCGAGGTTGATCATGCTCGAGATCTTCCGGACCTCTTGCAGCTGCTCGCGTTTGCCGCGGCTCTCGAGGAAGCTCTCCAGCTCGATGGAGACGTCGAAGTGATCCTCGATGGCATTCTTGCCCCGGCCCGTCACGATAATGATGTTGTCGACGCCGGACGCCACGGCCTCCTCGACGCCATACTGGATGATCGGCTTGTCGACCAGCGGCAGCATCTCCTTCGGCTGGGCCTTGGTGGCGGGAAGAAATCTGGTGCCGAGTCCGGCGGCTGGGAAGATGGCTTTACGAACCGTCGATTTCACGCTGGATACTCCATGGGTGGCCCTATTTTACCGATAACGGTAGGATTTCATCATGCTTGATCCCGTATTTGTGCGCGACCACCAGGATGCGGTCCGGCGCGGCCTCCAGAAGCGCGGGCTGAGCATCGACAACGAGCTCGAAGCGCTGGTGACCCTGGAAAACCGCCGCCGCCGCCTCATCCCCGAGCTCGAAGGGCTGAAGCGCGAACAGAACTCGTCGGGCGACGAGGTGGCGAGGGCGAAGCGCCAGGGAAAAGACGCGACCAGCATCATGGACGCGAGCCGTCAGAGGGCGCAGCAGATCCGGCAGCTCACCATCGAGCTCGACCAGGTGGAGTATCAGCGCTCGAGCCTCATGATGTCGCTGCCGAACCTCCCGCACGAGAGCGTGCCGGAAGGGAAGAACGAGGCCGACAACCAGGTGGTGCGCACCTGGGGGCAGCCGCGGGTGTTCGATTTCACGCCGATTCCGCACTGGGATCTCGGGCCGGCGCTGGGCATTCTCGACTTCGAGCGCGCGACCAGAATGTCCGGTTCACGGTTCTCGGTGCTCATGGGGGCGGGCGCGCGCCTGTCCCGCGCCCTGATTAATTTCATGCTCGACCTGCACACCAAAGAGCATGGCTACGTCGAGGTCGCACCGCCCGTGCTCGTCAACCGGGCCTCGCTCGAAGGCACCGGGCAGCTGCCGAAGTTCGAAGCGGATCTCTTCAAGATTGCGGGCGAGTGGGATCTGTTCCTCATTCCGACCGCCGAGGTGCCGTTGACGAACCTTCATCGCAGCGAAATCCTGGACGGCGATCTGCTGCCCCTCAAATACGCGGCCTTCACCCCGTGCTTCCGAAGCGAGGCGGGTTCGTACGGAGCCGACGTCCGCGGGCTCATCCGCCAGCATCAGTTCGACAAAGTAGAGATGGTGAAGATTACGCGGCCCGATCAGTCCTACGACGAGCTCGAGAAACTGGTCGCGAATGCCGAGGAAGTGCTCAAGCGCCTCGAGTTGCCGCATCGCACCGTGATGCTGTGCAGCGGCGACCTCGGCGCCAGCATGGCCAAGACCTACGACGTCGAAGTGTGGCTGCCGAGCCAGGAAAAATACCGGGAGATCTCGTCCTGCAGCAACGCGGAAGCGTTTCAGGCCCGCCGCGCCGGCATCAAGTTCAAGACGGGCGGCACCGGGAAGGCCGATTTCGTGCACACCCTGAACGGCTCCGGGCTGGCCGTCGGCCGGACGCTGGTCGCCGTGCTCGAGAACTGCCAGCAGAAGGACGGGACAGTGGTGGTCCCACAGGCCTTGAGGCCTTATATGGGAGGCCTGGAGATCATTGAAAGTAAGAAGTGAGAAGTAGGAAGTAAGAAGTTAGGCGAACTTTCGCTCGAGACGATGCGCCGTCATCTGGCGGATGTGCTGGAGCGTGTCCTCGCCGAACTTCCGGCGCACCATGTCGAGATACGGCGCGTGGGAAAAGTACGCGTCGAACGCGCGATCGCGGAACCGCAGAACCTCGCCGGCCGAGAGGTGCCGCGTCGGCAGCGGAAGCGTGTTCACCGCGTGCTGGGAATACCCGCTCCACGTGTCCGGCAGGCGCCATCCCTGCCGCATCGCTTCCTCGTAGAGCGGCGACCCGGGATAGGCCATTGCCGAATAGAAATTGGCGAACTCGCAGTTGAGGTCCAGCGCCAGGTCCAGCGTCCGCTGCATCGTCTCCGCGGTGTCTTCCGGCAGACCGAAAATATAGTTGGCGATGATGTTGATGCCGGCGGCATTGATGCGGCGCACGGTGTCGTACACCTCGCCGATTTCGTAGCGCTTGTCCACGTCCGTGAGCACGCCGTCGTCGGCGGCCTCGATGCCCAGCGCCAGCCACGTGAAGCCCGCCCGTCGAAGTTTGTCCAGCATCGCGTCCTTGACGGTGTCGACGCGCGCGTAGGCCCAGATGTTGAGGTCGTAGCCCCGCTCGATGATCAGATCGCACAGGCTGATGACGTGCCGCTGGTTCAGCACGAACATCTCGTCCGCAAACTTGATGTTCCGCACGCCGTATTTGTTCACCAGCAGATCGATTTCGGCGATCACGCGCTCCGGGCTCCAGAAGCGATAGCTGTTGACGCCGGTGTTCAGCCCGAGGGCTTCCTCCCCCTTCTTGAACGGCGCCTGAATGCAGCAGAACGAGCAGTGGTACGGGCAGCCGAGGGTCGTGTAGATCGCGGCATACGGCTCACGCTGGAGATGGCCGAAGCAGTGCCAGTTGTGCGCGCGATAACGCCCCATCGGCAGGAGGTCCCAGGCAATGCCCGGCATGTCGGCGTCGAGATCCCGGACGAGCGGCGAAGCCGCGTTGGCGACCGGTTTTCCCTCATCGCGGTACACCAGGCCGCGGATATTCCCCAACGGGGGCGCCGGCGATTCGCGATAAGCGTCGAGCAGGTCCGTGATCGTGAACAACCCTTCGTCCCGCGCCACGAAGTCCACGACCTCTTCGGCCAGCGTGCGCTCGGGCAGCGCAGCAACATGTCCGCCGAGCATCAGGAGCGGAATCCCCGGGTCGAGGTTCTTGAGGGCGGTTGCGATGGCGGAGGCGCCCGTCATGTTCTGCGTGGAGGCCGAGGGCTGGTGGCCGTACACGACGACGGTGGCGAGCTTCGGCTTCATCGACCTGACGCGCTCGGCCGTCTGATCGGGCGACAGTTCTTCGGCTTCGGCGTCGACGATCTCCACCGAAAAACCCTTCCCGCGGACGAAGGTGGCAATCAACCCCGCCCACACGGGATTCTCAACCGCGGTGAGGCTGGTGCCGAGCGACTGGTAAATCTTCGCGCGGCTGCCGGGATTGACGAGAACGAGGTCCAGGCTCATTTGAGGATGTACGGGGGCCGGCCTCTCACATCTTTATAGATGCGGATGATATAGAGGCCGACGCCTCCTATCGCCCCGAGCGTCGAGGCCCAGAAGAACGTCAGCAGTGCGAGCATCGGCCCTGAGAACACCAGCGCCAGCACCGCGCCCGCGAGCCCGGCGCCGGCCAGCACGAAACAGAGATAGACCGGCAGGAAAGAGAACGACGTCATGCCGATCACGAAGGTCTTCCACGGATTCTTGCTGAAGAACGGAAAGTGCGTGCGCCCGGAATGCCGCGCGTCGCGCTCGTAGGGCACGAACGCCTGATTGAATCCGAGCCAGACGACCAGCCCGCGCAAGTACGGGTCGGATTCCCTCACCTGGAGCAGGTGCGCGACCGCGGGCCGCGAGAGCAGCTTGAAGTCGCCGGCATCGACCGGCAGCTCGATGGCGGAGCCGAGCTGGATGATGCGATAGGCGAGCCGCGTAGCCAGCATCTTCAGGGGATGCTCGCCGTGGCGCCTCGTCCGCACGGTGTGCACGACATCGGCCCCTTTCCGCCACCGTTCGATCAGCGCCGGGATGACCTCGGGCGGATCCTGGAGGTCAGCATCCATATAGACGACGGCGTCGCCTTTTGCCGCCGCCATGCCGGCGAGCACACCTTCGGCCACACCGAACCGGCGCGACATGGTCAGAATCGTCACGCGCGGGTTCGCCGCCCGCTCCCTTTGGAGAATGGCGAGCGAATCGTCGGTCGAGTCGTCGTTCACGAACACGAGCTCGTACGAAATGTCCTGGCCGGAAAACATGGCGTGGAGACGCGAGATCAGCGTCGGGATATTGCCGGCTTCGTTCCGAAACGAGAGCACCACCGAAACGGCCGCGGGCGCGCCGGTGTCCATGATCAAACGTTCGTGTACCGGGCGTTGCGGATCATGGCGTATCCCTTTACGAGCTCGCGAATCCCATCGTCGAGGGAAAACGCCGGCGTGTAGCCCGTGCGCTCGATCTTCTCGTTCGAGACGACGTAGTCGCGCTTGTCGGGATCTTTGCCGATGTTGGATTCGTGCACCACGAGCGCGGGCAGCTGCCGCCGGATCCGTTCGCAGAGCTCGAGCTTCGACAGGTTCGCGTCCGACAGCCCGACGTTGTAGATCTGCCCCTTCATCGCGTCGAAATGGTCGATCGCGTGCAGAAACGCGCGGGCGACGTCGCGCACGTGGATGAAGTTGCGCTTGAAATGGCTCTCGAACAGGACGATGAACCGGTCGGTGTACGCGCGGTAGGTAAAGTCGTTGACCAGGAGATCCAGCCGCATCCGCGGCGACATGCCGAACACCGTCGCCAGGCGAAGGCTGACGGCGGCCGGATGGCCGTCGAGCAGCTCGCGCTCCACCGCCACCTTGTCCCGGCCGTACAGCGACACAGGGCGAATCGGCGTCTCCTCCGTACAGAATTTTCCGGCCTCGCCGACGCCATAGCCGCTGTTGGTGACGGGAAGCAGCACGCGCTGCGTTCGGCTGAGCCAGGGAATCATGTCGACGATGGCGCGATAATTCGTCGAGGTGGCGGCGAGCGGATCGCGATCGCAGAGCGGGGCGCCGACGAGCGCCGCCAGAGGAACGATGATGTCGGCGTCCTTGACCAGGGGCTTCATGACGTCGGCGTCGCGCACGTCGCCGCGCACGAGCGAGAACTCGGGCCGGTAGCACACCGCTGCCAGGCTGTCCTGCCCGTACATGAAGTTGTCGATGACGGTGACCGCGAAGCCGCGATCCAGGAGCGCCGGCACCAGAATGGAGCCAAGGTAGCCCGCCCCGCCCGTCACCAGAACCTTCGTCATGTTCACCTTGTTCATCGAGCAGCGCCGTCCAGGACCGCGCGCAGCTCGTCGAGCTCACGCGTGAGATCGTGGGGATGATTTCCCACGAAGAACCCGTGATCGTGGGCGGTGTTCGCGTTCGCCAGATCGCCCACGATGTCGTAGTCGAAGTACTTGATGGCCTCGTGGCGGGGAAAGCAGCCGCCGGTAATCATCCGGAACTCGATTCCCGCCCGCCGCATCGCCTCCATCACCCGGGCCCGGTCGATGCCAACGCAGGGTTGAGGATAACCGTAAAGCTGAACCACGAGCTCGAGCCATGTTCCCGCTGAATGATAAACCGCTTGTCGTCCCTGAAGAGGCTGACGAAGTGCGCCGCATTCCGGCGGCGGGCGGCGAGCATGCCGTCGAGCTTCTTGAGCTGCTCGCGGCCCACGGCGCCGCTCATCTCGATCGGGCGGACGTTGTACCCGGGAAGCACGAATCGGTAGGCCTCGAAGAACGGGTCGTCGAGGCGGGTGCCCAGCGGCGAATCGGGAGGAACGTCGCGGGCCCACCCGTGGTTGCGAATCGCCCGCGCCAGATGGTCGATTTCGGCGTCGTTCGTCAGCAGCAGCCCGCCCTCCATCGTCGAGATGTGATGTGAGTAGAACGTGCTGAACGTGTTGACGTCGCCAAACGTGCCGCAGGGCCGTCCGTTCAGCGTCGCGCCCATCGACTCGCAGTTGTCTTCGAACAGCACGAGGTCGTGGGCGTCGCAGAAGGCGCGCAGCACGTCGAGCGCCGCGGGATTGCCGAGGATGCTGACGGCCATGACCATACGCGTGCGAGGCGTCAGCGCGGCCGACAGCTTCGACACATCCATGTTCAACGTGTCGAGCTCGACGTCCACGAACCGCAGCCTGAAGCCGTACTGCTGAAGCGGGTGATAGGTCGTGGCCCAGGAAATCGCGGGAACGATGACCTCGTCGCCACGCTGTAACGGCCTCGTGGAGCGGTGGCAAAGCGCGGCGACGCCCACGAGATCGGCGGACGATCCGGAGTTCACCATCACCGCGTGCTTCATCCCGAACTTCGCGGCGAAGGCCTCTTCGAAGCGGCGCACTTCGTCGCCCATGGTGAAACGTCCGCTGCGCACGACGCGGTCGATGGCGTCGAGCTCCTCCTGACCCCAGCTCGTGCTCGAGAGCGGATACGCCATCAGCGGTGAACGAGCTCGCGGACCGCGGTGGCGATGCGCGCCGCGTCGGGATAGTAGAACTGTTCAAGCGTGTAGCCGGCCGGCGTGGGCACGTCCGGCAGGCCGATGCGGACGACGGGCGCTTTCAGATCGGCAAACCCCTTTTCGGCAGCGAGGCAGCCAATCTCGGCGCACACGCCGCCCTTCATCCAGGCGGTGTCGACGACGACGAGGCGCCCCGTCTTGTGAAGGGACTCGAGCACGATCTCTTCGTCCAGCGGCTTGATCGTCCTCAGGTCGACGACCTCGGCGTCGATCCCCTCGCCGGCCAGCTGGGTGGCTGCCTGAAAACCGAGCTCGATCGCGTGCGACGCGCCGACGATCGTCACGTCGTTGCCGCGGCGCCGGTAGATGCCCTTGCCGATCGGCACACGATACGGTCCCTCGGGGACGATGCCGTCCTTTTTCATCAGCCAGCGATGTTCGAACACGCAGACCGGATTGTTGTCCAGGATGGCGGAGAGCAGCAGTCCTTTTGCGTCGTACGGCGTGCTCGGCATCACGATCTTGAGGCCCGGTACCCCCAGCAGCATGCCGTGGATCGCCTGCGAGTGCTGCGCTCCGGATCCCCAGCCGCGGCCAATCGCCGCCCAGACCACCATCGGCACGCTGGTCTGGCCGTTGTCCATGAAATGGTACTTGGTGGCGTGAGTGACGAGCTGATTGAACGCCAGCAGGATGAAATCCGGCCGGTTGTGCATGAAGACCGGGCGCATGCCGTTCATCGCGGCGCCCGCCGACACGCCCATCATCGATTCCTCCGAGAGGGGCGTATCGAAGACGCGCGCGCGCCCGAACCGGCCCTGCAGGCCTCGGGTCGTGCCGAACATGGCGGACGGATCGTCAACGCCCTGACCCAGCACGAAGACCCCCGGATCGTGCTCGAGTGCCAGCGCCAGCGCTTCGTTTACGGCTTGCGCGTACGACACGACCCGACCCTCGTCAGGGTTGGGGCGATCGTAGACCAGCGAATTGACGAGGCTTTCATCCCACGGCATCAGCGTCTTTTCCCGACAGGGCTAAAGCCCTGTGCCACCTGTGGCTGAGGGCGGTGCCGGTGGCGCAGGGCTTCAGCCCTGCCGTCATTCGGCATACACATGGCGATACAAGTCTTCTTCCGTTGGATTCGGGCTGGCCAGCGCGAAGTCGAACGCCTCGGCGATTTCGGCTGCGATCTCCGCCTCCATGTCGTTGACGGCGCGGTCATCGAGCACCGAAGCGCGTCTCAGGTACTCCCCGAAAAGGACGAGCGGGTCCACCGTTTCCCACGACGCCCGCTCGGCCTCGTCGCGATAACCGGTGCGGCTGTCGTCGCCGGCGCCGCCGTGCGCGCGGAACCTGTACACGGGCACCTCGACGAACGTGGGGCCGGTTCCGGCCCGCGCCCGCTCGACGGCGGAGCTCACGGCGTCGAACACCGCCAGCACGTTCACGCCGTCGGCGGAAACCGCCGCCACGCCGTGCCCTTCCGCCCAGGCGCGGAGATCCCGCTGCGGTTGTCTCGTGGCCAGCGGCGACTGCACTGAATAGAAATTGTTTTCGCAAAAGAACACGATCGGCAGCTTCTTGAGCGCGGCGAAGTTCAGGCTCTCGGCACATGCGCCTTCTTCCGTGGTGGCGTCCCCTAGAAAGACGGCGACCACGCGATCCTCGCCCTTCAGTTGGGCCGCTAGTGCGGCACCCGTCGCGATGGGCACGGCGCCGCCAACGATGGCGGACGTGCCGGCGAGCCCGGCCGCCTTGTCGATCAGGTGCATCGAGCCGCCGCGCGAGCCGACGCACCCGTTGATGCGGCAATGCATTTCGCACAGCATGGCCTTCAGGTCGCCGCCCTTCGCCAGATACGCTCCGTGGGTCCGGTGGCTGGTGTACACGAGGTCGGAGGACCGCAGCGCGGCGCAGCACCCGACGGCCGCGGCTTCCTGGCCGATCACCAGGTGAATGGGCGTCTTCATCTGATCCTGGTGATACCGCCGCTCGATTTCTTCCTCGACGCGCCGGATTCTCAGCATCGATCGGTAGAGACCGGCCAACTGCGCGGCCGGATGCGCGGGCGAGAAGCGGTTGAACCCGCGCGCGCCCTCGCCTTTATACGGATAGAGAATGGGCATCAGAGTCCGTCGGGTTGGTACAGCACGATGCGGCTGCCCGACATCTCGAACCGGAAGGGCACGGTGATCAGCCCTTTCAGGGCCTCTTTCACCCGCGGGTGATCCTGCGGGCGCGCGAACAGCAGCATGAAGCCGCCCCCGCCGGCGCCCAGCAGCTTGCCGCCGAGCGCTCCGGCGCGCATCGCGGCGTCCAGCAGGTCGTCCACCGTCGAGTTCGACACGCGGTCGGACAACGCACGCTTGAGCCGCCAGGCGTTCTTCATCAGGCTTCCGAATTCAGCCAGATCGGCCGTCGGCGAGGACAGAATCGCAATGGCCTGGTCGACCATCTGCTGCATGACCTGCATGTCGGCGGTCTTCCGCTGCAGGTTGTCGACCACTGTCTGCGCGACATCGGCGGCCGTCCGGGAAATTCCGGTAAACACCAGCAGCAGGTGATCCTGCAGCGCGTGGAGGCGCTCGCGCGGCAGCACCATCGGCCTCACGCTGTAGCTGCCATCCGGTGAAATCGAAATGTGATTGAATCCGCCGAACGCGGCCGTTGCCTGGTCTTGGAGGCCGACCTTTTCGTGGATCACGCACTGTTCGACGTGGATGGCTTCGCCCGCCAGCGTGTCCTTCGAAATGTACCGTCCATCGAGCGCGTGCACCGCGTTGATCAGCCCTACCGTGAACGACGAGCTCGAGCCCAGCCCCGAGCGGGCCGGCAGGTCGCCGTCATGGTGGATCTCGAGGCCCTTGCCGACCTTCAGCCATTCGAGCACGCCCCGCACCGCCGGGTGCTGGATCTGCCGAATCTCCTGGACGTTCTCGACGATGGAATAGACCAGCCGGAATTTGTGATCGAAGAACGGCGGAAGCTCCCGCACGCTGATGTAGCAGTACTTGTCGATCGACGTGGCCAGCACGGCGCCGCCATGTTCGCGATACCACTCGGGATAGTCGGTGCCGCCGCCGAAAAACGAGATGCGAAAGGGCGTGCGGCTGATGATCACTGGGGAATGTTATACAGCAACAGCCTTCGGCTTTGGGCCGCCAGCGGGAGATTCAGGGTCCAGTCGGGATAGGTCAACACCTGCGTGACGCCGAACGCCTGCCGGATCGCCCGCCACTTCTCGAGCGAGTAGCCTTCCCACGTTTTCTGATTCGCGATCGGCGGAATCCGGCCGGCGCCCCGCGCCTCCTCGGGCGGATTCAGCAGATCGACGCCGTAGACGTCGCGCAGGATGCGCTCCATTTCCGGGCCGGCTTCGAGGGAATACATCACGCCGTCCAGGCCGCCGCCGTCGAGCAGCACGGGCCGCCTGGTTTTCAGCTGAATCAGATGAAGGTCGCCCGCCGTCAGCAGGACGCCCTGCCCGGCGGCGACCTGCGCGAAGAACACGTCGTTGGTGCGATCTCGAAAGATCAGCGAGCGTGGCTGCGAAAAGCCGAACGTGAACACCACCGTGGCAAACAGCACGGCGATGGACAACAACGGAAGCATGTCGTGGAGGGGTCGCCTGGCTGCGCCCTCCCTCGCCGCCGGTGCCGGCCGCCATTTACCGACCAGGGCGCCGGCCACGAGCCCGGTCGAGACCCCGGCCACGATCCACAACGGATGCAGCGAGCTTTCGAGGTGAAGGCCTCGCGTCAGCTGAAACCATTCCCACAGCATGCTGTGATCGCCGAGCAGCAGTCCGACGAACAGCACGAGCAGCAGCAATTGGCTCCAGAGCCGGCGGTAGCTGCCGAGCAGCCCGACAATCATCGCGGCGTACATCAGCGCGGTGAAATTCAGCACGCGGCCGGGCATCAGCACCAGCAGCAGCGTCGGCAGCCGCTCGGGCGGAATCCACGACACGAAGGCGAGCGCGACGGCGACGACGGCGCTGACCACGACGAAGCGCAGGAGGAAGACGGACGATCTTGGGAGGTCGGTCGCGAAGGCAAACAGCCAGATCGCCGCCATCGCGAGCCCCGCGAAATTCAGCGAGACGCCGTTGTTCGCGAGGTCGACCGGCTTGCGGTGGCCGTCGAAGAAATGGACGAACGCGGAAATCTCCTGGGTGGAAAACGTCGTATTGAGCCGTGGAGCCCGGTAAATGAACGCCAGCTGCACGGCAAGGCTCAGCAGCGTGAGGCCGCACCCCGCGAGGAACCAGGGAAATGCCGGCCGGAGTTCCCGCGACAGCCGCCTGAAGTCCCAGAGAAAGACGCACGCGACGATCGCGCCCGTCCAGATGCCGAGCGACGGGTGCACGGCGGGCGCGACGCCGAGGAGCAGCCCTCCCGCGCGATAGGAGCCGGCGCCGATGAGCGCGACGGCCAACACGCAGAACGACAGACCGAGAATGCCGTACGTGTTTTCGGTGCCGAGGAGAAACAGGCCGTAGACCGCGCCGTATTCAGCCGCGCGCGTGAAGAAAATCAGGACGGCGGCCCCGATGGCGAGCAGCACGTCCGCGCTCAGCGCGTAGACGACCATCGACAGCGCCTGGAACGTCACCATGCCCAGCACGCCGCTCAGCATCAGCGACAGCCGAATCTCCGAGACGCCCGACAGCAGCAAGAGGGCGCAGATCTGGTGCACGATGGTCCAGAGCTTGATGTGATAAATGAAAAAAGGGTTGCCGGCGGGATACCGCACGAAGCCGGCGATGACCTGCGTGGTTTCGACGGCGACCTGCCAGTCGGGGAAGCCCACAATCCCCACGCGGAACCCCAGGATCCCGCTGATCACCAGGACCCAGAGCGCGCGATGGCTGATGGCGGGAGTGGCCTCGGGCGGCATGGACCCGCGTAGAATAGTGCACAGACGGAGAGATGGCCGAGTGGTTTAAGGCAGCGGTCTTGAAAACCGCCGAACGGGAAACCGTTCCGGGGGTTCGAATCCCTCTCTCTCCGCCAACCTTCGCTCGCCCGGCTCGTGCGCGAGCTACGGTTGGCAAGCCACATCATGACTAAAGCAGCCACGCTCGACCTCTCCCGCCCCGACCTGATTTGCGAACGCGCCATCATCGGCGGCGAGCGGCGGGCCGCATCCGACGGCCGCACGCTGGCCGTGAAAAATCCGGCGGATGCGAACGTGCTCGCGCAGGTGCCCGACAGCACGCCGGGTGATGCCGCGCGGGCCGTGGACGCCGCTGAAAAAGCCTTCGCCACCTGGCGAACCACCACCGCTAAAGAGCGATCCGTGCTGCTGCGGGCCTGGTTTGCGAAGGTCATGGAACACAAAGAGGATCTCGCGCGCCTGATTTCGCTCGAAGAAGGCAAGCCGCTGGCCGAGAGCCGCACCGAGGTCGCCTACGGCGCCTCGTTCATCGAGTGGTTCTCGGAAGAAGCCAAGCGCGCGTACGGCGAAATCATTCCCGAGACCGTGCGCGGACGGAAACTGCTCGTCCTGAAGGAGCCGGTGGGCGTCGTCGCCACGGTGACGCCCTGGAATTTTCCGATCGCCATGCTCACCCGCAAACTTGCGCCGGCGCTCGCAGCCGGCTGCACCGTCGTGTCGAAGCCGGCGGAAGACACGCCGCTGTCGGCGCTTGCGGTCGCGATCCTCGCCGAAGAAGCCGGGATTCCGGCGGGGGTGATCAACATCGTTCCCGCGTCGCGCGAGCGCACGCCGGCCGTCGTCGACGTCTGGCTGGGTGATTCGCGCGTGCGAAAGATCACGTTTACGGGCTCGACGGCCGTCGGCAAGCACATCATGCGCGCTTCAGCCGACACCTTGAAGCGCGTGTCGCTCGAGCTGGGCGGCAATGCGCCGTTCATCGTGTTCGACGATGCGGACCTCGACAAGGCGGTGGAAGGGGCGATCGCGTCGAAATTCCGGAACACCGGACAGACCTGTGTGTGCGCGAACCGCATCCTCGTGCAGGACGGTGTTTTCGAGCCGTTTTCGCGGAAGCTGGCGGCTGCCGCCGAGCGGCTGAAGGTGGGCGCGGCCTGGGAAGAGGGCGTGGAACAGGGCCCGCTCATCAACGATCGGGCGCTGGCGAAAGTCGAGGAGCACATCAGGGACGCCGTCGAAAAGGGCGGACAGGTTCTCACCGGAGGGCAGCGTCACTCGCGCGGCGGCACGTTCTTCCAGCCCACCGTGCTGGCCGGCGCAACCGCTGAAATGAAGTTGTCGAACGAAGAAACGTTCGGTCCGCTGGCGCCGCTGTTCCGCTTCAAGACCGATCAGGATGCAATCCGGCTGGCGAACGCAACGCCGTTCGGCCTTGCCGCCTATTTCTACGCGCGCGATCTCGGCCGCGTCTGGCGGGTTGCGGCCGCCCTCGAGTGCGGCATGGTTGGCGTCAACGAAGGCGTGATTTCCACCGAGGTCGCGCCGTTTGGCGGCGTGAAGGAGTCGGGTATCGGGCGCGAAGGCGCCCGCCAGGGGCTGGATGAGTACCTGAACGTGAAGTACGTGTGTATGGGAGGGCTGGGATAACTACTGAACTATTGAACTAGAGAACTATTGAACTGAAAAGCAGTTCCCTAGCTCTCTAGTTCCCTAGTTCTCTAGTTCCCTAGTTCTTTAGTTCTCCAGTTTCGCCTCAGCGCGAGTATCCCGTCCGGTTATACCCGTCGGTGAACTGAATCGATCGCGCCACCTGATTGAAGACCCGCTGGTAGGCGGCGAACTCGTCAGCCGGCGCCACGCCGAGCGCGTAGAACAGGCTTCCATCATTCATCTGGGTCGCAAAGAGCTCGATGCGCTCATCGCGCCCCGTCACGTCCGAGACGTTCGCGAGGATGGTGTGCAGGCCGCGCTTGCCGTCCAGCGTGAACGCGTTGTAGGCGCCGTTGCTCCGCAGCTGCGGATTGCTCTGGCGGAGCGAGTTCACCAGCTCGTCGACGGCCGTCCGGAGGTTGTGCGTCTCGTTGCGCTGGATGCCGAGCTCCATGCCGTGCGTAAAGACGCTCTGCCCCTGATAGTCGCCATAGCCGCCGTTGGGCGCGAACGTGACCGCCGTGTTTCCAGGAAGCTCCTGCCAGTTTGACGGAACGCTGATCCGGAACTGGCCGCCTTCTTCGTAGGTCTGGTACCGCGTCGACGGCGGTTCGACACGCCCGATCTGCTGCCCGCCGCCCGACGGATTGCGTGACGTCGTGCGCCGGTTGCCGCTGCGTGCCACCTGTTCGCTCGTGGGCGCCGGCGCCATCCGCCTGAGGCGCGTCTGGGTGTCGTTGAACGCGCGGGTGTCGCGGATCGGGTTGGTGATCTGCAGCATCTGCGCTTCCTGCGTGATGTACTGCTGCCGGTTAGATGGGTTCGGGTGGTCGCTCATGAACTGCGGACCGCCGTTGCCCGAAATCTTCTCGATTGTCTTGAACATGTTCGCCATGTCGCGCGGGTCGTAACCGGCGTTCGCCATGATGTGCGAGCCGAGGAGGTCGGCCTGCTTTTCATATTCACGGCTGAACTTCAGGAATGCCGTGCCGAATCCGAACTGCGCGCCCTGGGAGACGATCGCGCCGGCCGTGCCTCCGATGATGGCGCCCAGAATCTGCCCCGCCACCGAGCCGATCTCGTAAGGCGTCGCTTTCGACTGCTGCGCGGTCCCGTGACGCAGGGCCACGTGGCTCAGCTCGTGCGCCATGACGCCCGCGACCTCGCCCTCGGTTTTCGCGGCTTCGATCATTCCGCGGTTCACGTACATCGGCCCGCCCGGCAGCGCGAACGCGTTGATGTCGCTGACGTTCACCACCTTGAAGGAGTACCGGAACTCGGGATGCTGGAACTCCTGCGGGATCGACTCGACGAGACGGCTTCCGATGTTCCTGACGTATGACTCGACCTGGCTGTCGTTCAAGAGCGGCAGCTCTTCTTCGACCTGACGCGCCGCATCCTGGCCCAGCTTCACATCGTCGCTCACCTTGTACTTATTGGCGGGCGCCGTGATTTTGGTCTGCCCAACAACGAGGCTGACGGACGAAAGCACCGCGATGAAGGTGGCCGTCGCGCGGCTCATGGGTTTTCTATGGGTGTGCAACATGACGCTTATCCTCTCAAAGAGATCTATTCAGACAGTCTACTAAGCAGCTTATGTGCCAATGAGATGAAGGCTGATTTGGGAGCATTTTACGCAAGGGGTGAGGTGAGTTCTGGACACTCCCTGGTCGCCCTCAGTTGACTCTCTATCTACCGGTAGGTATACTCCGTAACAGGTGCGGGCGCGGAAGCGGAACATGTCCAAAGCAGAAAACGTCTCACAACCGACATCAGCCGAGCGGATCCTGAGCACCGCGCTCGACCTCTTTGCCGTCAAAGGCTACGACGCGACGGCCGTCCGGGAGATCTGCGAAGCCGCCGGCATCACCAAGCCCACTCTCTACCATTTTTATGGAAGTAAAGAAGGTGTGCTGCAGGAGCTCGTCAAGAGCGGGTTCGAGCGCTTCCGGCAAATTGTCGACTCGGCGATGGCCGGACCGGGTCCGTTTCGGGATCGCGCCAAGACGCTGGCGCGCGCGGTCTTCGAGAGCGCGCATCGGCAGCCCACGTTCTGGCGATTCATGTACGGCATCGTCTGGGCGCCGCCCGGCACGGCTTCGGCGCCTTCGCCCAGCTGCACCGAGTTTTATGACGGCGTCATTGGGCGGCTGGAGCAGGCGGCTGAGGAGGCGGTGAAATCGGGGGAGCTGGCTGCCGGGCCGATGGACGTGAGGATGCTCATTTTGATGGGCTCAATTACCGAGGCGGCGACTGGTTACGTGATTTCCGGAAAACCTGAGCTGACGCCTCGGCTGGCTGATCGCTTGATCGACACGATTCTGGACGGCTGGGGGACTTAGGGTCCCAGGCCTGACGTTAAGTTTATGAATAAGACGGCACTCGTTATTTTTCTCGCGTTCTTCAGCGCAGGCCGGGCGGCGTCGGCGCAGCAGCTGTCCCGCGCCGACGCGGTAGCGCAGGCCCTTGCAGCCAACCCGCAGGTCAAACAAAGTCTCGAACAGGCGGCGTTGCTCGATGGGCGAATCATCGAGGCGCGCGCGGATGCGCTGCCCGACGTGTCGTGGAACACCATCGGGCTGCGCTCGCGCGATCCTGGCCTCCTCAACAGCCCGAACTTCGACAGCTTTCCCCAGGAATTCCGGACGGCGCTGAGCCCGATTCCGGCCAATGCGTTTGCGACCACCGTCGACCTGCGCCAGACGCTGTTCAGTTTCAAGCTGGGGAAGGCGCTCGAAGCCGCGCGCATTGCCGGTACAGCCGGCGCGGAGGAAGTGCAGCGTGCACGGCAGGCGACGGCATTCGACACCGTGCGGGCCTACAACCAGCTTCTGTATGCAACGGAGCAGCTGCGGGTGGTTCGCGACAACGTGGCTTCCAAGCAAAGCCATCTCGATTTTGCGCGGAACAGGCGCGCGGCGGGCGCGGCAACCGAGCTCGAAGTGCTGCGGGCGGAAGTCGACCTCGAAAACCAGCGCGCGGAGCTGCTCCGGGCGGAGAACGGCGTTGCCGGCGCGCGCGCGGTGCTCAACACCGCGATGGTGCGGCCGACCGCGACGCCCATCCAGCCGACCGACGGGCTGAGCGTGGTGCCGCTGGCTGTGACGTTCGATGAGGCGGTCGCGGAAGCGCTGGCCTCTCGGCCCGAGCTGAAGACGCTGCGGTTGACCCAGCAGATTCGCGACAAGCTCATCGACGTGGCCGCCGCCGATGCCAAGCCGCGCATCGACTTCGACGGCTCCTACGGCTTCTCCGTCCGGCGTCCAGGGAACCTGTTCCACTGGGATTTTTCCCGATGGTCAGCGGCCGTGAGCGTGAAGGTCCCGCTCTTCGACGGATGGCGCACGGCTGGACGCGTCGCGCAGGCGCGCGCCGAGCGCAACACGGTCACCCAGCAGATTGCGATGCTCGAGAATCAGATCCGTCTCGACGTGCAGTCCTCGTGGGACGCGCTGGCGCTGGCGGCCCAGACGATCCAGGCGGCGGAGCTGAACACGGCGCAGGCGCGACGGGCGCTTGAAATGACGGAGGCGAACTATCGGCTGGGCGCCGCCACACCGCTCGACGTGATCGATGCCCAGCAGGCGCTGAGCCAGGCCGAGAACATCCGGAACCAGGCGCTGTATACGCACGCGAACGCCCGAGCAACGCTGCGCTACGCAATGGGACGCTCGCCGCTGGAATAACTGAAAAGTGAGAACTGAGAACTGACAATGACAAACATGATGAAGCCCCTTCTGGTGCTTGCCGCCGCTCTGACTGTCGCTGTCGGCACCGCCGGATGCAGCCAGAGCGACGCCGAGAGCACCGCGGCGCCGGCGGCCCGCGCGGTTCCCGTGCGCACCGCGATCGCCGGGACGCGCGACCTCGTCGAAACGCTCACGCTGACCGGCACGCTGAATCCGCGGTCGGAAGTCTCGGTCGTCTCCGAGCTCTCGGCCCGGCTCGAGCGCGTGCTCAAGAACGAGGGCGACCGCGTCTCGCGCGGCCAGACACTGGCCGTGCTCGACGATGCCGATTACAGGCTCGGGCGCGACCGGGCGAAAGCCATGCTGGCGGTGGCGGAGGCCAACCGCGCGCACGCGAAAGCGGAAAAGGATCGGGCCGACAGCCTGCTGAAAACCGGCGGCATCACCGACAAGGATCATCTGGCCGCCGAGGTAGCGGTGCAGATCGCCGACGCGTCCTACGCGCAGGCGGCCAGCGAGGTCGCCATCGCCGAGCGGCAGCTCGGGCGGTCACAGCTCACGGCGCCGATCGCCGGACGGATCACGAAGCGGCACACCGACGCGGGAGCGATGGTGCAGGCGGGGACGCCGATTTACACGATCGTCGACGACTCACAATTCGAATTCCGCGCTTCGGTCGCGTCTGGCGATTTCGGCAAACTGAGGGTGGGCGAGAAAGTCACGGTCACCGTCGACGCGCTCCCCGGGTTCGTCACCGAGGGCGAGGTGAACCGGATTTCGCCGCAAATCGACACCCGCAGCCGCTCGTTTGAGGTCGTGGTTCGCGTCGCGGGAAGGCCGCAGCTTGTATCGGGCCTCTTCACGCGGGCCGAAGTCCACGTGCGGGACGTGCCCGGCAGCCTCGTCGTGCCGCCGGCGGCGCTCGTGCGGGACGGGTCCGATCCTTCTCACGCACAGGCCTTCGTCATCGTCGGCGGGAAGGCCGAGCGGCGCGATGTGATGGTGGGCGTCGAAGTCGCCGACGCCGTCCAGGTGGTCAGCGGCCTGAAAGCAGGCGACGCGGTTGTGATCGATCCACCGAGCGCCCTTGGCCCGGGCACTCAGGTTGAGGTGCAGGCGGCCGCGAAGCCGGGGTTATAAGCCATGTTTCTCAGCGATCTCTCAATCAAGCAGCCCGTGCTGGCCACCATGATGATGGCGGCGCTGGCCGTGCTGGGCCTGACGTCGTACCGCGCGCTGAAGGTCGATCTGTTTCCTGACGTCGAATTTCCCGTGGTGGTCATCACGACCAGGTACACGGGGGCGTCGCCGGAAACGGTGGAGCGCGATGTGTCCCAGAAGATCGAGGAAGCGGTCAACACCGTCGAAGGCGTTCGTCACATCGAGTCCACGTCGCAGGAAGGCCTTTCGAGCATCGTCGTGAACTTCAACATCGGGGTTCCGACGCTGAACGCCTCTCAGGACATCCGGGGCAAGGTCTCGGCCATCCGCGGGAACCTGCCGCGTGAGATCGACGAGCCGATCATCCAGCGCATGGATCCGAGCGCCGCGCCGATCGTGTCGGTCGCGATCGACGCGCCGGCACTGACGCCCCGTGCCGTGTCCGATATCGCCGACAAGCTCGTGAAGCGCCGTCTCGAGAACGTGCCGGGTGTGGGCGCGGTGAATCTCGTCGGCGAAGCCAAGCGCGAGGTGCAGGTGGTCGTCGATCGGACGCGCCTCGAGGCTTACAGCCTTTCGCTGGCGCAGGTCGTGGACGCCCTGCGCACCCAGAACGTCGACGCGCCGGTCGGCTCCGCCGACCGCGGAGCCACGGAGGCGATGGTTCGCGTGGCGGCGCGCGGGACATCGGCCGCGCAAATTGCCGAAATTCCGGTAAAGCACGTCGGCGACCGTACGCTGCTCGTCCGCGACATCGCGCAGGTGATCGACGGCGTGGAAGAGGCGCGGAGCCTGGCGTTCGTCAATGACAAACCGGCGATCGCGCTGGACGTGCAGAAGCAGGCGGGGGCCAACACCGTGGAAGTGGCCGACGGCGTGCGGGCCGCGGTGGCCAAAATGGCGCCCGAGCTGCCCACCGGGGTCTCGTTGTCGCTCGTACGGGACGATTCGACGTTCATCAAGGAGTCGATCGACGACGTGAAGGTGACGCTCGTGCTGGGCGGCATTCTCACCATCCTGATCGTGTTCCTGTTCCTGAACTCGTGGCGTTCCACGGTGATCACCGGCCTGACGCTTCCCATCTCGGTCATCGCGGCCTTCATCGCGATGCGCGCGCTCGGCTTCACGCTGAACGTGCTGACGCTGATGGGCCTCTCGCTGGCCATCGGCATGTTGATCGACGACGCGATCGTCGTCCGCGAGAACATCGTGCGGCACATGCAGATGGGGAAGGACCACCTCACGGCGGCGCGCGAGGGCACGGCGGAAATCGGCCTCGCCGTCATGGCGACGACGTTCACGATCATCGCGGTGTTCATCCCCGTGGCCTTCATGGGCGGCATGGTCGGGCAGTTTTTCTATCAGTTCGGCATTACGGTGGCCGCGGCCGTGCTGGTCTCGCTGTTCGTGAGCTTCACGCTCGATCCGATGCTGTCGTCGCGCTGGTACGACCCCGACGTCGAGGAGCACCGGAAGCGCGGTTTCATCGGCCGCGCGCTGCAGGGCTTCAACCGGTGGTTCGATGGCCTCCACGGCTCGTACGAACGGACGCTCGACTGGTCGCTGCGCCACCGCTGGGTCGTCATGCTGGTTGCCGTCGTCGCGTTCGTCAGCGCGTTCCCGATCCTGGGGATTCTCGGCGGCGATTTCATGCCCGACTTCAACCGCGGCGAGTATCAGGTGATGTTCAAGGCGACGCCCGGAACCACGCTGCGGGAGACGGGCGACCGCGCGCGGGAGATGGAGGCGAAGCTCCGTGAGCTGCCGAGCGTGGAGTACACCTACACGACCATCGGCGAGGCCGGCTCGCAGTTCCGGCCGGTCACCGAGGGCACGACATACGTGAAGCTGAAACCGCACCGCGGCGGCACGTTCAGCGCGGTGCTTCGCGAGGCGCGGCAGAAGGTGGAGCAGGTGCCCGGCCTCACGTTCGGGCTGACCGAAGCCGGCGCGTTCGGCCAGAAGCCGATCCAGATCAGCGTGCGCGGCCCGGAGATCGACGAGCTCGATCGCCTGTCGCGCGGGCTCGTCGCGTCGATGCGGACGATCCCCGGCGTGGCGGATATCGAGAACAGCCTCGAAAAATCAAAGCCCGAGCTGCGTGTCGACGTGAACCGGCAGCGCGCGAGCGACCTCGGCATTCCGGTGTCGATGATCGCCACGACGATGCAGGCGGCGGTGGTCGGCCAGGTGGCGACGACCATCCAGGATGCCGCCGGGGACAACCACGACGTGCGCGTGAGGCTGAGGTCCGACCAGCGGCGGTTTTCCGAGGATCTGCTGCTGCTGAACGTGGCGACGGACAAGGATGATGCGCACGGGGACAAGATCCTGAAGCCGCTCAGCGAAGTGGCGGACGTGCTGCCGGGGACGGGCCCCTCGTCCATCAGGAGGCGCGACCTTGTCCGGGAAGTCCGCGTGTCGGCGAATACCGACGGACGCCCGCTGCAGGAGGTGTCGGCCGACATCGACGCGGCCGGCCGGAAACTGAACCTGCCTGCGGGCTACGACATCGTGGCGGGCGGCGACACCGAAGAGCTGGTGATCATGTTCCAGAACATGTTCCAGGCGCTGTTTCTGGCGGTCGTCTTCATCTATCTCATTCTGGCGTCGCAGTTCGGATCGTTCACGCACCCGCTGGCCATCATGCTGTCGCTGCCGTTGTCGCTCGTGGGCGTGGCGGTCATGCTGTTCTTCACGAAGGACACGCTGAACATCATGAGCATGATCGGGCTCATCATGCTCATGGGCCTCGTGACGAAGAACGCCATCCTCCTGGTCGACTTCACGAACCACGGCCGCGCGCAGGGGCTGTCGCGGACCAAGGCGCTCCTGCAGGCGGGGACGACGCGGCTTCGGCCGATCGTGATGACGACGCTGGCGATGATCTTCGGCATGATGCCGCTGGCGTTCGCCATCGGCGCCGGCGCTGAGATGCGCGCTCCCATGGCGCGCGCCGTCATCGGCGGGCTGATCACCTCGACGCTGCTGTCGCTGCTGGTCGTGCCGGTCGTCTACACATTCCTGGACGACTTCAGGCCGTCGAAGGCGCTGGCGTGGCTGCGGCGGCGGAAACCCGCCGGCACGCACGACGCCGTGCCGGTCGCGAACCCCGTCTCGACGCGCATTCAGGCGAACTAGCGCTACCCGGGCGGTTTCACGCCTTGGTCGTGCCTGTCACCGCCAGAGTTGCAGTCCGACGACGCCGTTGATGCGAATGTGCGGCTCCCACCCTACACGCATCTCGAGGCCGAGAGTAACGCGTTCGCCCACGAGGGCTCGCACACCGCCCCCGGCCGTGAACGCTCCCTCGCTTGACGTGTAGGTGCCGTTGAAGAAGTGCTCGCGGGTCTGAAACACTCCACCGCCTGCGACCAGGAACGGGGTGAACCGGCCTGTACGATTCGGCGGAGCAAGTACATCCCACATCACGTCGCCCGTGAGTGCCAGGTGGCTGTGGTTCGCTCCGTGAATGTAGGCGAGCTCCGGTCCGATACTGATTCGACGGAGCACATACCACCGGGCGGCACCCCCGACAAGACTCTCGCTCACAATCCCGTCATCCGCGAACCCGACCCAGCCAGCCGCAAACTCCACCGCGGGTCCTGGCCGATCCTGTGCGGCGGCCGTCTCAGCCATCGGTGCGGCGATCAGGACGAACGCGAGGACGGCTCGTGTCGCCCGTCGTGTGAGGACGTCTACGTTGGTCATCGGACGCGACATCATGGTGCACTCTACATCACCCGTGGCCATCCCTGCACGGCCCCCGGTTTTTTCCGTCGCTTTGCCTAATTATATTGGATCCAATATAATTACCTCAGTGTCGCCCCAGCGGTCGCCGCACGCAGCCATTCTCGACGGCATCAGGCTCATCGTTCAGGACCTTCGCGAAGGATCGCGCGCGGCCGAAGCGGCGTTCGGGCTGAGTGGGGCGCAGCTGTTCGTGCTGCAGACGCTGGCCGGGGAGCCCGGCATGTCGGTCAACGAGCTGGCGTTCCGCACGTATACCCATCAAAGCTCGGTGTCTGCCGTCATCAAGAAGCTGGTGCGGCGGCGCCTCGTGACGGCGAAGCCGTCGGCGGCGGATGCCCGCCGCCTCGAGCTGACGCTGACCGCCAGGGGCCGCACGCTCGCGCGATCGGCGCCCGACGCCGCGCAAATCCGCCTCATCGCCGCGCTCAACACCCTGTCGGCCGCGGAGCGTAAACGCCTAGCCGCCGCGCTGACGCGGCTGGCGGCCGCGATGGGCGGGCGCGCCCGCCAGCGGCCCGGCATGTTCTTCGAGAAGTAACCAATCGGGAAATCACCAACCATGACGAAATCCACCTGGGATCAGGCGACCGCGCCGCTCGGCGACTTCACCACGACTTCGCGCACGCTCACGATTTCGGCCATCGCCGCGATCATCGGCGTAATCGCGGCCTGGACTGCCGTCGCGCTGCTGCGCCTCATCGCCCTCAGCACCAATCTGTTCTTCTACCTGCGCTTCAGCGCGGCTCCGGTCACGCCGGTCGGGCACGGGCTAGGTGCCTGGGTCATCGCCGTGCCGGTGATCGGCGGGTTGATCATCGGCCTGATGGCGCGTTACGGGTCCGACCGGATCCGCGGTCACGGCATACCGGAAGCGCTCGAGGCGATCCTCATGCGCGGCAGCCGGATCGAGCCGCGCGTGGCGCTGCTGAAGCCCGTCTCCGCGGCGATTTCCATCGGATCCGGAGGGCCCTTCGGCGCCGAGGGGCCGATCATCATGACCGGCGGCGCGGTGGGCTCGCTCATCGCGCAGTTTTTGCATCTCACCAGCGCCGAGCGGAAGGCGTTGCTGGTCGCCGGCGCGGCAGCGGGAATGTCGGCCACGTTCAACGCGCCGATCTCGGCCCTGGTGCTGGCGGTCGAGCTGCTCCTTTTTGAATGGAAGCCGCGCAGCGTGATTCCGGTCGCCATCGCCAGCGCGACCGCGGCGGCCGTCAGGATCCGGGTGCTCGGCGGCGGGCCGCTCTTCGGCCGGCCGTTTCCGCCGGTGGCGATCAGCCTGCCGATTCTCGCTGGCTGCGTCGTTGCCGGTCTCGCGGCCGGGCTGCTGTCTGTGCTGCTGACAGCCGCTGTCTACGCCGCGGAAGACGGGTTCGCGAAGCTGCCTATTCACTGGATGTGGTGGCCGGCGATCGGCGGTCTGGCCATCGGCGTCGGCGGCTGGCAATTCCCCCAGGCGCTCGGCGTGGGCTACGAGCTCATCGGCTCGATGCTGCAGCAGCCGGGCCTTCCGCTGCACGACCTGGGTGGAATTCTTCTCGTCAAATCCAGCATCTGGGCGATCGCGCTCGGCTCGGGCACGTCGGGCGGCGTGCTGGCGCCGCTCCTGATGATGGGGGGCGCGCTGGGCGGACTCGAGGCGCTCGTGCTCCCGGCCGCCGGCATCGGCTTCTGGCCGCTCATCAGCATGGCGGCGATCCTGGGCGGCACGATGCGGGTGCCGATCACCGGCGTGATCTTCGCGCTCGAGCTGACGCGCGACTCCTCGGCGCTCCTGCCGCTCCTGGTGGCGGTGACGATGGCCTACGCCGTGACGGTGCTGGTGCTGCGGCGATCGATCCTGACGGAGAAAATGGCGCGGCGCGGCTATCACCTGAGCCGCGAATACGAGATCGACCCTCTGGAAATTCTTTTCGTGCGCGAAGTGGCCCGCACCGCGGTGGTGACGCTGTCGGGCGACATGACCGTGGCGGATGCGGCCGCGCTGGCCGATCGCGAACATCCGCGCAACCGGCGGCAGCGTCTCTATCCGATCGTCGATCGCGACGGCCAGTTGCTCGGCGTCGTCACGCGCGTCGATCTGTACTCTGCCAGGAACGAACAGGACGCCGAGCATCGCCCGCTCTCGACGATTGCCCGCCCGCCGGTCGTGGCGTTCAAAGAGGAGCCGCTTCGCGCGGTGGTTTATCGCATGGCGGAAACCGGATTCACGCGATTTCCGGTGGTCGAGAATGGCGTGACGCGCCGGTTCGCCGGCATGATCGGCCTCGCCGATCTCCTGCGGGCGCGTGGACGGATCCTGGAAGCCGAGCAGCGCCGCGAGCGGATCTTCGCGTCGCCGCTGGGAACGAAAACCTGATCGCCTCGCCGCGGGGCGAAGGGGCCCGCGCGGCTCAAACATGCGCATTAAGATGGATCGGTGGAGCAGCAACTTCTCGCATGGGTCTCACACTACGGAGCGGTCGCGCTGTTCGGACTGCTCGCCTGCGGCGTCGTCGGCCTGCCGATCCCCAATGAAACCCTCCTGACCGTCGCAGGGGCGCTCGTACGAAAGGGCGAGCTCCATCCGGTCGCGACCCTGGTGGCGGCGTGCGCCGGGAATGTTCTCGGTTCGACGGCCAGTTACGCCATCGGCCGTTTTGCGAGCAAGACGGTGCTCGCCCACCATCTGAGCAAGGGGAAAGACAGGCTCGAGCACTGGTTCGAGCGGAGCGGCCGCTGGGTCCTGGTGTTTGGCTACTTCATTCCGGGGGTGCGTCACCTGACGGCGATCGGCGCGGGGTCTTCAGGATTCCCGTTCGCCGTCTTCGCGAGGTATGCCTGGGGCGGCGCAGTCCTCTGGACGCTGCTGTTCCTGGCGCTCGGCTATTTCCTGGGTGCGCACCTGCCCGCGTCGTTCGAGGACATTCACTACAAAACGCTGCTGGCCTGCCTGACCGGCGCCCTGCTGGTGGCGGGTTATGAAGTGGTGAGGCAGCGCGAACGAGCCCGGCGCCAGAACGGGTAGGCGGTCATGAGACTTTCTTGCGCGTGATACCGAGCCTGGCCATGCGGCTCTCGAGCGTCGTCGGCTTGAGGCCCAGGCGTTCGGCCGCGCCTCGCCGCCCGCGGATGCGCCAATCGGTGTCGTTGAGCACGCTGAGGATGTGCTCGATTTCGAGCGCCGACAGCGTCTTGGCCGTTTGCGGGATCGTCGTGGCGGAGGATCGCGGCGCCGAAATGATCAGGTGACGGGTAGTGGCGAGGATCACCGCGCGTTCAACGACGTTGCGCAACTGCCGGATGTTCCCAGGCCACGAGTAGCGCTGCAGCTCCTCCAGGCTCTCTGGAGACACCGAGTCGATCCGCTTGCCGAAGGCCCTTGAGTACTCGTCGACGAAGGCCCACACCAGGCCCGGAATGTCTTCCAGGCGATCGCGGAGCGGCGGGACGTGGATCGGGAACACGTTGAGGCGGTAGAAGAGGTCCTCGCGAAACGTGCCGTCTTGGACGGCCTTCTCCAGATCGCGATTGGTGGCCGCAACGATCCGGACATCGACCTTGATCGGCTGGGTGCTCCCGAGCCGCTCGACCGTTCGCTCCTGGATCACTCGAAGCAGCTTGACCTGCATTTCCGCCGGCAGTTCGCCGATTTCGTCGAGGAACAGCGTCGACTTGTCCGCCGCCTCGAAACGGCCAATCTGGCGTGACAGCGCGCCGGTAAACGCCCCCCGTTCGTGCCCGAACAGCTCGCTTTCCATGAGGGTCGTCGGAATCGCCGCGCAATTCACCACGACCATGGGCCGCTGCCGCCGCGGGCTGGCGTCGTGAATAGCCTGCGCGAACACCTCTTTGCCCGCTCCGGTTTCGCCGAACAGCAGAACGCTGGCGGGCGTGATGGCGACCAGCTCGAGGTGAGCGAGGGCGCGGCGGACCGCCGGGCTCTCCCACACGAGCCGCCGCGAGAACAGCGTTCCGCCGGCCTTCACCGTTGGGCGGTTTTCGACGCTGCCATCGCTCAACCGATCGAGCAACAGGCGGATCTCTCCGAGGGCCTTTTGCAGCGCTGCCTGACTGCTGTTGCGATCGAGCGCCTGGCGGAGAACCGCCGCGACGAGGTGCAGGCGCTGAGTCATTGCGACCTCACCGCCGCGCTCCGTGTTCGGCGAGCCGAACGTCAGCCCAGCCTGCGAAGAGTACGTAGCAGGAGGTGCAGAATTGTATGATTCCCGGACATCCATCGCGGCAAGTATGCGCCGAAGCACGGCGACGTAAAACTGTCAGATCTGACAGCTTCGCCATGTTCTATGAAGCTTGCGCGAGGTATAGGGCAAGAACGGGGGATTCAGTGCAAGAAGCGTCACCTACTGTGCGATAGATGACCGTGGCGATGTGTCAGTTGTGACATACCGGCCGGGCCACTCCCCCCCGATGGATTGCGGGACTAGACGATGTGGTTTCGAATCGCAAACTGGATCAGCTCGGCGTTCGTGCGGATCCGGAGCTGATGCATGATGCGGTACTTGTGAAATGCCACCGTGCGCGGAGTGAGATCGAGGATCGTGGCCACTTCCTTCATCGACTTTCCCTCGGCGAGCAGCTGCAGCACCTCACGCTGCCGCGTGGAGAGTTCGTGCGGCAGTTCTGGAGGCGCAGGCGGCCGAATGGGTGAGCCGGTCGCACCATCGGCGACAAGAGGCGTGACGTAGGATCTCCGTTTCATCACCTCGCGAATGGCATCGCGCAGTTCGACGCCGGCCGACCGCTTCAGGAGATAGGCGGACGCGCCGGCCCGAAACGCCTCTGATGCCAGTACCGGATCCTCGTTCGCCGTCACGAAGATGAGGGCGACTGACGGATCTATCTTCTTGACCTGCCTGCCGGCGTCGAGCCCGTTCAGCAGCGGCATGAAAATATCGAGAATGACGATATCCGGACGCAGGTCGCGCACCATCGCCAGCAACGCACGGCCATCCGGAGCCAGCCCGACGATGTCGTACTCCGGACCGAGCAGCGTCTTGTAGGCGTCTGCGAGGAGGGTGTGGTCTTCGGCGATGACTATTCGAACCTTGGGCATCGATCCGCTTCCACTCGTCTCTGGAGACAAACGGTCGACGTGTTGGCAGACGTTGAAGACTCTCGACGCGATTCTACTGCAAAGAGAAAGCGGGCAACCGCATGTTACGAGTACCAACGAATCAGCAACCGGCGGCGGGCCAGAGCGGCTCGGCGCCTGTGGCCTCGGAGGCAACTCCAGTATGACGGAGGATTGGCCCCTTCACGCGGGCCTCCGCAAGACGACCGCTCCCGCACACCCCTGAGCCCGGTTCGGCAATGGCTTTGCAGCCGTGCGGCGCGGAGGTGGGCGTGTTCGTCGAGGATTTTGCGATTCCGCTGGTCCGGACGTCCAAGGCTGCCCAGGGTGTGATCGACCGCGCGCTCCAGGAAGCCCGCCGGCGCGAACAGTCGGTGCTCACGGGTGAACATCTGCTCTACGCGCTCGCCCAGGTTGAGTGGGAGCTGTTTGCCCAGGTGATGCGCGACGTCAACGGGAACCCCGATGAGATCAGACGCGCGATCGACCGGCATCTGTGCACCCTGCCGTTATTCTCCGGGCGCGACTTCCGGGTGTCTCAAACGAGCCGGCTGGTATTCAAGCAGGCGCTCCAGCACGCCAACCACAGAGGCCACGTCGATATCGAGCCCGCCGATCTGCTGCGGGCACTCCTGGGAGAGACGCGAGGTGTTCTGGTGTCGATTCTGCGGCACCACGGGATCGAGCCTCATACGCTGGTGTCGCGACTCGACGTCCGGCTCCGCGAGGAAGCGCTGCGGAACGAGCGCTGGAAGAAGCGATTCGACCTGCCACCGTATCTGAAGCAGTTCGCAACGAATCTCAACGCGCTGGTCTGGCAGGACAAGTTGCCGCCCGTGTACGGCCGCGAGCGGGAGATTCGCCAGGTTCTCGAGATCCTCTGTCACCGGGAACGCGCCAACTCGGTGATGCTGATCGGCGAACCAGGAGTCGGGAAGACCGCCATCGTCGAGGCGCTCGCCCGGCGTCTCGAATTCGAGCCCGAGCGCGTGCCGGTCCGGCTGCGCGACTGCCAGATCGTGGCCCTGCAGATGAATGCGATAGTCGCGGGCACGATGCTGCGAGGCACGTTCGAGGAACGGATGCGACACGTGATCCGCGAGACGAAAGATCGGCCGGAGCTCGTCCTGTTCGTCGACGAAGCCCACACGATGATCGGCGCCGGCTCGGCGATGGGCGCCACCGCCGACGCCGCGAACATCCTCAAATCGGGGCTGGCGCGCGGCGAGATCCGGATGATCGCGGCAACGACGCTGGATGAGTACAAGTCGTACATCCAGGACGACGAGGCGCTCGCGCGCCGTTTCCGCTGCGTGCAGGTCCCGGAGACGACGATCGCAGAGACGCGCAGCATCCTCCAGGACCTGCGCGGGCGCTTCGAGCGGAATTACGCAGTGCAGATCCCTGACGAGGCCATCGAGACGGCGCTCGACCTGTCGCCGCGGTACATGCGGCACCTGCGGCTTCCGGACAAGGTCGTCGGATGGCTCGACACTGCCGCCGTGCGGGCCGAGATCGACGGGCGCCGGGAAGTGAAGAACGGCGACGTCATCGCCGTCGTCTCCGAAGCCGCGCAGATTCCGGAGGACATGGTCTCGCGCGATGTCACCGACCGCTTCAGGGACGTCGAGGCCCAGCTGCAGCGTCGGGTGATCGGGCAGAGCCACGCCGTAGGCGCGGTCGCGCGGCGGCTCGTGCTGAACAAGGGACCGCTGAAGGACGGGATCGACCGGCCGGACGGCGTCATGCTCTTTCTGGGGCCGACCGGCGTCGGCAAGACCGAGCTCGCGAAGGCGGTGGCCGCGTTCCTGTTCGGCGACGACAAGAAGATGATTCGCGTCGACATGTCCGAATACCAGGACGCCGTCGTCGGCGTGAACAAGCTGATCGGCATGCCCAGAGGCATCGTCGGCGCCGAGCGCGGCGGCATCCTGACGAACCGGCTCCGCGAGACGCCGGCGACCGTGCTGCTGCTGGACGAAGTGGAGAAAGCGCACCCGAGCGTGCTCAATCTGTTCCTCCAGGCATTCGGCGAGGGCTGGCTGACGGACGGGTGCGGCAAGCGCGTCTATCTCAGCGACGCCATCATCATCATGACGTCCAATCTCGGGTCGGAGCAGTTCCTCAAGCAGTCGAGCCCGCTCGGATTTCTGTCGCAGCCGGTCTCCGTCGATTTGATCCGCCAGGACGTCGCACGCGAGCTGGACGGACGCTTCTCCCCGGAGTTCCGCAACCGGATCGACGACGTCGTGCTCTTCGGACCGCTCGCGCTCGACGACGTGCGCGAGATCGCGCGACAATATCTGAAGACCGTCGAGCGGGTGCTGGCGGTGGCCGGGAAGACGATTCAGGTCGATGACGACGCGCTGGAGCAGCTCGTCACGTGCGGGTACAGCCGAACCTACGGCGCACGGTTCCTCAAGCGCGCCATCGACGAGCGCGTCAAGCTCCCCATCTGCGCGCGGTATCGCGAGAGCGTCCACTTTCACGTGCGGGTCCAGCAGGGGCAGGTGATGGTCGACGGAACCTCCGTCGACGCGTGTCGGCCGGTGCCGTGATGAAGCAGCTCACTTCAACCTTCCTTGCCGCGTTCACCGTCAGCCTCGCGCTGTCGGCGCAGGACGGGTTCTCGCCCGCGCGCTATCAGTCGGGGGCCGTGCCGGCGTTGCCTGTCACGGCCATCGGGGGTGGAGAGGTCTTGCTGCAGCTTGCCGTCACCCGGGACGGCCGCGTGAGGTCCGTAACGCCGTTGCGCGCGACGCCGCCGTTCACCGATGCGGTCACCGAGGCCGCTCGCCAGTGGCTGTTCGTTCCAGCCGGGGTCGCTTTGTTGCGGCGGGCAGATGAGCGCCCGGCGCAACAGCCGGTCGATTCGACGGTGCTCGTGGCGGCGACCTTTCGCCCGCCAACGTCCTATTCCTCGCCGGCCCTGAGCGATCCCCCCAAAGACGTCGGGCCGGCCTCCGATGAAGTGGCATTGCCGTTGACGATGGCCGCCCCGCCCTTTCCGCCGCTGGCGTACAGCGGCGGCGTCGTGTTGGTGGAAGTGCGCGTGGAGGCCGACGGCAGGGTGTCCGATGTCGCGGTGATTCGCTCCGCGCCGCCGTTCGACGAGCCCGCGGCAGCCGCCGCCCGGCAGTGGACCTTTCGTCCGGCGCGCGTCCGGGGAACGGCGACGCCGACGTTCGCCTACATCGTGTTCGGGTTTCCGGTTCCGCTGGGGCCGCTGGCGCGACCGCGCTGATCCGTGACACGTTCACCTCACGTATGCCGGAACCGCGCCCCCCGAACGGCGGCGGAGGCCAGCAATCCGTGAAGGTCGGCGCGAACGTAGTGGCCGTCCGGGTTCAGTCGAAGAAATCGTGACTCCGTCAGCGCGCCAACCACATCGCCGCACAGCCGATCGTCGAGCCCCCATAGCCGCTGAATTTGCGGCCGGGTGAGCTGCAGCCCGGGAATCTCGAGATACTCACCCCGCACGAGCAGAAGCCAGTCGTTGAGAGCACGGCGCGAGCCGATCGTCACGTCTTTCTTGTGCAGCATCGATCATCCTGGTGAAGCGGCGTTCAGGATCGAACGCCGTAGTCCTGCGAGGAGTGCAGTACGTGTGCCGACGCGCACGACGCTGCGTCGCTGGCACGTTCGTGGCGCCGTCCAAGATGCGGCTCCGTTATTTCGGAGGATCTTCGGTGTGGTGCGTATCGGCCGCGGCATGGACGCCCGCCGCATCTGGCGGATTTTGCGGGGGTAAGGCGCGTGCGGAGGTCTGGCACCTGATGTGCTGAGAGGCTTGCAGGAGGCACATCATGCAGGAAAGAGATTCAGACGACCCGGTGAACGCGCGGCGTCGCGGACGCACGCTGCTCGGACTGCTTCAGGCAGCCGTGCTCATCGCGACAGCCGCCAACGCCAGCGGTCAGACCCCGCCGGATGCGAAACCGTCGATGGAGATCTACGGCTTTGCCATGCTGGACATGGGGCACGACTTCACCTCGATCGATCCGAAGTGGTTCGACACGATGCGGCTGACCAAGCTGCCGTCGTTCAACAAGCAGTTCGGCGAGAACAACAACACATTCGCCGGCGTCCGGCAGAGCCGCCTCGGCGTCAGGTCCTCGACGCCAACCGACCTCGGCGACCTCAAAACCACGTTCGAGTTCGAGCTGTTCGGCACCGGCGTTGACGCGGGCCAGACGACCTTCCGCCTGCGCCATGCCTGGGGCGAACTCGGAAAATTCGGCGCGGGCCAGTACTGGAGCCCGTTCACCGATCCCGACGTCTTCCCGAACTCGCTGGAGTACTGGGGACCCACCGGCATCGCGTGGTTCCGCAACGTGCAGTTCCGGTACACGCCGATAGACGACGATCACAAGACGCTCATGCTCGCGCTCGAGCGTCCGGGCGCCAGCGCTGACGGCGGCGTGTACGCCGATCGCGTCGAGCTGCAGAACATCAAGCCGCGCTTTCCTCTGCCCGATTTCTCCGCCGCCTACAAGGCGAAGCAGTCCTGGGGTTATCTGCGCGTCGCCGGAGAGTTGCGGTGGCTCAAGTGGGACGACGTGCTTGACGATCAGTACGACCTGTCGGGCAGCGCGACGGGCTGGGGACTCAACATCAGCTCGAACCTCAACGTCAGCGCGAAGGACGTGCTGCGTCTCTCGCTCGTCGTCGGCGAAGGCATTCAGAACGCGATGAACGATTCCCCGATCGACGTCGGCCTCCAGAAGAACCCGGGCAACGCGGTCACGCCGGTCGTCGGCAAGCCCATCCCGCTCATCGGCACCCACGTGTATCTCGACCACACGTGGAACAGCCACTTCAGCAGCGCGATCGGCTACGGCCACCAGGACAACGACAACACCGACGGACAGGCGCCCGACGCGTTCAGGCTCGGCCATTACGCGCTCGGCAATCTGCTGTACACGCCGGTGCCCAACGCAATGGTTGGCGGTGAGCTCCAGTGGGGCCGCCGGGAAAACTTTTCCGATGGATTTCACAGCGACGGCTTCAAGGCGCAGTTCTCATTCAAATACAACTTTTCATACAAGTTGGGAGGCTAGCGATGTATCCGCATAGTTGGCGGCTGTCCCTGGCGACGCTGCTCCCGGGCGTATCCGGGCTGTTCGCCGTGATGTCGGCCGGGTGTTCACCGCGGGCGACGTGAAGACCGAGGTGTCCATCCAGTCGATCTCGAAAGTCTTCACCATGGCGCAGGTCATTCAGGAGCAGGGGCTCGAGTCGGTGGAGAAGCAGATCGGCGCGGCCAAAGCTCGAAACTGAGAGGGAGGGTCGTCATGCGCATACGTGGACGGATGGTCTTGGCCGCCGGTGTCCTCCTTTGCTGGGGAGGTCTCGTGCGGATGGCCGGTGAGTATCCCGTCAGCCTGGACCTCAGCGCGACGGCGACAACGGCGACCGCATCCGTGACATCGACCGTCGTGATTTCGGTTGAACGGCTGATGGAAGAGAGCCGCCGCGTGCGCGCGACCGACGCTTTGAAGCACGGCGGCTACCCGGGGTTCTTCAACCTGATTCGCACCCTGCCGCCGGTCGGAACCATCGGCATCGGCATCGGCGCCAATCAGGTCGAAGTACGCTACGCGCAGGAGGCCGCGCTGCCGGACGGCAGGCGTCGTCTGGTGCTGGTGGCGGACCGTCCGCTGTTTTTTCTCGGAGGCGGCGACCCCGCGAAGTCTCGAGCCGGGTACGAGTTGACGATCGTCGATCTCACCTTCGAGAAGGACGGCAAGGTGAGCGGCGCGATGGCGGGCGCGGCGCGGGTAAAGCCGTCAGCCGAGGGCGTGCCCGTGCTGGACGATTACGCCGACGTGCGAGTACGACTCACGGGCAGCGTGCGCCGCCCGTGAGCCCCCACAGCGTCCCGGCCTATGTCTTGGCCTGGGGCGGGTAGTTTTTCAACAGCTTCATCACCGACTTCGTCAGGTTCTTCTGCTGTTTGTCCGGCTTGGCCTTCGCATCGAGGGTCTTGCTGACGACCCCGCGCCAGACGAGCGTCTTGGGCGACGCGGCGTAGATGTCGAGCGCGAGCTGACCGACGTAAATCGTGGAGGTCTGCCCGGTCGTCATGCCGCCGCCGCCGCCGTACCAGCCGCCGCCGTACCAGCCGGGCCCGTAGCCCCACCCGGTATCAAACGACGTGTACGACTTCTCCTGGTCGATCGCCGGCTGGTAGCCGATCAGCAGATCCGCGGGTTGCGCGGCCGGGACCTCCGTGAGCCCCTTCTTCATGAGCTCCGCGTTGACTGCGGCCTTGACCTGCTGGTCGAGCAGATCGCTGATCTGCGCGGCGCCTTTGATCTCCACCCAGCGATAGGTCCTGAACGCGGCGAAGTTGGCCTGCTTGTCGAAATTGTAGCGAACGTCCTGTGCGAGGGCGGTGCCGCTGGTCGCGAGAACCAGCAGCAGGGGCAACGTCAGCAGTGTCTTCATCTCACAATCCTTTCGTGAGGATGCCATCGCGAGGGCATCCGAGGCTCGACGGGCGGCACTGCAAAGCGCACGCCCGGGCCCCGGGCGGCGGCGCGCCTGAACAACGCGCGATCTTCGCGAGAATTCCACGCGCTCCCATCCGAGATTTCGGGGGCCCTCCGGTCGCGCAGGCGGCGGCACGCGATCCGGCTGCACATTACCCGCGGGGCCGGGCCGAAAGGGTGTGGCACGCAGTCTGCCTTCGCTTCCTTGGATCTCCGGTGATCTGTCGATGGAGGTATCGATGAACGAGAGAGCGCGAAGGGCGGCGGCGCCGCGGGCAGAGGAACGAAAGCGTCTCGACGCAGCGCGTGAGTCGGGCGTTCCCTGGCGGAAGTGGGGCCCCTACCTGAGCGAGCGACAGTGGGGAACGGTGCGGGAGGACTACAGCGTCGACGGCAACGCGTGGGAGTACTTCACGCACGACCACGCGCGGTCGCGCGCGTACCACTGGGGCGAAGACGGCCTGGCGGGCATTTCCGACGACCAGCAGCGTCTGTGTTTCGCGATCGCGCTCTGGAACGGCCGCGATCCGATTCTGAAGGAGCGGCTGTTCGGCCTCACCAATACCGAAGGCAATCACGGCGAGGACGTCAAGGAGTACTACTTCTATCTCGACTCCACCCCGACGCACTCCTACATGAAATGCCTCTACAAGTATCCGCAACTCGCCTATCCGTACACCGATCTGATCGAGACCAACCGCAAGCGATCGCGCAGCGAGTTCGAGTACGAGCTGCTCGACACCGGCGTGTTTGCCGGCAACAAGTACTTCGATGTCGAGGTCGAATACGCCAAGGTGTCGCCCGAAGACATCGTCGTCAGAATCACGGCCACCAACCGGGGCGCCGAGGCCGCCACGCTGCACATCCTGCCGACGATCTGGTTCCGGAATACCTGGAGCACCTACTCGGACATATCGAGACCCGAGCTGCGGGGCGTGCGGACCCGGCCGGGTATGAGGGCGATTGCCGCGACGCACGCGGAACTCGGGCTGCGCCATCTGTACTTCGACGGCGACGCGCCGCTCCTGTTCACGGAAAACGAAACGAACACGCGGCGGTTGTTCAAGAAACCGAACGCGACGCAGTTCGTCAAGGACGGCATCAACGACTTCGTCGTCCACGGCCGCACGAAGGCGATCAACACCGAACAGGTCGGGACCAAGGCTGCCGCGCACTGCCGGATGAACGTGGAACCCGGCCGGGCGGTGTCGTGCCGGCTCCGGCTCTCCGACGCGTCGCTCGTGATGTCCGAGCCCTTCGCGGACGTCGATCAAATCTTCGAGCTGCGGCGCGCAGAAGCCGACGAGTTCTACCGCTCGGTGACGCCGCGATCGGCGAGCGCCGACGCCGCGCTCGTGAAGCGGCAGGCCCTGGCCGGCATGCTCTGGAGCAAGCAGTACTACCTGCTGGATGCGAACCGATGGCTCGTGGAGCACGGCGCCGATCCGTTCCTGGGCGGAGGCCGCGCCGTCCGGAACGTCGAGTGGGCCCACATGGTCAACGCCGACGTCATCTCGATGCCCGACAAGTGGGAATACCCGTGGTTCGCGGCGTGGGATCTGGCCTTCCATGCCGTGGCGTTGTCCAGCGTGGACGTCGACTTCGCGAAGGCGCAGCTCGAGCTCGTGTTGCGGGAAATGTACATCCACCCGAGCGGGCAGATACCGGCGTACGAGTGGAACTTCTCCGACGTGAACCCGCCGGTTCATGCCTGGGCGACGATCTTCCTGTATCGCAACGAGCAGGCGCTTCACGGCCGGAGCGACGTCAAATTCCTGAAGCGATCGTTCGGCAAGCTCCTCGCGAACTTCACCTGGTGGGTGAACCGCAAGGATCGGTTCGGCCGGAACGTCTTCGACGGCGGGTTCCTCGGCCTCGACAACATCGGCGTGTTCGATCGGTCCTCGCCGCTGCCGACGGGCGGCCACCTCGAACAGGCGGACGGGACGGCGTGGATGGCCCTGTTCTGCCAGAACATGCTGGAGATTGCCGTCGAAGTCGCGTCGCAGGACCCGACCTTCGAGGACATGGCGCTGAAGTTCGTCGATCACTTCCTCGCGATCGGTCACGCGCTCAACCGCGTCGGGCAGGGGAGCATGTGGGACGAGGAGGATGGGTTCTACTACGACGTCCTGCGCCTTCCCGACGGGTCCGCCACGCGACTCAAGGTGCGATCACTCGTCGGCCTGCTCCCGCTGTGCGCCACCACCATCGTCGAGCCGTCGCATCGGCAGCGTGTGCCGAAGATCGAGGCGCACTTCCGCGAGCGGGTCCGGCGCGTGCCGGCGCTGCTCCACGGGATTCATCCCACCGGTGAAGGCGCCCGCGGCTGGGGCGACCGCGGCATCATGGCCGTCGTGGACCAGCACAAGCTGCGGCGCATTCTCACGAAGCTCCTGGATGAACGCGAGTTCCTGAGCCCGTTCGGCATCCGCTCCCTCTCGCGGTTTCACAAACAGCACCCGTACGTGTTCCGCGCGGGCCAGGCCGAGTATCGCGTCGGGTACGTGCCGGCGGAATCCGACAGCGGCATGTTCGGCGGCAACTCGAACTGGCGCGGCCCGATCTGGATGCCGATGAACGTGCTGCTGATTCGAGCGCTGCTCCAGTTCTACATGTATTACGGCGACACGTTCACGATCGAGTGTCCGACGGGCTCCGGGCGGGAAATGCATCTGTTCGACGTGGCGAAGGAGATTGCCGCCCGCGTGACCGCCCTCTTCCTGCGCGGCAAGGACGGGAGACGTCCGGTCAACGGCGGCAACGAAATCTTCCAGACCGATCCGCACTGGCGTGACTACCTGCTGTTCTACGAGTACTTCCACGGCGACAACGGGGCCGGCCTGGGGGCGAGTCATCAGACCGGCTGGACGGGCCTGGTCGCCACGCTCATCCAGCTGTTCGGTTCGATTGACGAACGGGAGTTCCTGGAGCTCGGCAGGGAGGCGCTGCGCCGCGCCCCCGGCGGAACGCGCCACGGGCGAAGCGAGGAGCCCGTGCTCGTCAGACGCGGCGGCGGCGCTTGACGCGCAGCTGCGCCAGCGAACGGGCGAGCGAGGCGTTGACCGACGCCACTTCTTCGTCGGAAATCTTTTCGCGGAGCCGCGCCGAGGCGCGTTGGCGCGCTTCTTCGGCCCTGGCCTCGTCGATGCTCTCGGCGGCCACGGCCATGTCGGTCAGAAGGGAGACGCGATCGCCGGTGATGTGCACGAGCCCGCCGCCGATCGCCAGGAAAGTTTCGCCGGCCGCGGCGCGCACGATCATCTCGCCCGGCACGACCTGCGTCATCAGCGGCACATGGTGGGGGAGAACGCCCAGCTGCCCTTCGAGGGCCGGCAGGGTAACCATGTGGACATCCTCGGAGTAGGCGACGCCCTCCGGTGTCACGATTTCCAGCTTCAGAGTGTCCGGCACGTCACGGCTGTTTCTGCCCGACTTCTTCGATCGGGCCTTTCATGTAGAAGTTGTCCTCCGCCACCTCGTCGTACTTGCCGTCCAGAATTTCCTTGAAGCCGCGGACGGTGTCGGCGACGGGCACCTGCCGCCCTTCGCGTCCCGTGAAGACCTGTGCCGCGCTGAACGGCTGGCTGAGAAACCGTTGAATCCTGCGCGCGCGCGCCACCGTCTGCCTGTCGTCCGGCGACAGCTCGTCCATACCGAGAATGGCGATGATGTCCTGCAGATCCTTGAAGCGCTGGAGCACGCGCTGGACGGCCCGCGCGACATCGTAGTGCTCCTGGCCGACGATTTCCGGCGTCAGCGCGCGCGACGTGGACGCCAGCGGGTCGACGGCGGGGTAGATGCCTTGTTCCGCAATCGCGCGCTCGAGCACGATGGTCGCGTCCAGATGGGCGAACGTGGTGGCCGGGGCCGGATCCGTCAGGTCGTCGGCCGGCACGTACACCGCCTGAAACGAGGTGATCGAGCCGTTCTTCGTCGACGTGATCCGCTCCTGCAGCGCGCCCATTTCTGCGGCGAGCGTGGGCTGGTAGCCGACGGCGCTGGCGGTGCGGCCGAGCAGCGCCGACACCTCCGACCCCGCCTGCGAGAACCGGAAGATGTTGTCGATGAACAGCAGCACGTCCTGGTGCTTCTCGTCGCGGAAGTACTCGGTAATCGCGAGGCCGGACAGCGCCACGCGCAGCCGGGCGCCCGGCGGCTCGTTCATCTGGCCGTAGACGAGCGCGATCTTCGACGCGCTCAGATCGTCCTGGTTGATCACGCCGGCCTGGGACATCTCGTGATACAGGTCGTTGCCTTCGCGCGTGCGCTCGCCCACGCCGGCGAAGACCGACACCCCGCCGTGGAGCTTGGCGATGTTGTTGATGAGTTCCATGATGACGACGGTCTTGCCGACCCCGGCGCCGCCGAACGCGCCGATCTTGCCCCCCTTCATGAAGGGGCAGATGAGGTCGATCACCTTGATGCCGGTCATCAGCACCTGCGGCGACGTCGCCTGATCGACGAGCGGCGGCGGCGGGCGATGGATGGGATAGTACTTTTCCGCCGTGACGGGACCCCGTTCGTCGACCGGGCTTCCGGTGACGTCGAGCACCCGTCCCATCACGCCGGGGCCAACGGGCATGCTGATCGGCTTCCCGGTGTCTCTGACCTCGAGGCCCCGCTTGAGTCCCTCGGTGCCCGACATCGAGATCGTCCGAACCCAGCGATCGCCGAGATGCTGCTGCACTTCGAGCGTGAGGTGCGCCGGCCGGCCCTGCAGCTGCCAGTCGACCGTTAGCGCGTTCGCGATCGCGGGCAGCGCGCCCGGAAACGCGACGTCCACGACCGGACCCACGACTTGAACGATGCTGCCCGTGTTCATACCCATAGTCCTCGCGATCACCCCGACTGACCGCCGGCGATTTCCAGCAGTTCCTGCGTGATGCGGCCCTGCCGCAGCTTGTTGTAGGCGAGCGTCAGCTCCTCGATCATGGTTTCCGCGCTGTCGGTGGCGCTCTTCATCGACACCATGCGCGCGCTCTGTTCGCTGGCCTTCGCGTTCAGCAGGACGATGTAGAGAGCAATGCTCAGGTAATGCGGCAGCAGATAGCTCAGCACGGCGGCCGGGCTGGGCTCGAACAGAAAATCCGTCCCTTCCGCCGCGTGTGTGAAGCCGGCGGGCACCCCTGGGATTTTCAGGGACGTGATCTCGCCGATCGGCAGGAACTCCAGGTCGACCGGCTCCTGCGACAGCGTGTTGACGAACCGCGTGGTGATGATGCGCACCTCGTCGACGTCACCCTTGAGAAAGACGTCGCGGGCCACGGCGGCCATCGTCCGGGCTTCGGGGAATTTCGGCGTGTCGCCATACGGAAATTCCGCGATGAGCTGCCGCCGCGTGCGGGAGACGAACTGCCCGGCTTTCCGGCCGGCGGCGATGAAGACGGTCGACAGCGGATCGTACCGCGCCGCCAGGCGGAACAGGTTGCTGTTGAGCGCGCCGCACAGGCCCCTGTCGGAGGCGATGAGGACGATCGCGCGTTTCCGGATCGGCCGCGTCTCGAGCAGAGGGTGCTCGAAGTCGATGGCGTGGGTCACCGCATCGCGCTGCATGCTGTAGAGCAGTCGCGCGAAAGGCCGGACCGCGATGGCGGCCTGCTGGGCCTTTCGCATTTTGGAGGCCGCGACCATCTGCATGGCCCTGGTGATTTGGGCGGTGCTGCCGATCGAGCGGATGCGACGCCGAATCTCTCGGGCGGTCGCCATCGGTCACACCCAGAGCGGCGTGAACTGGTCGGCGGCGGCCTTCAGAGTGCCGGCCAGCGCCTCGTCGATCGCCTTCCGCTCGGCGATTTGCTCGAGGACGTCCGGCCTCGCCGTCGTCAGAAACTCCGTGAGCTTCGCCTGGTATTCCTTGATGCGCGCCACCGGCACGCCGTCCAGGTACCCGTGCTGCACCATCCACAGGAGGGCGACCTGCATTTCGCCAGGAATCGGGCGGTGCTGGGGCTGATTGAAGAGCTCGATGATGCGCTTGCCGCGATCGATCTTCGCCTGCGTGGCCGCATCGAGCTCCGAGCCGAACTGCGAGAACGCGGCGAGCTCGCGGAACTGAGCGAGATCGCCTTTGAGGCGCCCGGCCACCTGCTTCATGGCCTTGAGCTGCGCGGCCGATCCCACGCGAGAGACCGAGAGGCCGACGGAAATCGCCGGGCGGATGCCCTGATAGAACAGATCCGTTTCCAGATAGATCTGCCCGTCGGTAATCGAGATCACGTTGGTCGGGATGTACGCCGACACATCGCCGGCCTGCGTTTCGATGATGGGAAGGGCCGTCAGCGATCCATTGCCGTGGTGCTCGCCGACGCGGGCCGCCCGCTCGAGCAGCCGGCTGTGCAGATAGAAGACGTCGCCCGGATACGCCTCCCGGCCCGAAGGACGCTTGAGCACGAGAGACACCTGGCGGTACGCCACGGCGTGCTTGGACAGATCGTCGTACACGATCAGCGCGTCCATGCCGTGATCCATGAACCATTCGCCCATGGCGGCGCCCGCAAACGGCGCGAGGTACTGGCTCGTGGCCGAGTCGGCGGCAGGGGAGGCGACGATGATCGTGTACGGCATCGCCCCGGCGGCGTCCAGGTCGTTCACGATGCGGGCGATGGTGGATTGCTTCTGGCCGATCGCGACGTAGATGCAATACAGCGGGCGGTATGCAGTGTCGCCTTTCGCTTCCGCCGCCCTGTTCAGGCGCGCCTGATTGATGATGGTGTCGATGCCGATGGTCGTCTTGCCGGTCGATCGATCGCCGATGATCAACTCGCGCTGGCCCCGGCCGATCGGGATCATGGCGTCGATGGCCATGATGCCCGTCTGCACGGGCTGGCTGATGGGCCGGCGGCGCATGATGCCGGGCGCGAGGTTCTCGACCGGATACGCTTCCTGGCTCGCGATGGGACCTTTGCCGTCGATGGGCTCGCCGAGCGTATTCACCACGCGCCCGAGCAAACCCTTGCCAACCGGCACCTGCAGCAGTTTGCCGGTCGAGCGGACCTCGTCGCCTTCTTCGAGGCTGGTGTAGTTGTCGCTCAGGATGATGACGCCGACGTCGGTCTCCTCCAGACTCAACGCGAGGCCCGTCATGCCGCCGCCCAGGTCGAGCATCTCGTTCAGCATGACGTCGCCGAGTCCTTCGACCCGCGCCACCCCATCGCCGATTTCCCGAATGACGCCCACCGACTGCTTGACGATGTCGGCTTTGGCGCCGGCGATCTGCGCCTCGATTTCCGCGATGAGATTGGCCATCGTTGCCTCAGGCGGCGCGGCCGCCTGCGTCGGCGAATCGCGCCGACAGGCCCGAAAGCGCGCCTTTGACGCTGCCGTCGTAGACGTCACTCCCCACGGTGATCCGCACGCCGCCGATCAGGTCCGGATCGTGCCGATGCTGGACGGCGAGCACTTCGCCGTACATGCGTGCCAGGCTCATCTCGATCTGCAGCTGCACGTCGGGCGGCACCGCCACTGCGCTCTGGATCGTGGCGCTGTGGCTGACGCGATCGAGCTTCACGAGACGGAGAAACCGCGAAAGCACAGCAAGGTTGCCCGGACGCCGCGCGCGGACGATCAGCTGCACCGCCCGCCTGACGCGGCTCTCATCCAGCCGCCCGTTTGTCACGCAGAGGCGCCACAGTTCTTTGGCTTCGCGATGGACGATTCTCGAGCTCTTCATGCTGCCCCCGATCCTGATTCCGCGGCCCTGCTGAGGTGCCGCGCCGTTTCTTCTGCCAGACGCCGCTGGTCCGCCGGCGTCAACACGGTGCCAACCACGGCGGCTGCCGTCTGCACGACGAGCCGCCCCACTTCCCGCTTGAGTTCCGCCATCATGCGCGTGCGCTCCAGATCGGCGGCCTCGCGAGCCTTGTGCACGATCTGTTCGGCGGCTGCGACCGCGACTTGCTTCTGATCTTCCTGGAGCCGTGCGGCCGCCGCCCTGGCGCGCGTAACGATGTCATCCGCCTCGGACCGGGCCCTGGCGATCACGCCACGTCGCTGCGCCTCGATGCCGGCGAGCCTGGCGTTGATCTCGGCTGCATTGGCGAGCCCCAGCTCGATCTGCAGGCGGCGTTCGTCGAGCATGCGCAGAATCGGCTGATACGCGAACCAGTACAGCAGGGCGCAGACAATCGTGAAGCTGACAATCTGAGTGGCGAGGAGGCTCCAGGTTACGCCGAAGGTTTCGGCGATCTCCTCAATCTGTCCGGTCATCTCATCCTCACGAGACGAGGAACAGCGCGTAGAACACCAGCGCCTCGGCAAAGGCAATCGCCAGAATCGACTGGACGAGAATCGGCGTGGCCGCCCCCGGGTTCCGTCCTACGGCCTCCGCGGCTTTCATGCCGATGATGCCGACGGCGAACGCCGCACCGAGCGCTGCCATACCGACGTGCAGATTCCCAACCATATGTCCCTCATTCCTCCTGGTGATGCTGGCAAATCAACAGCGTGAACACCGCCGTCAGCAACGTGAAGACCAGCGCCTGCACGAGACCCACGAGCAGCTCCAGAAAATAGAACGGCACCTGGATCAGCCAGCCAATGTAGGGCACGCTGCCCATCGTCTCGAGCATCGTCTCGCCGGCGAAGACGTTTCCGTAAAGCCGGAAGCTGAGCGAGACGGGCCTGAACAGAATGGAGACGAGCTCGAGACAGCCGGCCGCAAAAAATACGACGACCATCAGCACACGCAGCAGGCCGGTGCTCGATCCCTTCGGCGCGAAGAGCTCCTTGAGGAAACCCACGGGACCGCCTTCGCGCAGGCCCCAGAAAATCCAGCTCGCAAAGAACACGAGCGCCAGGGCCAGCGTCAGGTTGACGTCGGCGTTGGCGCCGCGCAGCAGCGGCTCGGTGACCCGGAAGCCTTCAGGGGTTGCGTGCCCCCACCCGATGGAACCGACGCCGGGAATCAGCCCGGCCCAGTTTGCCGTGAGTATGAAGATGAAGGCGGAGCCAAAAAACCAGAACGTCCGCCGGACCAGATGCGTCCCGACGATGCCTTCGATCAGGCGGTACAGCCCATCGACGAGCCACTCGAGAAGGTTCTGCGCTCCTACCGGCACCTGCTTCATGTTGCGCGTGGCGGTCTGCGCAAACGCGATGAGACCGACCGCCGCGATCCAGGTGACGACCATGGAGTTGGTGATCGTGAACCCGAAGGGGTGCGCGATCTCTACGGCGCGCTGCGACAGGCCGTGTCCCTGGGGAAGCATTTCCGCTTCCTATTTCGCGACGACATTCGTCAGGCGGACGACGTCGGTGGCGGTGTAGGCCTCGGTGATGATCCCGCCCTTCTCGTCGAGACGGACTTTCCCGGCGGGCACGAGCTCCCCGTGGCCCATTCCGGTGTCAGAAACTTCAATCATCGCGAATGCGAGGTCGTACGTCGTCGTGGGTTTGGCGTTCGGGACGCCGGCGCCGAGGAACACGATCGGGTCGCTGGCAACGACGGTAATGAGGCGGCCTCCGCTGAGCGGTCGCGCGAACGCGAACTTGATGTCCACGGTGCGCGCGCCGAGCTGTAGCGTGCCCGTCGCTTCGCGGCCGCTCAGAAACTGCCGCGCGCCATCGGTGCCGTCCTTCTTCACCGCTTGAAGCAGCGCTTCGCGCTCGGCGTCGGTCGACAGGCGCTCGATCACCAGGGTGAACGGCGCTGAGGCGGCGACGCCGCCCGCCGAGGTCATCTCGGCGAGGGCGCTGATCGTGTCTTTCCTCTGCGCGCGTACCGCGGAGGAGACACAGATCAGCGCGATAGCGGTCAAGAACGCGAGGGTGGCGATTGCGGTGTATTGGTGCAGGCGCATGCCTGCCGCGAAGAGCACGTCCCGTGCCACGGCCGGATCGGCGCCGGGCTCTCAGAGAGAAAGGCGAACGGTGCCGGAATCCCCTGCCGACCGCGCCGACCCGATAAAGAACCTCCGATACTTCGGAGCGCCTACGTCCCGCAAGAGCGATGCAATGCGAGCAGAAGCGACCCCAGCGCCCGCCGCCGCTGGCATACGGTGTGCTCGATGCCGTTTCGCGCGCTCCGCCATGTCTGACACATCCTGCGTCGATATCGACGCAACCCGCCAGGCGCTCGATCGACTGTCGAGGCAATTCGTTTCCGCGATCCTCCGCATCGATCCGAGAGAAGTCGACGGCACGATCGCCGGCACGCTCGAGCAGATCGGCCAGGCGCTGAACGTCGACGAGGCGAGCCTTCACGGCCGGACCCTGGATGCCGGCGCCACGGTCGCGCTGGGCGCGTGGATGCGCCCGGGCATCGCCGGGGATCGGGAGGATCCGGCGGCGGCCGTCACGATCGCGCAGGGGCACACCTGCTCCCTGGCCGTTTCAACCAGGGATCGATTGCCGGAGTGGCCTCCGGACGTCCTCGAACGCGTCCGGCTTCTCACCGACTTGATGGTGCTGGCGCTTCAGCGCGCCGAACAGGCGCGCGCGATCGAACTGCGCACGGTCGAGCTGGCGCGCAGTCTGTCGGCGCCCATGAGCACCTCGAAAGATTTCGAGGATGGCACCGACTTCGAGGACATCATCGGCGCCAGCCCGCTGCTGCGCGCGGCCCTGACGCGCTGTCTCGAGGTCGCACCCACCGACGCGTCGGTCGTGCTGTTCGGCGAGACGGGTACGGGGAAGGAGCTCTTTGCGCGGGCCGTGCACAACCGGAGTCCGAGACGCGAACGGCCGTTCGTCCGTGTGAACTGCGCGGCGCTCCCGCCGACGCTGATCGAGAGCGAGCTCTTCGGGCACGAGCGCGGCGCATTCACCGGCGCCGTGTCGATGCGTCAGGGCCGCTTCGAGCTTGCCGACAAGGGGACGATCTTCCTCGACGAGATCGGCGACCTGCCGCTCGAGGTGCAGGCCAAACTGCTGCGCGTACTACAGGAGGGCGAGTTCGAGCGCGTCGGGTCGTCGCAGTCGCGACGGGTCGACGTGCGCGTGATCGCGGCGACGCATCACGATCTCGAAGCCTCCGTCGCGAACGGCGCCTTTCGCGGGGATCTGTACTACCGCCTCAACGTCTTCCCGATCGCCCTGCCGCCGCTGCGCGAGCGCGCCGAGGACATCCCTCAGCTCGTCTGGTACTTCATCAGCCGCCGCCAGCGCGCGCTCAACCGGAAGATCGCGCGCATCCCCGGCGCGGTGCTCCGGGCGCTCGAGCAGCATTCGTGGCCGGGCAACGTCCGGGAGCTCGAGAACATCGTCGAGCGCGCGATGATTCACTCGACCGGCGACACGCTGATGCTCGACGACCCGCCGGGCCTGACGCCGGCGGTGCCCTCCGGAGATGGCGGAACGCTTCAAGCCGCCGAACGTCGTCACATCGAGCATGCGCTCCAGCGATGCGGGTGGCGAATCAACGGCGCCGGCAATGCCGCCGAGCGGCTCGGACTGCATCCGAACACGCTGCGATTCCGCATGAAGAAACTCGGCATCCGGCGCCCTCCTCGTTCGACCGTCGTTCGCGACTTCAAGCGGTTGCTGGCGTGACGAGCACGGACCATCGGTGGTTCGTGAGTCGTGTCACGGGCAGTGGTGAGCGGCAGTTCGTTTTCTTCGCGACCGCCGTTGAAAACGCAGGATCGGTTCTTGCGTTGCACCGGTTCGTGGAATGCCGGATTGAAGTCCGCGAAGAGGACGGCGAGCTGGTGGTTCGGCTGGCCGGCCGCCTGGCCGAACCGCAGGTTGCCGCGCTGCTCGAAGCCTGCTCGCGTACGAAGAAGCCGCCGCGACTGGAACTCGACGATCTCATTTCAGCCGACGCGATGGGCATCGATGCGCTGCAGCGGCTCGAGCTGAGGGGAGCGCAGCTGATCGGGCTGCCTACGTACCTCCGCCTCAAGCTGGATGCCGCGACGCGTGACCGCCGACGGTGACCTGCCGATCTGACACGACACGATCGCGATCAGAGCTGAGAGTACAGAAGAGGATGCGTATGGGAACCAACATTGGCGCCACGACGATGGCCCTCATCGCTGCGACGGCGGCGGTCGCGTCCACCGTCGCATGCGGCGAAGCGGCCACGGTGACGCCCCCACCGGTCGAAGTGTACGTCGCGGACGTGGTCGTCCAGGACGTACCCGTGTACCTCGATCTGGTCGGGCAGACAGCCGGTTTCCGGGATGTGGAGATCCGCGCGCGGGTCGAAGGCTTTCTCGATCGCGTGAACTTCCGCGAGGGATCGTTCGTGCGCGCCGGCGATCGTCTTTACGAGATCGATCGCAAGCCGCTGGAGGCGGCGCTCGCGGAGGCGAGGGCCAATCAGGCAACCGCCGAGGCGAGGCTCTCGAAGGCCGAGAACGACGTGGCTCGCTACACGCCGCTCGTCGCGAAGCAGGCCGTCAGCCAGCAGGAACTGGACGACGCGCGGGCCGAACAGGCCGCCGCGCGGTCGCAGGTGGACGCCGCGAGAGCGGCGGTTCAGCAGTCCACGCTCGACCTGGGGTACACGCGCATCACTACGCCGATCGACGGCCTGGTTGGAACGACCGAAGTCAAGGCCGGCAACCTCGTCGGGCGTGGCGAGAGCACGCTGCTGACGACCGTTTCGCAGATCGATCCCGTCATCTTCCGCGCCGGCATCACCGAGGCGGACTACCTGCGGATCGCGCGGCGCGATCCGTCGCGCATCGGCGAAGCTCCGCGCGCCGAAGGCATCGAGCTCACGCTGGCCGACGGCACCCGCCATCCGCATACCGGACGACTTGGGCCGGTCGAGCGAGCCGTGGATCCTGCGACCGGCACCCTGGGCGCCGAGTTTGTGTTTCCGAACCCCGAGCATGTCTTGCGCCCCGGTCAGTTCGGCCGCGCCAGGGTTCTCCTCGAAACAAAACCTGGGATGCTGCTCATCCCGCAACGCGCCGTGCAGGAACTTCAGGGTATCTACAGCGTGGCGGTGGTGGATGCCCACGGAAAGGTGGCGTTTCGCAACGTGAAAGTCGGTCTTCGCGTCGGGACGCAGTGGGTCATCGAAGCGGGCCTCACGCAGGGCGATCGCGTCGTCGTCGAGGGGCTTCAACGGATTCGTGACGGGATGACGGTCGCGCCGAAGGCGGCTCCGGCCGACGCGGAAGGCGCGCCGCCCGCGGGGGAGGCGAAGTAAGCCATGGCCCGCTTCTTCGTCAACAGACCCATCGTCGCCATGGTGCTTTCGATCATCATGGTCCTGCTCGGCGTCATGGCCATGAGGGGCCTGCCCATCGCGCAGTACCCCGAAATCGTCCCGCCGATGATTCAGGTCACCACCACGTTTGTCGGCGCCAGCGCCACAGACGTGGAGGCATCGGTCGCGACGCCGCTCGAGCAGCAGATCAACGGCGTCGAGAACATGATCTACATGAAGTCGACCAACGCGAACGACGGCACGTTGACGCTCAAAGTCTCGTTCGAGGTCGGCTCGGACCTCGACATGGACAACGTGCTGACGCAGAACCGCGTCTCGCAGGCCATGCCGCAGATGCCGCAGTCGGTCAAGAACTACGGCGTCTCGGTGAAGAAGGCACTCGCGTTTCCGCTGCTGGTCATCTCCATCAAGTCGCCGAAGGGCACCTACGACAGCAGTTTTCTCTCGAACTACACCACGATCAACATCAACGACGCCATCGCACGCATCCAGGGCGTTGGACAGATCAACCTGTTCGGCGGCAGTGATTACGCCATGCGCGTCTGGCTGCGGCCCGACGTGATCGGGCGCCTCGGGCTGACGGTGCCCGACATCGCGAATGCCATCGGACAGCAGAATCAGCTCACCCCTGCCGGCCAGATCGGCGGGCCGCCCGCCGCCTCAGGCACGGAGTTCACCTACACCGTGCGCACGCAGGGCCGGCTCCTCAACGAGGAGGAATTCGGGAACATCATCGTACGCACGACCGCCGACGGCTCGGAGGTCCGGCTCAAGGATGTCGCGCGCATCGAGCTGGGGACGATGCTGTACAACGCCGTCGGACGCCACGACGGCACGCCCTCGGCGGTCATCGCCGTGTTTCAGATTCCAGGCACGAACGCGCTCGAAGTGGCCGATCGCATCAAGGCGACGATGGCCGATCTCTCGAAGCGCTTCCCGCGCGACATGGAGTACCTCGTGTCACTCGACACGACGCTGCCTGTCACCGAAGGCATCAACGAGATCGTCCACACGCTGCTCGAGGCGGTCGTCCTCGTGATCATCGTCGTCTTCATCTTCCTGCAGAACTGGCGCGCCACGCTGATCCCGCTGCTCACGGTGCCGGTCTCGCTCGTCGGCGCCTTCATCTTCTTTCCGGTGCTCGGGTTTTCTATCAACGTGCTCTCGCTGCTCGGCCTGGTGCTCGCCATCGGCATCGTCGTGGACGACGCGATCGTCGTCGTCGAAGCCGTGATGCACCATATCGAACACGGGCTGCCGCCCAAGGAGGCCACGATCAAGGCCATGGAAGAGGTCTCCGGCCCGGTCGTGGCCATCGGCCTCATCCTGACCGCGGTCTTCGTGCCGGTCGGTTTCATGGGCGGCATCAGCGGCCTGCTCTATCAGCAGTTCGCGATCACCATCGCGATCTCGGTGCTGCTCTCGGTCGTGAACGCGCTGACGCTCAGCCCGGCGCTGGCGGCGCTGCTGCTGAAGCCGGCCACCGGCAAACGATCGCTGATGACGCCGTTTTACAACTGGTTCAACCGGGTGTTCGGATGGACGACCGACCGGTACGTCAGCTTTGCGGGCATCCTCATTCGCAAGACGTTCAGGAGCGTGGCGTTCATCGGCGTCCTGATCTACGTGATCGTCATGCTCGTCCAGAGGATTCCCGGCGGATTCATACCCGAAGAGGATCAGGGATATCTGCTGGTCAATGCCCTGCTGCCCGATGCCGCGTCTCTCGAGCGCACGGACGCGGTCATGCGCAAGGTCGAAGCCGTGCTGGCGGGGAACGAGGCCGTTGAAGGCTTCAACACCGTCACCGGTTACTCGCTGTTGACGGGCGCCTATGCGTCCAACATGGGCTTCTTCTTTGTTCAGCTGAAGCCCTGGCACGACCGTCACAGCGCCGACGAGCAGGCGGCAGGGGTAGTGCGCGCGTTGAACCGCGCCTTTGCGGACAGGATTCCCGAGGCCGGCGTCATCGCGTTCGGGCCGCCCGCCATCCCCGGGCTCGGCACCGGCGCCGGGTTCACGATGGAGCTCCAGAATCGCAGCGGCGGAGCGCCGGAATACCTGGCCAGGCAGGCCGATCGGTTCATGGAAGCGGCGCGCAAGCGGCCGGAGATCGCGCGCATCAACACGCTCTACCGCGCGAGCGTGCCGCAAATCTACGCGAACATCGACCGCAGCAAGGTGCTCAAGTCGGGCGTGCCGCTGAACGACGTGAACACGACGCTGGGAGCGCTGCTCGGCAGCTCCTATGTGAACGACTTCAACCGGTTCGGGCGCGTGTACAAGGTCTACCTCCAGGCCGAGCCGGAGTTCCGGAGAGATCCCAAGCAGATCGGGCTCTTCTACGTGCGGAACGCAGGCGGCGGCATGGTGCCGCTCGACACGCTGGTGACGACGCAGCCCGCCTCGGGGCCGGAGTTCACCAACCGGTTCAACCTGTTCCGCACCGCAGAAATTACGGGCGTGCCGGCCGTCGGATATTCGTCGGCGCAGACGCTCGACGCGCTCGAACAAGTCGCACGCGAGGTACTGCCGCCCGACATGACCTACGACTGGGCGGACATGTCGTTTCAGGAGCGCCGGGCGCCGGGCGTGGCGGTCGTGTTTGCCCTGGCGATTTTCCTCGTCTTCCTGATTCTGGCTGCGCAGTACGAGAGCTGGGGGCTGCCGTTCAGCGTGCTGCTGGGCACGCCGTTCGCGGCGTTCGGGGCGTACCTCGGGCTGTGGATCGCGCAGCAGGTGTCGCCGAGCTATGTGAACAACATCTTCGCGCAGATCGGCCTGATCATGCTCATAGGCCTCGCCGCGAAGAACGCGATTCTCATCGTCGAGTTCGCCAAGATGGAGCATGACCAGGGGAAGGGGCTCGTCGAAGCCGCGCTGTCGGCGGCGAGGCTGCGCTTCCGTCCGATCCTGATGACGGCCTTCGCCTTCATCCTGGGCGTCGTGCCGTTGTTGACGGCCTCGGGCGCGGGTGCCGAGGGACGGAAGGTGATGGGGATGACGGTGTTCGCCGGCATGCTCGTGGCCACGATCCTCGGCGTCTGCCTGATTCCGATGTTGTACGTGGCGGTCGAGAAGGTGATCGGCGGTGCGAAGCAGCCGGCGCCGGCTCCCGTCGTGACCCCTCCGCCGACGCTGGCGCCCCAGCACGGGCATGGCGGTCACTAGGATGTCGCGCCGCGCCGTCGCCGCCGGCCTCGCGTTCACGATTGCGTCGCTCTCCTTCGGCTGCGCCGCCGTTGGTCCCAACTACGCGCGTCCGCAGATGCCGACCCCGCCGCAGTACCGTTTCGACCAGACGACCGCGCAGGCCGAGTCGCTGGCCGATGCGCCCTGGTTCCAGGTGTTCGACGATCCGGTCCTGCAGGAGCTCATCAAGGAGGCGATCGCCCGCAACCTCGATCTGCGAATGGCGGTGGCGCGCGTGGAGGAGGCCCGGGCCCTCGCGGGTGTCGCCAAGTCGTTTCTGTATCCGCAAATCGACGGCGTGGCCAATTACGGCGCGCGGAAGACGTCGAGCCTTCGCGGGGATGGCGCGCAGACGGACGACAAGGACACGACGAATCAGAGCGGCGCGTACGGCTTCCAGCTGTCGTGGGAGCTCGATCTGTTTGGCCGCATCAGGCGCGGGCACGAGGCGGCGCTGGCGGTCGTGCTGGCGAGCGAGCAGGGCCGTCGCGGCGTGCTCGTCACGCTCGTCGGCGACGTGGCGTCCCACTATTTCCTTCTGCGCGAGCTCGATCTGCAGCTGGCGATCGCGCGGGAAACGCTGCGCCTCAACGACGACACCGTGACGTACTTCCAGAATCGGCTCGACGGAGGGGTGTCGAACCGCCTCGAGGTCGATCGCATCCGCGCCAACCGAGCGCAGACGGCCGCGGCGATTCCACAGCTCGAACAGCAGATGGCGCTCGAGGAGCACGCGCTCTCGCTGCTGCTCGGACGCCTCCCGGCAGCAATCCAGCGTGAGGGGATGACCGCGGGCGAGCCGCCGCCGCCGCCCATCCCGCCCGGCCTCCCGGCATCGCTGCTCGAGCGGCGGCCGGATGTCGTGCAGGCCGAGCAGCTCCTCATCGCCGCGAATGCGGAGATCGGCGAGGCCAAGGCGATGTTTTTCCCGACCATCAGCCTCACCGGTTTCCTGGGCGGCGTGAGCGGCGATTTGGCGACGTTTCTCGGAGGGGACGGCGCCGCCTGGTCGGTCGGCGCAGGACTCCTGCAGCCGGTATTTCAGGGGAAGCGCCTTCGGAGGAATCTGGAAGCGGCCCAGGCCCGGTTCGACACCGCCCTGGCTGCCTACCAGAAAGCCGCGCTCAACAGCTACCGCGAGGTCGCGAATGCCCTGATCACGATCCAGAAACTGGCGGAGATACGCGTGCAGGGAGAAGCGGGGGTCGCGGCGCTGCAGGATGCGTCCGAGTTGTCCCGTTCCCGCTACGACTCCGGGCTGGCGAGCTACATCGAGATCCTGACCGCCGATCAGGACCTGTTCCAGCAGCAGCTGTTCCTGGCGCAAACGCGCGGCGCGGAACTACGCGCTCGCGCGGAGCTTTACAGAACGCTCGGCGGCGGCTGGCAGCCCTAGCGGAGGTAGACCGTGGCCAAGCTCAAACGTCGGAAGTACGAGAAGGAATTGACCAGGCTGCAGGCGAAGCTCTGCGCGCTGCAGGAGTGGGTGAAGGCCAAGGGACTGAGGGTCATCATCGTCCTGGAAGGACGCGACGCGGCTGGGAAGGGCGGCCTCATCAAGGCCATCAGTGAGCGCGTGAGCCCCCGCGTGTTTCGGGTGGTCGCGCTGCCGGCCCCTTCGGACCGCGAGAAGAGCCAGATGTACCTGCAGCGGTATTTCCAGCATTTTCCCGCGGCCGGAGAGATCGTCATTTTCGATCGAAGCTGGTACAACCGGGCCGGCGTGGAGCACGTGATGGGTTTCTGCAGCAAGCCGCAGTACGAGCGCTTCCTGAAGCTGTGTCCGCTCTTCGAGCGGCACCTCGTCGAGGGCGGCCTGCAGCTGATCAAGTTCTGGCTCGAGGTCGGCAACAAGGAGCAGCAGCGGCGGTTCGAGGCGCGCATCGAGGATCCGCTGCGGCAGTGGAAGCTGAGCGCGATGGATCTCCCATCGAGGGCCAAGTGGTACCAGTACTCGCGCGCGCGCGATGCCATGCTGAAGGCCACCGACACGCGGATCGCGCCGTGGTACATCGTCAGATCCGACGACAAACGCCGTGCCCGCCTCAACGCGATTGCGCACCTGCTCAAGTTGATCCCGCACAAGAAAATGAAGCGCCCGAAGGTGAAGCTCCCGGCGCGTTCGAGGAAGCACGCGTACAACGATGAGGTCGCGATCGCCCGCCGGAAGTTCGTGCCCGAGGTGTACTGATCTCGTGAGGGGCGCGTGCCTCGGCCTCGTGATCGCGTGCGGGACCGTTCTCGCCGCGCAGTCCCAGGCGCCGCCGCCGAGCCGCCCCGATCCGCGCGCCCTCGACTCCGCCGTCCTCGCCGAACCATCCTCAGACACCCTCACGTTCACCTTCTTCAACCGCCCGATTGCCGTCCTCAGGGCACGCGTGTTGGGAAGGGCACCCGCCGAACGCGCGATGAACGCAGAGAGAGTTCTCGACGATCTCCTCGCGCAGCGGGTGACGCGCCCCGTCGAGACGCGGCAGCTGGACGGCGCAGTGCTCGTGACGGTCGGCGGGCGAGGCGTTCTCGCGCTCACGGCGGCCGACGTCGACGAGTTGTCGGGGGAAAGCGTTCGCGACGCAGCGGCGCTGGCCGCGATGCGGCTTCGGCGGGCGCTCGAGGAAGCGGATGAAGCCCGCACTCCAGCGAGGCTTCTGCGATCGGGAGCGCTCGCGCTGGCTGGGCTGATGGCCGGCCTGCTCCTGCTGGTCGGAATTGCCCGCGGGCATCGGGCGGTTGCGGCGAAGCTGGTGGCGCTCGCGGAACGATCGGTCGCCAGATCGGGAATGGCCGATGCGGATCTTCTGCGAACCTCGCGCCTGATCGACTTCGAGCGCCGGCTCATTTCGTTGGGCGCATCCGCTCTGCACCTGACCGTCGCCTATGCCACGATTACGTTCGTCCTTCGGCGGTTTCCGTTCACGAGGCCGTGGGGCGAGGCCATGCGCGGGTTTCTGGTCGCGACCGCCGTGAATCTCGGCCTGGGCATTGCGCAGGCGATACCGGGCCTGTTCACCATCATCGTCATCCTTCTCCTGACGCGCTTCGTCGTCCGTGTGATCGGATTCTGCTTCAACGAGATGGAGCGCGGCCGCATCGCGACGCCTCACTGGCTTCACCCCGAGACCGTCCGCCCGACACGCCGGCTGCTGACGGTGTCGGCCTGGGTATTCGCGATCGTCGTGATGTATCCCTACGTTCCAGGCAGCCGGACCGATGCGTTCAAGGGCATCAGCGTGCTGCTCGGTCTCGCGCTGACGCTGGGTTCGAGCGGGCTGGTTACGCAGATCATGAGCAGCTTCATGATTACCTATTCCCGCGCGCTGCGCGTCGGCGACTTCGTGCGGGTCGGAGAGGCGGAGGGCACGGTGACGCAGCTCGGCCTGCTCTCCACGAAAATCAGAACGGTCTGGGGCGAACAGATGACGATTCCCAACGCGCTGGTCATCTCCCAGACGACGACCGACTACTCACGGGTCGTCGATCCGGGCGGCGTGCTGACGCCGACATCGGTCACCATTGGCTACGATGCGCCCTGGCGCCAGGTGCACTCGCTGCTCCTGACGGCCGCTGCGCAAACTCCAGGGGTGAGGCGCGACGTGACGCCGCTCGTGGTTCAGTCGGCGCTGGAAGACTATTACGTGCGGTACACACTGCTGGTCGGCGTTGAAGATCAACCGACCCGGGTGTTCACCCTGGCGAAACTGCACGCCAACATCCAGGATTTGTTCAACGAGTACGGCGTGCAGATCATGTCGCCCCACTACGTCTTCGATCCCTCGACCCCGAAGGTCGTCAGCAAATCGGACTGGTTTGCGGCGCCCGCTCGGGGCGACGGCGGCGCGGCCGGCATTCCCTGAAACATCCTAGCGATACCAGACGACGGCGAACTTCAGATTCCATCGTCCGTCGCGGTTCGCGCCCCACCAGACTTCCGGTTTGGCCCAGATGGCCAGGCGCGGCCCGACGGCGTGTCCGATCTGGAGCCCGGATTTCACGCTCGTGCGGCGATCGCGGAGCCAGTCCGTCCTGGCTTCAGAGTCGACAAGCACCCACCAGCGTTGCCGGAAGATGCGGATGATCGTGGGTGCGATGACGAGATGGTTGATGTCAGGGCGATCGCCATCGCCGGCAATCGCGACGAAGTTCTGGAACTTCAGGAAAATCATTCCTTGCCCCGGCAGGAACCACACGGGCCCCGCTGCCGGCGCCAGCACCCATTTACCCGCCCCGAGCAGAGGGCCCGTCGCCGTAGGCACGACGAGACCGGCTCCCGCGACGAACGCAAACGTCGGCGAGATGTAGGGCACCAGCAGCAGCTGTCCGTAGATGTCGCCAATGCCGGTCTCACTGACCGCTCCCGCAACCTGCGCTCGTGCGACAGGGGCCTCGAATCGGAAGATTGCGCCGCGGCGGCCGGGCAGCCAGCGCCTTTTCATGAGCGCCGCGCGGTCGTACCGGAAGATGAGCGCGGCCCGCGTCACGTCGCCCGCCGGCCTGTAGAGCTCAGGACGGATGCTGAACAGCACCGCCCGCGTCGGGTTGCTGTCCGTGGGACCTGCGTCGCCGGCCGTGGCTGTGCGGTTTTGCCCGCGCGCGATGTCCGCGCAGATGAGAATTGCCAGCGCTGCGATCACGGCGATGCGCCGACACTGCATTCGCACGTGCGCTCACGGCCGCACGGCGGCCGCAGCTTTCGATGAGGACGGTCGCGGCGCGCGGGCCGGAGACCTGAGACAACGGAGGAGGGCGCCCGCCGGCACGGTCTCTGAGGAAGGCCTGCGCGATGGATCCGGCGCCGGCGGGGGCGGGGTCTCTCGCGCAGAGAACTCGACTGCGCGGATTTGTTCGATCGGGAACCCTACGAACGATCCGTTCGGCAGGAACAGGCGCACGGGCGTCGTAGTGTCCGCGCTCACGATCGATCCGCCGAAGAGTCGCGCCGATCGCCGGGCGCGATCGGCCGACAGCATTGCGGCGGCCGCAGCGACGAGTCCGAGGGTGCAGACGACGATCGCCAGCGACGCGGGCATCTCAGATCCTGGTTCTCGAGCGCTGGACTTCTTCCACGAAGTCGAGTCCGCGGTTTCCGCGCGGCAGCGCGAACTCGACGCGCGGGGGCCTGGCGGCATCTTCCATCAGCGCGGCCAGGCCGGTGAATGCGCTCGACCTCACACGGCTCCGTAGATCCTCTTCGGTCCGCCACTCTTCGATGTAGCGAACGACGCCGCGATCGCGGATGTGCGTGGAGACGAAACAGCCGACGCAGCCGTGGAACGCGCGGGCTTCATCCATCATCGAATGCAGGGCCAACGTGATCCGATGCGCTTGGCCAATCGGCGCCGACCAGCACACAGTCATGCGTACGGGAGACCCCAACACAGAACCTCGCTTGCGTTAGATGGTGTCCGACCTGTCCAGTGAAAACTGGAATACAACATGCTCAACGTCGATGCGTAGACAGCAGGTTATGTGCCATCCAGATCTCAGCCCGCCGTGAGTGCAGATCTTCGAGTGTCCCGGCCACTTCGCGCGGATTGCGCTGCGCGCGTGCCTCCGGGCGTGGTCCGCCTGTCTCCGTCAGGCTGGAGGGACCACGAAATGTCGGGACTGAGGCGGATCGCGTGGGTTGCGGTCGCCGTGCTGATGTGCACCTGCCCGCCCGCGGCGGCGCAGAAAGTGGATGTGGTGCGGCTCAGGAACGGCGATCGTCTTACGTGCGAGATCACCCGCCTCGATCGCAGCGTGTTGACGGTCAGCACGGATCCCCTCGGGAAGGTGGGCATCCACTGGGGGCAGATCGCGGGCCTGGAGAGCCCGAGGACCTTCAGCCTGCAGCTCGCGACCGGCGAGCTCTATTACGGTTCGCTGCTCGCGTCGAAGCCGGGTGAAGTCGTCGTGGCGCTTGGGGGCGGAGCCTCGGTCGTGCTGGCACTGGCCGACGTGGTGCAGCTGGTGCCGATCGGCCGCAGCTTCTGGAGGCGCATCGACGGCTCGCTCGACGCCGGCGTCAGCTTCGCGCAGGCCAACCTTGAAACGCACGCCACGTTGAATGGGTCGGCGAGCTATCGCAGCCGGAAGTATCAGCTCGGCGCGTCCTTCGGATCACAAGTGACGACCCGCGAGGATGCCGAGCGCGAGTATCGAGCCGATCTGAACCTCAACGCGAACCGGTATCTCTCGAACCGCTGGTACACGATTGGCTGGGGCGCGTTCCAGCAGAACGACGAGCTGTCGCTCGATCTGCGCCTGGTGGGAGGAGCAGGACTGGGCCGCGAGTTCGTCCACACGAATCGCCGGTTGTGGGCGCTGTACGGCGGCGCCACCTACACGCACGAGCTCTACGCCGGAGAGCCGGCCGATCAGTCGCCCGAAGGGGCCGTCGGCGGCCGGCTGGATTTCTTCTCGTCGGACAGCGACGATTTCAGCCTGACGAATCACGTGGTGTCGTACGTCAATCTGGGCGGCCGCCGGCGGGTTCGCATCGAGCTGCAGAGCTCGTGGCGCCACGAATTTCTGGGAGATTTCTACTGGAGCCTGAACGGCTTCGAGAGTTTCGATTCCGACCCGCCGACCGACGAGAAGCGGAACGACTCCAACGTCAGTCTGGCCATCGGCTGGAAGTTCTGACGACCACCCTCGTCTAACAGGCCTGCTTCCGTGAGATCCCGAGTCTCGCCATGCGGCTTTCGAGGGTCGTCGGCTTGAGCCCCAGGCGCTCGGCGGCGCCGCCGGCTCCGCGAACGCGCCAGTTTGTGGTCTCGAGCACTCTGCGGATGTGCTCGATTTCGAGCGCCTCGAGCGTCATCGCGGTGTGCGGCACGCGCGCCGATCGCCTGGGCACCGGGACCACCAGCTGCCGCCCCGTCGACAGAATCACCGCCCGTTCGATCAGGTTGCGCAGCTCGCGGACGTTCCCGGGCCATGAATAGCTTTTCAGTTCCTGCAGGTTCGAGCTCGGGATGGAATCGATGGCCTTGCCGAACGCTCGCGAGAACTCGTCGACGAACGCCCACACCAGGCTCGGAATGTCCTCGACGCGCTCGCGCAGCGGCGGCACGACGATGGGAAAGACGTTGAGGCGGTAGTAGAGATCCTCGCGGAACGTGCCGTCGCGGACGGCCGCCTCCAGGTCGCGATTCGTGGCGGCGATGATACGCACGTCAACCTTGATCGGATGGGTGCTTCCCAGCCGCTCGATCGTGCGTTCCTGGAGCACGCGCAGCAGCTTCACCTGCATCTCCATCGGCAATTCGCCGATCTCGTCGAGGAACAGCGTCGACAGGTTGGCCGCCTCGAAGCGGCCGATCTGACGCGACAACGCGCCGGTGTAGGCGCCGCGCTCGCGGCCGAAGAGCTCGCTCTCGATGAGCGCCGTCGGAATCGCCGCGCAGCTCACCACCACCATGGACCGCTGATGGCGCGGGCTCGTGTCGTGGATGGCCTGTGCGTACACTTCCTTGCCGGTTCCAGTCTCGCCCTGCAGCAGCACGGTGGCGGATGTCGCCGCCACCTGTTCGATCTGGGCGAGCGCGTACTTCACGGCGGTGCTTTCCGCCACGATCAGGCGCGATGTCTTCGTCGTCCTGACTTCGCGCCGGACGGCAGCCGGCTCGTCGGCGAGCCGATCGCGCAGCCGGTCGAGCTCGCCAAGGGCCGTGGCGAGCGACGCCTCGCTCGCCCTGCGCGCGAGCGCCTGACCCATCGATCCGGCGATCAGCTGGAGGTGCTCGATGATGCCGGACACCCAGTCGCACTCCGCGCTCATGGAGTCGAACGCGAGCGCGCTCAATGTCCCGGGCTGTTCTCCGAGGAGCGACAGCGGCACGACCACGCCTGACATCAGGCCCAGGCCCCCGAGCGTTTCCCGATCGACGGGATCGGGCACCTCGTCAACGCGTGAGAACCAGGTGACTTCCCCAGCTTCGAGCTTCGACAGAACGAAGGGAATCGAGTCGATGGCCAGCGACGGAGGAGGGGACGGACATGATGCCTTGATCCAGTAGTGGGTGGCCGCCAGGCTCGAATCGTCCGCGCCCTTCCGCCAAAGCATGGCGCGATCGATCTGCAGCGCTTCGCCAAGCTGGCGCAGGCTGTCGTTAATCAGGTCGTCCATCGCGAGAGACTCAGTCCGCGCGAGCTTGAGCGCGACATCCGCGACGAGGCGCTGAAGACTCAGCTCCGACTCGTTCGCCGCCGTGAGTCGTGACTTCAAGTCGAGAGGCTCGGTGATGGACACGAGGAGGAATTGCGAGCTGCCCGCCGTCGCGACGCTGTTGCTCGCTTCCAGCGACACGGGCGCGCCATCCTTGCGCACGCCGGTGACGATTTGATCCTGGTCAGCCGTTCCTGCCGGCGATGTCGCGGCGCTCCAGCGGTTGACTGCGCCGGCATCGGAGAGTTCCGGAATCAGGTCCGCGAGTGGACGGCCGCTCAGTTCGCCGGCGGCATACCCGAAGATGCCGGCGGCGCGGTCGTTCGCGGCGACGATCCTGCCCGCCTCGTTGAGCGCGAGCACGCCCCACTGCGCCCGCTCCACGGTGAGGCGGAGAAATTCGGGAACCGCCGGCGCCGCGCCTCCGATGAATTGGGGTCTCCAGGAAAGCGTCATAGGCACTTGTACACGGCCAAGGCAACTGGTGCCAATACCGAACAGTGTGTATTCCGGCTGGCACTATCTGACATTGCGCACTGTTTCACGGTTCGATGATCCGATGGCGGATCGCGTAGCGAACCAGACTGCTGACCCCATGCAGCTCGAGCTTCGAGATAATCCGCGCCCGATGGGTCTCCGCCGTCTTGGCGCTGATGCCGAGCCGAGTGGCGACCTGCTTGTTCGTATTGCCCTCGGCCAGCAGCCGGAGCACCTCGCGCTCGCGCGGTGTGAGGTGTCTGGGTTCGGGTTCCCCGTCATCGCCCCTCCCCGGGACCCGGATGTCGTCGACCTGACTCGAAAAAAAGTACTTCCGTGAGAGCACCGCCCGCACCGCGTCGATCAAGCTTCGTGCCGCGTCGAACTTCGACAGGAAGCCGGTCGCGCCCGCCTCGATCGCGTCGAGCTCGATGTCTGCGGAATCGTAAGCGGTCATGAAGACAATCGGCGTCTGAAGCACGCGCCGAATCTCGCGCGCCACCTGGATGCCGTTCAGATCGCGCATGCTGACGTCGAGGATGACGACGTCGGGCTTGAGGTCGAGCGCCATCGCCACCGCATCCCGACCGGTGCCCGCCTGACCGCACACTACCCATCCGGGCTCGCGCTCCAGCAGCGTGCGCACACCACTGCGCACAATCTCATGGTCATCGGCAATCAGGATGCGCACAGGATTCATGGCCCGTCACGTAAAGGAAACGGCTGCCGTGCAGGACGCGAGCCATCGCGTATTTGCGCATACGCCGAGGGCCTGTCGCAGTGTGTCGACGCGACGACGTGAGCGGCTGTTACCAATGGCCCAATCCGTCGGAGACGCTCCGAGATATCGGATGCAAATGGAGGATCCGCGCGCGTGGATCGCCGCGGCGAGGCGGCCGCTACGCGCGACAACGAGTCCAAACAGGCCGGATCCCCGTCAGTCTGCACGCGCCCGCGCTTGGCACCGACGATGCTCTGCGACTGCGTGGTCGGCTGCGACGACTGCAGCCATTTGTGGGCAACCTACTTTTGCGCGGGAGAGTGTTTATGAGGAAATTTTCGTTGGCTGCCATCTTCGTGCTCGTCGCCGCAATGCCGGCGCTCGCGCAGGACAGGCCGGTGAGCGTCAACTTCGGGGGCGGCTGGGCGTTCCCGACGGCGGGATTCAAGGAGGCGTTCAATACCGGATGGAACGGATCGATCGGCGCCACCTTCAACGTCACGCCGAAGATTGGAATCCAGGGCGAGTACATGTACGACCGGTTCGGCGGTCCCGACAAGAACATCAACGTCTTTCCGACGCCGGTCGCCACCGCGTCCTCATCCGGAGTCCTCGAGAGCAATCACCAGATGCACACCGGCACGTTCAATCTGGTCTACAGCCCGTTCAACGCCGAGAGCAGCACCACGCACATGCTCGGCGCATATTTTCTCGGCGGCGGCGGCGTCTACCATCGGCTCATTCAGCTGACGACACCCAGCGTGGGCTATACGTCGGTGTGCGATCCGTACTGGTACGCATGCTACCCGGCGCTCGTCGAGGTCGACAGAATCATCGGCGATCGCTCGTCGACCGACTTCGGCATCAACATGGGCGCGGGGATGACGTTCGGGACCGACGCGAAGTTCTACATCGAAACGCGCTGGCACTACGTGTGGGGGCCGAAGGTGACGACGGAGCAGGTCGCGACGTCTTCAACGACCGGCCGAACGATCGACTGCACCAAGGGCTGCTCGACCAACGCCCAGTATTTCCCGCTCACGTTCGGAGTGCGCTGGTAATGCGCCGTGTCGCGACGTTCCTGCTCGCCGTTGCCGCCACGACGACCGTGGCGTGCACGGCGAGCGAGCGTCAACGCCCGATCGGACTCGGCGATGTGTACACAGGGGCGGGATCGATGGAGGCCCGCCGGCGGCAACTCCAGGGCACGTGGGATCTGATGGCGCTCGAATCCTCCCCGCCATCGGGCGGAGCCCGCGTGCCCATCGTCGCCAAGGGCACGCTCGTGTACGACGAGTTCGGGAACCTCACGATCGACGCCCACACCGACGATCCGGCGGCGCCGGTGGCCGCCCGCGAAGCGATCCAGCTTTCGTTCAAGGGACGGGCGGTGATCGATCCCGCGAAAAAGGAACTGCGGCTGATGGACATGATAGGCAACGTCGACCCCAACGAGGTGCTGTCGCCCGAGCGGCGGCGGCTGTTCAACATCGACGCCGACACGCTCACGCTGTCGTCGGTCGACCAACGGGGTGACATCACCGCAATCTCGACCTGGCGGCGCAGGAGGTAGACAGTGATGCACGGGGGAACTTTGCGCCGGAAGGCGACGGCGATCGTTTCGGTGTGGGCGCTCGTGATCACGTCGATGCCCGCAGCGATGGGTGCCCAGAGCAAGCCGGCGCCGGTGGCGGGCCCGGATCCCACGATCGACGGCGGGTGGCCCCGCGCATACGTCACGTCGTCGGGCGCCGAACTGCTCATCTATCAGCCGCAGATGGCGAGCTGGGACGGGCGCACGCGGATGGTCGCTTATGCAGCCGTCGCCTATCAGCCGCAGAAGACCGCGAAGCCCACCCTCGGCACGGTCAGGATCGAAGCGAACACGGCGGTATCCGTCGAGCAGCGCCTCGTGCGCTTTGCGCCGGTGAGCATTACCGAAACGAACTTCGGCTCGCTGCCGCGCGAACAGGTGCAGGAAATCATTGCCACCATCGATCGCGGGATTCCCGATGAAGAACGCGTGATCGCGCTCGATCGCGTCCTCGCGGGCATCGATCGAAGCCAGATTTTTCCGCGGAACGTGGAGGGCGTGAAAGCCGATCCGCCCGCGATCTTCTACAGTACCAGGCCCGCCGTGCTGGTTGGGTTCGACGGGGAACCCATCTGGAGTCCGATCAGGGACAACGAGCTGAAGTTTGCGGTCAACACGAACTGGGACGTGTTCCAGCACGAGCCTTCCCGCGCGTACTTCCTGCGGAACGAGCGTGTGTGGCTGAAGGCCAGCGACATCAAAGGTCCATGGGTGCCGGCCGGCCGGCTTCCCGACAGCTTTGCAAAGCTTCCGGCCGACGAGAACTGGAAAGACGTGAAGGCATCGCTGCCCGGTGCCGCACTCGACCCGAAAGCGATGCCGGCGGTGTACGTCAGCACCGTGCCGAGCGAGCTGATTCTGCTGACCGGCCAGCCCACGTACGCGCCGGTCGCCGGCACGCGCCTGCTGTGGGTGAGCAACAGCGAAAGCGATCTGTTCAGGGTCGGCGCCAGCGGCCCTGTCTATTATCTCGTCGCCGGCCGCTGGTTCACGGCGCCCGGTTTCACGGGTCCGTGGACGTTCGCCACGCTCAACCTTCCGGCCGACTTCACGAAAATCTCGGTCGAGCACCCGCGCTCGCGCGTGCTGGCGTCGGTGCCGGGGACGCCGCAGGCGGCCGAGGCCGTGCTGCTGGCCCAGGTGCCCCAGACCGCGCGCGTGAACCGGAAGGAAATCAAGGCGCCCGATGTCGTCTATCAGGGCGAGCCGCTGTATCAACCGATCGAGTCGACGTCGGTATCGCGCGCGGTCAACACCGACAAGGACATCATCAAGGTCGGCGACCTCTATTACATGTGCTTCCAGGGCGTGTGGTTCATGGGCCGCAGCCCGAACGGTCCCTGGCAGCTGACCGATTCGGTGCCGCAGCAGATCTACGAGATCCCCGCCAGCTCGCCGTCGCACAACGTGACCTACGTCACCGTTGTCGAAGACGACTCCGATGACGAATGGGTCACGTATGCGGCAGTCGCCGGGTACACGGGGATGATGACCGCCTGGGGCTGCGCCGTGTGGGGCACGGGGTGGTACTACCCGCCGTACGTGGGCTACGGCGGCGCGTTTCCCATCTATTACCCGTTCTATCCCACGTACGGATACGGCGCTTGGTACAACCCGTGGACCGGCGGCTACGGTCGCGGCGCGGCGTGGTACGGGCCGTACGGCGGCGCCGGCGTGGGCGCGAGATACAACCCATCGACCGGCGTCTACTCGCGCGGCGCCGTCGCGTGGGGACCGGGCGGCGCGCGCGGCGCTGCCGGGGCGTACAACCCGCGGACCGGCGCGTACGGACGTACTCAGCAGGGCGCCGGCGTCTACGGCAGCTGGGGGACGACGTCCGTACAGCGGGGAAATCAGTGGGCGCAGACCGCGCGCGTGACCAACCGCGTAACGGGAACGACGACGCGCGCCACGCAGGGCAGTGGCGGTGGCGGCGCCGTCACGCGGTCCGGTCCGGGAGGCACAGGCGGAGTGGCTCGAACCGGCAGCGGCGATGTCTACGCGGGCCGCGACGGCAACGTGTACCGGCGTCAGGGCGGCAGCTGGCAGAAATACGACAACGGCTCCTGGGGATCGGTAGATGCGCCAGCCTCCCGCGCTGGAACGGCCGGTACCACCGCAGCGACCCAACGCGCCCCCTCCACCGCAAGGACGCCGTCCAGCCCCGACACCATGGGTCAGCTCGATCGCGATCGCGCCGCGCGAACCGAGGGAACCACGCGAACGGGCAACTACGGCACGGCGCGAAGCACACCGGCTCGCTCGAGCGGCACCTACAGTCCGCGCGGCGGCGGAGCGCGCGCGGGCGGCGGGGGGCGGCGCCGGTAATCGACCCCACGGCAGGTGATGCGAACAACTCGTGATTGGAAAAGAGGAGGAGTGATGCAGAAGTTCATGATTGCAGGCACGGTAGCGGTGCTTGCGGCGACGGCCGCAAACGGCGCCGCACAGACCAAGGTTGTTCCGGGAACCATGGAGGTGATGTCGGCGACGGTCGAATCCGTCGATCCGACGGCACGTCAGGTCACCGTGAAGAAGCGGGACGGCACGTACGAAGTCTTCTACGTGCCTCCGACCGTCAAGCGATTCGACACGCTGAAGGTCGGCGATCGTATCAACGCCAAGCACTACGAAAACATCGTGCTGCAGGTGAAAGCGCCGGGCACCAAGGACGTTGATTCGTCCATGCGGGACGTGGCCACTCCGGCCGCCGGGGCGGGCACGGGCGGCACGCTGTCCCACCAGCGCACGATTACGGCGACGATCGCGGCCATCGATCCGCAAACGCCGTCGATCACGTTCACGGGGCCTAACGGCTTCAAGTACAGCAGCAAGGTGAAGGACAAGAGCGCGCTCGCGAAGGTCAAAGTCGGCGACAAGGTCGATATCACCTGGACCGAGGCGTTGGTGGTGTCGCTCGAGGACGCGAAGTGAGAAGAACGCGGCCGCGGTGACGTCATGAGGCTTCGTCTGTGTGCGGCGGTAGGGCGGTCGGCGGTGCTCGTCGTGCTGGCCGCCGCGACGGCGGCCGCCCAGGAACCTCCCACGCGGGTGGCGGACATCGAGCGCGCGCAGGCGGAGAAAGCCGGCGCGCTGCATCCCTACCAGCCCGGTAAGGTGGAAGCCTACATGAACGAGGCGGAGAACCTGCTGACGGCCGGCCTGCGCGTGCATCCGTTTTTTCAGAGCGCCTACTCAGGCGGCGGTTTCACGCTCGGCGCCGGCTATCGGCATCCGGTCAGCGCCTACAACACGGTCGACATGCGCGGAAGCTTCACGTTCAGCGGCTACAAGCGCGTGGAAGCCGAGCTTGTGGCGCCGCGTCTGTTCAGGAGGCGCGCGCGTTTCTCGGCGCTCGGTGGATGGCGTGAAGCGACCCAGGTCGGGTACTACGGAACCGGCACCGCCAACTCGAAGTCGGACCGCGTCAACTACGGCTTCAAGCAGCTCTACGGTATCGGGGTTCTCGACGTCCGGCCTGCAACGCGCTTCGTCGTGCTGCGCGCCGGCGTCGAGGCCTCGCAGTGGGAGCAGACGCCGGGATCGGGCTCCGTGCCGTCGGTCGATGAGGTGTATTCGCCGGAGGCGCTTCCCGGGCTCGGGCGCACGATCGCGTACGCGCACTCCCACGGGATGCTCGGAATCGATACGCGGCAGGCGCCAGGGTACGCCCGGCGAGGCGCATTCTACGGGGTGACCTTCCACGATTTTACGGATCTGGACGGGCAGTACGGATTCAAGCAGGTGGATTACGAAGCGCTTCAGCACGTCCCGCTGCTGCGCGATACGTGGGTGCTGTCGTTCCGCGGCGCGGCGTCCATCACCGGCACGAAGAGCGGACAGCAGATCCCCTTCTTCATGCTGCCGTCGGTCGGCGGCGGATCCTCGCTGCGCGGCTACGGCAGCTGGCGCTTCCGCGATCGCAACAGCCTGCTGCTTCAAGCGGAATGGCGGATCGTCGTCAATCGGTTCCTCGACACCGCGGTCTTCTACGATACCGGCAAGGTCACGGCGCACACCCGCGATCTGAACCTGCAAGATCTCCAGGACGACTACGGGTTCGGGTTTCGCTTACACGGTCCGCTGGCGACGCCGCTTCGCATCGACCTGGCGAGCAGTCACGAAGGCTTCTCGATCGTGTTCTCCTCGTCGGCCGCATTTTGAAGGGGGATCGCATGAAGAGGCGTCACACGCGGGTTTTCATCTGTCTGCCCGCCACGCTGGCGATCGCCTTGTTGACGGCGGGTGTCTTCAGCGCCGGCCCGCGCTTCCATGACGACGATCCCATCGCGCGGGAGCCGGACAGCCAGGATGCGTCCGGCGCGCAGCCGTCGGATATCGGGCTGCTGTACGAGCTGGCCAGCAACCTGGCTGTCAACACGCGTCACATCCCGTCGAATACCCGCGCGCAGAACGTCAGCACCATCGACGAAGTTCCGGATTCCAGCTGGTTCACCAACCGAATAGGCCATGGGCCGGTGGCGGCGGCGGCCATCGAGCGCGGACCGAACATCGGCGCTGCTCCGGCCCCGGAGCGTTGGGTGATCGTTCGCGACAAGACAGCGGGCGCCAATCCCGGGTTCACGGCGAAGGACGCCAACGGCGAGACCTGGTTCCTCTCGTTCGATTCCGCGGATCAGCCGGAAGCCGATAGCGCGTCGATGGTCGTGGCGTCGAAGTTCTTCTGGGCTTTCGGCTACAACCAGGTCGAGACGTTCATCAGCACGTTCGATCCCGCCAAAGCCGTCATCGATCCAGCCGCCACGCGGCGCCGCCCGTCGGGGACGAGGACTCAGTTCACGCGGGACGATCTCGACGAGGTGCTCGAGCGGGCGTCGCGGAACCCCGATGGCACTTATCGGGTGGCGGCGGGCCGCATGCTGCAGGGGAAGGTGCTGGGCGGCTTCCGCTATTCGGGCACGCGGCCCGACGATCCCAACGACATCGTGCCGCACGAACACCGCCGCGAGCTCCGTGCCCTGCGCGTCTTCGGCGCGTGGGCGAACCTGACGGATTTCAAGGCGGGCAACACGCTGGATACACTGGTCACGGAGAACGGGCGATCCATCGTCAAACACGTGCTCCAGGACGTCGGGTCGACATTCGGCACCGCCAACGGGCCGCACGAATGGAACATCGGCTGGGAGTATTTCTACGAGCCGGCGACGTCACGGCGGCGCCTTCTCTCGTTTGGCTTCGCGTTGAGTCCCTGGCAGACGGTTCCGTACACGGAATATCCCTCGGTCGGCCGGTTTGAAGGAGATGAGTTCGATCCGGCCGCATGGAAGCCGCATACGCCGACGCTCGCCTACATGGAGTTGCGCGCCGACGACGCATTCTGGGCGGCCACGCGGGTGATGGCGCTCAGCGACGAATTGATTCGTGCGGCGGTTCGCACCGGGCAGTACAACGATCCGGCCGCTGAATTCCACGTCGGCACCGTGTTGATCAAGCGGCGTAACGCGATCGGACGGACGTATCTGACGGCGATCACGCCGATCGTCAATCCGCGGCTCGATGAGGCCGGGACGCTCACCTTCGGGAACGCAGCGGTGGCAGCGGGATTCGCGCAACCGCCGACGCAGTATCACGCGGCCTGGTGGCGCTTCGACAACGCCACCGGTACCACCGCGCCGCTTGGCAACACCCAGAGCGCCGGCCTCTCGATGCCGGCGCCTCCTGATCTTCCGAGTGCCGCAGGGAGCTTCGTACAAATCGACATTTCCGCCGACAGTCCCGACCACCCCTCGTGGCGTCAGCCGATCCAGGTGCACTTCCGACGCGGCCCGGGCGGATGGACGCTCGTCGGACTGCGCCGCCTGCCCGACGCGCCGGCTTCACCCGCCGCACACGGGAAGCCGCGATGAGCGCCGTACCGGCAATCGCGGCTGGCCGGCCAATCGCTCCGCCGGCCGACAAGGACCTTGTCGCCCGCCTCCTGTCGCCAATTGCCGACATCCGTCGCGGCGAGGCCGTGAGCGCGCTTTTGATGGCGTTGATCATGTTCCTCATGCTCGGCGGGTATTACCTGCTCAAGACCGCCCGCGAGGGATTCATCCTGAGCGAGGGCGGCGCCGAGGTGAAGAGCTACTCGTCGGCCGGTCAGGCGCTGATGCTGCTGGTGCTCGTACCCGCTTACGGAGCGCTTGCGTCGCGTGTCAATCGCGTGCAGCTGGTTCAGTGGGTCACGCTGTTCTTTGCATTCAACCTCGTGCTGTTCCTGTTTGCGCTGTCGTCCGGCCTCCGGGTCGGCGTCGCATTCTTTCTCTGGGTGGGAATTTTCAACGTGATGGTGATCGCCCAGTTCTGGGCGTTTGCGGCCGATCTCTACACCGAAGAGCAGGGCAAGCGGCTGTTTCCGCTGATCGGTGTCGGCAGCAGTCTGGGGGCGTGGCTGGGTTCGGTCCGCGCGGGGCAGCTTATGGAGGTGTCGGGCGCCGCCAGGCTTCTCATCGGCGGAGCCGTGATCCTGGTGGTGTGCGTCGTGCTCATGCGCATCGCCGACCGCGTGACGCGCCGCGGCTCCCAGGCGCAGGCGACGCGGGCGGACCAGAAGCTGGCAGACGGCCCGAGCGGCTTCAAGATGATCCTGTCCGATCGATACCTGCTGCTCATCGCCGCGCTCGTGCTGCTTCTGAACGTCGTGAACACCTCCGGCGAATACCTGTTCGGCCGGTACGTCGTTGATGCGGCGAATGCGATGTACGGCGCGGGGCCCGAGGGAGCCATGGCGCGGCAACGCTTCATTGGAGAAACCTACGGCAGCTACTTCGGCTACATCAACCTGACCGGTTTTCTTCTGCAGTTGTTCGTGGTGTCACGGATCTTCAAGGTCCTGGGGGTCGGCCGGGCGCTTTTCATCCATCCGATGATTGCGCTGACCAGCTACCTGGTGATGCTGCGGGCGCCCTCATTTGAGGCGATTCGCCTGCTGAAAATCGCCGACAACTCGACGAACTACTCTCTCGGCAATACGGCGATGCAGGCGCTGTGGCTGCCAACCAGCCGCGAAACCAAGTACAAGGCGAAACAGGCGGTGGACTCGTTCTGCGTGCGTGCCGGCGACGTCCTGCAGGCGGGCGTCGTGTATACCGGCGAATTGACGGCGCTCACTGTGAGCGGATTTGCCGCGGTCAATGTGCTGTTTGCGTGTGGCTGGCTCGTGGTGGTGGCCGGCCTGAGAAATCGCCTGCATTCCCGCGCAGTCGCGAGCGGCAGCGCGGAGCTCTGATCGGCCGAGCAGGAGACGAGCATGAGTACTCACTTATGGGACACTTCCTTTCCACCCCCGTCATCGACGGTGCAGGTCGAGTTCGGCGCACAGTCGCGTCGGGGCCGGTCGCGCGCCATCAACGAGGACCACTACCTGATCATGCGGATCGGCAGGCACCAGGACACCCTGCTGACCAGCCTTCCAGAAACCGCGCTCGCCAGACGCTTTGACGAATACGGATACGCGATGATCGTGGCCGACGGGATGGGTGGCACCGGCGAAGGCGAAACCGCCAGCCGGCTTGCGGTCGCCACGCTCGTGCAGCTGGCGCTGTCGTTCGGGAAATGGAACCTGAGGATCAACGACGTGACCGCCAGAGAGATCATCGCCCGCGCGGAGGTCTTCTATCGGCATGTCGATGCTACCGTGCACTCTGAGGGCGCAACGGGCCCCGTCCAAGGTCTCCAGTCGACGTTGACGGCCGTTTTCGGCGCCGGCGACGATCTGTTCTTCGCTCACGTGGGCCATTCCCGGGCCTATCTCCTTCGCCGCGGGCAGCTCATGCGGCTGACGCGCGACCACACGGTCGCCGAAGGACGCAATGCGCGTCCGGGGCTCGCGCCCCTGGTGGAGGTGAACAGCTCTGCGCGCGATTTGACGCACATCCTCACCGATTCCATCGGCATGGGCGGGTTGACCGGACCGATGATCGACCTCGAGCGCTTCCGGCTCCACGACCGGGATGTCGTCCTCGTCTGCAGCAATGGCCTCACGGACGTCGTTGACGAGGACGCCGTCGCCGCCGTGCTCGTGTCGGACCAGTCGCCGGATGATCTGAGCGCCCGTCTGGTGGACCTCGCGATTGCGGCGGGTGGCGAGGACGATGTCACGGCCCTGGTAGGGCGGTATCACGTGCCGTCGACGGCTGGGTGAGTCGCCGTGGACACCGCCGGCGAGCCCAGCACGCGCCCGAAGCCCCACCGAAGGCTGTCCGGCAGGATCATGACCGGTCTCGCCGCCGGGGCGGCGATCGGCCTGTTCGCCGGCGAACGGACGGCCGTTCTGCAGCCCTTCGCCGACGGATATATCAAGCTCCTGCAGATGACGGTGCTTCCGTACGTGACGGTTTCCATCGTGGCCGGCCTCGGCGCATTGAACTCCGCGCAGGCCCGCCTGATGGGCAAACGTCTGGGCCTCGTCATCGCCCTTCTCTGGCTGCTGACGCTGGCCGCGGTGTGCCTCTTCCCCCTCATGTTCCCGCCCAGGGAAAGCGCGTCGTTCTTCAGCAGGGCGCTCACCGAGGAGCGTGAGCCGTTCAATTTTCTCGATCTCTACATTCCCGCCAACCCGTTCAACTCGCTCGCCAACAACGTGGTGCCGGCCGTGGTGCTCTTCAGCATCATTGTCGGCGCGGCCCTCACCACGATTCCCGACAAGGCCCGCCTGCTCGAAGTGCTGGCGGTCGCCGGCACGGCGGTGTCGAAAGTGACGAACCTCATCGTCGCGATGGCCCCCTACGGCATGTGTGCGATCGGCGCGGTCGTGGCGGGAACGCTGAGCCTCGAAGAGCTCGGATATCTGGAGGTGTATCTCGTCAGCTACGTCGCGATGACGCTGCTGCTGAGCCTGTGGATTCTGCCTGGGCTCGTGGCGGCGCTCACGCCGATCCCCTATCGCGCGCTGATGGCGCGTTCGCGGGACGCCCTGGTGATGGCGTTCGTCACGACGAGCCTCTTCGCGGTGCTCCCGCTCCTGACCGAACAGGCGAAGGCGCTGATGCAGGATCACGTCTCGACAAACGGCAGCGCCGCGTCGGCCACCGACGTGATCGTCCCGACGTCGTTCAACTTTCCGCACACGGGGAAGATTCTGAGCCTCAGCTTTGTGTTGTTCGCGGGCTGGTTCGTGGACGCACGCGTGGCGCTGGCGGAGTATCCGCGCCTGGCGAGCGCCGGATTGCTCGCCATGTTCGGCAGCGCCAACGCCGCGATCCCCTTTCTGCTGGACCTGCTGCGGCTTCCGGCCGATGCGTTCCGCCTGTTTGTGACCTCGGGCCTGGTGAACGCGCGATTCGGCACGCTGGTGGCCGCCGTGCACACGCTGGTGGTGGCCGTGCTGGGGACGTGCGCGCTCGTCGGAGCGGTGACCATCGACGCGAGGAAACTGACGCGCTTTACGATCGTGACCGTCCTGCTGACCGCCGCGACCGTCGGCGGCACGCGTGTTCTGCTGCAGGCCGTCCTGAACCGTCCCTACCAGATGGACACGATTCTGACCACGAGGCGGCTGTCGAGGCATCCGGGGAACGCCCGCGTTTTCAAGCAGGGGGACCATGTCCCGCCGCTGTCACCGAAGCCGGCCTCGGTTCTGGAGCGCGTCCGCGAGCGTGGCGTGCTGCGCGTCGGCTATTTTGACGACAGCCTGCCATACGTGTTTTTCAACCAGCGCGGCGACCTCGTCGGGTTCGATGTCGAAATGGCACGCGAGCTCGCCCGAGATCTCGGAGCGGAGCCGGAGTTCGTGCCGGTCAGCCGCTCGATTCTCGATACCCGGCTCGATGCGGCCGTGTGCGACGTCGTGATGTCCGGCGTTGCGCTCACCGTGAACCGCGCGGTGCATCTGCAGTTTTCGTCCTCGTATCTGGACGAGACCATCGCCTTCGTCGTGCCCGATCATCTGGCCGCGAGTTTTTCCGAGTGGTCGAGCGTTCGCGCCATGGGGCCGCTCCGCGTCGGGGCGCTGCGGGCGCCGTACTACGTTCAGCGGATCCGGAACGAGCTTCCCGACGTCGAGATCGTCCCGATGGACGGCGTGAACGACATGTTCGAGCCGCACGATCCCCCGATCGACGCGTTTCTCCTGACGGCCGAGCGGGGCTCGGCCTACACGCTGCTGCACCCGGCCTACTCGGTAGCCGTGCCGAAGCCCCGCCCCTTCAAGGTGCCCCTCGCATACGCGATCGCCGGCCGCGACGCCGGGATGACGTCGCTGGTCGACACGTGGATCGAACAGAAGCGTAAGGACGGCACGATCGACGACCTGTTCGCGTATTGGATTCTCGGAGAGGACAGCGCGCCCCGGAGGCCGCGGTGGTCGATCATGGACGACGTCCTGGGCTGGACGTGGCCTCGCGGTACGGCACAGCGTGTGCACGGCTGAGCAGAACGATGAGAGCCATTCGCTTACCAGCCGGTATTCTGCTCGCGGTCGCGATGGCCTCGCTGGCTGCGTTCGCCCAGACGAACCAGCTGCGCCTGGTGTCGACGGCATGGTCGCCCTTCACGAACGAACCCGGACAGCCGCGCTTTGCCCTGGATCTGGTTGAGGCCGCTCTCGCCAGAATCGGAGTCACCTCGCAAACAACGATCGTCGATCCGGCGCAGTTCACCTCGCTGCTGATCGCAGGTCCGTACGACGGCAGTGCCGCCGCGTGGAAGGATCCTGAGCGCGAGCGAGCGCTGCTGTTCTCCCAGCCGTATCTGGAGAATCGACTGATTCTCGTCGGCCGCACCGGGGCCGACGTCTCGGCAAGGGCGCTGGCCGAACTCACGGGGAAACGGGTGGCCATCGTCGAGGGATATTCCTACGGGGACGCCATTGACAACGCCGGACCCGTTTTCGTGCGCGCGCGCAGCGAGGAGGACAGCCTCCAGCAACTGCTCAGCGGTGCCGTCGACTACACGCTCATGGACGAGATCGTCGTGACATACATCGCGGATCACTACTCAGAGGAAGCGAGAACGAAGCTGAGGTTCGGGTCCGAGGCGCTGATTACGCGGCCATTGTATCTGACGATACGGCGCTCGCATCCTGACGCGCAATCCATCGTCGATCGCTTCAACGCCCAGATTCGCGCGATGATTGCCGACCGCACCTACCACCGCCTTTTGCACCTCGGCTGGATTCGTGCCGACGTCGACGGCGATGGGGTGGCCGAGTACGTGCCGCAAAGCGATCAGCCCGGCCCGTCCGAGCCCGAGCGCATCTACAATCTGTTTTCCTCGCCGGAAGGGGCGTTCCCAGCCGGCCAGAAACGCTTCTTGTTTGGCGGCGATGTCTACAACGAATGGACGTCCGTGCCGGACAGGTACAAAGCTTACGATCCTCATCGACCCGATCCGGACATCGCCACGGTCCCCATTTACAAGTTCAGCTGGTGAGCCGGCGTCACGGCAGCCGGAAGACAATGCCGGCGGAGAGCTCCGCCTGCCAGACGACGTCGACGTTGAGTGAGGTGAGGCAGGTGCCGGACGCGCAGGCCAGGAATCGCACGTCGGCGTCGACAAAGGTCGAGTAGACGCGGCCGTCCAGCCGCAGCCCGACGCGGCGAACCGGAAACAGCTTGACGCCGCCGCCGGCGCCTATCGTGAAGCGGATCTCGCTGTCTCCGTCGGAGGCGTAGCGCGTAAGGCCGAGCACGCCCGTCAGGAACGGCCGTATGCGGCCGCTGGAGAATTCCTGCAACCCTCCGACCTGCGCATATCCGACCGTCACACGGCGAAGTATTTCCTGGTTGAAGGCCGAGGCGACCGGCACACGCGCCCGTTGCTCGGTGACCAGCGCTTCGACTTGAGCGCCGTTCGACAGGGGCACGTTCACCAGGAGGCCCAGCGCCGGCGAGACGTCCAGATCCGATGGGTGTCCCGTTGCAAGCTCGAAGAAATCGCCGCCGAAGCGATACCCGCCGTAGGGCATCAGCTCCACGCCCTGCGCGGCGGCGGGCTGCGCGTGCGCGGCTAGGCACGCGATCAATCCGATTGCTCCAACCGACGCCGACCGTTTCGAGACCATGGGCGGATGTCCTTCCGCGGGTTCCGGATCGCCGATTGCAGTGCAACGGGCGGTCCAGAACGATCCGCAGGGATGCGTGGCCAACGGTCGAGAGGTCGAACGGGATCACGCCTGCGATGGTCCGGAATGCCGGAGGCCCCACGAGATTCCGGACGAATCGCCGCTGGTAAGAGAGCTTGCGATCATGACGAAACGCCAGCCGATCGTCGCTCCGTTTGCCGCCGCCGCGCTCGCCGTCGTTGCGGCGATCGGCGCGGCGAACGCGCCGGCACGTGCGGCCGTCACCGATAACGTCGAGCCCGGGCGGTTCGTCTGGCGCGACCTGATGACGAAGGACGTGGCGGCAGCGAAACAGTTCTACGGGCAACTATTTGGGTGGCGGTTCGAGAACACCCGGCGCGGCGATCGACCCTACGTTCTCGCGCGCTCGGCCACCATCCCCATCGCGGGCATCGTCGACATCAACGGAATCCCGAATGCCGGCCCGCAGTGGCTCAGCTACATGTCGGTTGCCGACGTCGACAAGAGCGTCGCGTTCGTGCAGGCGGAGCGGGGCACGGTTCTCGTCGAGCCGCGCGAACTGCCCATCGCGCGGGTGGCGATCGTCACCGATCCCGAAGGCGCTCCCCTTGGCCTTGCGCAACTGCGGCATGGCGCGCCCGATCCGTGGGACCCATCCGAGCATCAGTTCTTCTGGCAGGAGTACCTCGCGAGCGACCCAGACCAGGCGCTTTCGTTTTACAAGCGCCTTGCGGGATACGAGGCGGTGCTGCTGGAGTCACGGCTCGACGTCGACTACTACGTTCTGCGCTCGACGCGCGGCCGCGCCGGGCTGTTCCGCCTGCCGTCGCAGATCGACGGCGTGCAGCCGAACTGGCTGCCCTACGTGCTCGTCGACGATCCGGCGGCCCTGGCCTCGCGCGTCACGGCGCTGGGCGGCCGCATCGTCGTCCCCGCGGCGCCCGAGCGGAGGAACGGCACCCTCGTCGTCATCGCCGATCCTGGCGGTGCGGTGCTGGCGCTGCAGAAGTATCCGTTCTGAAGCGGGGCCACCATGAGAATCTCCCAGTTCGCCGCGCGGGCCGTCATCATCATGCTGCTGATGTTCGTGGCGCTTGCCGCATCCAGCTGCGTCAACGACATGGGCGTGGGTATGGGCGCAGGTTCGACGGCGCGATGGGGTGGCGGGGCGGGCCCACCGATCTTCGTGGGCGGACCCTCGTTCAAGTAACGGCCCCGGCCATTTTCCTCGGCCGCGCACGGCTTTACAGGCCCTGTGCAATCTGACATCATCCGGGTTCCCGAACACATACAATCAGGCGGCGCCGAAGTATGGCCATAAGGACCGTCGCTCTGCTTGTCTGGATTGCCACCGTTCCAGCCTCCGCGCTGGCCCAGAGCGCCATTGCGGGGTCAGCCACCGATCCGTCCGGCGCGCCCCTCCAGGGCGTCGTCGTCGAGGCTACGAGCCCCGTGCTCATCGAGAGAACCCGCAGGACCGTCACCGACGGCGCCGGCACCTATCGCATCGAGAATTTGCGTCCCGGAATCTACGAGGTGCGGTTCACGGTGGCAGGCTGGAGCCCCTACCAACGAGACGACGTCACGCTGACTGCTTCGTTCACGACGACTGTGAACGCGCAGCTCACCATAGGGGCGGCGACCGAGACCGTCGTCGTGACCGGCACGCTGCCGATCGTCGATGCCCACAGTGTGACGAGCACGACGACGCTGAGCAGCAGCGTCGTGAGATCGATCCCGACGGTTCGCAGCTACAACGCGATCGTCGGCCTCGTCCCGGGCGTCCTCACTTCCTCGAACGACGTCGTGACCGGGACGGCGACGACCTCGTTTCCGATCCACGGTGGCCGCACCAACGAAGGGCGTCTGTTCGTGGACGGACTGAACATCGGCAGCTCGCCGGCAGGCAACTCGGCGACGAGCTACACGGTGGACGTCGGCCAGGCCGAAGAGATCAGCTTTTCGGCCGCCGGTATGGGTGAAGTCGAAACGGCCGGCCTGGTGCTGAACATCGTGCCGAAAGCGGGCGGCAACAGGACGGCAGGTTCGTTCTCCTCGAGCGGGAGCGGCACGGCCCTGCAGTCCGACAACCTGACGCCTGCGGCAAAGAGCCAGGGCGTCGCGGCGGCGACGCCGTTCACGAAGATGTACGACGTCGAAGGATCGGTCGGCGGCCCGATCATGAAGGATCGCGTTTGGTATTTCGCCCAAGCGCACCGGGGAAGTGCGACCAAGGAGAGCACCAACGTCTACTACAACCTGAACACCGCCGACGCGAAGCAGTGGCTGTACGCGCCGGATGCCAGCCGGCGCGAGTACTCCGACCGGACGTTCGAGAACGCCAGCGCCCGTCTCACGTGGCAGGCGAGCCCGCGCAACAAGGTGAGCGGCTTTCTCGACGCTCAGGAGTTGTGCCGTACATGCACGGGCGCAACACCCGGCCGGTCGGAACCAGAGCGCGTGTCGCCCGAGGCGGTCGGCGTCCTCGGACGGCCGCTCTATGTCACGCAGGCGACCTGGTCATCGCCGATCACAGATCGGCTGCTGATCGAAGCCGGTTATGGCGGGACGGTCTTCGGCGTCGGCAACTTCGAGCGCCGGCCTAATCCCACGCGCGGTCTGATCCGTGTCGCAGAGCAGTGCACGAACGGCTGCGCCGCCAATGGCGGCATTCCGGGACTCGTGTACCGATCGCAGGACTTCAGCGTCGCGTCCGCCGGCTCCTATCAGTGGCAGGGGTCGCTCTCGCGGGTGACCGGCACGCACAGTATCAAGGTCGGCTATCAGCACGTTTTGATGACCGACGATCGCACGTGGTTTACCAACGATCAGCAGCTCACCTATCGAGTGGACAACGGCGTGCCGAACCAGCTGACTGAATCGATCTCGCCGTGGGTCAACAACGCGCGGGCGGCATGGGACGGCCTCTACGCGCAGGAGCGGTGGACGCGCGGTCGCGCAACGCTGCAAGGTGCGGTCCGCTTCGATCGCGCGCGCAGCTGGTTCCCCGAGCAGCGGGAGGGGCCGTCGCGGTTTTTGACGACGCCAATCGTCGTGCCCGAGACGCCCGGCGTGGACAGCTACAAGGACGTCACGGTCCGATCCGGCGCCGCGTACGATGTTTTCGGCAACAGCAGGACGGTCGTGAAGGTCGCCCTTGGTAAATACCTGGAAGGTGCCGGCACGATTGGGACGTACGCGACCACGAATCCGACACTGCGTATGCCGCAGACCACCATGACGTTCGGCACGGCCGGCGTGACGCGCAGCTGGATCGACGCGAACCAGAACTTCGTGGCCGACTGCGATCTGCTCAGTCCCGCCGCTCAGGACCTGCGGCCGGCCGGCGGCGATCTGTGCGGCGTGCTCTCGAACACGAGCTTCGGCACAAACATCCTGACCAACAATTTCGACCCCGAGATCCTGGACGGCTGGGGCGTCAGACCGTCGGACTGGAATCTCACGGCGTCACTCGAGCATGAGATTTTGCCACGGACGTCGATCAGCGCCGCCTACGTCCGCCGGTCCTTCCACGGCTTCGCCGTCGTCGACAACCTGGCGCTCGCCGATTCGGACCTGACGCCCTTCAGCATCGTCGCGCCGCGCGATCCGCGGCTGCCGAATGGCGGCGGCTACGTCGTCCCGGACCTCTACAACGTCGTTCCGGAAAAATCCGGGCAGGTCGACAACTTCGTGACGGACGCATCGAAGTACGGCGCGTGGACCCAGTATTTCAGCGGCATCGACATTACTGCCGGCGTGCGCCGCGCGAGCTTCACGTTCGCCGGCGGCACCAGCACCGGCCAGACCGTCACCGACAACTGTGACGTGCGCCGGCACCTGCCGGAGCTTGCCACCACCACAACCGGAACGAGCGCATTCGGCGCTGGCCTGCTCACGTCCGCCGTGACGCCGTTGAGCCCGTACTGCCACGTCGGGAGCGGCATCCTCACCCAGTTCCGCGGGTTGACGTCGTATCTGATCCCCAAAACCGACGTTCACCTCGCGGCGACCTTCCAGAGCAAACCGGGCGCGATGATCGCGGCGAACTACGCCGTTCCAAACGCCGCGGTCGTACCCTCGCTCGGCAGGAACCTGTCTGGCAATGTTCCGACCGTCACCGTGAATCTCGTCGCGCCCGGCACGGTGTACGGCGGCCGGATCAACGAGCTCGACCTGCGCGCCGCGAAGCTGCTGAGAATCCGGCGCGCGCGGGCCACGGTCGCGGTGGAGATTTACAACGCGCTCAACTCGAGCGCCGTGCTGGCCTACAACGACACGTTTGTCCCCGGCGGCACGTGGCTTCAGCCTTTGGCGATTCTGGCCCCGCGGCTTGTGAAGATGACCGCGGAGATCGACTTCTGAGATGAACCCCGGAACGCCGCGCCTTCACCGGCGATTCACACGGCAGCTGCTCGTGATCGCGATAGGCACCATCCTCGCGGTGCTCGAGACGACGGCTGCCGCCGGGCAGGACGTCCAGAAGCAGGTGCTCGTGCTTTACTCGACCAGGTCGGACGCGCAGATCGTCGTCGTCGGCGATCGTGAGCTGCAGCGGATATTTGGCGATGGTTTGCCCGGTGGCGTCGATTACTACTCCGAGTACCTGGACCAGGCAAGGTTCGCGCATCCCGAATACGAGACGACATTCGGCGCCGCGCTGCGGCTCAAGTACCAGCTGCAGCGCTTCGATCTTGTCATCGCGGTCGGCAACATGCCGCTCGAGTTCGTGGATCGGAATCGCGAGATCTTCGGCGCCGCGCCGATGGCTTTCTTTGCGGAGCAGGCACCCGCGCGTCGCCCGCCCAACTCCACCGGCCTGGTGGCTCAGCTCAACCTGCATGGCACGCTCGATCTAGCGGCGGCGCTGCAGCCGGATCTTCGCAACATCTTTGTCGTCACCGGTCTGCGAGGCCCGTATCTGACGGAGATACGCCGTCAGATCGAGTCGGACTCCCGGTTCGTGGTGACCGTGCTGTCTGGCCTGCGGACCGAGGGGCTCTTGTCGCGGCTCGCGTCGCTACCTGGGCAGTCCGCCGTGTACTACATGTCGGTGGAACGCGACGGCGCAGATCAGAAGTTCCGGCCGCTCGACTACCTCGATTCCGTCACCGCCGTCGCCAACGCGCCGGTGTACAGCTGGGTGGACTCGACCATCGGCCACGGGGTGGTCGGCGGCAGCCTGAAGGATCAGACCGTCGAGATGCGCAAGATCGGCGAACTGGCGCTGCGCGTGCTGCGCGGCGAGCCCGCCGAGTCCATTCCGCTGACGTCGCCCGATCTGAACGTCTCTCAGGTCGACTGGCGGCAGCTGGCACGGTGGGGGATCAGCGAAGGCCGGGTTCCACCGGCCGCCGTCATGCGGTTCAGAGAACCGTCGGCGTGGGAGCGGTACAAGGTTCAGATTCTCGGCGCCGCTGTGGCGCTGTTCGCCCAGACGGCGCTCATCGTCGGCTTGCTGGTGCAGCGCACGCGGCGGCGGCAGGCCGAGCAGGAGGCCCGCCGCAGCCACGCGGCGCTGCGCACGAGTTACGACAGAGTTCGCGATCTTGGCGTGCGGCTCCTGCATGCACAGGAGGACGAGCGCGCGAGAATTGCGCGCGAGCTGCACGACGACATCGCCCAGCAGTTCGCGGTGATGCTGATCGAGCTGAAGATGATGGGGCACGAGGACGGCGGTGCAGCGGCCGGCGAGGTGCTCCAGCGCGCGCAGGTCATCGGCAAGAGCCTGCACGATCTCTCGCATCGCCTGCATCCGTCGAAACTGCAGCTGATCGATCTGAGCGCGGCCCTCGCGAGCCTGGGGAGCGAGCTCTCGCACCGGGGCGTCGAGATCACCTTCACGCATCATCACGTGCCAAGGACGCTTCCTCCCGACGTCTCCTTGTGCATTTTCCGCATCGTGCAGGAGGCGCTGCACAACACGATCAAGCACAGCGGGGCGCGTCAGGTGTCGGTGGATCTGCGCGGCGGCACCGCTCTCTCGCTGATCATCGCGGACGATGGCAGGGGCTTCGACGTGAACACTGTTTGGGGCAAGGGACTCGGTCTGATCAGCATGCAGGAGCGTGTCGAGTCCATCGGAGGGACGGTTTCGATTCAATCGAAGGCGTCAGCCGGCACGCGGATCGACGTGCGGGTGCCTCTCCCGCACGAGATTTCGTAGGCCCTCCGAGTTGACGGACGCGCGCGCATATTTCCCTGCCGCAATCCGCGACTCTGGCGCGCCGCCGTTGTGGCCCTGGAACTGCATTACCCGGCCACTGCGTGCCCATTCGCGTGAAGTCGTCGATCGTCCTCGTGCTCGCTGCCGCGTTGCTGGCGGCCGCCGCGCCGTCCACGGGCGGCGAAAAAGTCCTTGATGTCCGGGTCGTCACCGCACCCGGACCCGCGCCGAAAGACCTCGTCATTCAGGCCTTCATCGAGCGCGATCCTCGCAATCGCGCCCTGCAGTTCGTGGTCGACTCGGGGGATTTCTACGGAAGCTCGACCTCGGAGCTCGAGGGCGATCGCGCGCCGCGCGCGCAGGAGGCGCGGTTCCGACGGGTGCCGGGCGGCGAGTACCAGGTCATCGTCAGGCTGATGAGCGCCGACGGCGAGCGGGCCCGGTCGGTCGTCACTGTTGCCGTATTTTGAAGGGACATGCAGGTGAAGGGGCTGGTGATCATTCTGGTCGTGCTGGCGGCCGGTTCCGCCGCGGCAGCGCAACTCATGCCGAAATACGGTGTCACCGTCACCGCCGGCAAGAACGTTGATTTCGCGAAGTTTCACACGTACTCCTGGAGGCGGGCGCAGCCTTCGGGCGTCAAGGCCATCGATGCGGAGATCGTCGCGGCGATCGATCGCGAGCTCGGCGCGCTCGGTCTGACGAAGGTCTCAACCGGGCCGACCGACGTTCTCGTGTCCTACGCGTCCCTGAGCAGGACCGATGTCGATGTGAAGGGGAAGACGGATTCCAACGGCCTGCTCCCGCAATACCGGGTAGGAACGCTGGTCGTCGTCATGCGAGATCCATCGAGCTCACGCCAGCTGCTGCAGATGCGGGCGGACCTCCCGATCGCTGCTCAGCCCGACGGCCTCGCCGCGACCATCAACGATGCGGCGAGCCGCATGTTCGCCGAGTACCCCACCCGCCGGCGGAAATAATCGATCCGCCCGTTACCACCCAGGCAGAAGGTTGAAGCCGAACACCCACCGGTCTCTCGTCGCCTGAAACGGTCGCGTGAGGCTGAACTCGGCCGCTACGAGGCCGAGACCCATTCGGACCGCGACGCCCGCCGCCGCAACGCCGCCGCGCGTCCCACCAAACACTCTGGGCGCCTCGGTCTGGGTCCAGGCCACACCAGAGTCCAGGAACACCGCGAGCTCGGTAGGAATTGGGCCGTACATGTTCTGGGAAATGCCGAGCGGCCGAAGCAGCGGGAAACGGAGCTCGAGATTGGCGACGAGCATCCGGGTGCCTACGAATGGCGAGGTCGCCTGACAGCTGTTCTGATCGAAGTTTTCGCAGTCGGTCACGTACGCTTCCGAGTCGTACCCGTGAACGAGCGAGGGGTCGTTGATGTAGAGCGGGTAGAGACGCGCGTCGCCGCTATCGCTTCCGTACCTGCCGTAATGCATGACGCGCCCGGCGACGGTGTAGAACGGCGCGGGCATGACGTACTTCCGGTAGTCGGCGAGCACGCCGATGAAATTCATCGAACCGAGAACCGGGGCGGCCTCCAGACGATAGCGCTGGCCCTCAATAGGGCTCGTGGGACCGAAGTTCGCCGAGTCGCCCACCAGCGCGATGGCCGATGTCGCGAGCGTGAGGCCGGGCAGACCCTGCCGGGTCTCGGTCGGCGGCGAGATGTCACGCCCCCTTTCCAGCACATTGGGATCCTAAGCTTAGAATTCCACGTGGACAAGTTGTCGC
>JADMIO011153554.1_pt1 | contig 84245 bp, 89 predicted proteins | sample 8958161 | NCBI WGS metagenome assembly JADMIO01 (sample SAMN16585339, study PRJNA669376) | soil metagenome | isolation source: Crop rotation soil | place: USA: Cullars Rotation, Alabama | collected 2011 | reverse complement strand
GCCGCGACTTCAAGTCACGTGAATTCCAAGCTTCGGATCCCACTGTGCTGGAAAGGTCGCCGCGCTCGCCGGCCGTGGCGTCGACGTGCTCTGGCCACGCAGCCTCGGTCGGGACCTGACCGCGACCACGGTGCTCGACCGCGCTCGGCCCATGTCGCAGCGCGAGGCCCAGCTGCGCACCGGCATGTTCGGCGAGGGCGAGCTCTTCAGCTTCCGCTGGCAGCTCGCCCTCCATGGCGATCCGCTCACCGACGAGGAGATGGACCAGCTGGCCACCAGCGCGGCACCGCTGCTCCGGCTGCGCGGCAACTGGACCGTCATCGACCCCGGCATCGCCCGGAAGGCGCGCAAGCGGGTGGTCCGCACGGCCACGCCGACCGAGGCCATCGCGGCCGCGCTCACCGGCGTGGTCCAGCTCGGCACCGTCGAGCAGCCCGTCGAGGAGCAGGTCCAGCTCGGCGCCAGCCTCGTGCAGGTCCGCGAGCGGCTCCTGAACGCCGCGCACCAGGAGCCGGTGCCGGTGCCCGCGGCGCTCAAGGGGACGCTCCGCGACTACCAGCGCCAGGGGCTCACCTGGCTGGTCGAGCTGACCTCGCACGGCCTCGGGGCCTGCCTCGCCGACGACATGGGGCTCGGCAAGACCATCACGCTGATCGCCCTTCACCTCCACCGGCAGGAGGCCGGGCACCAGGGCCCGACCCTCGTCGTCTGCCCGGCCAGCCTCCTGGGCAACTGGGAGCAGGAGCTGGGGCGGTTCGCTCCCGGCGTCCCGGTGCGCCGCTTCCACGGCGGCGGCCGCTCGCTCGACGGGCTCACGGCCGGCTTCGTGCTCACGACGTACGGCACCATGCGGACCAGCCACGAGGAGCTGGCCGACGTCCGCTGGGACCTGGTCGTCGCCGACGAGGCGCAGCACGTCAAGAACGCGCGGTCGTCGACGGCCAAGGCGCTGCGCCGGATCCCGAGCACGGTGCGCGTCGCGCTGACCGGCACCCCGATGGAGAACAACCTCTCCGAGCTCTGGGCGATCCTCGACTGGGTGATCCCCGGCTTGCTGGGCAGCCGACAGGCATTCCGCCGGGTCTGGGCGAGCCCGATCGAGGCGGGGGTGCACGAGGCCAAGACCCGCCAGTTCGCCGACCTGATCGGGCCGTTCCTGCTCCGCCGCCGCAAGTCCGACCCCGGCATCGCGCCCGAGCTCCCGGCCAAGACCGAGACCGACCACCCGCTGCACCTGACCCGCGAGCAGGTCGTGCTCTACGAGTCGTTCGTCCGCGACACGATGGCCCGGATCGGGCGCGCCCACCCCGACGACCAGGTCACCCGCCGCGGGCTCGTGCTCGCGCTGCTCACCGGGCTCAAGCAGATCTGCAACCACCCGGCGCACTTCCTCAAGGAGTCCGGCGTGGTCCGGCTCACCGGCCGCTCCCAGAAGCTCGACCTGGTCGACGAGCTGCTCGGCACCGTGCTGGCCGAGGACGGAGCGGCGCTCGTGTTCACCCAGTACGTCGCCATGGCCCGGCTCCTCGAGGCACACCTGGCCAAGGCGGGCATCCCGCACCAGTTCCTCCACGGCGGCACACCGGTCCGCGAGCGCGAGGCGATGGTGAGCCGGTTCCAGGCCGGTGAGGCACCGGTCTTCCTGCTCTCGCTCAAGGCCGGCGGCACCGGGCTCAACCTCACCCGCGCCGACCACGTCATCCACTTCGACCGCTGGTGGAACCCGGCCGTCGAGGAGCAGGCCACCGACCGCGCCTACCGCATCGGCCAGACCAAGCCCGTGCAGGTGCACCGCCTGATCACGACGGGCACCGTCGAAGAGCGGGTGGCCGAGCTGTTGCAGCGCAAGCGCGCGCTCGCGGACGCCGTGCTCGGCGGGGGCGAGGCGGCGCTGACCGAGCTCGACGACGACGAGCTCCGCGACCTCGTCACCCTGCGCCGGCAGGACGCCCGGCGCGAGGGGCGGTCCTCGACGTGATCACCCCACTGCGTTCTTCGCCTCCCCCGCTTCGCTCCTCCGGCGGACAACGCAGTGGGGACCCCGAAAGAGCATGACCACCGTCGTCCACCCGCGCACCCCACCCCGCCGCGGCGCCGCGCGCGCCACGCGCTGGTGGGCCAAGGCGTGGGTCCGTGCCGTCGAGGAGGCGTCGTACTCCTCGGCCGACCTGGGTGCCGCCCGCGCGATCTCGCGCTCCGGGCGGATCGGCCAGATCAGCGTCCAGCCGGGCCGCTTCGTGGCCGCGGTGGAGGACGAGCACGGGCTGTGGGCGGTGCTGGGCACCGTGCCCGAGCTCGACTCCCGGGCCGGCGAGACCCTGGTGGAGATCGTGGCGGCCGAGTCCGGCCGGGTCGCAGCGCTCCTGGCCGGCGAGCTGCCGCACACCCTGGTCGAGCACGCCGAGCAGGCGGGCGTCGAGCTCCTCCCGTACGGCGGAGAGCTGGGCTCGACCTGCACGTGCGAGTCCTGGACCGACCCCTGCCCCCACGCGCTCGCGGTGATGTACCAGCTGGCCTGGCTGATCGACGACGACCCGTTCGTGCTCCTGCACCTGCGCGGCCTGGCCCGCGACGACCTGCTGGCCCGGCTGCACGAGCGGACCGAGACGCCCCCCGAGCCGGAGGACCCGGACGTGGACATCGCGCTTGATGCCGCGTTGCGGGCCGCCGCCCTGCTGGCCGAGCTCGGTCAGTAGTCGTACTTGAAGCAGAGCCGGCCGGTGAGCACCTCCCACGTGGTCTTGTCGACCTCGCCCGGCGTCGTGACCTTGCCCGGCGCCTGCCTCTGGAACAGCGCGACGCGCTGCGACGTCCGCTCGTCGTACTTCCCCGTGATCGCCGATCGCGGGAAGGCCTCGGGGTTGTCGTCGTTGAACATCGCCTGCAGCCCGCGGATCCAGAGCGTGTCGGACTGGTCGGCGGCCACGCCGACGTACAGGTGCGGAGCGTCGCTGCTCGGGATCTCGCACGGGCACTTGACCAGCTGCTCGTTGCCGGCGCGCAGCCGGGTGACGAAGCTGCCGGGCTCGGCGCCGGACATCCGGATCTCACATGGCTCCCGGCGCGTGTCGTAGGGGCCGCGGTAGACGACGTACTCCGGGGCCGGCTTCTGCTCCGGACCCAGCACGGTGCCGCAGGAGGCGGAGCTGCGGAGGTAGCGCAGCCCCTCGTGATCACTGTTGGCCACGGCACTGCTGAGGGGCGCGACCGTGTTCCCGTAGCCGACCACCAGCAGCGAGTCGTCGGAGCAGTCCTGGTTGACCAGCGGGATGCCGAGGTTGAGCGGGTCGCTGGCCTGGGCGCTGTCGTCGGGCAGCGCCAGCGCCGTCGCCACCCCGCCGCAGATCCCGAGGACCGCGGCGACGAGGGGAGCGACCACCCGTGCCCGCACCGGAGGCACCCTAGGAGATGCCCAGGGCCGCGACGGCCATCTGCGAGAGCAGCTCGCGCATCCGCGCGTCGGGCAGCAGCGCGCTGTGCGGCGTGGAGTTGATCAGCCCGAACGTCGCGTGCGCCATCGCCCGCGCGCTGTCGGGCCGCAGCCCGCCGTGGACCTCGCGCAGCCGGTCCGCCCACAGGTCGACGTACTGCCGCTGCAGGCTGCGCACCCGTTCCCGCGCGTCGTCCGGGAGCGACTCCCAGTCCCGGTCCTGGACGACGATGAGCGGCCGGTCCCGGAGCGCGAAGTCGACGTGCCAGTCGACCAGGGCGACCAGCGCGGCCCGCGCGTCGGGCGCCGCCTGGGAACGCTCGCGGCCGACCGCGAGCAGCCGCTGGCTGATGTCGACCAGCATCTCGGCGAGGACGGCGTCCTTCGACGCGAAGTGCTTGTAGAGCGCCGGCCCGGAGATCCCGCACGCCGCGCCGATGTCGGCCACGCTGACGCCGTGGAACCCGCGGGCCGCGAACAGCTCCGCCGCCGTGGCGAGGATCTGCTCGCGGCGGGGCAGCTGCTCGGTCGCCATGGGACGAGGTTAGCGGTCGCTAACTCGGCCGCTCCGCCGCCGCTTGTAACTCACCGTTACGTCTTCCTCCATGCGGTTGTAACCGCATGCCAGTGCTCGTAACGGTCAGTTACAAGCGAGCGCTCGCCGGCAGCCGTCAGGACTGCGACTGCCCGGCCGCCGCGATCTGCGCGCGTACGTCGTCCATGTCGAGCCCCTTCACCGCGGTGATGAGCTCCTCGAGCGCGGGCGCGGGGAGCGCGCCGGCCTGGCGGAAGACCATGATCCCGTCGCGGAAGGCCATCAGCGTAGGGATGGCGGTCACCTGGGCGGCCTGCGCGAGACCGACCTCGGCCTCGGTGTCGATGCTGCCAAAGACGACGTCGTCGTGCCGCTCGGACGCCGCTTCGTAGACCGGCGCGAACTGCCGGCACGGACCGCACCAGGACGCCCAGAAGTCCACCAGGACGATGTCGCTGGTGGTGACGGTCTCTTCGAAGGTGTCGGCAGTCAGCGGGACGGCGCTCATGTGGGGGCAACGCCGGCCCACAAGCGGTTGTTCCTCAGGCGACCGAGATCACTTCTCCACGGCGTAGCGCACGTGCGAGGCGAAGGGCGACTGGACGACCTCGAGGATGCGCAGGTCGGTGTCCTTCCCGAAGCCGTCGAAGAGCCGCTTGCCCGCGCCGAGGATCACCGGCGCCGTCGAGATGACCAGCTCGTCCACCTCGCCGGCGTCGAGCCCCTGCCGGATCACGTCGGCCCCGCCGCTGATGCTCACGTCCTTGTCGCCGGCCGCCTCCCGCGCCCGGGCCAGCGCCTCCGCGAAGGACGTCACGAACGTGAAGCCCGACTCCGGCGCGGGCGGGTCGTCCTGGGGGCGGTGGGTGACCACGAACAGCGCTGCGCCGAACGGGTTCGTGCCGCCCCATCGGCCGGCGGCCTCGAACATGCCCCGGCCGCAGACCCCTGCCCCGAGGCTCGCGACCATCCGGTCGAAGAAGGCGCGGTCCTCGGGCGCCATGTCGGCGCCCGGCTCGCGCTCGGACTCGTAGGTCCACGGGCCGCCCATCACCCAGTAGTGCAGCCGCTCCCCGCCGATCCCGAGGCCGTGCTCGGGGCCGTCGTCCGGTCCGGTGACATACCCGTCGACTGACGTGGTGATGGCGGCGACGACCTTGCCCATGGTTCCTCCTCCGTCGGTGGTCTGAGGGGCAGACCGCAGCCACCGCCGGGAATCATCGGAACGCCGTCAGCCGCCCGCCGCGATCTCCGCCAGCTCCTCGGCGGTGAAGGCGCGCAGGACGCAGAACTCGTTGCCCTCCACGTCCGCCATCACCACCCACGAGGCGTTCTCGCGCTGGCTCTGCCCCACCTCGACCCGCGTGGCTCCGAGCCCCTCGAGGCGGGCGACCTCGGCGGCCTGGTCGGTCGGGCGAAGGTCGAGGTGCAGCCTGTTCTTGCCGGGAGTGGGGTCCGGCACCCGGATGAACAGCAGGTCCGGCGAGATCCCGTCCTCCTGGCTGCCCTCCGGTGGCTCGAGGACGACCTCGCCGCCGTCGGCCGACACGTGGGTACGCCGCCAGCCCAGCGCCGCCTGCCAAAAGGTGGCGACGGGCTCGGGGTCGGCGCAGTCGACGATGACGCACTGCCAGCGAAGGGTCACGGTGGGACCCTCCCATCCGGCGTACCACTGGCCCCACAGGTTAATGATCGCTAACCTAGGCGGCGTGGCAGAGCAGATGCGCGACCTCGTCGCCGAGCTGCGCGAGCGGCTGGCCGTCGCCCGCAAGGGCGGTTCGGAGTCGGCGCGGGAGAAGCACACCGGACGCGGCAAGCTGCTGGTGCGCGACCGCGTGGACCGGCTGCTCGACCCGGGCAGCCCGTTCCTGGAGCTGAGCCCGCTGGCCGCGACCGGGATGTACGGCGCGAGGGAGGGCCGGGACGCCGTACCCAGCGCCGGCATCGTCACCGGCGTGGGCCGGGTCAGCGGCCGAGAGACCGTGGTCGTGGCCAACGACGCGACCGTCAAGGGCGGCACCTACTACCCCGTCACCGTCAAGAAGCACCTCCGCGCGCAGGCCGTGGCCGCCGAGAACCGGCTGCCCTGCGTCTACCTGGTCGACTCCGGCGGCGCGTTCCTCCCGATGCAGGACGAGGTCTTCCCCGACAAGGAGCACTTCGGCCGGATCTTCTTCAACCAGGCGAACCTGTCGGCCAGGGGCATCCCGCAGATCGCCAGCGTCATGGGCTCGTGCACGGCCGGCGGCGCCTACGTCCCTGCGATGTCGGACGAGACCGTCATCGTGCGCAACCAGGGCACGATCTTCCTCGGCGGCCCACCGCTGGTGAAGGCGGCGACCGGCGAGGTCGTGACCGCCGAGGAGCTGGGCGGCGGCGACGTGCACGCGCGCACGAGCGGGGTGGTCGACCACCTGGCCGAGGACGACGCGCACGCGCTGGCGATCGTCCGCAGCATCGTCGCGACCCTGCCCGAGGGCGAGCGCAGCCTCACCGCGCACCCGGTCGAGGAGCCGCACGAGGACCCGCTCGGCCTCTACGACGTGGTGCCGACCGACACCCGGACGCCGTACGACGTCCGCGAGGTGATCCGCCGGGTCGTGGACGGCAGCCGGTTCCACGAGTTCAAGCAGCTGTACGCCGAGACGCTGGTCTGCGGCTTCGCGCGGATCTGGGGCCACGAGGTCGGGATCGTGGCCAACAACGGGATCCTGTTCAGCGAGTCCGCGCTCAAGGGCGCGCACTTCATCGAGCTGTGCAACCAGCGCCGGATCCCGCTGGTGTTCCTCCAGAACATCACCGGGTTCATGGTCGGCCGCGAGTACGAGAACAAGGGCATCGCCCGCGACGGCGCCAAGCTCGTGACCGCGGTCGCCTGCTCGGTGGTCCCGAAGTTCACCGTGGTCATCGGCGGCTCGTTCGGCGCCGGCAACTACGGCATGTGCGGGCGCGCGTACGACCCGCGCTTCCTCTGGATGTGGCCCAACTCGCGCATCTCGGTGATGGGCGGCGAGCAGGCGGCGTCCGTCCTCGCGACCGTGGCCGGCCGCCGCCCCGACGACGACGGGTTCAAGGCGCCGATCCGCGAGCAGTATGAGACCCAGGGCTCGCCGTACTACTCCACAGCCAGGCTCTGGGACGACGGCATCATCGACCCCGTCGACACCCGTCGCGTCCTCGGCATGGGCCTGGCCGCGGCCGCCCACGCCCCGATCCCCGCGCCGTCGTACGGCGTCTTCCGGATGTGATGGCTGTGGACGCCAACCGGACCGTCGGGATAGTCCGTCACGTTTGTGTCGGTCGAACACGGTTCTCCACAACGCTTTCGTGCCGGACTATCGCGGCGTTCTCCACAGGGAGGGGCCACCACGGTGTTTGAGAAGGTCCTCATCGCCAACCGGGGCGAGATCGCGCTGCGGGTCATGCGCACCTGTGAGCGGCTCGGCATCAGCACGGTGGCCGTGTACACCGACGTCGACGCGTCGGCTCCGCACGTCCGAGCGGTCGACGAAGGTGTCCGGGTCGAGAGCTACCTCGACATCGACGCGGTCGTGGCCGCTGCGAGGGAGACCGGGGCGCAAGCGATCCACCCCGGGTACGGGTTCCTCTCCGAGCGTGCCGCGTTCGCCGGGGCGCTGGAGCAGGCCGGGATCACGCTGGTCGGGCCGTCGGCCAGGGTCATGGAGCAGATGGGCCGCAAGGACGCCGCCCGCGAGATCGCGCTCGCCGCCGGCGTACCGGTGGTGCCCCGCGGCGAGGACGCAGGCTTCCCGATCCTCGTGAAGGCCGCGGCCGGCGGCGGCGGCAAGGGGATGCGCATCGTCCGCTCGCAGGACGAGTACGACGAGGCCGTGGCGGCTGCGAAGCGCGAGGCCGCGAGCGCGTTCGGCGACGACACGATCCTGGTCGAGAAGTACGTCGAGCACGGCCGGCACATCGAGGTGCAGGTCATCGGCGACACCCACGGCACGGTGCGGCACCTGTTCGAGCGCGACTGCTCGACCCAGCGCCGGCACCAGAAGGTGCTGGAGGAGGCGCCGGCACCGACCATCGACCAGGCCACCCGCGACCGGGTCACGCAGGCGGCGGTCGACCTGGCCGCGCACGTGGGCTACGTCAACGCCGGCACCGTCGAGTTCCTGCTCGACGCCGACACCGGCGAGGTCTACTTCCTGGAGATGAACACCCGGCTCCAGGTCGAGCACCCGGTCACCGAGCTGGTCTGCGGCGGCATCGACCTCGTCGAGCACCAGCTGCGGGTGGCCGCTGGCGAGCCGCTCTCGATCGGCGAGGTCGCGCTGACCGGCCACGCGATCGAGGCCCGGGTGTACGCCGAGGACTCCTTCGGCGGCTTCCTTCCGCAGGCGGGCACGGCGACCTACGTGCACTGGCCGAGCAACGTGAGAGTCGACCAGGCGCTCGAGTCGGGGCAGGTCGTGTCGACGGCGTACGACCCGATGCTCGGCAAGGTCATCGCGCACGGGGCGACCCGGGAGGAGGCCCGACAGGCCCTGGTCGCCGCGCTCGACGACACCGCCATCCTCGGGCTCACCACCAACGCCGGGTTCCTGCGCACGCTGGTGGCCAGCGACGAGTTCCGCGACGCCACCATCGACACCGCGTGGCTGGACCGGCACGAAGTGCCCGCGCCCGATCCCGTCCCCGCCCGCGAGCTGGCGGCGTGGGAGGTCTTCCTCCGCAAGCGCGAGGAGGCAGGCCCGTTCCGCTCGGACGGCTTCCGCCTCGGTGCCGACCCGGCGCCCGTGGTGGTCGAGCTCGACCAGCCGGTCACGCTGACCGTGCCGCCGGCCACCCGCCCGGTCGCCGCCGTACGACACGACCGCGTCGAGGTGGTGCTCCACGGGCAGCGGTTCGTGTTCCCGCGGCCCGACGTCATGGGCGACCACGGGACGGCCGTGGCCGACGGGGCGCTGACCGCGCCGATGCCCGGCACCCTGCTCGACGTACGCGTGGTCGAGGGCGACCTGGTCGAGGAGGGCCAGGTGCTCGGGGTGCTGGAGGCAATGAAGATGGAGCTCAGCCTCAAGGCGCCGTTCGCGGGCACCGTGGCCACGGTCGGTGCCTCCACGGGCGAGCAGGTTGCGCTGGGTGACACGCTGTTCTTGGTGGAGAGTCATGAAGCTTCCTGATCGGGTCACGATCTACGAGGTCGGTCCGCGCGACGGGCTGCAGAACGAGAAGTCGATGGTCCCCGTCGACGTGAAGGAGCAGTTCGTACGCCGCCTGCTCGCCGCCGGGCTGCCGATCGTCGAGGCGACGTCGTTCGTGCACCCGAAGTGGGTACCGCAGCTGGCCGACGCCGAGGAGCTGATGACCCGGCTCGGCCCGGACGGCCGCGACCTGCCCGTACTCGTCCCCAACGAGCGCGGGCTCGACCGCGCCCTCGAGCTCGGGCTGAAGCACGTCGCGATCTTCGGCTCGGCCACGGAGACCTTCGCGCAGCGCAACCTGAACCGAAGCCTCGACGAGCAGTTCGCGATGTTCGAGCCGACGGTGAAGCGGGCCCGCGACGCCGGGCTGGACGTCCGGGCCTACGTCTCCATGTGCTTCGGCGACCCCTGGGAGGGTGCGGTCCCGATCGAGCAGGTGGTCACCGTCGGCAAGCGACTCTTCGACCTCGGCGCCAGCCAGCTCAGCCTCGGCGACACGATCGGCGTCGGCACCGCCGGCCACGTGACCGCGCTGATCGAGGCGTTCGTGGCGGCCGGGATGGCCACGGACGACCTGGCGATGCACTTCCACGACACCTACGGACAGGCCCTGGCCAACACCTACTCCGCGCTGCAGTCGGGCATCCCGACGTACGACGCGAGCGCCGGCGGCCTCGGCGGCTGCCCCTACGCCAAGAGCGCCACCGGCAACCTCGCCACCGAGGACCTGGTCTGGCTGCTCAACGGGCTGGGCATCGAGCACGGCGTCGACCTCGACGAGCTCGTGGCCACCAGTGCTTGGATGGCGCGCGAGCTCGGCCGGCCGTCGCCGTCGGCCGTGGTCCGCGCGCTGTCACAATCGGACTCGTGAGCCGCAAGCGCGTCTATCTGCACGTGGGTGCGCCCAAGACCGGCACCACCTACCTCCAGGACCGGCTCGCGCTGAACGCGGCCTCCCTCCGCCGGCACGGCTACCGCTACCCGACCGGTCCGCACAGCGACATGTTCCTCGCTGCGCTGAACCTGCTCGACCGGCCCTGGGGTGGGATGCGGCCCCAGGCGGAGGGCGAGTGGGAGGCGCTCGTACGCCGGGCTCGCCGGGCTCGCGGCACCGTCGTGATCAGCCACGAGATCCTGGCCGGGGCCCGGCCCGCGGAGGCCGCGCGCGCCCTCTCCGACCTGTCGTTCGCCGAGGTCCACGTCGTCTACAGCGCCCGGGACCTGGCCCGGCAGGTCGCGGCGGAGTGGCAGGAGCAGCTCAAGCACCAGCGCAGGGTCTCCTTCCGGACCTTCCTGAAGCAGATCCGCGAGGCCGACCAGCGCAAGGCAACCCGGTGGTTCTGGAGGGTGCAGGGGCTGCCCGGCGTACTGGAGCGCTGGGGCAACGGCCTGGCCCCCGCGCAGGTGCACGTGGTCACCGTCCCGCGGCCCGGCGGCCCGACCGAGGAGCTGTGGCAGCGGTTCTGCACCGCGCTCGGCATCGACCCGGCCTGGGCGCCGCGCGCGGGAGCTCGACGCAACCCGTCGATCGGCGCCGCGGAGAGCACGCTGCTGCGCCGGGTCAACGCTCGGCTCAAGAAGGCCGGGCTGCCGTCCGACCAGTACCGCGCGCTCGTCCGCCAGCTGGTCGTCCACGAGACGCTGGCCGCGCGGTCGGAGATGACCCCCGTGACGCTGCCGCCGGACGCCTACGACTGGGCCGAGGAGGTCGCGCAGGGCTGGATCGACTGGGTCAAGGGCGCGGGCGTGGACGTGGTCGGCGACCTCGACGAGCTGCGGCCGGTGCGACCGCCCGCGGACAGCATCTGGCAGGACCCCGACCGGCCACGGCCCCGCGACGTCTCCTCGGCGGCGATCGACGCGATCGTCGCGCTCACCCTCGAGGCCGCTCGACGGCCCGACCCGGACGACACCCTGACCTCGCGGGCCGCCCGACTGGCGCGCCACCTGCGCCGATGACGGCCGCGGTCTCCACCGGCCGGGCGCGGGCCTGGTCCTGGGTCGCGCACCTGCGCGCGGGCGGTACGACGCCCTGGGCCGGCTGGACCTCGACGGACGGCCCCGACCTCGGCCGGTTCCTGCCGGGCGCCCAGCAGCTGGAGCTGCTCCGCCGGCTGAACGGGGCCGGCCGGCCGTCGGCGGCGCTCGTCGACCGGGTCCTGCGCGCCTCCGCCCCCGGTCGCGGCCGACCCGACCTGGAGCTGGTCGGCGTCGACGAGGAGCGCCGGTTCGGCCCGCCCGCCGTGGACCCCGCCGCGCTTCCGGACGACGAGCTGCTCCGGGTCGCGACCGGGCTCCTGGCCGCCGGGCTCGTCGAGATGCGGGAAAGTGCTGTCGCCGGGCCGGATCCACAGCCATTTTCCGTAACTCGACGGTTCCGGACCCGCTACCAGCTGGCCGGGGATCCCTGGCTGGCGGGGGCGTACACCGCCCAACTGATGGCCGACGGCCGCCCGCCCGGTGGCGGCGGCCGGTCGGTGCACGTGCTCGGCGCCGACGTGGCCACGATGCTCGCGCACACCTGGACCGTCGGCGCGCTGGGCGAGGGCGCTCCGAGCTGGCCGGAGTTCCTCGCCCGGGTGCGGGCCCGGCGCCGGCTGCCGCGGCGGGTCGCGCTCGACGACGTCGTGGAGCGGTTCCGCGCCCGCCCGCACACCGGCCGGGTCGGGGTGGTGCTCGACGTGGCGGCGCTGCCGCGGCTGGTCGGCGTACGCCGGCTCGAGGCGGTCACCGACGTGCCGGCGCACGCCACCGAGCTCGCCCGCCAGGTGGGCACCGCCCTGAGCCTGCACGTGCTGCCCGCTCAGCAGGCGCAGCTGCTCGACCAGGTGCTGCGGCCGCGCCTGGCGGCGGCGAGCGGCGGCCCTCCCGTCGTGCCGCCCGAGCACCGCGACTGGGTCGAGGACGCCGGCTTCGCCCTGCGTCAACGGCTGCTCCGCGCTCGTTACCCTGTGGTGGGGGACCCGGACGTGCTGCTGTCCACGCCGGCCGGTGACGCTGGGCGCCCGGCCGGCTCGGTCCTCGACCTGGCGATCGAGCTGCTGCTGGAGGAGGGGTGATGGCCCGCAAGGTCCTCCTCCACGTCGGTACGCCGAAGACCGGCACGTCGTACCTCCAGGACGTGCTCTTCCGGAACCGCGAGGTGCTCGCGACCGCCGGCATCGCCTACCCGGCGACCCGCCACGACAGCCACTTCCTCGCCGCCCTCGACCTCATGCAGCTGCCGTGGGGCGGCCTGCAGTCCGAGGCCATCGGCGCGTGGGACGAGCTGGCCCGGCAGGTTCGCGAGGCCCTGTCATCGGAGGCGGCGACCGCGATCATCAGCCACGAGATCCTCGCCACCGCCTCGCGCGCCCAGATCGGCCGGGCCCTCGAGTCGCTCGGCCACGGCACCGGCACCGAGGTCCACCTCGTGCTCTCGGTCCGCGATCTTGTACGGCAGATCCCGGCGGAGTGGCAGGAGAACGTCAAGCACCGCGCGCAGCTCACCTACGGCGCGTTCCTCGACCAGATCACCGACCCCGAGCGCGCCACCCGGATCGGCGCGTGGTTCTGGGGCGTCCAGGAGGTCCCCGACATCCTCGACCGCTGGGGGCAGGACCTCCCGCCGGCGCAGGTCCACGTGGTCACCGTGCCGCCGCCGGGTGGGGCGCCGGAGTTGCTGTGGAAGCGGTTCAGCCAGGCGTTCGGGCTCGACGGCATCGACCTCGACCTCGAGGGGGAGCGGCACAACCCGTCACTCGGTGCGCCCGAGACCACGCTGGTGCGCCGGATCAACCGCAGGGCGAACGCCGAGCTCGCGCCGGCCGACTACCGGCCCCTCGTCCGCGAGCTGCTCGCCCACCAGACCCTCTCGCGCCGGACCCGGTCACCGCGGCTGGCGCTGCCGCCGGACCTGCACCCCTGGGTCCAGGAGCTGTCGGCGTCGTGGATCGCCGAGATCGAGGCGCGCGGGTACGACGTGGTCGGCGACCTCGGCGACCTCGTGGGGGCACCGCCCGTGGCCGAGTACGCCGACCCGGACCGGCCCCGCGAGCGGCAGGTCGCCTCGGCCGCAGTCGACGCGATCACCGCGCTGCTGCTCGACAACGCCCGGGTGCGGCACGAGTCCGAGCGGCTGCACGCCGAGCTCGCGGACGTGCGGGGGGCGCTCGAGCGGGCCTACGCGACGCCGTCGTACCGGCTCCGGCGGGGGATCGTCGTACGACTGGAGCGCAGCGGGTTCGGCCGCGGGCTGCTCGGGGTCTACCGGCGGGTGCGGGGTAGGAGCTCGCGGTCGGCGTAGCGGCCGACCTGCCAGGTCAAGAACGCGTCGGCGCCGAGCCCGATGAACCCGCCGACGATGGGGACCTTCTTGGCGACCGTCGTCGCGAGCCGCTTGCTGGCTACCCGGGCGACCAGCTCGGAGGCCACCTCCGCGGAGATCAGCTTGTCGAGGTCTGGGTCGTGGATCGGCGCGGTGGCCAGCGCCATCGGCGGCGCGGGGAGCTTGCGCTTGCGGACCAGGGCGTTGACCCTGTCCTCGCCGATCATGCAGGTGAGGATCGCGTTGCGGACCCGCGGGTCGTCGAGGTCGTAGCCGCGCAGGTGGGCGATGCCGGCGATCATCCGGCACTGGATCAGCGCCAGCCCGGTGATGTTGGTGGGGATCAGGACGGCAGCGGTGACCAGGCCGCCGAGGTTGGTGGCGAACCCCTGCGCCGCGGCATACCGGACGTGGTTCTCGATCACCTCGTGGACGGCGCGGTCGACGTTGCCCTTCTGCTCCTCCAGCTGGGCCTCCGCGGCCTTGCTGGCCGGCGGCAGCGGCCCGACGCCGACGATCGCGCGGTGCAGCGCCTCGCGGACGAACGACGTGGTGAGCCCGGGCGCGAGCGCGCCGATGTGCGGCGCGAGCTGCTTGCCCAACGCCCCGGCTGCCTTGCTGGTCGCCCCCATGCTGGAAATCCTACGGAGCGGCCGGTGGGCGACCCCCACCCTTTGGGGTAACTCACCGTTCGGTCAGCTTCCCTGGCGTTCGAACACCATGGAACCCGACCGAACGGTGAGTTACCCCCGGCGGCGCCCGCTACCGTCGGCCGCGTGCCGGTCGAACCGCCAGCGACGCCCTGGGTCTTCCCGGACCCGCGCGACGCCGACGACGACCTGGTGGGGATCGGCGCGGACCTCGCGCCGGGCACGCTGCTGGCGGCGTACCGCCGGGGCATCTTCCCCATGCCCGAGCACGGCATCCGGCCGCCGATGCACTGGTTCTCGCCCGTCGACCGCGGCATCGTCCCGCTGGACGGGCTCCACGTGTCGAGGTCGCTGCGCCGCTCGTGCCGGGAGTACGAGCTGCGGGTGGACACCGCGTTCGACGAGGTGGTCGCCGCGTGTGCCGACCCGCGGCGCGACGCGGGCTGGATCACCCGCGAGATCGCGGCGGCGTACGGCGAGCTGCACCGGCTCGGCTGGGCGCACTCGGTCGAGGCCTGGCGCGACGGCGAGCTCGCCGGCGGTCTGTACGGCGTGGCCATCGGCGGGCTGTTCGCGGGGGAGTCGATGTTCCACCGCGCGCGCGACGCGTCGAAGGTGGCCCTGGTCGGGCTGGTGTCGCTGCTGACGTCCGACGGCGTCGACGGCCGGCTGCTGGACGTGCAGTGGGTGACCCCGCACCTGGCCACCCTCGGGGCCGTCGAGGTGCCGCGCCGGAGGTACCTCGAGCTGCTGGACCGGGCGCTGTCCCTGCCGTCTCCGGCGGCGTGGGAAGGTGTGCGCTGACCGTCCCGACCCAGGAGAACGCATGAAGCTCGGACTGCTCGCCGCCGGTCTCGTCCTCGTCGCGGGTGGCACGGTCGGCTGTGGTGGCGACGGCGACGGCGGAGACGGCCACGACGCGCCCTCGACCAAGGAGTTCTGCGGCGCGCTGCAGAACTTCCAGACGGCGTACGCCAACTCCGACCCGACCGGTGACCTCAAGGCCTACATCACGACGATCAAGCAGGCGGCGTCCAAGCTCGGCGACGTCGGTACGCCGGACAGCATGCCGTCCGACGCCAAGGCCGGGTTCGACCTCACCGTCAAGCGGATCAAGGCGCTCTCCGAAAACGCGACCGTCGACGACCTCGCGCACATCGGAGACGTCAGCGACGCCGACCAGAAGAAGCTCGACGCGCTCGACGACTACATCGGCACGAGCTGTCCCGAGCTGAGCAGCTCGCCCAGCCCGAGCAGCTAGACCACCATCGGCGGCTGGCCGGTCTCGCTGACCATGTCGCGGCCGGCCGCCTGCCAGTCGAGCATGCCGCCGTCGAGGTTGACCGCGTCCCGGCCCTGCTGGACCAGCCAGCCGGCGGCGTACGCCGACCGGCTGCCGACCTTGCAGACGACCAGCGTCTGACCGTCGGGCACCTCGTCGAGCCGGCTCGTCAGCTCGCCGAGCGGGATGTGGAGGGCGCCGTCGATGTGGCCGTACTGCCACTCGACCGGCTCGCGGACGTCGAGCACGGTCAGCTCGTCGGGCAGCGGGTCGGGTACGCCGGTGATCGCGACGGTGGGGATGTTCACGGTCTCCTCACTTGAGCAGCTTGCTCATCCGCCGGTCGGCGAGTGGCTTGCCGCCGGTCTGGCACGTGGGGCAGTACTGCAGGCTCGAGTCGGCGAAGGACACCTCGCGCACGGTGTCGCCGCACACCGGGCAGGCCTCGCCGGTGCGGCCGTGCACGGCCATGTTCGACTTCTTCTCGCCCTTGAGCTCGCTCATCGCCAGCCCCCGCGAGCGCTCGACTGCGTCGCCGAGGGTGACCCGGATGGCGTCGTACAGGACGACCAGGTCGGTGTCGTCGTCGCCCTCGAGCAGCGACGACGCGGGCTTGAACGGCGACATGCGGGCGGCGTGCAGGATCTCGTCGGAGTAGGCGTTGCCGATGCCCGCGATGGTGCCCTGGTGGCGGAGCACGCCCTTGATCTGCTTGCGCCCCTCGGCCCGGAGGATCTCCCGGAACCGCTCGAGGGTGAAGTCGTCGGTCAGCGGGTCGGGGCCGAGGGTGGCGATGCCGGGGACGTCCTGCGGGTCACGCACGAGGTAGATGGCCAGCCGCTTCCTGGTGCCCGCCTCGGTGATGTCGAGCCCGGACTGGTCGTCGAGGACGACGCGGGCCGCGAGCGGGTTCTTGCCCCCCGGGCGCGGCGGCAGCGTCGGCACCTCGTCGCGCCAGCGGATCCAGCCGCCGCGGGCCAGGTGCATGACCAGGTGCAGCCCGCCGACGCTCAGGTCGAGGAACTTGCCGTGCCGGGTCACGTCGTCGACCAGCAGCCCCTCCAGCGCTCGCAGCGGCGGGTCGAAGGTCTTCAGCGCGCTGAACGCCGCGATGTGGACCGTCGCGATCGCGTGACCGTCCAGCCGGCCCTTGAGGTCGAGGGCCAGCGCTTCCACCTCGGGCAGCTCGGGCACGCTTGGAAGTCTAGGTGGGACCGCCCGCAGCGATAGTCCGTCACCTTTCGGCGGCCGATCGTCGCCCCAGGACCACGGAAGATGACGGACTACCCCCGCCGCGGCGAACCGGTGACAGCCGTGGCCCCGAGGGGCATCATGGCGAGATGAGCGCCGCCCGGCCGCTGCCCGCGGTGGGGTCGATCTTCCTCGACGCCCGCGGCGACGAGCGTGCGCTCCGGGTCTCGTGGCACTCCGAGGCCGACCTGGTGGTCCTCTCGATCTGGCGGGACAACGTCTGCGCGGCGTCGTTCCGGCTGGCCGTCGAGGAGGTTCCGGAGCTCATCGAGCTGCTCCGGACCGGGCTCGACCGCGCCTACCGCCACGCCCCGACGCGCGACCGCCAAATCTACGGAATCGGCTAGAGCCCCCAATACCGTCGTAGCCGTGGACCCGGTCCGGAACCCCTACGCGCCCGGCGCCGGTCAGCGACCGCCGGAGCTGGCCGGTCGCGACGAGCAGCTGCGCGCCTTCGACGTCGTGCTCGAGCGCGTGGCCCGGCACCGGCCGGAACGGTCGGTCGTCCTGACCGGGCTGCGCGGGGTCGGCAAGACCGTGCTGCTCAACGCGCTGCGCGGCCAGGCCGTGCGCAAGGGCTGGGGGACCGGCAAGCTCGAGGCCCGCCCTGACCAGTCCCTCAGGAGACCGCTCGCGAGCGCGCTCCACCAGGCGGTGCGCGAGCTCGGCCATCAGGATCCCGACCACGTCCTGGGCGTGGTGCGCTCGTTCGCCGAGCGGCAGGCCGGCCCCGACGCCCGGTTGCGCGACCGGTGGAGCCCGGGCATCGACGTACCAGCGGTGCGCGGGCGGGCCGACTCCGGTGACGTGGAGATCGACCTCGTCGAGCTGATGAACGACGTCGGAGGGCTGGCCGCCGACCTGGGCAAGGGCGTGGCCGTCTTCGTCGACGAGATGCAGGACCTCGGCCCCGACGACGTCTCGGCCCTCTGCGCGGCGTGCCACGAGGTCAGCCAGTCCGGGCTGCCGGTGATCGTCGTCGGCGCCGGGCTGCCGCACCTGCCGGGGGTGCTCAGCGCCAGCAAGTCCTACTCCGAGCGGCTCTTCTCCTACCAGCGCATCGACCGGCTGACCCGCGCCGAGGCCGACCGCGCGCTCACCGCACCGGCGGCCGAGGAGGACGCGGCGTACGACGACGACGCGCTCGCCGCGATGTACGCCGCCACCGGTGGCTACCCCTACTTCATCCAGGCCTACGGCAAGACGGTCTGGGACCTCGCCCCCCGCTCGCCGATCACCGACGCCGACGTCGCGGTCGCCGCACCTGAGGCGGAGCGCGAGCTCGCGGTGGGCTTCTTCGGCAGTCGGTACGACCGCGCGACGCCGGGCGAGCGCGACTACCTGCGCGCGATGGCCGACGCCGCCGGTGCCGACGCGGACCCGGTCGGCTCGGTCGCCACCGCCGAGGTCGCCGACGTGCTCGGCAAGAAGCCGCAGTCGCTGTCGCCGGCGCGCGACTCGCTGCTGAAGAAGGGGCTGATCTACTCTGGCGAGCGCGGGCGGATCGCGTTCACGGTGCCGCACTTCGGCCGCTACCTGCGCCAGCAGGCCTGACCCGGATGGCGGCCAGGACCCGCTCGTGGTGGGGGTGGGGCAACGTCGAGGACGCGGTGGCCGGCGAGGAGCTCCGGGCGCTGGTCGGACGCGTCTCGGCACTGCTGCCGGACGCCGAGCTCGTCGAGCACGCACCACCCCCGGTCGAGACGTTCGCAGTACCACAGAGCCGGGTCCGGCCACCTGCGGCCCTCGTCGCGCTCGCGTCCGAGGGGCGGGAGGACAGGCTCGCGCACGGCCTCGGCCGGGCCTTCCGCGACGTCGTACGCGCGCTCCTCGGCCGGGTCGACCACGTCCCCGACCTGGTGGTCCGTCCCACCACCGAGGCCGAGGTCGTCCAGGTCCTCGACTGGTGCAGCGACGCCCGGATCGCCGTCATCCCGTACGGCGGGGGCACGTCCGTGGTCGGCGGCGTCGAGCCCCGGATCGGCGACGGGTACGCCGGCGCCGTCAGCCTCGACCTGAGGTCGATGGACCGGGTGCTGGAGATCGACCCGACCAGCCGGGCGGCGCTCGTGCAGGCGGGCGTGCTCGGTCCCCACCTCGAGGAGCAGCTGCGGCCCAGCGGCCACACCCTCCGGTTCTTCCCGCAGTCCTTCGAGTTCTCCTCGCTCGGTGGCTGGCTCGCCACCCGGGCCGGCGGTCACTACGCAACCGGCCGCACCCACATCGACGACCTGACCGAGTCCCTACGCCTCGTGACTCCGGCCGGCGTCGTCGAGTCACGCCGGCTCCCCGCGTCCGGGGCCGGCCCGGAGCCGGACCGGCTGTTCCTCGGCTCCGAGGGGGCCCTCGGCGTGATCAGCCAGGCGTGGATGCGGCTCCAGGACCGGCCGCGCTGGCGGGCCGCAGCCTCGGTCGGCTTCCCGGACCACGAGGACGGCGTCCGGGCCGTCCGTGCCGTCTCGCAGTCCGGCCTCGAGCCGGCGAACTGCCGGCTGCTCGATCCAGTGGAGGCGCTGATCAACGCCGGGTCCGGGACGGCCGTGCTCGTCCTCGGCTTCGAGTCCGCCGACCACCCGGTCACGGTGTCGATGGAACGGGCCCTCGAGCTGTGCCGCGACCACGGGGGCGTCCTGTCCGAGCCGGCCCGCTACACCGACACCCACGACCGGTCCGCCGGCACCGGCGCCGCCGATCGCTGGCGCTCGGCATTCCTCCGGATGCCCTACCAGCGCGACGCGCTCGCCGCCCACGGCATGATCGTCGAGACGTTCGAGACGGCCTGCACGTGGGACCGGTTCGACGACCTGCGCGCAGCCGTCGGGACCGCGGCCGCCGAGGCGATGCGGCAGGTCGGGGTCACGGGCGTCCTCGCGTGCCGGTTCACGCACGTCTATCCCGACGGCCCGGCGCCGTACTTCGGGGTGTACGCCGCGGGCCGGTGGGGTCGGACCGTCGAGCAGTGGGACCAGATCAAGGCCGCGGTCTCCGAGGCGATCCTCGGCGCGGGCGGCACCATCACCCACCACCACGCCGTCGGCCGCGACCACCGGCCGTGGTACGACCGGCAGCGGTCCGACCTCTTCGCCGCGGCCCTGCGCGCGGGCAAGGCGGTCCTGGACCCGGCCGGCGTCCTCAACCCGGGCGTCCTGGTCGATCCTGCTGGCGTCTGAGGTCCTCAGGAGGGTTCGGCCGCGCAGCTGCCGTGCAAGTTAGGCAATTGTCCAGATCCGTGCCGGACGGCTTAGGACCACAGTCGAGGTCATGTACTCGATCACCAGCAGCCCGGGCGTGGCCCTCGAGCTGGCGCAGGCCGTCCAGGACGAGCACCTCCGCCACGCCGTCTCGACCCGTCGTACGGCGAAGCGGGGGCTGCGTCTGCCAGGCGGGAGGCCGCACTGGTGGCCCGCGCGACCCTGGGGGCACCGGCCGGCCGTCGCGTGACAGGACCTACTCGGGGGCGCCGTCCTCGGCGTACTGGACCGTCTGCAGGATCCAGAACGCCGTGAACGCCACCAGCAGCAGCGCCTCGACGACGAAGACCCAGTGCGAGAAGGGCTCCGAGCCCGTCGCGGCCTTCACGAAGAACAGCACCAGGGCACCGGCGATCACTGCGCCCATGACGTACGCGATGGTGCGGTAGGCGCGCCTGAAGGCGGTGGACGACCGGCCCATGGGCAACATGCCGCCGGCGGCCACGAACTCATCGACGCGGGCGGCGTTGACCAGCGCCACGCCGACGATCAGCCCGAACATCGGGACCGCGGTGCCGTAGTGGGCGTAGCGGAGGAACGAGTCGCGGCCGACGGCGAACCACAGCGCGAACCCGACCAGCCCGGCCGCAGCAACGCCGAGGGCGACCAGGTCGCCGCGTTCGCGGGTGTCGCGCCGGACGGTGCGCGCAGCGAACAGCAGGGCGAGGGCGCCGACGACCAGCAGCGCCTCCACGTTGTTCACCACCCCGGGGACGAAGGCCTTCGGGACGCAGCGGCTCGCGTCCCCGCAGCTGTCGCTCACCAGCGGGGTCGGGACCATCGCGACGACGGGAGCGCACATGCCCGCCAGGTTGAGCATCAGGTCCTCGCGCGGCCTGTCCCGGCCCTTGATCGCGATGAGGCAGACGCCCATGGCGGTGAGCGTGCCGACGAAGACGCTGCGGACCGGCGTGTAGTAGTACGCGCTGATCGACCCCTGCCACGCGGTGTTCCCGAAGGCCAGCTCGATGACGAGCGAGGCGCCGAGGAAGACGGCCAGTGCGACCAGCCCGACCCGCAGGTACAGGTAGGTCTTGGTCGTCGACTCGCTGTGCATGGCCATGGAGGTCGTCGTACCACGGCGCGACGACGGCGAGACACCGCCGAGCGGACCATTGACGCGCTGGCGCGGCTCGTCCGACTCGCCCGTTCGGGTGACGGCGGCGAGGAGATGGTTGACCTAGTCTCCCTCTCGGCTACCGCCGATCTCGGGACCCAGTGCTCCTCTCGGAATCGAGACGCCCATGTTCGCTCCGTCCCGTCGTCTGTCCGTCGTGCTCACTGCAGCAGCGCTCGTGGTGTCGTACGCCGTCGCAGCCGTCGCCACCTCCGGCCCAGCCGCGGCTTCCGGCGTCGTCACCGTCACCATCCAGGGCAAGGGCACCGTGACCGGAGACGGCATCGCGTGCAGCGAGGTCGCCGGGTCGGACTGCTCTGAGAGCTACAGCGACACCCAGGAGTGCGATCCCGACCTCAAGCCTCCGTGTCACGACGTCCAGCCGGAGGTGACACTCACCGCGGCCGCTGATCGAGACGGGTTCACCTTCGTCGGGTTCAACGGCTGCGACGGCGCGGCGGGCCGGAGCTGCGACCTCACCGTGGCGGCTTCGCGGAGCGTGACCGCGGTCTTCGCGGACACCACTCCGCCCTCGGTCACTCTCGCCGCGCCGGCGCAGAGCGCGTGGGAGGGCTCGATCGCCACGGTGTCGGCGACCGCCACCGACAGCTCGGGGACCATCAGCAAGGTCGAGTTCCAGGTCAACGGTGTCACCCGGCTGACCGACACCTCGGCGCCGTACGGCGGAACGGTCCCCATGCCCGACAGCAGCGGCGCCGCCACCATCACGGCCCGTGCGTACGACGGGGCCGGCAACGTGTCCGCCGCTTCCTCGCGGACGGTCCAGGTCGACCGCGCCGGTCCGACCCTGAGCATCGCCACCGGACCCACCGGAGTGGTCGGCCCCGGACCCCAGAGCTGGACATTCAGCGTCACCGACGCCGGGAGCGGTCTGGACACGGTCACGTGCTCAGTCGGGGCCGTTGGCCAGGCGAGCTCGCCGGCCCCGTGCTCGGGGGGTACGACGAGCCACGCGGCGGCGGGACTGACGAGTGGGACATACCGGTTCGTCCTCACGGCGACGGACAAGGTCGGGAACGTCACCAGCCTCGAAAGGCAGTTCACGCTCGACGCGACCCCGCCCACCGCGAGCTTCGCCAAGCAGCCCCCGCGCACGGTCAGGACGGCGAAGAAGAAGGCCAAGGTCGCCTTCGCGTTCAGCAGCGAGGCCGGGGCGAGCTTCCGGTGCAGCCTGGACGGCGCGGCGTACACCGCCTGCCCGGTCACCTTGACGCTCAAGGTCAAGGCCGGCAGGCACACGTTCTCCGTCGAGGCGGTCGACGCCGCGGGGAACGTCTCCGCGCCCGCCACGGCCGCTTGGAAAGTGAAGCGGGTCCGCAAGCACCACTGATCCAGCCGCCACAATGGGCGGTATGGCTCCATCGGTGCCACTGCCCCAGGTGGTCGCGCACCGCGGTGCCAGCTTCGAGAACGCCGAGCACACCCTCGGGGCCTACGTGAAGGCGCTCGACGCCGGTGCCGAGGGGCTGGAGTGCGACGTCCGGCTCACCGCCGACGGGCACCTCGTCTGCGTGCACGACCGGGACCTGCGGCGTACGGCGGCCCGCAAGGGGCTGGTGTCGAACTCCAACCTGGAGGACCTCGAGGCGCTCGACTTCGCGTCCTGGAAGAACCCCTGGGCCGACCTCGACGACGAGGCGCCCGATCGCGACGCGCGGCTGGACGGCGTGCTGACGCTGCGCAAGCTGCTCGAGGCCGTGGCCGACTACGACCGCCGGGTCGAGATCGCGATCGAGACCAAGCACCCGACGCGGTACGGCGGACTCGTCGAGAAGCGGGTCGCCGAGATGCTCCACGACTTCGGGTGGGACGTGTCCAGCAACGGACAGGCCAGCCCCGCGCGGGTGATGAGCTTCAGCAACACCGCGCTGCAGCGGATGGAGCGGCTGGCGCCCGGGGTGCGGCTGGTGCAGCTGATCGAGCGGGCGCGGTACTGGCCGGTGCTGCGCCGGGTCGTGGGCGACGACTGGGTCATCGGGCCAGGGATCGAGCTGCTCACGGAGCACCCCCAGCTGGCCGAGCGGATCGTCGCCTCGGGGCACGACGTGCACGTGTGGACGGTCAACACCGAGCCCCAGCTGCGCCGCTGCCAGGCGCTCGGGGTCGAGGCGGTCATCACCGACCGCCCGGCGTACATGCTCGAGCTGCTCGCCAAGTAGCGTTCCGGAGCATGGCGAAGAAGTCGCGCATGAAGGCCCGCGAGACGGCTCCCGGCGAGGTCGGGCCGCGGCAGCCCTGCCCATGCGGCTCGGGCAAGCGGTACAAGGCCTGCCACGGGGCCGAGGGCGGAGCGGCCACGGTGTACGTCGCCCGGCCGTTCGAGGGGCTGCCGTCGGAGTGCGACATCGTCGCGATGCGCGAGCTGGTGCCGTCCGCCACTGCACCGCTCTCGGTCACCGGGACGGACAAGCCGGTGCTGCTGTGCACGTTGCTGCCGATGGCGGCGCCGGCGATGGTGCGCGACAGCGGCCAGCTCTGGCTCGGGCTCCAGGTGCAGCACAACTTCGGCGACCCCGCACGCGACCTCGGCGCGGTGCTCCAGGCGGCCATCGACGCCGACGAGTCCGGCATCATCGGCCTCACCGACCCTCCGGGTGAAGGGCCGCGGTTGCAGGACCTCGTCACCGATCCGTCGGGCACCGGGCTCGAGGTCACCGTCCACAGCGGCTTCGACTTCTGGATCGCGGACGTCGACGAGAAGGACGACCTCGCCGCCGCGCTCGAGCAGGCGAACGCCGCGGCCAGCCCGACCGAGCGACTGACCCAGGTCGAGGCGGCGTACTGGACGAGCGTCGGCACGAAGGAGCACCTGCGCTGGGTGATGCCCGAGCCGGAGGACCGGCTCCTCGACGCGCTGGCCCGGCTGCACGTGGCCGGTCGCGACGTCATCGTCGAGGGGGCGCGCCTCGTGGGGATGTTCCGCGCCCACGGGCTGCTGGCCCCGGTCTGGGACCTGCCCGTCGGCACCGGGGCCGAGGCGCTCGAGGACCCGGCCTCGACGTTCAAGGAGCAGCTCGACGAGGCGTTGGCCGACTCGTCCGCGCTGTCCGGCGACGAGCGCGCGGCCCGCTCGGGGCTGGCCAACCGTCAGGTCACGATCCGCTGACCGCTACCGCTTCGGCTTGACCACCTTGAACTGGACGGTGACCGGCTGACCTGCCACACCGACCGGGCTGGTCGCGAGGATGCGGACGGTGTGCGTGCCGGGCAGGAACCTGCCCTTGTACGGCGAGTGGCACGGCTTGAACGCCCGGCCGTCGACGCTGCAGCCGTACGTCGAGCCGGCGACGTTCGAGGTGAACCTGAGCTTCACCTTCGGCTTGGTGATCCGCTTGGCCGGCTTCTTGGTGACCGTCACGGCCGGGGCCGGGCACGGGTCATGGGTGGAGGCGAGGCTCGGGCAGCCGTCCTGGCTGACGTCGCCGTAGCCGTCGCCGTCGAGGTCGGGCTCGAGCACGGCGGAGATGTTGACGAAGGTGTGCGTGTGGCTGCTGACCGGTGGTCCCCAGCTCGTCGCCGTCGCATCGAGGCCGCCGAGATAGTCCTGGTCGACCGTGCCGCCCGTCGCCTCGCACCGTGCCGCGCCGCTGACCGTGCGGAGCGCGAGGACCTCGCCCGCCTCGACCGGGATCCGCACCGGGAAGGTGTTGAGCCCGTTCGGTGTCAGCGTCAGCACGGGGCTCCGGTGCGCCACGTCGTACACGAAGTCGGTCGGGGTCGGGCGGACGAAGACGGCCTGGATGTGGGCGGCGTTCGCGTTCGCGAAGTGGAGCACGGACGTCACGACGCCCGAGTAGGGGACGGAGTACGACGGTTGGAACGCGTCCTTGAACGCCTGGAGCCACAGGTAGTCGTCGATGCAGGTGCTGGTCCCCGTCGGCGCGACCCGACCCAACGTCACCGGCCCCAGGGCTGCGCGGGGTTCCACCGAGCCCGTCCGCGGCGCCGGCCGGTCTGGCCGCGCCGCGCCTGCCGGGAGTCCGATGAGACCGATCGAGACGCTCGCGACCACGAGCCAGGCGAGCCACAGGGACCGCTTCACCCTTGCATCATGACGGAGCGAAGCCGGAGAACGCGGTAGCAGCGCTCAGCCGGCCCGGCGCAGCACCCAGGACTGCAGCCGTGCGTACCCCTTCACCGACGTACGGCGCATCCTCCGGAACGCGAATCCGGCGTGCTCGTGCTCGTCGGGCCCGTGGTCCTCGGTGTCTCCGGTCAGGGCGTCGTGGGCGCCGCGGTCGATGAGCACCGAGCCGGGCCGGGCGACCGAGGTGAGCCGGGAGGCGATGTTGACCGTCGGGCCGAACACGTCGCCCAGCCGGGAGACGACGTCGCCGTACGCGAGCCCCGCACGGACCTCCGGGAAGTCGTCGTCGGGGTCCGCTCCGCGAGCGGTCATGGTGAGCGCGGCATCGGCCGCCCCATCGACGTCGTCGGCCACGAAGAGCACCTCGTCACCGATGTTCTTGATCACCCGGCCGCCGTGGTCGACGACCAGCCCGGAGCACTCGGCCTCGAAGTACTCGATCCACTGCACCAGCTCGGACTCGGTGAGTGCCTTGCTGCGCGAGGTGAAGCCCACGATGTCGACGAACACGACGGCCAGCCGGGAGGTGTCCGAGCCGGCGGAGTCACTGGCCATCAGCCGGTTGCCCGCGCTGGCGAGGTGGCGGCGCCAGACGTAGCCCTGGAGCGCCTCGACCCGCGGCAGCACCTCGGAGGCGAGGTCGGTGACCTGCCGGACCGGGTCGGGGCTCTCGAGCGCGACGTCGGTGAGGAGCCGGGTCTGCCACTCGGCCAGCCGGGCGAAGCTGCGGCCCCAGGTGCGGACCAGTGCCGCCTGGCGGTCGGGGCTGAGGATGCCGAGCTTGACCAGGTCGTGGGTGTACTCGAGCGCCTGCACGTCGGCCTGGGTGAACGCCACCGCATCGTCGGGCTGGTGCGGGAAGCCGAGCTGCCGCCACAGCTCCTCCGCGACGTCGACCGGTACGCCGGCCCGCTCGCAGACCTCGAGCCGGGTCAGCGTCGGTGCGTCGCCGAGGAGGTACCGCTCGACGGTGTCGAGCGCCTCCGACAGGTCGGGGTCGTCCGGGGTGGTCACCTCACGAGTCTGCGTGGAACCGGGCTGCCGCAGTCTTCTCCAGGGCCTCGTGGAACGCCGGCATCTCGACGTCCAGCCGGTCCAGCTGCTCCCTGGTGAAGTGGATCAGCTCGAGCGGGGTCAGGGCGACGATGGTGGCGGTGCGCAGGGAGTGGCTCAGGAGCGCCTGCTCGCCGACGATGTCGCCGGGGCCGAGCCGGGCGACCTCGGTGCCGTGCGAGCGGACCGAGACGGTGCCGTCCAGGATGACGTAGGCCTTGTCGGCGGTGGTCGACTCCGAGATCGGCGCCCAGCCCTCGGGCAGCGTCACCCGGGTGCCGGACGCACTGATGCGGGCGATCTCCTCGGGGGCGAACATCGAGAAGAAGGTGTCTGACATTCGTCAGCCTTTCGGTCGGGTCGTCACCTAGGAGAACGACGCAGGCGCTGCGAGGGCACGGGTACCCGCTGCCCGCTGACCCCAACTCCTCCAGCGACCTTGGCGCTTCTGCACCGATGCTTCGCTGGAGAAGCGCAGGTTTCACCGGTTAACCGGTGACTCCTGCACCGAGCGGCTCCCGCGACACCGGGCAGCTCATGCACCGCGGACCACCCCGGCCCGAGCCCAGCTCGGAGCCGGCGATCCGGACCACCTCGATGCCGGCGTCCTCGAGCCGGGCGTTGGTCTCGTCGTTGCGCTCGTAGGCGACCGCGACCCGCGGCGCCAGCGCCAGGGTGTTGTTGCCGTCGTCCCACTGCTCGCGCTCGGCGGTGACCGGGTCGAGGCCGGTGTCGATGTGGTGCAGGGTGTCGATCCCCATCGCCTTGGCCGCGGCGACCAGGAACGGCTCGGCCTTGGCCACCTCGAGCACCAGGTCGCCGTCCCCCTCGACGTCGTCGGTCGGCTTGACGGCGTAGGCGATCAGCGAGTCGGCGACGTTCGGGTAGACCACCATCTTGTCGACGTCGACCAGCGTGCAGATCGTGTCGAGGTGCATGGTCGCGCGCTCCTGCGCGATCGGTACGGCGAGCACCGTGTGGGCAAGCCCCGCGGCGAAGCACTGGCGCGCCAACCGCTCGGCGCCGGCCGGCGTGGTGCGCTCACCGCAGCCGACCGCGATGACGCCGGGGGCGAGCAGGAGCACGTCGCCGCCCTCGACGTGCTCGAGGTGGGCGCCGTGCATCCGCGGGGTGCCGGCGAACCGCGGGTGCCGGCTGTAGATCAGCTCGGTCAGCTCGGTCTCGCGCTTGCGGGCCGGCATGGCCAGCGAGGTGATCGCGACCCGGTCGTGCACCCACACCGACGAGTCGCGGGTGAAGAGCAGGTTCGGGAGGGGGTCGATGAGGAAGTCGTCGTACGCCAGCAGGCTGGTCACCAGCCCGAACCCGCCACGGACCTCGTCGTTGCGGATGCCCGCGGTGAGGTACGTCGTCAGCTCCTCGGGTGACGCCTCCCCGAGCAGCCCCACGAGGTAGCCGCGCATGGTGTCGCCGAGGTCGAGGTCGCGCAGCGCCTCCTCGATGGCGGCGGCGCGGGCGTCCTCCCGCTCCAGGGTCTCGGTGAGCAGGTCGGTGAGGTAGAGGACCTCGACGCCGCGCTGGCGCAGCTCTGCGGCGAAGGCGTCGTGCTCGTCCTGCGCCTTCGCCACCCACGGGATGCCGTCGAACAGGAGCTTGTCGTTGTTGCGGGGCGTGAGCCGCTTCAGCTCCGGCCCGGGCCGGTGGAGCATCACGGTCCGCAGCCGGCCGACCTCGCTGTCCGCGCCGAGTGGGGCCTGCTCGCTCATGCGCGGAACTCTAGCCAGCGGTTGCGGTGGTCCGGTCGCGACGCATGTAACTCAGTGTCCGGTCATCTGGGTGGGTGTTCTGACGCAGAGGTGGATGACCGAACACTGAGTTACATGTCTGCGGGGGCGGCTCAGCGCAGGAGGTCGACGAGGGTGAGCGCCGCGAGCAGCAGGCAGATGCCGGCGCCCACGTAGTGCAGCACGTGCAGCGAGATGAACCGCAGGAGCGTCCGGCCCACGACGACCGCCAGCGCGCTGACCAGCAGCAGCGCGCTCAGGGCGCCGATGAACACGCTGAGCGGCGCTTGGTACTTGGCCACCAGCGAGATCGTCAGCAGCTGGGAGAGGTCGCCCCACTCCGCGGCGAACAGCACGAGGAACGACGCCAGCACGGCCTGGAAACCCGTCGCGCTCTTGGCGCCCTCGACGTACTCCTCACCGGTGTCCTGCTGGTTCTTGCGTCCCTCCCGGATGAGGATCACCGCGCCCGCCAGGAACATGAGCAGCGCCACGGTCTCGACGAGCTCGTGGGGGAGGAACGTCGCCGCGTGGCCGAGCAGGACCGCCACCGTCGTCTGGACGGCGAACGCCGCGCTCACGCCCAGCCAGACCAGGATCGGTCGGTACTTGGTGGCCAGCACGAGGGTCGCGAGGAAGGTCTTGTCGGGCAGCTCCACGACGAAGATGGCGCCGAACGTCAGCACCAGGGCGGTCAGGTCCATCAGACCCGCTCACGTGCGGCCGCGGTCGCCTCGGCCAGCACCTCGCGCACCGGTCGCCCGAGAGCCTGGGCGGCCTGTACGACGTCGTCGTACTCCGGCTGGGCGGTGACCACGACGCCGTCGAGCCGGGCCAGCTTCACCTGGATGTCGAAGCCGCCGAGGGAGACGGTCGTGGTCTCGCGGGGGAGCGCATGGCGGGCGACGGGGTACTCGCGGATCCCGATGGTCGTGGTCTCGCGGAAGATCGTCCGGCGCACCTCGTCGGCCACCTCCGGCCGGGCCAGCGCGCGGAACGTGTGTGCGGGGCGGCCCTTCTTCATCAGGATCGGCGTCAGCCACGCGTCCAACGCGCCCGCCGCGAGGACGGCGGTGATGACGTCGGGCCACAGCCGCGGGTCGAGGTCGTCGACGTTGGTCTCCAGCACGAGGAGGTCCTCCGGCCCGTCGGCCTGCTCGACCGCCGCGCCGGCCAGCAGCCGTAGCACGTTGGTGTGGCCCACGGGGTCCCGGCCGCCGGCCCCGACGCCGACCGCATCGGTGGTCATCGCCGGCTGCGCGCCGTACGACGTGGCCAGCGTGGTCAGCAGCGCCGCGCCGGTCGGCGTGCACAGCTCCGTGGCCGGTGCGCCCTGCGGGCCGGCGTACGACGGCACGCCGGTCAGCAGCGCGGCCACCGCCGGCGGCGGCACCGGCAAGGTGCCGTGCGCGGTCTCGATCGTGCCGGACCCGACCGCGATCGGGCTGACCACGACGGCAGTCGGCGCGAGGTGGGCGATGCCCGCGCACACCCCCACCACGTCGGCGATCGCGTCCAGCGCACCCACCTCGTGGAAGTGCACGTCGAGCGGGTCGTGCCCGTGCACAGAGCCCTCGGCGGCGGCGAGCCGTTCGAAGACGCGCAGCGCCAGGTCGCGGACGTCGTCGGACAGCGCCGACTCGAGCAGCATCGTGCGGACGTCGCGCCAGGCGCGGTGGTCCACCGAGTCGGCGACGTCGACGTGCACGCGGGTCGCCGCGAAGCCGTTGCGGGTGACCGCCTCGACGCGCAGTGTCACCGGCTCCGGTGACACCGCGTCCACCGCGCGCTCGACGACGTCGATGGGCACGCCGGCTCCGACCAGGGCGCCGAGCAGCATGTCGCCGCTGGCGCCGGACGAGGCGTCGACCCAGAGAGTAGTCATCGGGCCGCCCTGGCCACGCGGGCCGCGAAGACCCCGGCGCCGTACCCGTTGTCGATGTTCACCACGGTGACCCCGGGGGCGCAGGAGTTGAGCATGGCCAGCAGCGCGGCCAGCCCGCCGAACGAGGCGCCGTACCCGACGCTGGTCGGCACCGCCACCAGGGGCTTGCCGGTCAACCCGCCGACCACCGAGGGCAGCGCGCCCTCCATCCCGGCCACGACCACGAGGCAGTCGGCCGCCTCGAGCCGGTCCTGGACGGCCAGCAACCGGTGCAGCCCGGCCACGCCGACGTCCTGGATCAGCTCGGTAGACGACCCGTGCACGCGGATGCTCAGGGCGGCCTCGGCCGCCACGGGTGCGTCGCTGGTGCCGGCCGAGACCACGGCGACCGAGCCACGGGGCTCCGGGAACGGGCCCAGGGTCGCGGCGCGAGCCACCGCGTCGACGTTCGCGTCCGGGAGGGAGGTGGCCACCTGGGCCATCGCGTCCTCGGACAGCCGGGTGGCCAGCACCGCCCGGTCCGGGTGGCGTTCGTGAAGGGTCTTGAGGATCGCGATGACCTGCCCCGGCGTCTTGCCCGCGCCGTAGACCACCTCGGCGTCGCCGGTTCGCCGGGCCCGATCCATGTCGACCCGTGCGAACCCGAGGTCCTCGATCCGCGGGTCGTTCTCCACCCGAGCAGGCTAGTCGGGTGCGTGGCGGTGGGTGTTGGCTGACCCCATGAGCCGCGTCGAGCACTACGCCCAGGGCACGCCGAGCTTCGTGGAGCTGACCTCGCCGGACCAGCAGGCGGCCAAGGCGTTCTACGGGCCGCTGTTCGGCTGGGGCTTCGTGGATGACGACCTCGGCGACGCCGGGGTGTACGTTGCCGCCCAGGTCGATGGCGACCTGGTCGCCGGCATCGGCGGGCAGATGCCGCAGCTGGTCGGGCACCCGGCGTTCTGGGGCGTGTACCTCACCGTCGACGACGTCGACGCCACCGTGGCCAAGGTCGAGCCGGCCGGCGGCAAGGTCGAGGCCGGACCGTTCGACGTGATGGAGCTCGGCCGGATGGCGAGCATCCAGGACCCGACCGGCGTACGGGTGAACCTCTGGCAGGCCGGTCAGAGCATCGGCTCGGTGCGCGTCAACGAGCCCGGCTGCCCGATCTGGCACGAGCTGACCAGCCCGGACCTCCCGACCGCGACGCGGTTCTACTCCGACGTGCTCGGGGTCGAGTGGGAGGCGATGCCGATGGAGACCGGCGACGACTACACCTGCCTCATGGTCGAGGGCCGCGCGGTCGGTGGAGCGTTCCCGCCGCCGATGGAGGGCATCCCTCCGCACTGGGAGGTCTACCTCAACGTTGCGGACGCCGACGCCACGGCCGAGCGGGCAGCAGAGCTCGGCGGTCAGGTCCTCCAGGCGCCCTGGGACGTCACCGGCGTCGGGCGGCTGGCGATCCTGAAGGACCCGCAGGGCGCGGTCTTCGGGCTGATGCAGAACCCGCCGAGCGACCAGGGCTGAACCCCACTCTGTCGCGCGGCTGGTCGGCAGGCCGAAGAGGGCGGTCAGCCTGCAACCCGGATCAGGGTCGCGGGACGACGTGGAGGTTGCCTGCTGACCGCTGCCCGGCCGGGCCGGGCCGCCAACCGGCGGTCAGCCGGCAACCGAGACCGCGTCAGGCGTGGTCCTCGCGGAAGGCATCGGCCGGGTAGACGCCGAGGATCTTCACGTCGGTGGTGAAGAAGCGCAGCTCCTCCAGCGCGTTCGCCACCCCGACGTCCGCCGGGTGGCCGTCGACCTCGGCCAGGAACTGGGTCGCGGTGAACTCGCCACCCACCATGTAGCTCTCCAGCTTGGTCATGTTCACGCCGTTGGTGGCGAAGCCGCCGAGCGCCTTGTAGAGCGCGGCCGGCAGGTTGCGGACGTTGAAGATGAACGACGTCACGACCGGCCCGTTGCCGGGAGCGGCTTCGACCAGCTCGCGGGACAGGACGACGAAGCGGGTGGTGTTGTGCTCCTCGTCCTCGACGTCCTCTGCGAGCACCTCGAGGCCGTAGATCTCCGCGGCCAGCGGCGGCGAGATCGCGGCCTGGGTCGGGTCGCCGGCCTCGACGACCTCACGGGCGGCGCCGGCGGTGTCGCCGGAGATGACCGGGGTGAGGTTGTGGGCGCGGATGATCTTGCGGCACTGGCCGAGCGCGTGCACGTGGCTGTGCACGGTGCGGATCTCGTCGAGCCGGGCGCCCGGGATGCCGAGCAGCTCGAACCGGATCCGCAGGAAGTGTTCGGCGACGATGTGCAGCCCGGAGTCGGGCAGGAAGTGGTGGATGTCGGCGACCCGGCCCGCGATGGAGTTGTCGATCGGGATCATGGCCAGGTCGGCCTCGCCACCCTCGACCGCCGCGAAGACGTCCTCGAACGACGCGCAGGCCACCGCCTCCAGCTCCGGGTAGTGCTCGCGGCACACCTGGTGGGAGTTGGCGCCGGGCTCGCCCTGGTAGGCGATCCTCTCGGGGCGGCGCTGAGGTTCGGTCACCGCAGCATCGTAGTTTGGACGGCGTGACCGTTTTGGTCGTGCTCAGTCTCGTGGTCGCCGTCGCCGCGCTCGCCGTCGCTGCCGTGGTGCTGCGCCGTACGCAGCCGCCCCGCGGCGACCTCGACGCGGTTCCCGAGGACGTCGTCGGGCTCCGCCAGGAGGTGGCGGCGCTGAAGGCCGAGGCCAGGGGCAGCCTGCGCCACCTCGGCCTGGTGCGGTACGACGCCTTCGGCGACGTCGGTGGCCGGCAGTCGTGGTCGATCGCGCTGCTCGACGACGACGGCAACGGCGTCGTGCTGACGGCCATCCACGGTCGCAGCGAGGCACGCAGCTACGCCAAGAGCGTCGCCGGCTGGCGCTCCGAGCAGCCGCTGTCGCCCGAGGAGCAGGACGCCGTGGCGTCGGCGCGGGCATGACCCGCGACTGGGACGACCTCGCGGACGAGCTCGGCCTCCGGGCGGTCGCGGACGGCGAGCCCACCCGCTGGTACGACGAGCTCTGGTCGGCCGCCGGCCGCGGCGAGGTGCCGCTGCCGTGGGACCACACCGACCCGCACCCGGTGCTGGCCGAGTGGGTCGCGCGGTGGGGCGAGGGCGCGGGCCGACGTGCCGTGGTCGTCGGGTGCGGGCTCGGCGCCGACTCCGAGCTCCTGGCCCGGCAGGGGTGGCGGACCACGGCGTTCGACATCTCGCCGTCGGCGGTGGCCGCGGTCCGGCAGCGCTACCCCGACTCGGCGGTCGACTACCGCGAGGGCGACCTGCTCGACGTGGCGCCCGACCTCTCCGGCGTCTTCGACCTGGTGGTCGAGATCTACACGCTCCAGGCCCTGCACCCGTCCCTGCGCGACGGGGCCACGGCCGGCGTACGCCGGCTGCTGGCGCCCGGCGGGACGGCGCTCGTCGTCCAGGTCGTCCGCCGCGACGACCAGCCCGTCTCCGCCGAGCCGCCGTGGACGCTCACCCGCGCGGAGATGGAGGCGGTGGCGGGGGACGGCGTCGTGCTGGAGTCGATCGCCGAGGTGCTGCCCCAGGGCCGGGTCAACCCGGTGTGGGAGATGCTGCTCAGCCGCCGGTGACGAGGCGCTGCAACAGCACCACGAGGCGCCGGCGGCCCGCCTTCCCGATCGGCGCGAGGATCTCGTCGGTGACTGCGAACGCCCGTGCGGTCGCCGAGGGCAGGAGCCGCTCGGCGGCGGGGAGCACGTGCAGGGCCTGGGTCCGACGGTCGGCGGGCTGCCTCCGGCGCTCGACCAGCCCGAGCTGTTCGAGGTGGTCGACGATCTCGACCACGCTCGGGCCGCTGACCCCGAGCTGGCGGGCCAGCTCGGCCTGGGCGACGGGGCCTGTCGCGCTGAGCGCGACCAGGGAGCCGATGTGCCGCGGCTCGAGGTCGAGGTCGCGCAGCGAGGCCATCAGCTCCGCGTGCATCCGGCCGTGGATCCGGGTCACCAGGAAGCCGATGCTGTCGAGGAGCGCGTCCGGGGTCTCGGGGGAGAGCCACGGGCGGGCCACGTCGCGCAGCAGCCCGCGCAGCTCCTCACGGTCGGCGACCGAGAACCCCGCGGTGATCCGGTCCTCGAGGTCCTCGGCATGGCGGCGCCAGCGTCGGGCCGCGACCGCGCCCTCGGGGGTCCGGGTCAGCAGGTAGGAGCGCCGGTCGTCCGGGTTGCGGACCCGCTCGACCAGCCCCTGGTCGACCAGGTCGGAGGCCACCTTGGTCATCGTCGTCCGGCTGACGGCCACGGTGTCGGCGAGCCACTGCTGGGACCTCGCCTGCCCGGCGGCCAGGGCCAGCAGGGCGGCGTACGCATGGATGTCGTCACCCGGCGGCAGGGTCTCGCCGAGCGCCGAGGTGACCCGCGCGGCCGCGCGCCAGATCAGGTGGCCGGGGATCACCGCGAGCTCCGGCAGGAGGATCGTCGTGGGGGAGCCGAGTTCGCCCACAGTTCCTCCCAGAGTTAATCGTTAGGCAGTTGACGGATGCCCGGTCAGGAGTATCGTACTCAGGGTAATCGTTAGGTTGTTGACGATCGCGCGAAGGAGTTCGGCATGACAGAGCACACCGCCGCAGCCACCACCACGGACGCCGAGCCGAGCGGACGCGACCCGAAGTGGTGGACATTGGTCGCGGTCTGCCTGGGCGTGTTCATCCTGCTGCTCGACATCACGATCGTGAACGTCGCCCTGGTCAACATCCAGAAGGACCTCGACGCGAGCCTCTCCGACCTGCAGTGGGTGATCGACGCCTACGCGCTCAGCCTCGCGGCGCTGCTGCTGACCGCCGGGTCGTTGGCCGACCTCTACGGCCGGCGACTGGTCTTCGTCATCGGCACGGTGCTCTTCCTCGTCGGCTCGGTCGCGTGCGGCTCGGCCCAGGACATCTTCTTCCTCCAGGCCTCCCGGGCCTTCCAGGGCATCGGCGGGGCGGCGATGTTCGCCACCGCGCTCGCGCTCATCGCCTCGGCGTTCCGCGGCCGCGACCGGGGCGTCGCGTTCGGCGCCTTCGGTGCGACGACGGGAGTCGCGGTCGCCGTCGGCCCGGTGCTGGGCGGGGTGCTCACCAGCGGCATCTCCTGGCGGTGGATCTTCTTCGTCAACGTCCCGATCTGCCTGCTCGCGATCGCCATCGCCGTGCTGCGGGTCCAGGAGTCGCACGACCCGCGCGCCGGACGCCCGGACTGGTTCGGCTTCGTCACCTTCAGCCTCGCCCTCGGCTCACTGGTCTACGGCCTGATCCGCGCCGGCCAGACCGAGTGGAGCGACGGCCGCGTGGTCTTCTGCCTGGTCTCCGCGGCGGTCCTCCTCGTGGTGTTCCTGATCAGCCAGATGGTCCAGGAGCACCCGATGTTCGACCTCGGGCTGCTCCGCAAGCCGACCTTCACCGGCGGCCTCATCGCGGCGTTCAGCGTGTCGGCCTCGGTCTTCTCGCTGCTCACCTACCTGGTGATCTACGTCCAGAACCAGCTCGGCTACTCCGCGGTCGGTGCAGGCGTCCGGTTCCTGTTCCTCTCCGGCGCCGCCTTCGTCGCCGCGGCCGTCGCCGGCCGGCTCACCTCGGTGGTGCCGGCCAAGTGGCTCATCGCCCCCGGCTTCGTCGTGCTCGGCGTCGGCCTGGTGCTCATCCACGGCATCAAGGTCGACTCCTCCTGGACCCACCTGATCCCGGGGCTGATCGTCAGCGGCCTCGGCATCGGCATGATCAACACCCCGCTGGCCTCGACCGCGGTCGGCGTGGTCCCCGTGGAGCGCTCCGGCATGGCGTCCGGCATCAACTCGACGCTGCGCCAGGTCGGCATCGCCACCGGCATCGCGGTGCTGGGCACGATCTTCAGCCACCAGGTCTCCGACGGCATCCACGACGGCCTCGCCGGTACGCCGGCCGCCGGTCAGGCCGACCGGATCGCCGACGCGGTCACCGGCGGCCAGGCCGGCACGGTCATCGCGCACGCTCCGCCCGGCGTACGCGACCAGCTGACCGCCGTCGCCACGTCGAGCTTCGTCGACGCGCTGAACCACATCACGGTCATCGCGACGGTGGTCGCCTTCGTGGCCGCGGCCTGCTGCTTCGTGCTGATCCGCCAGAAGGACTTCGTCCAGGGTGGCCCGGAAGCGCCCGGAGGCCACTGACCCTTGACCCGGCTGGCGGCGGCGTAGTCCGTGACTCAATGGCCTCGGAAGTCGGCTGCAAGGGGCCATTTCGTCACGGACTACCCCCAGCGCGAGGGTCCAGGACGGCAGCTACCGCTTCTTCATGTAGTACTCGGTGAACTCCCGGCACCGTCCGTCGGCGTCGAACCGCATCACGAAGCAGTTGTGGAAGACGTGCACGACCGGACCGCCCGGCTCGTCGCGGTACGACGAGGTGCCGGTCGCGACGACCACGTCGCCGTCCACCGCGACCGGCGTGTACGACGCCTCGTAGGTGCCGGGCCGGTCGCGGTCCGACGCCCCGTCCTCCGAGGACTCACCCAGCCAGGACGCGACGACGGCCTCGCGACCCTCGATCGGGTGGTCGTACGGGTGGTACCGGTAGGCGACGTCCGCGCTGAACAGCTCCGCGATCGACCCCGGGTCGTAGGTCAGCCAGGCCTCGACGTAGCGCTCCAGCCAGGCCCGGGCGGCCGTGTGGTCCATCGGCTCAGGATGTCACTCAGCGCGGCACGCGCACGAGCACCCGGCCGTGGATGCACTCCATGTGCAGCTCCCGGCCGGGGCCGATCGAGTCGCCGTCCAGCTGCCGGGGGGTGTCGGCGCCGGCGCGGACCACGATGGTGCGGCCGGTCATCCGGTTCACCAGCTCGTCGGTGCGCGGCCGCTTGGCCAGCACCCGGAAGGCCAGCGGGATCCAGGACACGAACCGCCTCGGGTGCAGGAGCACGACGTCGAGCAGGCCGTCGTCGATGGCGGCGTCCGGGAGCAGGGGCATGCCGGCCTGGAGGTAGCCGACGTTGCCGACGACGATCGTGCGGGCCCGGTGGGTCGTGAACTCGGCCCCGTCCACCGAGATCTCCGCGCGGACCGCCGGGAACATCAGCGACTTCAGCGCCGAGAGCACGTAGGCGATCCAGCCGACCTTCGCCTTGATCTCCTCGTTGACGCCTTCCATGATCGCGGCGTCGAAGCCCATGCCCGCCATGACCATGAAGTGGGTGCCGTCCTCGAGGCCGTCGCCGCTGACCCGCACCATGTCGATCGCGCGGTCCTGGCCGGTGAGGGCGATGTCGATGGCCGCGCGCAGGAAGAGCGGGATGTCGAGGTTGCGGGCCAGCAGGTTCCCGGTGCCGGCGGGGACGATCCCGATCGGGATGCCGGTGCCGGCGAGCTCGGCGCAGACCTCGCGGACGGTTCCGTCACCGCCGCACACCAGCACCAGGTCGGCGCCGGCCACTGCGGCCGCCTCGGCCATGCCGCCGCCGGGGTCCTCGACGGTCGTGTAGTGCCAGGACAGCGACGACCACCCCGCGTCGGTGGCCATCGACGTCACCATCTGGCGGAACTCGCCGACGTCCTCGAGCTTCGACGGGTTGAGTACGACGGCCAGGTTGCGCTCGGACGGGAACGGGGGGTGCACCAGCTCGGGGAGCAGCTCGGCGTGGCTGCGCGGCAGCGGGTTGTAGAGGGCGAGCCCGAGCGCGACCATCCCCATCCCGAGGAGGAAGCCACCGATCACGTCGGAGGGGAAGTGCCGGCCGAGCAGCACCCGGTCGAGGCAGACCACGACGACCATGAGCCCGATGACGACGTACAGCAGCCGCCGGATGTTGGCGCGCCGGACCAGCATGGCGACCAGGACGATCAGTACGCCGCCCAGCGCCGTGGTCGTGGTGGCGTGACCGGACGGGTAGGACTTGCTGGAGAGCAGGGCGTCGTGGAGCTGCCACTCCGGGCGGGTCCGGCCGACCAGCGCCTTGGCGACGTTGTAGGCGATGAAGCTGGCGATCATGACGGCCGCCGCGTAGATCGCAGCCCGCCGGTGGTGGCGGACCAGCATCAGCACCACGACGGCGATCGTCATGAGCGTCACTCCGAGCGTGCCGAACAGGACCTCGATCACCCGCAGCACGTCCCGCAGGGCCGTCGACTCCACGGCCCACGTGCTGGCCGGATCACCCCGGTCGTCGAACTGCGCGACCGGCCCCCAGCCCTGGACGACCGCCAACGTCACGAGCGCGAAGAGGAGGAACGACAGCAGAGCCCATCCGAGGAGGACCTGCCGCGAGCGGTCGAGCAAGGCGTTCTCCTGTGCAATCTCGATGGGGCCGAGGCGACCCTGAAGGCTAGCCTTTGCCGCGTGATCGACCCTCGCACACTCCGTGACCAGCCCGACCGCGTACGCGCCGCCCAGGCCAAGCGCGGGCTGTCCGGCGTGGTGGTCGACGAGGCGCTGGCCGCCGACGCGCGACGGCGGCAGGCGATCGCGGACTTCGAGGCCAAGCGGGCCGAGCAGAAGTCGCTCAGCAAGCAGATCCCGCAGGCGCAGGGCGAGGAGAAGCAGTCGCTGCTGGGCCGCACCAAGCAGCTCTCGGCGGACGTGAAGGCCGCCGAGGCGGCGCAGGCCGAGGCCGAGGAGGCCTGGCAGGCCGCGATCTTGGCGATCCCCAACATCGCCCACGACGACGCCCCGGCCGGCGGCGAGGACGACTACGTCGTCCTCGAGACGGTCGGCACCCCGCGCGACTTCGCCGCCGAGGGCTTCGAGCCCCGCGACCACGTCGAGCTCGGCCGGATGCTGGGCGCCATCGACATCGAGCGCGGCGCCAAGGTGTCGGGCTCGCGGTTCTACTTCCTCACCGGAGTCGGCGCGCAGCTCGAGCTGGCACTGGTCAACCTGGCCATGGACCAGGCCCGGAACGCCGGCTTCACCCAGGTGATCGCCCCCTCGCTGGTCCGACCGCGAGCCATGGAGGGGACCGGCTACCTCGGCCAGGCCGACGACGTCTACCGGATCGAGGGCGAGGAGCTCTACCTGGTCGGCACCTCGGAGGTGCCCATGGCCGCCTACCACTCCGACGAGATCCTCGATGCCTCCTCGCTGCCGCTGCGCTACGCGGCGTTCAGCCCGTGCTTCCGCAAGGAGGCAGGCTCGCACGGCAAGGACACCAGGGGCATCATCCGGGTGCACTGGTTCGACAAGGTGGAGATGTTCGTCTACACGACCGTGGAGGAGTCGGACGCCGAGCACCAGCGGCTGCTGGCGTGGGAGAGGGAGTTCCTCGACAAGCTCGAGCTGTCCTACCGCGTCATCGACACCGCGGCCGGCGACCTCGGCCTGTCGGCGGTGCGGAAGTTCGACTGCGAGGCCTGGATCCCGACCCAGGGCCGCTACCGCGAGCTCACCTCGACCTCCAACTGCACCGAGTTCCAGGCGCGCCGGCTCGACATCCGGGGCCGGTTCCCCGAGGGCACCCGACCGGTGGCGACGCTCAACGGCACGCTCTGCGCGAGCACGCGCACGATCGTGGCGATCCTCGAGACGCACCAGAACGCCGACGGTTCGGTCACGGTGCCGCTGGCGCTCCGTCCCTACATGGGCGGCCTCGAGGTGCTCAAGCCGGTGCATGAGTAGCCAGGCGTGGACCCCGAAGCTGGTCGCCCTCGACATCGACGGGACGCTGCTGAAGTGGGTCGAGGGCGCCGGGACGACGTACGAGGAGATCGCGCCGGCGGTCGGTGACGCCGTACGCCGGGCCCGCGACGCCGGCTGCCACATCGTGCTGGCCAGCGGGCGGTCGCCGCACGGCATGACCAAGGTGGCCGACATGCTCCGGCTGCACCTCGACGGCGCGGAGCAGCTGTGGATCGTGGCCAGCAACGGGGCCGTGGTCTTCCGCTACCCGCCGCTCGAGGTCGTGCGCGAGGAGACCTTCGACGCCGCCCCCGCCGTGCGCGCGGTCCTCGAGCGCCACCCCTCGGCGCTGGTCGCCGTCGAGGAGCGCGGCGTCGGCTACCGCGTCTCCAAGGAGTTCCCCGTCGGCGAGCTGTCCGGCGAGATGATCCTCACCGATGTCGCGGAGCTGGTGGCCGCGCCGGTCAGCCGGGTGATCATCCGCGACCCGGAGGCGACCGCGGACGACTTCATCGCCCTCGCGAGGGAGCTCGGCCTGCATGGCACCGACTACGTCGTCGGCTGGACCGCCTGGCTCGACCTGGCACCGGTCGGCGTGTCCAAAGCCTCCGGCCTGGCCTACGTCGCCGAGCAGCTGGGCATCGACGCCGCCGACGTGCTGGCCATCGGCGACGGGCGCAACGACCTCGAGATGCTGGAGTGGGCCGGCCGCGGTGTGGCCATGGGCCAGGCCGTCGAGGAGGTCCAGGACGCCGCAGACGCGGTCACGGCCACGGTCGCCGAGGACGGCGCCGCCCTCGAGCTCGGGAGGTACTTCTGATGACGCTGCCCGACGTCGTGGAGACGGAGCGGCTGCGGCTCCCGCTCTGGTCCGCCGAGGACGTCACCGCGATCCGCGGCGGAGGGCGCCGGCCGGGGTGGCACCCGCAGTTCCCACGCGAGGACGACGTCGACGCCGCGTCGATGTGGCGCGACGGCGACCCCTGGTCGAGCCGCTCGATCACGCGGGCCGACGTCGTGGTGGGGTCTATCGGCTTCTTCGGGCCGCCCCAGCCGGCCACCGATGACGTACCCGAGGTCGAGGTCGGGTACGGCCTGGTCGAGGCGGCCCGCGGCGTCGGGTACGCGACCGAGGCGCTGACGGCGATGGTCGCCGCCGCGGAGGCCGCCGGGGCCCGGGTCCGCGCCAGCGTCCTGCCCACCAACGTCGCCAGCATCCGGGTCCTGGCCAAATGCGGCTTCACCGAGCTCCGCGGCAGCAACGAGGACGGCGAGCTGGTCATGGCGCGGCCGCTCAAGTGACGCCGAAGCTCGTCGCCAGCGACCTCGACGGCACGCTGGTCCGCTCGGACGGCACCATCTCCGACTGGAGCCGGACCGTCATCGCGGACGTCGAGGCCCGCGGCGTCCCCGTGGTGTTCGTGACCGGCCGGCCGCTGCGCTGGGCCGAGGAGGTCTTCGACCACGTCGGCGACCACGGGCTGGCGGTGGTCTCGAACGGCGCCCTGGTCTGGGACGTCGCCGCCGACGTGCCCCGGATCCGTCGCGAGATCGACGCTGCCACCGTGCTCCGGGTCTGCGCCGACCTGCGGGCCGCCGTGCCGGGCTCGGCGTTCGCCGTCGAGACCGTCGAGGGCATGGGTCTCGAGCCCGAGTTCCACGAGCGGCACCCGGTGCCGGATGGCGCCCGACGGGGTCCGATCGACGAGCTCGTCACCGGACCGGTCGTGAAGCTCCTGGCCCGCCATGAAGAGCTCGACCCGCAGGCCTACTGGGACGCCGCCGAGCTCGCGATCGGCGAGCACGTGACGATCACCTGGTCCTCGACCAGCACGCTGCTCGAGATCAGCGCTGCGGGAGTCACGAAGGCGTCCACCTTGGCCCTGGTCGCCGAGGAGCTCGGCGTCCGGCCCGAGGACGTCGTGGCGTTCGGCGACATGCCCAACGACCTCCCGATGCTGGCCTGGGCCGGTACGCCGTACGCCATGGCCAACGCCCACCCGAGCGTGCTCGCCGCGGTCGACCACGTGGCGCCCAGCAACGACGAGGACGGCGTCGCCATCACCCTGTCTGGCATCTTCGACCTGTGATCTGCTGTCATGGCGCCGTGCTCCGCCGCCTCCTGACGACCCTGCTCGGTGCCGCGCTCGCGGTGCTCGTGGTCGTCGGTGCCGGCGTCCCGGCCCATGCTGCGAAGCCGCCGAGGAAGCAGCCGGTGTGTCCCGACATCTCCGTGGAGGACAGCGCCAAGGCCGCGACAGCCGTCTTCAGCGGCATGGTCAGCGACCAGGTGAAGAAGCCGCGCACCGACGGGCTGCCGGGCGCGATCTACCTGCAGACGGTGACCGTCACCCTCGTCTACCGGGGTGCGATCGACACCGAGACCGTGCAGGTGCAGACCGACCGCGCTCGCGGCGCGTGCAGCCTCGGAGCGCTCGAGCTGAACCGCGACTACATGTTCTTCGTCAGCGGCACGGGCGACCCGTGGGTCGCCGACGGGAACAGCGGCACCCGTCCCGAGAACCAGAAGGTCGATGCCCAGGTGACCGAGCTCCTGGGGGCCGGCCAGCCACCGGTGGCCCCGCCGCCGGAGACCGCGGAGTTCACGCCGGTCCACACCGACGAGCCGCAGTCGTTCTCGCGGCTGGCCGCGCCCGGCGGCGCGCTGATCCTGGTCGGGCTCCTCGGCCTGCTGGTCGTGCGCGGCGTGAGCCGGCGTACGACGCGCTAGCTAGAGGTACATCCCGCCGGAGTCACCCGGCTGCGCCGGCCGCTGCTGCGGCTGCTCCGGCTGACCGCTCTGCCCCATCGGCAGCCCGCGACGCATCTGCTCGAACTGGGCGCGGGCGGCCATCTGCTGGGCGTAGATCGCGGTCTGGATGCCGTGGAAGAGCCCTTCCAGCCAGCCCACCAGCTGGGCCTGCGCGATCCGCAGCTCGGCCTCCGACGGGGTCTGGTCGTCCGAGAACGGCAGCGTCAGCCGCTCGAGCTCATCGACCAGCTCGGGGGAGAGCCCTTCCTCGAGCTCGCGGACGGTGGCCTTGTGGATCTCCTTGAGCCGGTTCCGGCTGGCCTCGTCCAGCGGTGCCGACTTCACCTCCTCGAGCAGCTGGCGGATCATGCTGCCGATCCGCATCACCTTGGCGGGCTGCTCGACCTGCTCGGCGATCGAACGCTCCGACTCCTCGCCGTCGTCGGCCTCCGCCGCGACCAGCGCGGACTCCGGCAGCGCGCCGATCGGCTGTCCGTCCGGCCCGACGATCACCACCTGGCGCTCGCCCTGCTCCCCGGGCCCCGGCTCCTGCTGCTGGTCGGTCATGCACGCCACCGTATCCAGCCCGGCTCACCGCATGACGAGCAGGATCTTCCCGGTGTGCGATCCGGACTCCATGAGCTCGTGCGCCCGGCGTACGTCGTCGAGCGGAATCGTCGTGTCCACGATCTCGCGCACCCTGCCCTCGGCGACCAGCGGCCAGACGTGCTCGACCACCGAGGCGCAGATCGCCGCCTTCTCCTCGGGTGGCCGCGCACGCAGGGTCGTGGCGAGGATCGCGGCGCGCTTGCGCATCAAGGCGTTCAGGTCGAGCTCGCCCTTGGTGCCGCCCTGCAGGCCGATCACCACGAGCCGGCCCTCGGGGGCCAGAGCGGCGACGTTGCGCTCGAGGTACGCCCCGCCCATGTTGTCGAGGATCACGTTCGCTCCGACCCCGTCCGTGTGCTCCTTGACCACCTCGACGAAGTCCTCGTCGTGGTAGTCGATGGCCACCTCGGCGCCGAGGGTGCGGCAGAAGTCGCGCTTCTCCGCTGTGCCGGCAGTGGTGAGGACGCGCGCACCGAGCTGGGCCGCGAGCTGGATCGCGAAGCTGCCGATGCCTCCGGCGCCACCGTGCACCAGCAGCACCTCGTCCGGCTGGAGCGCGGCCAGCATGAACACGTTCGACCACACCGTGGCCGCGACCTCCGGCAGGGCGGCCGCGGCCACGAGGTCGATGCCGTCGGGCACCGGCATCAGCTGGCCGGCCGGCACGGCGACCCGCGTCGCGTAGGCCCCGGCGGAGAGCAGCGCGCAGGCCTGGTCGCCGACCGTCCAGCCGTCGACACCGGCGCCGACCGCGGCGACGGTCCCGCTGCACTCCATGCCGAGCACGTCCGAGGCACCGGGAGGCGGCGGGTAGAACCCCTGTCGCTGCAGCAGGTCGGCCCGGTTCAGCCCGGCCGCCGCCACGTCGAGCACGACCTCACCGGCGCCGGGCTCCGGGTCCGGCAGCTCGCGGACGACAAGGACGTCAGGGCCGCCGGCCCCGTCGGCGAGGACGGCTCGCACTCAGACTTCTTCCTCGACGAGCTCGTCGGCCCGGTCGTCGACGTACGCGTCGCCGGTGTGGTCCACCGACCGGTCGTCGGGGATCGGATCGTCGACGTCGTCGGGGTCAGGGGCATCGGCGGGCCGGTCCCAACCCTCGGCGAGCTCCTGGGCCTGGGCGGCCAGCCGCTCGACCTCGTCGGGGTCGGCGTCATGGGTCGCGGCTGCGAACCCGAGCAGGTACGCCGTCACGGGTGCCGCCAGCCTCTCGACGTTCTCCGCGGCGACCTTGGTGAGGTCGGCCAGGAGTCCCTCGTCGACCTCCACGTCCTCGAGATCGAGGACGTCACTCAGCTCGTCGATCCAGTCGTGGAGGTTCACGGGGTCAGACTTACGCGCAGTCGGTCGTCTCGCAAGTTTCTCGCCCGGTCATTCGGTGAGGTCCCGCACGTCGGCCCACGTGTCGACGTCGCGGTGCTCGCGGCCCTCGGCGGGGACCTCGGCGAGGTCCAGCGGTGCGAGCAGCCGGTGCAGGGCCAGGCCGTGCTGCTCCTCCAGTCCGGGGCGTACGGCGTCCAGCCGCGCCACGTCCAGGACCATCGCCAGCTGGCGCCGTCCGTCCGGCCCGGTGAGCACTGCGCCGTCGTGGCCCTCGGCTCCGGATCGGAGCCGCTGGAAGGTGTGCGGCGAGAGGTAGGGCATGTCGCAGGCGACCACCGCCAGGGTGCTCCGCGGGTCGAGGAGCGCGTCCCGGCCGGCGAGCAGCGCCGCGGCCGGACCTCCGAGCCGCGGGTCCTCCCGGGTGAAGGTCACCGGCCGGTGGGTCGGCACCGGGTCGCCGACCACGACCACCTCGGCGGCGTCGATGACAGCGTCCAGCGCCCACGTCAGCAGCGTCCGCCCGTCCAGCTCGACCGAGGCCTTGTCGGCGCCGTCCAGCCGGACCGCTGCGCCGCCGGCGAGCACGACTGCCGTGAAGGACACCCCACCAGTGTGGCGGCTCGGTCGCCGTACCGTGCCGGGCCGGCGCGCGCGACACTGGTGGGCATGCTGTCGGTCACAGTCGTCCAGGACGCCTCCGGGCTCGACCCGGCCGCCAACCGCGCCCGGCTGCACGAGATCGTGCCCTCCGACAGCGACCTCGTGGTGCTGCCGGAGGCGTTCGCCCGCGACTTCGGCGAGGCCGGCTCCGACGTCAGCGCGTTCGCCGAGTCGCTGCACGGCGCGTTCGCGACCGAGCTGGCCGCGGTGGCGGCCGAGCACAACACCACCGTCGTGGCGGGGATGTTCGAGAGCTCCGAGGACCCGGCGCGCCCGTACAACACGTTGCTCGTCCGTGGCGCCGCGGACGCGTCGTACCGCAAGATCCACCTCTACGACTCCTTCGGCTACAAGGAGTCCGACTCGCTCCACGCCGGGCCGCTGTCCCCCGTGGTCGTGGACGTTGGGGGATACCGGGTCGGGCTGATGACCTGCTACGACCTCCGCTTCCCCGAGCTGGCGCGGGTGCTGGTCGACCACGGCGCCGAGGTGCTGGTGGTGCCCGCCGCCTGGGTGGCCGGGCCGCGCAAGGTCGAGCACTGGCGGACCCTGGCCCGGGCGCGGGCGATCGAGAACACGGTCTACGTCGTCGCGGCCGGCCAGCCGGGCCCCCGCTACACGGGCCACTCGCTCGTCGTGGACCCGCTCGGCGACGTCCTGGCCGAGGCGGGCGAGGGGCCCGAGGTCCTGCGCGCCACCCTGGACCGCAGCGTGCTGGAGCAGGCCCGCGCGACGAACCCCTCGCTCGCCAATCGAAGGCTTCCTTCGACCGCTCTGTAATCTGTCCTGTCGTGCCCCGGACCGCTCCTCGTCGTCGCGCGACGCGCCATGAGCGGGTCCGGGTCCGGTCGATCGACACCGACGCGGCGCTCCCGGTCAGCGAGCCAGAGGCGACACCGGAGCCGGTGCGCGAGGAGATCGTCCCCGGCCCGGCCAGCGCGGCCGCGGCGCCCGAGCTCACCGTGACCGTGCCCGACAAGGAGCCGGTCCAGAGCAAGCTGCTCACCGCGCTTTGGCTGCTGGTCGTCGCCGGCGGCCTGGCCGCCCTCGTGGCGGCGCTGATCCCGGTCGGTCCGGCCTGGCTCGACGGGGCCGGCGCGGTGGCCGTCGTGGCGGCGTACTCCTGGGCCCTGGCGGCCCGCACCGGCGGCCGACCCGTCATCTTCGGCGGGCTGGCCCTGGTCATCGGGCTGCTGGTGCTGCTGATCGACCAGGACTACCTCCGCACCGGCGCCGCGGTGATGACCTGCGTGGTGTCGGCCGTGCTCGGCGTCATGGCGACGACACCCGCGGTGCGCTTCGCGCGCGCCGCCCGGGAGTGCGTGGTCGCCGTGCTCATCGCCGGGGTCGGCGCGCTGGCCACGATCGGCTTCGACCCGGTCGTCTCGGTGGTCCGGTTCGAGTACGTCACCCTCGGCCTCTCGATCGTCGGCGCCTTCGCCGTGGTCTACCGGTTGGGCGCGGGCCTGCACGGGCTCGGCCGCCGCGGTGTCGTGGTCGTCGCGACCTGCGGCGTCCTCCTCGCCGTCACCCTGCTGTACGCCGAGATGCTGCGCCGCTACGGCTCGCAGGACCTCGTGGACGAGCTGCTGAGCGGGGTCCGCTGGAGCCGCGACCACCTCGGCGCCTTCCCGCGGCCGATCGAGACGGTCCTGGGGGTCCCCGCCCTGGCCTGGGGCGTGCACATGCGCGCCCGCCGCCGGCAGGGCTGGTGGCTGTGCGCGTTCGGCGTTGCCGCGACCGCTCCGGTGGCCAGCGCGCTCGTGAACCCGGCCATCTCGCTGCTCGAGTGCGGCCTCTCGGTGTTCTACGGCCTCGTCATCGGCCTGGTCATCGGGTACGTCGTGGTCCGCGTCGACCTCGCGCTCACCGGCTCGCGAGGTCAGGGTGGCCGCCGGCTCGAGGAGGCCGGCGCCGTCCGCCCCGAGCCACCGCGCACGGCAGCCTTGCTCTAAGTTCCTTGCATGGCCCGGGAGCGCGTGTCTGAGATCGTGGCCGAGATGGTGGCCAACGTGCTGAGCGTGTCCGTCGAGCCCGGCGACACGGTCTCGGCCGGCGACGTCGTGGTCGTCCTCGAGTCGATGAAGATGGAGATCCCGGTGATCGCCGAGGAGGACGGCACCGTTCGATCGGTGAAGATCGCCCCGGCCGACGTCGTCCAGGACGGCGACGTGATGGTCGAGCTCGTCCTCGACGACTGACCGAGCGAGCACGCGCGAAGCGGAGCGAGCGCCATTCAACCCAGCAGAGGGGGCGGGATTCGAACCCGCGGCTGACATCTCTGCCAGCGACCGCTTTCAAGGCGGTTCCGATCGGCCACTCCGGCACCCCTCCGTGCGCGCCGGCACGCCGACGGCACCGGAACAGCCTAAGAGCTACTCAGATCCGCCGAGCTCCAGGTTCACCTCGTCGTAGACCAGGTCGTTGATCCGCTGGACGTGCCGCTGGATGTCGACGACGAGCCGCTTGAGCTCGACGCGAGTCGCCTCGACGTCCGGCGTCTCGAGGATCTGCGGGCCCAGGATGCTCAGCCGCGAGAGCAGTGCGTTGCGCTCCCGGAACGCGGTGCCGCCGCGCGCGGCCAGCCAGCCGTCGTCGGAGCCCGCGGCCTCGCCGACCAGTGCGTCGCGTACGTCGCCCATCCGTTGCCGGACCAGCCAGCGCCAGTTGCCCAAGGGGATTCCGGGCTTGCGCGGGGAGTCGAGCGCGGCGTCGAGCGACTGCAGGGCGCCGGGAAGAGCGGGTGGGACCGTGGGCATCGCGGCCTCCTCAGGCCGGGGTTACGAGTGTGACCGAGCCCACAGGTACCCACAAGTCCCGGTTTGGGCGCTGAGACCGTTCCCTGTTCAATCACCGTGTGCCCGCAAGCTCGACCACGCTCTACCGACTGGCCCCCGCGTTCGTGGCCCGGCTGCTGGGGGTGGCGCTGGTCGCGCTGGCGGTCCTGCTCTTCGTCGGCACGACCGTGGTGGCGATCGCCGGCGTGTCCCTGGACGTGCTCGTCGTCGTCGTCCTGGTGGGGCTGCTCGCAGCGATCGGCTTCGGCTGGTGGCTCCGCAACCGGGCCTGGGTGCTGCGCTGCACCGACGACGGCTACCGCGTCCGGCTGGTGCGCGGTGCCGGGGTCACCGAGGCCCGCTGGAGCGAGGTCGAGGACGCCGTGACGGCGTACCGCCGCGACGTCGCCTGCCTCGAGCTGCGGCTGCGGGACGGGCGTACGACGACGATCCCGGTCGGCGTGCTGGACGTCGACAAGGAGCAGTTCGTTCGCGAGGTCCAGGCGCGGCTGCAGCGCGGACACGGGCTGCGACCGCTCTAGCAGCGACCGCCACCTGCCGGCTCGGATTACGTGCGAGCCGAGGCTGGCTTGTACCCTCCTCCGCGGAGGCGTCGCCTAGTCCGGTCTATGGCGCCCGCCTGCTAAGCGGGTTTGGGTCAACAGCCCATCGCGGGTTCAAATCCCGCCGCCTCCGCTGCGTCGCCCTCGGGCGACGGACGGCTCCCAGCCTCGGCCGGGGGCCGTCGCCGTTTCCGGCGTCCGCGGTGTCAGGGAGTTCATGCAGTCGAGCCGCGGGGCGCTGAAGACTGGCGTCACAGGAGCCTCACAAGACATCGATTCCCCAAAACCGGGCATGGCTAATTCCGCTGGGGTCAAGAACCATCGAACTGCATGTTTCTGCAATGCAGATTTGTGAGGCAGCAGCGGGCTCACGCCTACGCTGACCGTGCCGACAGACTACCGGAGTCGGGCCATTCCGTGGGGCCCAGTACAGACCAAGGTGGGGAACTATGAAGACCTTCGTGCGCAGGATCGCCGTTCTGATCGGAGCCGCGGCGGTGTCCGTCGGCCTGATCGGCGCGACGGCCGTACCGGCACATGCTGACGACGAGATCTCGGTCTCGTTCCTGCGCGACACGCAGTGGGGAGGCTGACCTTTCCCCAGATTTGAGACGAGGACCCGACTTTCCCCCCACTTGTCCGGTCCCAGCGCCTACCCCCCAGGCCCGTCTCAACAGCACGAGGGCAGTGACCGCAGGGTCACTGCCCTCGTGACATTTCCTCGGTGCACGGAACACCGCAGGAGGGGCACCGGCGGAGTGAGCGGGCCCCACTCCCGCCTCACTCCGTCGGTTCGTCCTCGGCGTCCTCGTGGCCGGAGATGCCCATCCGGCCCATCGTGTAGCCGAGCTGGAACCTGGTCTGGGCGTCGTAGTCGGACTTCAGGTCCGCCACGTAGCCGGCGTACGTGCGCGGGCTGACGCCCAGCCGCTTCGCGCTCACGGGATCGCTGTGTCCCTCGATCAGCATCCGCGTGGTCATCGCTCGCTGCTCGGCCGCGATGTCCTTGAGCAGCGAGGTCTCCCGGTTGGTGAACGGGCGGCCGCGCTCCCAGGACCGCTCGAAGATGTCGACGAGGTAGGCGACAACGGCCGGTTCGCGGATGACGACCGCGACGACCTTCTCGTCCTTGTTCGGGATCACCGCGACCCGGCGGTCGAGGACGATCATGCGGTTGAAGAACTCGTCGAGGGTGCGGACCTCGGCGCCTCGGGCGGTGACGGCCGAGACGTACTTGTGGGTGACCGAGCTGCGCCGGGCGCTGTGCTGGTAGAGGGTGCGCATGGTGGCGCCGCGCTCGAGCACCTCGATGTCGCGCAGCGCCGCGCGGGCCAGCGCACGGGGGTTGCGCCCCGCCTCGGGCTGCGCGGTGAGCAGCTCCTCCTCGCACTCCGCCACCAGCTGGTCGAGGACGCTGTTGATCAGCTCGACGTTGCGCAGGTAGGTGAACGGTCCGCGGGCCGAGGCCTGCGGGGCCCGGCGCCAGCTCTGGGCGAGGTTGCTGAACGCCGACGCCCACTGCGAGCTCTCTGACAGAAGCTTTGCGGCCTCCTGGCTCAGCGGCGAGACGATCCGGGACTGGACGCTGGTCGGGTCCTCCGGGGTCCAGGCGTCCTGCTCGCTGTCGAAGACGAGCAGCCCCATCTCGATCAGCAGGTCGAAGGCCTGGCGCAGCTCACCGTCCTCGGCGATGCGATAGTCGGTGGAGGCGATGCCGCGCTGGCAGATCTCCTCGTAGAGCTTGGTGGCGTCGTCCTCGAAGAGTGCGCGTTCCTCGGGTCCGTAGCTCGGCACGACTCACCACCCCTCGACGGTCGCAACTTCCTGCAACGTCGATGATCCCACAAGGGGCCTCGCGCGCTGCGGGCTGCCGCGCTGGCTCAGCCCTGGCCGCTGGGCGACTGGGACGGCGTCGTGCGGGGCGAGGTCGCGGGCGGTGTGCCGATCACCGGGACCCGCCCAGCGGGCGCGTACTCCGGCGTGCGCGGCGGCGTGACCGGCTCCGCGACGACCGGGAGCCGCGAGGTGAGGCCGGTGGAGGCCGCGGCCCGACGGAACGCGTCACCCGACTCGGCCACCAGGCCGGCCTGGGCGGCCAGCGTGCCGAGCTCGAACCAGACCTGCGCGGCCTCGCGGTCGGCGCCGTAGCCGGTGAGCATCGCGATCGCGCGGCGGTACCAGCTCTGCGCCGCCTCGCGCTCTCCCGCGGCCCATGCGATCTGACCGAGCACGGTCAGCGCGTCGACGCTGATCAACGGCAGGTCGTCACCACAGGCCTCGAGCACCGCCACGGCGCGGTCGTGGGCGTTGTCGGTGTCGCCGTGCATCAGCAGCGCCTGGGCGTTGACGAGGTCGTTGCGAGCCCGGTCGGCCGGGTTGGCCTCGCTCCAGTCGAGCTCGGTGTCGGCCAGCCGGAGCTGCTCCTGGGCGTCGGCCAGCCGCGGCGGGTCGGTGCGGAGCATGATCGCGCCGAGCTGGGTGCGCAGGCGGCCGAGGTCACGGACGCGCTCGGTGTTCTCGAGCAGGTGGAGGGCACGCTTGGCCAGCGGGAGCGCCGCGGCCAGGTCGCCGGACTCGGCGCGGATGACGCTGGCGTTCCAGTACGCCGAGGCCCGGGCCACCGGCGAGCTGAGCCGCTCGGACTCGGCGATGGCGCGGTCACAGAGCTCGGCGGCCTCTTCCGCGCGGCCGCCGACGAAGAGTGCGGCGGCCAGCGTGACCGACAGCCGAATGCCCTCCTCGGTCCCGATGGCGTCGGCCGGCATGGTGTCGAGCTGGGCCTGGGCACACGAGATCGCGCGGTCGAGCTGGCCGTGCTCGCGCCAGATCCGGCACAGCGCCGTCGCGACCTTGAGGCGGATGCCCGAGTCGGCTGCGTCGTTGAGCAGCCGCTGCAGGGCAGGCACGGCTCCTCGGTCACCGATCGCGTCGAGGGCGGCGGCCTCGACGTAGCGCGCCCGGACGGCGCCGCCGGGTACGGCGTCGAGCCCCGACGACTCGAGCGCCTCCCGGGCCATGTCGAGGGCGTTCTGGCCCTCACCACCCGCGAGCGAGAGCTCCGCGTGGTCCAGCAGCAGCTCGAGCCGGCTGGCGTCCTCCCAGCCCTCGCCGTATGCGAGGTACTCGATGGTCACCCCGAGCTTGGCGGCCAGGGTCTGCACCAGGTCGCCGCTGGGACGACGCTGCCCGCTCTCGATCCTGGAGAGGTAGGCGACCGATGCGTCCGGCCCGGCCAGAGCCGGCTGAGTGAGCCCCGCGGCAAGTCGCGCTGCCTTGATACGAGCGCCCAGTACCGCCGGGTCCATGGCGGTCAGCTGGAGCGCCAGCTCAGGGCTCATAGGCACATCTTGCCGTGAATTGCCTCGGTTTGGGGCAAGTCATCGATTTTAGGGACGCGAGTGACGGGTGGGACGCGGTTGCCTTGGCCCGACTCGTGCGGTGAGAGCGCCTCACCGCCCCTGACGCGAGGAGTCCCCATGAAGAACAAGTCCGTCCGCCTCACGGTTGCCAGCCTGGTTGCTGTGCTGAGCGTGCTCGGTCTGAGCCAGGCGCCGGCGACCGCCAAGGTCGCACACCACCACGTCGCCGCGAAGACCGGGAACTGGTGCTGCTGAACGTCTAGCTGAACAAGGGGTCCGCAGGGCCGGGTAGGGCACCCGGCCCCTACAGGCACGCCCTGACTGGTATGGACCGAGGCTGACAGTTGCCAGAAATTGCCTTATGGTTGTCAACGCAGTTTCGGCGCGACCCCTGTCGCCAAGCAACAGGTCCCCCACCGCGCACGAGACTCCGTCAGGAAGTGTCCTGGCGCCGGGAGCCCCCCACATGCACCCCCGGCGCCGGGCATCCTGGCAAACGCAGCAGGTGGCCCCGACACCTCGGGTCGGGGCCAAATGCTTGTCTCAGGACCGTTCGGGCCCGGCAGCTGCCGGGCCCGGAGGTCACTCCTCGTCGAGCGCCTTGGCCACGCGCCGGTGCGCGTCCCAGATCGCCTCGGGCAGGCGGTCGAACTGCTCGAGGTGCTCCTGGCGGAAGCCCATCTCCTGGCGCCAGCGGTCGAGGTCGATGCTGAGGACCGCCTCGAGGTCGGCATCGCTGATCTCGAGCCCCTCGAGGCTGAGCTCCTCGGCGGTCGGCACCACGCCGACCGGGGTCTGCCGGCCGGTGACCTCGCCGTTCGCGAACTGCACGAGCCAGAGCAGGGCCCGAAGGTTCTCGCGGTACCCAGGCCAGCGGAAGTGGCCGTCCTCGGGGTCGCGCTGGAACCAGTTCACGTGCGCGAAGATCGGCTGGTGCTCGGCCGCCCCGATCACGTCGAGCCAGTGCTGGGCGTAGTCGCCCTCGCCGTAGGACATGAACGGCCGGTTCGACATCGGGTCGTAGCGCAGCTGTCCGTCGACGCCCTCGGCCGCGAACGTGGCCTCGGCGCCGAGGGTCAGGCCGTCGTAGACGCCCTCGGCCAGGTCGGTGATCGCGCGGACCAGCGGCTCGCGGTCGCGGGTCCGGCCGCCGAAGATGATCGCGTCGACGTGGACGCCGCCCGGCGTCTCGTAGTCCACCGCCACGTTCGGGACGTTGGCCAGGGTGGTCGTGAACCGGCTGTTCGGGTGCGCCCAGGGCGCGTTCGCCTCCTCGGGCGTCCGGTCGGCGATCGCCGTGCCCTTCCAGTCCAGCCAGCCGGTGACGTCCGCCGGCGGCTCGGGGGTGCGCCCCTCCCACCACACCTCGTGGGTGTCCGGGTTGTAGGCGACGTTGGTGAAGATCGCGCCGGTGTGCGGACGGATCGCGTCCAGTGCGGTCGGGTTGGTGAGCTCGTTGGTGTCCTTGGCGACGCCGAAGACGCCGTTCTCGGGGTTGAACGCCATCACCCGGCCGGACTCCTCGTCCACCCACAGCCAGGCGATGTCGTCGCCGTAGAACTCGACGTGGTAGCGGTCGCCGAGGGCGTCGGGGGCCAGGGTCATCGACAGGTTGGTCTTGCCCGACGCGCTCGGGAAGCCTCCCGCGATGTGGTAGCGCCGGCCGGTCTCCCTGTCGACGATGCCGAGCAGCATGAACTGCTCGCTGAGGAAGCCGTTCTTCCAGCCGTCGTACATGGCCTGCCGCAGTCCGTGGGCGATCTTGCCCAGCAGCGCGTTGCCGCCGTACGACGAGCCGTAGTGGAGGATCGTGCGCTCGTCGGCGACGGTCACGAAGTAGCGCTGGTCGTCCTCGGTGCCCTGGCCCAGGTTGGGCAGGTCGCCGGTCACGTGGACCGCGCGGACGAAGGAGTTCTGGTCGGCCAGGTTGTCGAGGTGCTCCTTGCCGACCCGGGCCATGCGGATCATGTGAAGGACGACGGGGCGGCAATCGGTCAGCTCGACACCCGCGGCGAACGGCTCCAGCGGCGAACCGGGCGGCGCCATCAGGTAGGGGACGACGTACATCGTCTTGCCGCGCGACTGACCGGTCACGAGCCGGTTGAACAGCTCCTTCATCTCCGAAGCCGGCCGCCAGTTGTTGTAGACGCCCTTGTCGCCGGGGTCGCTTGTGGCGACGATCGTGCGCTCCTCGGAACGCGCGGTGTCCTTGGCGTACGAGCGGGAGTAGTAGAGCCCGTCACCGGCGGGCTGGAGCTCGCCCGCGTCGAGCGACTCCTGCACCAGGCGGGCGTCGTCGGCGGCGCTGACGACCTCGATGCGGTCGGGCTGGGTGATCGCGGCCCAGTGGGCGACGTAGTCGCGCACCTGCTGGTTCTTGACCCCGGCTTCGTCCAGGGCGGCTTCAACGTCCAGAGTGGCTTCAACGTCCGTCATCACTGGCGAATCCTTCTGTCGAGATGGACATGTTCGTCGGATGGCGCGGCATCGTTGTCGCAGCTCGTCCCGAATCCCCAAGATTCGCCGCGTGCGGCGGCTCAGGGAGGCCGACGGTACCGGTGTCCGGAGCCCGTACATATTGGATCGGTCCAAGCCCTATGGCCTGCGTCACACCGTCGCCAGCACCCGCTCGAGGGCCCGGAGGCCCATCGATTCGGACCCCCCGAGGCGGTCGGCTATCCTCGTGCAGTCCTGCTGACCAGCGAGTCGCCGTCGGCGGACAGGCGCCCGTAGCTCAACGGATAGAGCATCTGACTACGGATCAGAAGGTTGGGGTTTCGAATACCTCCGGGCGCGCCAACCGAAGTCGCAGCGAGCCACCCGGCTGACCTGCGACGTCGTTCGTCTTCCCGCCTGATCGCGCGGGACGAGGACACCTAGGCGAACTGCTCGGCCCGGACGAGGCCGGCCTCGCGCTCCCCGATCAGGCTCTCGACACCGAGGATGTCGAGAAGGCGCAGCACACAGGGGGAGCAGCTGGCGATGGTGAGCGAGCCGCCGTCGGCTCGCAGGCGCCGGTCGAGGCTGACGAGCAATCCGATCGTCGAGGCGTCGCAGAAGGTGACCGCACCCATGTCGATGCGGAACTCCCGGCATCCGGCGGCCACCGCCTGCCCGAGCAGCGCAGTCAGGCTCGAGCTCGTCGCAAGGTCGAACTCGCCGGTGGCGACCACGTGTGCTTCGGGAGGGGCGGTACTGATGAGCGCATTGCCAAATGGCTTGTACATGGGATTCCCCGGTCTTGCACTGTCGAGCAACCGGGAACGGAGGCGCCTTTGCTGGCGGGTCACGAGAAACTCTCGGCTCGCGATCGACGCTACTTCCTGCGTCACGGTTGGTTGCTCACCCTTTTCGGTGACGGACAGCGGCGGTGGCGACGGGGCAGCGCCCTACCCGTTCTGGGTGCTGGGCGGCGTATCGATCACGTCGCCGGCCTTGGCCGCCACGCCCTCGGCGGCGTCCAGGAGCTTCCCGCCCACCGAGCGGGCCACCTTCTCGGTCGGCTTGCCGAGGCTGTCGCCGACTCGGCCCAAGGCGTTGTCGACCTTGTGCTCGACGACCGTGGATGCGACGGCCTTCATGGCCTCGCCGGCCTCCTCCGTGACGACCTCGGGCAGGCTCCGGCCACCTTGGTCCCAGAGGTCCAGCCGGTTGGTTGCCTCCGCGAACCGCAGATAGGTGTCGACGCTGGAGATCACGACCCGCGCATCGATCGTCAGCAGCTCGATCCCGACCAGTGACACCCGCACGTAGGCATCGAGCACGATCCCCTTCGCCAGGACGATGTCCAGGACGTCCGCGAGCCCGGTCGGGGTCGGACGTCCCAGGTAGCCCCCGCCCAGTTCCTGGCGCACGGATCTCCCCAAGCCTCGTCCCGGTCCCCCTTCGCGGCCTGTACCCACGACGGTTCCTCGGCACGTCAGCGCGGGTCGTCTGCTCTCTGCATCCGGCTCCAGCCCGCCCAGCCGCGTTCAGCCATCAGCTCCTGCAGCCGCTGGACCAAGGGGTGGGACTCGGACGCATACGAGTCGATGAGGTCGACGAAGCCCTGGTCGTTCATCTCCTCGTGCTGCCGGTCGAGGTCGCCGCGCGCCGCGGCAGACTCGGACAGCTCGGCGATCAGGTCGGCCACCGCGTTCAGCCGCTCCTCGTCCATGCCGCCCTCGGCCAGCTCGCCGAGCAGCTGGTAGAGCCGCAGCGTCCTCGGGTCCTCCAGCTGGGCCAGCTTGTAGGCCATGAACTCCGGCATCTTCTCCGGCCAGCGGGCGGCCATCAGGATCCAGCCGTCTCGCTCGCCCTGGACCATGGCCTCCGACACGCCGGCGGCCCGGAGCTCGTCGAGGTAGTGGACCACCTCGTCGGGCAACGCCAGGCTGTCGCCGGCGGCGAGCTTGGCGATCCGTTGGCGGTGCTCCTGGAGCTCGCGGATCTCGCGGCGGAGCCGACGGTCGATCTCGGCCACCGCGCGCGCGAACTCCTCCTCGTCGGCGTGCAGGAGCTCCTGCACCCGCGCGAGCGGTACGCCGGCCTCGGCGAGGGTCCGGATCTTGATCAGCTCGACGACCGCCTTGGCGTCGTAGCGGCGGTAGCCGGAGTAGTCGCGCTCGGGCTCGGGCAGCAGCCCCTTGGCGTGGTAGTGGCGGACCGCGCGCACCGTGACGCCGGCGTACGACGCGAGCTGGCCGATGGTCAGCATCTGTCGCTCCTTCAGGTCAGGCGAACTTGCGGTGGTAGACGGCCATTGCGACGGCGTAGGCCACTGCGAGGAGACCGACGCACCACGCGAGGGCGATCCAGAGGTCGTTGCCCAGCGGCTGCTGCGCGAGGAGGTCGCGGATCGTGTTGACGATAGACGTCACCGGCTGGTGCTCGGCGAAGGCCCGCACCGGACCGGGCATGGTGTCGGTGGGCACGAACGCCGAGCTGATGAACGGCAGGAAGATGAGCGGGTAGGAGAACGCGCCCGCGCCCTCCACGGTGCTCGCCGACAGCCCCGCGATCACCGCGATCCACGTCATCGCCAGGGTGAACAGGACCAGGATGCCGGCGACCGCGAGCCAGGCCAGCAAGTCCGCCCCCGAGCGGAAGCCCATCAGCAGGGCGACGCCGACCACGATCACGAGCGAGACGAGGTTGGCGGCCAGCGAGGTGAGCACGTGCGCCCACAGCACGCTCGAGCGTGCGATCGGCATGGACTGGAACCGCTCGAAGATCCCGCTGTCCAGATCGGTGAACAACCGTGCGGCGGTGTAGGCGACCCCGGACGCGATCGTGATCAGCAGGATCCCGGGCAGCATGTAGTTCACGTAGCTGTCCGTGCCCGTCTCGATCGCGCCGCCGAACACGTAGACGAACAGCAGCATCATGGCGATCGGCATGACCGCGGTGGTGATGATGGTGTCGAGGCTCCGGGTGACGTGCCGCAGGGTCCGCCCGGTGAGGACGGCGGTGTCACCGACGTAGTGGGTGGTGGTGGTCATCGCTGCTCCTTGGTGGTGAGTGAGTCGTGGTCGGTGCCGATGACCGCCAGGAAGACGTCTTCCAGGGTCGGCTGCTTCTCGACGTACTCGACCCTGGCGGGCGGCAGGAGCCGCTTGAGCTCGGCCAGGGTGCCGTCGGCGATGATCCGACCCTCGTGGAGGATCGCGATCCGGTCGGCGAGCTGCTCGGCCTCGTCCAGGTACTGGGTGGTCAGGAGCACCGTCGTGCCCCCGCGGGCGAGCTCCTGGACGGCGTCCCACACCTCGAGCCGCGCCTGCGGGTCCAGCCCCGTCGTCGGCTCGTCGAGGAAGATCACCGGCGGGTCCCCGATCAGGCTCATGGCGATGTCGAGGCGCCGGCGCATCCCTCCGGAGTACGTCGACACCCTGCGCTCCGCGGCGTCGGTCAGCGAGAAGCGCCGCAGCAGGTCGTCCGCGATCGAGCCGGCGTCCTCGAGGTGCCGGAGCCGGGCGACCAGCACGAGGTTCTCCCGCCCGCTGAGGATCTCGTCCACCGCGGCGAACTGTCCGGTGAGGCTGATGGACTCCCGCACCTGCGCGGGCTGCGTGTCGACGTCGAACCCGACCACGCTCGCCGATCCCGCGTCTGCGTCCAGCAGCGTCGAGAGGATCCTCACGAGCGTTGTCTTGCCGGCGCCGTTGGAGCCGAGCAGCGCGAAGATGCTGCCGCGCTGCACCTCGAAGTCCACGCCCCGCAGGACGTGAAGCTCCTGGTAGGACTTCTCGAGCCCCCGTACCTCAATGGCTTGCATCGTCGTCATGCATCAAGCGTGGAACCCTGACGCTGGGTCAAGGTCAAGCGAACGTCTTGTGGCCTCCATCACGATCGAAATCAGCTGGCCACACATGCCCTCCGCACGACGGGTTACCGGCACCGTCGACCACGACGGGCGGGGTTCGACAGGAGGCCGACAGGTGCTACCCGCACTACTCGTGGGCTCCCTGACCGCTGCCGTGGTCGCGACCGCAATGCTCTTCGCGACGGTGGCACGCCGGTCGCCGGCCGGCGCGTTGCCGTGGAGCCGGCGGCTGGTCTTCGCGCTGGTGGGCACCGGGCTGCTCGGGATCCTCGGGTGGATCTCGGCGTATCTCGTGACCGGGGAGCGGCTGCCCGCGCACGTCACGTTCGCGGCCCTGGTGGGGGTCAGCCTGGCCTGGCTCCCGCTCACCCGCCGCTGGAACGCGCGCGCCCATCTGTGCTGGGCGACCAACACGCTGCTCTACGTCGCGTACCTGGCGTTCATGCTCGACTGGACGTTCCAGAGCCCGCTGGGTCCGGCCGGCATCGCCGGTGCCCTGGTGCTCTGGGTCCTCGAGGTCTTCGCAGGTCTCCTGGGCGTCGCCTACCTCTGGGAGCTGTGCGACGCGCTCGGTAGCGAGCGCTGGCAGCGGCGGAACCGTTCGGGGGCCGGCCCGGCGACGGCGTCGGAGAACCAGCCGTTCGTCAGCCTGCACGTTCCGGCGCACGAGGAGCCGCCGGAGATGGTGATCGAGACCCTGTCGTCGTTGCTCGAGATCGACTACCCGAACTTCCAGATCGTCGCCGTCGACGACAACAGCACCGACGAGGGCCTGTGGCGCCCGGTCGAGCAGTGGTGCGCCGAGCACGGCGTGACGTTCGCCCACCTCGAGGACTGGCCCGGGTACAAGTCCGGCGCGCTCAACTACGCGCTGGCCGAGCTGACCGACGAGCGGGCCGAGGTGATCGGCATCGTCGACTCGGACTACCAGATCCGACCCGACTTCCTCTCCCGCTGCGCGCCGCTTTTCGCCGATCCCGCCATCGGCTTCGTCCAGTCGCCGCAGGACTACCGCGACTGGGAGCACGCGACGTTCCTCCGCCGCCTCTACTACTCCTACCAGTACTTCTTCACCGTCTCGCAGCCCTCCCGCAACGAACGGGACGGCGCCATCTTCGCCGGGACCATGGGGCTGATCCGTCGTCGCGCGCTCGACGAGGTCGGCGGCTGGGACGAGTGGTGCATCACCGAGGACGCCGAGCTGTCGTTGCGACTGCTGCGCGCCGGGTGGTCGGGGCTACACGTCGACGCGTCCTTCGGGCACGGCGTCATGCCGCTGACGTTCGAGGCCCTGAAGGGGCAGCGGTTCCGCTGGTGCTTCGGCGGCATCCAGATCCTGCGCATGCACTGGCGGTCGATGATGCCTGGCCGTCGTTCGGCGGCGAACCAGCTCACGCCGGGTCAGCGCTGGGCGTACTTCTCCGGCGCGATCCAGTGGTACGGCGACCTGCTCGGGCTGCTGTTCTTCCTCTTCCTCTGTGGCGGCGCTCTCAACATCGCCCTGGGCGGCGGTCTGCTCTTCCGCAAGCTCTCGGCCTTCCTGATCGCCGCGATCCCGCTGCTGGTGGTGTTGGGCTTCGTGCGCGCGGTCGCGCTGATCCGGCGCGGGACCGGGGCGTCCTGGCGCGATGCGTTCGGGGCGTTCCTGATCTGGCAGTCCACATCGCTGGTCGTCGCCCGGGCCTCGGTCCAGGGGTTGTACGCCCAGCGGGCGGAGTTCCTGCGGACCCCGAAGGAGGGCGACCGGACCAGCGTCCGGCAGGCGGTGACCGCCAACAAGGGGGAGGTCGGCCTGGCCTTGCTCGGCCTCGCCGGCATCGTGGTCGGGCTCGTTCATGGCAACACGTTCGCGGGAGCCCTGACGGCGGCGCTCCTGGTCATACCGACGCTCGCGTTCCTCAGCGCGCCGTGGCACAGCCTCCTCGCCCAGCGCGCGACCGTGCCGCCCGACCTCGCCCGCCGCCGCGCCACGGAGTCGCGTCGCTCCTACTACACCCGGGGCGCCGCTGCGACGGGAACCGGCGTGGTGCTGGTCGGAGCCCTCGTGGTGGCGGTGTTTGCGCTGCTCAGCACCGGTGGCGACGAGGTCTCACCGCCGCAGCTGCGCCCGCGCGAGACAACCGCCCCGAGCCACTCGCCGTCGCCCGGTCACAGCTCACCCGGGGGCGGGCAGACCGGGAACACGAGCAGCCCGACGGAGAGCCCGACCGAGAGTCCCACGGAGACTCCGACCGAGAGCCCGAGCGAGAGCCCGACCGAGAGCCCGACCGAGAGCCCGACCACGACGACGAGTCCCACGGCGACGCCCAGCCCGACCTCCAGCCCGACCTCCAGCCCGACCGCCGCCGCCACCAGCCCGTGAGGAACCGCTTGCTGCTGCTGTCGATCGTGTTGCTGGTCCTGGCTGCGGCGGTCGCCTGCGGGGACGACGGCAGGCCGTCGCCGGACGGGTCGGACCCGTCCGACGGGGGCTCCTCCGACTCCTCGGCAGCCGACCGGTTCCTCGAGTCCTACGTGACCGACGACGGCCGGGTGGTCCGGCACGACCAGGGCGGGGACATCGTGAGCGAGGGGCAGGCCTACGGGATGCTCATCGCCGAGCTCGCCGGGCGTGAGGAGCTGGTTCGCGTGATCTGGTCCTGGACCAAGCAGCACCTCCAGCGCTCGGACGGGCTGCTGTCGTTCCACGCGGACGCCGACGGCAACGTGACCGGCGCGGACCCGGCCTCCGACGCCGACGTGCTGGCGGCGTACGCGTTGCTCACGTACGACGGCAAGGACAGCTCGTCGCTGCACCGCGACGGCGAGTCGCTCGCCAAGGCCGTCCTCGAGCACGAGGTGGTGAACGATGCGCAGGGACGTCCGGTGCTCGTCGCCGGCCCCTGGGCGGCGGCGACCTCGATCGTCAACCCGTCGTACCTCATGCCCAGCGTCTTCGAGGCGCTGGCCTCGCTGACCTCGGACGACACGTGGTCGGGGCTCGCAGACTCGTCCACGGCGCTCCTTCAGAGCGCGACCCAGGGCGGGAGTCTCCTGCCGCCCGACTGGGGCCGCCTCGACGGGTCGACGCTGGTGCCGGTGGCCGATGCGTCAGGGGCGCCGGGCGCAGCGCAGTACGGCCCCGATGCGCAGCGCGTGCCTCTGTGGTTCGCCGCCTCGTGCGCCGAGGACGACCGACATCTGGCCGGCCAGTGGTGGACGTTGCTCCAACAGGACGACCGCTCAGGTGCGACCGCGCTGACCACGAGCGGGGACCCGCGTGACTCCTCGGCCTCGCCCGTCGCCCTGCTCGCCTCGGCGGCCGCGGCCCGGGCCGCGGGTGACTCGGGCGGTGCAACCGACCTCAGCAGGGGAGCGAGCCAGGCGGCACACGGCCGGCCGACCTACTACGGCGATGCCTGGTTGGCCCTGGCCCCGGGGCTGAGCCAGGAGAAGCTGGCGGCCTGCGACTGACGGGTCGTCACCGTCCGGCGCGGTACGCCGCCAGGACCTCCGCCGTGGTGAGCGCCTTGGTCCACACAACGGCGTCGTCGACGGTCCCGGCGAAGAAGTAGCTGGTCGGTGCGTTCGGCCAGCCCGCGAGGTTGTCGTAGCCGACCCGCCACCAGCCCGAGTAGGACTCGGCGGTCGTGACCGCGGCGTTGACGGCCACCGGGTCACCGTCGACGAACAGCTTCATGCCGGCCGGGCCGACCTCTCCTACGGCCTGGTGCCAGGCGCCGTCGTTGTACGACGCGGTGCTGGTCAGCGACTGGAACCCGCCGGGGTAGACGCCGAAGACGACCTTCCCCGCGTCGGTCAGGTACAGGTGCCTGTCGTACTGGCTGGACGCTCCGGTCCGGGAGAGGCCGAAACCGATCAGCCGCCCTCCTCGGGTGGTGGTCGTCTTGAACCAGATCTGCACCGTGAAGGTGTTCGGCCCGGCGGTGGCCGTCGGCTGCGCGGTCGCGTTGGAGTAGACGTAGCCCGTGCTGCCGTTCAGGGTCACCGCGGTCCCGGTGTCCCTGCTGCAGGCCTGGGCGGCCCGGGCGGTGATCCCGCCGGTGTAGGTGCCGGTCCGACCGTTTCCGGAGCTGTCGGCGGCGGTGCCGGTGGCGTTGTTCTCGTCGAAGCGCCAGTACAGCCAGGGGCCGAGGTCGTCGACGGCAGTGGAGCAGGCGAACCAGTCGTTGGCGTCCGCGCTGCCGGTGAAGGCCGCGGTGTCGCTCCAGGACGCCCAGGTGCGCACCAGCGGTCCGCTCACCACCAGGGCGACCACCAGCCCCGAGAGGGCGGCGGCCCGACGGCGGCGACCCGGGTTCGGCGTCGGCGCCTTGCGCCGGAGCGCGAGCGCCACGGCTGCGGCAGCCAGTCCCCCCTGCAGGAGCAGCCACCAGCCGTGGGTCGCCCGGTCGAGGGCGCGGCCGAGGTGCGGGAGGGAGGCGACCACGACGTCGGCGTGGTCGACGGCGTAGACGTGGTCGTCCGGGGACGGGTTGGCGTCTCCCTGGAGGACCAGCCCCTGGTCCGTCACGTCGACGACCCGGTGGGTGACGCGCACGCCGTCGGTGTCCACGACGCTCACCACGTCGCCACGCTCGAGGTCCTGCACCGGCCTCTCCACCGCGAGGGCGAGCGCGCCGGTGTCGATCGCCGGCGCCATCGAGCCGGAGCGGAACACCAGCAGGGAGGTGCCGAGGAGCGCGTGGGCCAGCGCCACGACGAGGCAGAGGGCGCCCATCGCGGCGGCGGCGTCGAGGACCACCTCGCGGACGAGCTCGCGCCGGGTCACGGGTTGACCTCCTGGGTGGCCGAGAAGCTGTAGGTGATCGCGGCCGTGGTGCCGGCGGCCGAGGTGGCGGCGGTGGTGGGGAGCAGGAGCAGCACGCAGACGCTCACGTTGCTCCCCGACGCCAGGGTCGGCTGGGTGGCGACCACGGTGGTGGCGGTGCTGCTCAAGGTGCGGTTGGTCGTCGAGGCGGTGCCCGTGCATGAACCGGTCCGGACGTCGAGCAGGCTCGTCGAGTTGGTGGCGGTCCCGCCGACGTACGTCGTGAACTTGAGCGACGACGCGAGACCACCGGTGGCGGTGGCGGTCGCCGACCACGTGAACGGCGCGCCGCCGTCGTTGCGCACCGGGACGGCCACCGCGACGCTCTCGCCCGGGACGAGGTCGGTCGGTGCCAGCTCGGCCAGGGCGAAGCTGCCTCCCGGCCCGACGGTGGTGGAGGCGTCGCGCAGCCGCAGGTCGAGGTTGTTGGTGACGAACGAGGAGGGGCTCAGCACCGTGGTCACCCGGTACGACGCCATCGTGCCGATGGGCGCGAGACCGACGAGGATCCCGAGGGCGAGCACCCCGCGGACGAGGTCCCGGCGGCGCACCCGGCGCGCCCTCATGTGTGCGCCTCACGGCGCCGACCGCGAGCCAGGACCAGCGCGGAGAGCGCGACCACCCCACCCAGGGTCGCGGCGACGAGCCGGGCCTGCCCTGCCGGCGACCACCAGGCGGCGACGGCGCTGACGGTGTCGTGCGAGGCGCCGAGCGGGCTCACGTCGAGGTCCACCTGGAGCTCGCGGCCCATCGCGGCGTCGGCAGCGAGGGCGTTCACGGTCGCCTGGACCTCGACGCGACGTACGTCTCCGGGCGCCAGCCGCAGGTCGCGGAGGACCAGCACCGAGTCCGGGTCCCGCAGGTAGGTCCAGCGTCCGGAGTCCGTGCGGGCGGCGACCACGGCCCACCTGGCGCCGTCCACGGCCCGGTCGTCGTGGATGCCCACCGTGACCTGCGCCCGGCTGTCCTCGGCGCCGTGGTTGCGGACGTAGAGGACGCGCGTCGCCGTGTCACCGGGGGACAGCCGGCGTTCGGGGTCGAAGAGCGGGTCGCTCAGCGACGTGCCCCAGTGGGTGCCGTCGGTGCTGAGCTGCAGGCCGCTCATGGTGGCGGGCCGCTCGGCCCGGACGGGAGCGGCCCACAGCGCGACGGCCAGCACGAGGCCGGCCAACGCAGGTACGGCGACGGCGAGGGTGCGCCGCCGGGTGATCCTCACGACGGTCCTCGGCGGCGCCGGGTCAGAAACGCCGCTCCGAGCCACCAGGTGCCCTGCGCGAGGAGGGCGCCGCCGACCGCCCACCCGATCAGCTGCCGGGTGTGCGGGTCGAGCAGCGAGGTGGCGTGGCCGACGTAGGGGATCGCGTACCAGCTCTGCCCGCGGACCTGCACGGCCCGCACCGGGGCCTCGTCGGGCAGGTCGTTGGCGTCGCCCTTGGTGGTGAAGACGTACTCGCCACCCGTGGTGAAGGAGACGCTGACGACCCGGTGGGTGACCACCTCCGGCTCGCCGGAACGCAGCTGGTAGGTGATGACGTCGCCGATCCCGATGTCGGCCGGGTCGGCCGGCTTCGAGATCACCAGGGTCCCCGGGGGCAGCGTCGGCCGCATCGACGAGGTCAGGATCACGTACGGCGTCGCGCCGGTGATGCGCGGCACCGCGACGCCGACCGCCAGGAGCGCGGCCACCCCCAGCATGAACGTCCCGCAGAGCAGCTGGACGACCCAGCGCGCGGCCCCGGCGTACCGGGGTCCGGAGCCCGCGCCGGGCGTCCTGCGGGAGTCCACGCTGAGGGTGGTCATGGTGTGAACCTCGAGCCGGCTCAGGGGTTGGGGTTCGCGCCCAGGGTGTCCTGGGTGAGCGAGACGGTGAGCGCGTTGAGGGTGACGGTGAGGTTCTGGGTGTCGTTGGCGTTCACCGTGGCGCTGCCGTACGGCATCGTGACGACGAACTTCGCGGTCAGCGTCCGGCCGTTGTCGGCGGAGGTGAGCTTGTCGCCGTTCACCAGGGTGGCGACGGGAGTCCGGTCGATCGTGTACGTCGTCGCGACGGCGAGGGAGTCGCTGGTCGGCGTCGTCGGGTTCTTGGTGTACGTCGTCGTGGCCGGCGCGCCGAGGGTGGCGCTCAGGTGGTCGCCCGAGGCGCCCACGGCGAAGGTGCACGTCTTCGTGATCGAGTCGCCCGGGACGACCTTGGTCACGGTCTGGCCGGCGGCGGTGCCGTTGGCGTAGACCCAGTTCGCGCCGCAGGTGCCGGCGCCCAGGGTGAGCGAGCCGGTGGTGATCGCGCCACCGTTCACGGTGGCGCTGGCGTTCCAGTACGCCAGCGAACCGGCGCCCCCGAGCAGGAGGGCCGCACCCGCCGCGGCGGCGAGGACACCCTTCGTGGACTTGTTCATCGGATTCTCCGTTCGGTCGTGGCGTGTGCCGAACGCCATGGAAGCGACCGCGCGGGGGGTCGTGCGTGGTTGTTACCGAGCCGAGGGGCCGGCGTGGCTCATTCCCGGTCGAGGCGGCTGCCGGGCCCATCCGTGGGGGTGGTCGCCGAGTAGCCCATCTGGGCCAGGGGAGGTGGTGACGACCCGTGGGTGGTCTGCACCGAACCCCTCTGACCTGCACAGATGCGTCGCCCAGCCGATCGGCCGGCCACGCCGGAGTAACACGCGGTCCTCAGGAATCCGCTCGTCCGGAGTGCGAGTGAACACGTGTTCCCCTGCTCACGCACACCCGTTGCCCGCGTCGGTAACAGCGCCTACGCGGCCGGGTCCGAGCACTTTCCATGGGCGCGATGGATCCGCAAGCAGATCGGGGGCTCTCCATGGAGGTGTGGAGCGAACGCCGGAGCGTGCCGGTGCAGGAGGCGGCCTGGATGGCCGACGCCGCGCCGGAGCTGCCCTCCCGCATCCGGCTGGAGGCCGTCGCGATGGTGCGCGACGAGCTGCGGGCACCTCTGCTCGGCCTCGAGGCGCTCGTCGACGCGCTGGCCGCCGGGCCGCAGTCGCAGGAGGCCACCGAGCGGATGCACGACCACTGCCGGGTCCTGGCGCGCCGGGTCTCGCTGCTCATCGAGGACCTCGCCGTCCTCGCCACCCCCGGCCCGGACGCCGTACCCGTCGACTCCGACGTCCTCGACCTCGACGAGGAGCTGGCCGCGTGTGCGGCGAGCTTCCCCGACATGGTGATCCGCATCGACGGCGACACCGGGCTGCGCGTGCAGGCCGACTCCCTGCGGCTGCAGCAGGTCTGCGCCAACCTGGTGCGCAACGCGCATCGCGCCGGGTGCGGCCCGGTGTCCATCCGGGCCGCGGGCGGCAGTGACCACGTGTCCGTGCAGGTGTCCGAGGCCGGCCCGTCGGACAGCCACGAGATCGGCATCGTGCGGCTGCTCGTCCGGGTGCTGGGTGGGATCACCGTCCACGAGCTCGGCGGTTCGTTCGCCTTCACGCTGCCGCGCGCGCCGTACGCCGCCACGCTCGCGGAGGCCCGGCCGTGACCGAGCGCGACGGCGTGGCCGAGCTCTCGCGCTACACCGAGGACGTGGTGAACCAGGCGCTGGCCCGGCTGCCCCTGTCGCAGCGCGAGGTCCTGGTGCGGCGGTACCTCCACCGCATGACGATCACGGAGGTGGCGGCGACGCTCGGCCGGTCCAGGGGCGCGGTGAAGCAGCTCCAGCACCGCGGGATGCGCAACCTGGACCGGCTCGTCGTGGTCGGAGACCTGGGTCAGCCGGACCACTTCCCGACCTCGTAGTCGCCGCCCGGCTGGCGGGTGAGCACGTTGAGCCGGTTGTAGAAGTTGATGATCGAGATCACGAACACGAGGGCGGCGAGCTGCTCCTCGTCGTAGTGCTTCGAGGCGTTCAGCCACACGTCGTCGGGTACGCCGGCCGAGTCGGCGAGGCGGGTGCCGTGCTCGGTCAGCTCCAGCGCGGCCCGCTCGGCCTCGGTGAAGCAGTTCGCCTCACGCCACGTGGCGACCAGGTGCAGCCGGTGCGGGTCCTCGCCCGCGTGCAGCGCCTCCTTGACGTGCATGTCGGTGCAGACGCTGCAGCCGTTGATCTGGCTGGCCCGGAGGCGGCACAGCTCCTGAACGGTCACCGGCAGCACGGCGTCGGAGAGGTGGCTGGCGGCCGCGACCTTCTTCACGTGGGTGGCGATGGTGGGCTGGCTCAGGAAGTCGAGGCGGGCGGTGCTCATGTCGTGCTCCTTCGGCACTCGGTGATCTCGTCGGTCACAGGGATGACGGCGCCGGGACGCAGGATGTGAGGAGATGTCACATTTCGGGGCGCTGCGGCGTCATGTGGGCGAAGGCGCCGCGAACCAGGAGGAGAAGCCATGACCAGCCAGCATGGGCCGGAGCAGGGAACGACCGACGTGATGGACCACCGACAGCGGCTGGTCAGCGTCGCCTACCGGCTGCTCGGCTCGGTCGCCGACGCGGAGGACGCGGTGCAGGAGGCGTTCATCCGCTGGTACGCGCTCGCTCCCGACGACCGCGAGGCGATCGCGTCACCCGTCGCCTGGCTGACCACGGTGACCAGCCGGATCTGCCTCGACCAGCTCGGCTCGGCCCGGGCGCGGCGCGAGCGGTACGTCGGTCCCTGGATCCCCGAGCCGGTGCCGGGCGGCACCGAGTGGAGCAGCCTCGAGGCAGGAGTGGACCCGGCGGACCGGGTGACCCTCGACGAGTCCATCGACATGGCCTTCCTCGTCGTGCTCGACTCGATGACGCCGGCCGAGCGGGTCGCCTTCCTGCTCCACGACGTCTTCCGCTACCCCTTCGACGAGGTGGCGGGGATCGTCGGCCGCTCGCCGGCCGCCTGTCGCCAGCTCGCCTCCACCGCCCGCCGCAAGGTCCGCGACAGCCGGCCGGTCACCACCCCCGCCGCGCGCCGCGCGGAGGTGGTCCGTGACTTCAAGCAGGCGTGGGAGGCCATGGACATCGACGCGCTGCTCGGCGTGCTCGACCCGGACGCCGTCGCCGTGGCCGACGGCGGAGGCCGGGTCGCGGCCGCACTGGAGCCCCGGGTGGGTGCGACGACCATCGCCGAGTCCTTCCTGGGCCTGGCCAGGCGGGTCACCGACCTCGAGCTCGTGGAGCAGCTCGTCAACGGGCAGCCCGGGCTGGTGGCTCGTCAGAACGGCGTGACGGTCACCGTCTTCGCCTTCGACGTCGCCGAGGACCGCATCACCCGGATCTGGGCGATGCGGAACCCGGAGAAGCTCACCCGCTGGTGAGCTCAGTCGTCCTCCCAGTACGGCCCGTAGTTGGCGCCGGGGTGGTAGACGAGGCTGGGGTCGATGGTCACGTGCTTGCGGGTGACGGTCCGGTAGGTCACGGTCTTCTCGCCGTCCGGACCCATGCGGACGACCGGCACCCGGAAGTGGGTGTACGTCGTCGTGTAGGCGTTGCGCGAGTTGCCCGGACGCCACTCGAAGTTCATCTGCCGCAGGTACTGCTGGGTGACCTTCTTGCCGATCACGTTGACGAGGATCTCGTCGTTGACCGCACCCAGCGCGCCCCAGTTGGAGGAGCCGGTGAACACCAGCCGGGCGTGCGGGTTGCCGGCGTAGTTCCCCTCGATGACGAGGATCTTCTGGTGGGAGTAGTAGTCGAGGGAGAGGTCCACCTTGCCGTCCGGGTTGGGCACGGGGTCGCTGTTCGGGTGGTAGTCGAACCCGGTGGACCGCAGCGGCATCCGACCACGCGACGTCTTGGCCGCGAGGTGGCCCTTGGTGTGCGCACCGACCAGGCCGAAGCTGAACCGCGCGTTGCAGCCCTGGGCGAACTTCCGTCGGTAGGCGTCGGCCAGGTAGTTGCCCCGCCGACCCCGGATCGTGTGCATGTTGACCGAGAGCTTGGTGCGGATCTGCTTGCCGTTGGGCAGCGTCGTGAGGCACTGCACGCGGTTGAGGATCTTGATGATCGGGTCGTTGCCCGGACCGAGGTAGCGGGGGAAGGTCACCGTGGTGCCGGAGTCGACGGCGTCGTCACACGCAACCCCGTTGGCGGGGATCCCGCAGAAGTCGGGGAACGGCGGCTGCTGCTTCTCGTAGTCCACCTTCATGTCGTCGAAGAGGGCGACGTACTGGTCGAACAGCGCCTCGTTGCCGTCCATGAGGTACAGGTCGTTCCACTGGTGCCGCATCGCGTTCATGGTGAGGTTGGCCGACCCGTAGAACAGCGCCCACTTGGAGCCGCCGGTCTTGCTGAACGTGTAGAACTTCGTGTGCAGGAAGCGCTTGCGGCCGTCGGTGCGGCAGCCCGAGTGGCACTTGTAGATGAAGTCGCGCTTGTTGCGGTTGGTCCCCAGGTAGGCCCGCACCATCTTCATCGCGCGGGTGTCCTGGTGGTCGTTGAGCAGCATCTGGATGTGTACGCCGCGCTTCTTCGCGGCGATGAGCCGCTTGGCCACCGGGATCCGGTCGAAGGAGTAGAGCGCGATCCGGATGACCGCGCCCTTCTTGGTGGCGTCGATCGCGTGCAGGACCTGGCGCTCGATCCGCATCCGCGCCGTCCAGCTGCCACGCGGGTTGTTGAAGTACGCACCGGTCGGGACGTGGTAGCGCCCGCCGCCCTTCCCCTTGGCCGCGGCCGGGGTCGTGCCCTTGGTCTGAGCCTTGTCGTGGCGCTCGACCCGGCCGGCGGCCGACGAGCCCGCCGCGGCCGGCGTCGTACTGAACGTCGCGCCGGACGACGACCCGTCCCCGGCGACGGTCGAGCCGGCCGCCGGAGTGGTCTGGCCGGCCATGGACAGGACGAGGACCGTCGAGACGACGGTTGTCAGCAGGACCTTCTTCACGTGCACCCTTTCCGACCGGAGACTGCCTCCGCACTCCTGTTGACGCGCGAAATGCCCCGGAGGTTCGCTCTCCCTGACTGCATTCTGCGCGATGCTGCTGAGAACGGCGCGTTGCGACCCGATTACTTGCAGGCACACGGCAGGTCGACACCGGGTGACCGCGTGCGGGGCCGATCAGGGCGGGCTCGGGGGAATCCCGGGTGACGAAAAGGGGTTCGAGTGGGTAGAAAACGGGTGGCAAGGAGGAAAGATGGCAGCGCTGCACCCCGGTGAGACGGAAACAGCCGTGCGTCGCACGGTCAGCGGGATCGCTCCCGTGGTCTTCCGCGCTGTCCTCGAGCTCGCCCTGGTGCTCGCCATGTTCGAGTTCTACCGCTGGGGTCGGCTGCTCGCCCGGGGGGAGAGTGCCTCGGCGTACGCCCATGCGCTGCGCGTGCACCACCTCGAGCACAACCTGCATCTGCCGTCGGAGGCGACCCTGCAGTCGCTGGTGCCGTCCGACGCGCTGCTGCACGCGGCGAACATCTACTACTTCTCGGTGCACTTCCCGGCGATGATCGCGTTCCTCGTCTGGGGCTACCTGTTCCGCCCGCGTGCGCAGTACCACTGGGCCCGCAACCTCGTGGCCGCGGTCACGGGTGCCGCGCTCGTGGTGCACATCGTCTACCCGCTGGCGCCGCCGCGGATGTTCCCGCAGTGGGGCTTCATCGACACCATGGCCACCCTCGGACCCAACGCCTACGCCGGAACGAGCGGCGCCATGGCCAACCAGTTCGCGGCCATGCCCAGCCTGCACATCGGCTGGGCGGCGATCATCGCCTACGTCATCCACCGGACCGGGCCCAAGTGGCTGGCCTGGGTCGCCACGGCCCACCTGACCCTGACGATCCTGGTGGTCGTCGTCACCGCCAACCACTACTGGCTGGACGGGATCGTGGCCCTCCTGCTCGTCGCAGCGGCGATCCTGCTCATCCCGGAGCCGAGGCCGAGCGCTGCCCCCGGCGTGGCCGAGGACGAACCGTTGGTGCTGCAGCTGCGCGGCGACGGCTCGGCCGCGGGGTAGACCCGGGCTAGACCGGCAGCCGCTCGCCTCGCGCCTCGACCAGCGCCGCGGGGGCGGTGAGCCGCCAGGCCTCGAAGGTGAGCTCGGCCAGCTCGTCGCGGTCGATGCCGTCGAGGTGGACCACGACCCAGCCGAAGCCGGCGGAGGTGTACTGGATCTCGAACACCTGCGGCCGCTCGGCCACCAGCGCGAGCTGCTCGGCGATCGTCTGCTTGAGGCCGACCGTCGACGTGCGTGGCCACAGGTAGCCGAAGCCGCGGCCGCCGACCGTGAACGCCGACCAGCGCTCGCGGTCATGCTGGTCGACGTCCTCGAGCTGGTGGACAAGCTCGAGGAAGTCCGCGATCGCGCACGCCACTCGCCGAAAGGTAGTCAGCCGCTCGGACAGCAGCGAACACGGCTTCTGCACACTCCGGGTGAGCCTCCCGCGCGCGGGTCCCTCGACGGACGAGACTCACAGCGTGCAGGCGCGGGGCTGCCATCACCTGACGAGGTCGTGTTGGTCCTTGGCGAAGCCCCCGGGGGTATGACCACGGTGCTGCGGACGCAGCCCGTGAGCCGGCGTTCCTTCGTGCACGCTGCCGCCGTGGTTGCCCCGGCGGCCGCGCTGGCCGGTCCGGGTCGAACCGACGGGCTCGCGCTGGCCCACTCGCTGCGCGGAGCGGCGGGATGTGCCCCCGGCGACGTGGTCGCGGGGCTGCTCAAGCACGACATGAGCGGCAAGCACGCGGGCCGCATGCACGGCGTGCCGCCGACGTACAACTGGGCCAAGCACCCCCGGGTCGGCGTCGGAAACCACCCCGACCGGCACGGCTTCCACGCGGTCAGCGCGTGGGGCCAGGTCTACGAGGACGTCCACGGCAGCCCGGCCCGCAACGTGCGGGTCGCGTGCCGCGACATCTGCCTGTGGATCCTGTCGAGACGGACCGGGACGTGGCGCCGGGCCAACGCGTCGAAGGGGGTCAACGGCGCCAACTACGTCGAGGACTACGCCGGCAACGCCAGCAAGCCGGCCGCCTTGCGCCAGGAGCCGCACGGCGCCGTGTCCGCGACCCTGGGCGGTGGCTACAACTTCCACTTCTACTCGATCCGCGGCCGCACGACGATCGACCCGACCGACATCCGCGGCGTGGTCTCGGTGTACTCGGCCCGGGTGATCATGGACGACCCGAACGGTGTGGACGAGCGGCACCTGGCTCGCTACCTGGCCAGCGCGGGCGCGGACTACTGGCTGGACCGGTACGTCGGCGCGGGGCCAGGCACCGTCGCGGACGTCGGCATCGGCAAGGCGCGCTACCTGACCTCGAGCTGGCTCACGCTCACGATGTCGACCCTTCCGCTGCGCGAGCTGGACCGGAACCCGCCCCCGGTCTGCCTGCGGGGCCGCGGTTGACCGGAGCCCGGACGGGGCACCGGAGGGAGGACACTCGATCTCGGGAGGTCTCTCATGGGCGCCGCCTATGTGCTTGTCATCCTCGTCGTCGTGGGCCTCGTGGTCGCCGGCGTCATGCTGTCGCGGCTGGGCAAGGACCGGGCCGCGCGGCACGAGGAGGTCACCGCGGCCGACCACACGCTGCGGTACGACGTACCGGTCGGCCAGGACCCGGCCGCGGTCCTGGTGGCCGTCTCGCGCGGCGGCTTCGAGGCCGTGCCCGACCCCGTCGACCACCACGCACTCACCATCAAGCTGCCGCTCGGTCCCGAGCAGCGCGAGGAGGTCCGCGTCCTCATCGAGAACGAGGCGAGCGAGACCCTGGACCCGCAGGACCCGCGCAACTCCGACCGACCGGTGCGGTTCGCCGACGAGGGTTGAGTCGGGACATCCGCCGGTCGAGTCGGTGGTTCCGCCGTTCAGACCTCCGAGTCGACCGGCGGAAGTCCGGAATCAACCGGCGAAGGTCCGGACTCGAGCGGCGGATGTCCCGACTCAACGGGCTTCTCGTCGCCGTGGCCGGGCCACCACGCCGCGTGGCCGATGAGCGCGGTCAGTGCCGGCGTGAAGAACATCGCCGTCACGAACGCCGACACCGCGATGCCGAACGCCAGCGCGAAGCCCATCGACAGGAAGAACGCGTTCCCGGCCAGCATCAGCGACGCGAACGTTCCGGACAGGATCACTCCGGCGGCGGCGATGGTCGGTCCGGCGTGCTTCACCGCCTCGGCCGCCGCCGGCCGCGGCTCGAGCCCCTCGCGGGCCTCCTCGCGCAGCCGGGCGACCATGAGGATGTTGTAGTCCGTGCCCAACGCCACCACGAACAGGTACACGTAGATCGGGAGCAGGAACAGCAGCCCGGCGTCGCCCTTGATGGTCTGGAAGATCAGCGCGGTGGCGCCCAGGGTGGCGCCGAAGCCGAGTCCGACCGAGGCCATCAGGTACAGCGGCGCCACGAGGCTGCGCAGCAGCAGCGCCAGGATGAGCAGGATGACCAGGGCCGCGACCGGGAAGACGACCCAGTAGTCCCGCGTCATCGCCGCCTGGAAGTCGACGAAGACGGACGTCGTCCCGCCCACGAGGGCCTCGGTGCCGTCCGGGGCGGACTCGTGCGCGGTGGTGCGGACGGGTCCCTTCACCGCGGCGATGGCGGCGTCGGAGGCCGGGTCGGCGTCGAGGAAGACGCTGTACTGGGCGACCGTCCCGTCCTGGTTCGACACGGCCGGCTGGACCTGGGCGACGCCGTCCGCCTGGCTCAGGGCGTCTTCGAAGCTCGTGAGCTCGTCCTGGCTCAGCGGCTCGCCGTCGGTCGACCGGAGGAAGACCGTGGTCGGGTCGGTGGCGCCGGCCGGGAACCCCTTCTCGAGGGTCCTGAGGGCCACCGCGGACTCCACGTCCCCTGACGTGCTGCTGCCACCGAGGTCGAACGACGGGTTGAAGGAGAACGCCGCCAGCGCGAGCAGCGTGAGCACTCCGCCGGACACCAGCGCGAAGCGGCCGGGGTGCCGCCCCAACGACTGGCCGACGGCGGCGAACCGGGCCGCCTCGGGCTCTCGCAGGTACTTCTTCGACGGCCAGAACAGGGCGCGACCCAGGATGGTCACCAGGGCCGGCACCAGGGTGAGGGCGGCCAGCAGGGTCACGGCCACGGCGATCGCCAGCGCGGGTCCGATCGACCGGAAGATGCCGAGCGAGCTCAGGATCAGCGCCATGAAGGCCACGATCACCGCGCCACCGGCGGAGGCGATCGCCTCGCCGGCCCGCTCGATGGCGTGCGCGACCGCGGGCCGCTTCTCCTCGCCCTCCCGCAGCCGTTCGCGGTAGCGGAAGAGGAAGAAGAGGATGTAGTCGGTCCCGATCCCGTAGAGCACGACGATGAGGATCGTCTCGATGTCCTGGCTGGCCTTGAGGTCGAAGAGCTTGTTCGCAGTGGCGATCAGCCCCAGCGCGATCTGGGAGACGATCGCCACCACGATGATCGGCATCAGGCAGATCAGCACGCTGCGGAAGATCAGCGCGAGCAGCAGCACGATGAGCACGACGGTGGCGAGGCCGACGATCAGCAGCGCCTTGTTGCCGGACTCCTGTTGGTCATAGCTCTGCGCGACGTTGCCGGTGACGCCGTACTGCAGGTCGCCGGTGACCGACTTCTCGAGGTCCGCGCGCAGCGCCTTGACGGCGTCGAACGAAGGTTGGTCGAACCCGGTCACGTCGTCGGACAGCCCGACCACCGCGATCTGGACGAGCCCGTTCTCCGACGGCGGCTGGGCCTGGATGCCGGTGAAGGCCTTCTCGAGGTTGCCGCCCAGTCCGTCGACGATCTGCTGCACCTGGGCCTGGTCGTCGGCGGTGAGCTTGCCGCCGTCCTTCCGGTCGAAGACCACGATCGCCGCGACCTGGCTGTTCTGGGGGAACGCCTCGTCCTGGAGGTTGAAGGCCTTGATCGACTCGTAGTGGCCTGGGAGGAACTCCGCCTGGTCCTGGGTGGCCTTGAACGCGGGCGCCAGCGCGATGACCAGCCCCGCGAAGATGATCCAGGCCACGATGACGAACCACGGACGACGAGAAGCCAGACGACCCAGGGCAGCGAACATGCCAAGACGGTATCGACGTCAGGTGACCGGAGGGTTACAGGGTGACCCTCAGGATCCGGTCGTCACCGGACCGCGGTTCGGCACGGCCGTCGCGGTTCGAGGTGGTCACCCACAGCGACCCGTCCGGCGCCGGAGCGACCGACCGGAGGCGACCGTACTCACCCGCGAAGTGCTGCCGGCTCGTCCCGCGGTCCGGGCCGTCGAGCACGACCGACCAGACGCACTCGCCCTGCAGAGCACCGAGCCACGCGCGGCCGGCCGCGATCGCGATGCCGCTCGGCGAGCACTGGTCGACCGGCCACTGGGCCAGCGGGTCGGCGTACCCGCCCCTGCCGTCGGAACCCTCGACGTACGGCCAGCCGTAGTCCTTGCCCCTGCGGATCAGGTTGAGCTCGTCGGCGCCCTTGTCGCCGAACTCCGAGGCCCACAGCCGGCCGTGCTCGTCGAACCGCAGCCCCTCGACGTTGCGATGGCCGTAGGTGAACACCTCATTGCCGAACGGGTTGTCGGGCGCCGGGTCCCCGGTGTCGGTCAGCCGCAGCACCTTGCCGTTGAGCGACCTCGTGTCCTGCGGCGTCGACTGGTCCTCGGCGTCGCCGGTGGAGGCGTAGAGCAGCCCGTCCGGCCCGAAGACCAGCCCGCCACCGTTGTGGTGGATCGAGGTCGCGATGCCGGTCAGGATCGGCCGCGGCTTCCCGGGGCTGCCGTCGAAGGTCATCCGGACGATGCGGTTGTCGTCGTCGGTGGAGAGGTAGGCGTACAGCAGCCGGTTCGTCGCGAACTGCGGGTGCAGCGCCAGCCCGAGCAGTCCGGTCTCGCCGCCCTCAGTGATGCGGGACCGGACGTCGAGGGTTCCCACGACCTGCTTGCTGCCCTTGCTCACCCGGTAGAGGTCGCCGGTGTCGCGGGCGCCGACCAGGGCCGAACCGTCGGGGAGGAACGCGATCCCCCACGGCACCGGGATCTTGTCGACGACGGTGCCGGCGATCTTCGGGTCCGGTGCCGTGGTCGCGGTGGGACCGGGCTCTGTCGGTGTCGGTGTGGGTGTGGGCGTCGCCGTGGGTGTGGCCGGCGCGGACGAGCTCGGGGTCGGCGAAGGCGTCGGCGTCTTCGGGTTGCCCTGCTGGCCGAACGGCTCGTCGGTGCTGCATGCCGCCACGGCCAACAGCGACGCACCGGCGCCGGCCCGCAGGAGCCCCCGTCGGCTCGTGCGCACGCGCATGGGGCGAGCGTAGGTTGCCCAGCATGAACATGGAGGAGCTCGAACCCATCGAGACGGCCTCGCTGGACGAGCTGCGGTCACTGCAGACCGAGCGGCTCCGAGCCACGGTCCAGCACACCTACGCGAACGTGCCGCACTACCGGAAGGTGTGGGACGAGGCAGGCGTGCATGCCGACGACATCCGCGAGCTGTCCGACCTGGCCCGGCTGCCCTTCACGAGCAAGGCCGATCTGAGGGACAACTACCCGTTCGGGATGTTCGCCGTGCCTCGCGAGCAGGTGGTGCGCGTCCACGCGTCGAGCGGTACGACGGGTCAGCCGACGGTCGTCGGCTACACCGCCGAGGACGTGGACGTGTGGGCCACCGTGATGGCCCGCAGCATCCGCGCGGCCGGCGGCCGGCCGGGCGACATCCTGCACAACGCCTACGGGTACGGGCTGTTCACCGGAGGCCTCGGCGCGCACTACGGCGCGGAGAAGCTGGGCTGCACCGTGGTGCCGGTCTCGGGCGGCATGACCGAGCGTCAGGTCCGGCTGATCAGCGACTTCCGGCCGCGGATCATCATGGTCACGCCGTCGTACATGCTCGCGATCGTCGACGAGATGCGCCGGCAAGGGCTGGATCCGAAGCAGTCGTCGCTGCAGATCGGGATCTTCGGCGCCGAGCCGTGGACCGACCAGATGCGCACGGAGATGGAGGGGATCCTCGGCATCGACGCGGTCGACATCTACGGGCTCTCGGAGGTCATCGGCCCAGGCGTCGCCCAGGAGTGCGTCGACACCAAGGACGGGCTGCACATCTGGGAGGACCACTTCTACCCGGAGGTGGTCGACCCGGTCACCGGCGAGGTGCTGCCCGACGGCGAGAAGGGCGAGCTGGTCTTCACCTCGCTGACCAAGCAGGCGATGCCGGTGTTCCGCTACCGCACCCGGGACCTGACCCGGCTGCTGCCCGGCACCGCCCGGACCATGCGCCGGATGGAGAAGGTCACCGGCCGCACCGACGACATGATCATCCTGCGCGGCGTGAACCTGTTCCCGACCCAGATCGAGGAGCTCCTCCTCACGCTCCCCGCGCTGTCACCGCACTTCCAGTGCGTGCTGAGCCGGCCCGGCACGCTGGACGAGATGACCGTGCGGGTGGAACGCCGTACCGATGCTCGCCCCGACGACGGCGCGGCCGCGGGCGCCGAGCTCGTCCGGCTGGTCAAGGCGACGGTCGGTGTCTCCGTGGCGGTCGAGGTGGTCAACCCCGACGGCATCGAGCGGTCGGTTGGCAAGATGCGCCGCATCGTCGACGAGCGCCCCACCCGCTGACCCCGCCGCCCCACCGGTCGATCAGCGGGAACGGCGGCGGGTGGCGCCCCAGAGGCCGACGCCGATGCCGACGACCGCACCGCCGAGGCCGACCAGCTGCTGGGAGCGGGTCATCTGGTCGTGCACCGCGAGCCCGCCGAGCAGGTCCGAGGCGTCGGCGCCGCCGGAGGCGAGGAACCAGCGCCGGGTGTCCCGCCCGCGCAGGGCGGCGTGCACGAGCAGCCCGCCGATGAGCGCGTCCCGGTAGCCCATGGAGCGGAGCAGCAGCCGGGTCGTGGTGACCGGCTCCTCCTTGTCGCCCCACCAGCGGTTCGCACGGACCGGGTCGACCAGGAACGAGATCCCGGACGCGAGCCGGATGGTGCCGGCCGCCAGCGCGGCCTTGTCGACGGTGGCTGAACTCGAGCGGCCTGTCCTCACGCGCCCATTCAAGCGATCCACTGGAACGTGGCCAGCACCGACGCGACGAGATCGGGATTCGTGTCGGCGTTCTTCTTGTCCAGCGTGAAGTCGAGACCGACGTTGCGCCCGTTGCGCACGGTGGTGATGGTGTCGTACTCCTGACGGTCACCCGGCACCGTGTAGTGGATGTGGAAGGCCGCGACGCCGTCCAGCATCACGTCGGGCAGCCGGTCGGCCTTGGCTCCGTCGGGCAGCGTCCTGATCGCCGACTGGGCCTGGACGTCGAGCGGCGCGCCGCCGCTGAGGTCGCCGCTGTCGACGAGCTGCACGCTGTTGAACTTCCCCGGCTCGGTGGCGGCCGAGGCGTAGTCGACGACGTCCTTCATCGGCTTCCACCCCGCCGGCGCCCGGACCGTGGACGACGCCTCGGTGAGCTGGATCCCGGACGCCGGCGTGACCGACGGTGCCGCCGGGCTCGAGGTCTGGTCCGTCGACTCGGAGGGGCCGCTCGGGCTCGTGGGGCTCGTCGCGCTCGTGGCGGTCGGCGTCGGGTCGCCCTGCCCCTGCTCGGAGTCGTCGCCGCAGCCGGCCGCGCCGGCCAGCAGGACGGCGGCCAGCAGTACGGCGGCCGGGTGCGCGAGGGACGGGGCCACGGCAGCGTGCCGACGTGTCCGAGTCACGTGGTCCTCCTGGTACGGCGCGCTTCACGGTAGCTGGTGCTCGGGACGTACCCGCTCGGGTGGTCTGCGAACCGTCGCTGCGAATTCGATCCGCGTGTGGTTTGCCTTGGCAATCCCGGGGTAGCAGTCTCCTACCCGGACATCCGAACTCTCGGGAGCGACGACAATGGCACTTCCCGCCGACGTGGGCGCCGCGGTGGCCGCACTGCCCTCGCTGGGCATCAGCGAAGGACTGGCCACCGAGCTGCGCAACTTCCTCACCCAGGGTGCCGGCGAGCTGGCCGACTCGACCCCCGACCAGACGGCGATGGACGCGTTCGGGGGGTCTCCGGCCAGCCAGCAGTGCGCCAGCGACGCGCACAAGGCGCGCACCCACGTCGCCGACGCGATCCTCGACATGAGCGCGGCCCTCAAGGGGTACGGCGGCGTCGTCACCGAGCTCTACCGCAATGTCACGGCGGTCGACGACACCGCGCAGGCCGACCTGGCCAGGAAGGCCGCGCAGGCGGACGCCTGTGTGGCGCCGTCGTTCGCGGCGCCGAGCACCTGCACGCTCCCCGGCCACAGAGCGAGCACGGGGGACACCTGACATGCTCGGACCCAAGCAGCGGCTGCTGGCGTCCTACCTCGCCAACGCCAACCCCGCGCACCTCGACGCCGCGAGCAAGCAGTGGACGACCGCCGAGGACCTCCTCCGCCGCCTGTCCGGCCAGCTCGACTCCCGCTCGCAGTCGATCGGCAGCGACCACCGGTTCAGCGGCAGCTCGGCCGACGCCGCCAAGAAGGCGTTCAGCCACTCCTCGACCAAGATGTCCGACCGCGCCGACCAGATGCGCGACGGCGCCCAGGCGTTCCAGGACGCCTCGCAGGCCCTGCACCAGGCGAGGAAGGCGAGCGACGGCTTCGCCCAGCACGCCGGCGACCAGCCGCCGCAGCAGCCCCCGGACCGCACCGACGTCGACGCCCAGAAGGACTGGCAGACCCAGAACACCCAGTTCTGGAAGAACTACGACAGCCGCGAGAGCGACGCGGGTGACGCGATCCAGGCGCTGGAGGCCAACCACCGCCGGCAGGCCGCCGTCTTCGCCGGGATCCACGGCGAGCCCCCTCCCCCGCCTCCCCCGAGCAGCCCGGGAACCAACCCCGTCAAGGCGGGCACCGCGCCCACGCCGACGCACGTGCCCGGCGGCACCAATCTGGTCGGCACCCACGCCACCGTCCCCGGGAGCACGAGCGGCGGGAACGACCATCACCCGGTCGTGGTCACCGACCCGGGCTCCAACGGCACCCACCACCCGAACCCGGGCGGGAATATCGACGTCCCGCCCGTGCAGCAGGTCCCCGGAATGCCGCAGGGTCCGCACCCGGTCGCCGGTACGCCGATGCCGGGCGGCCCGACCCTTCCCGGCACCATCACGCCCGCCGGCGGCACCGTCGGCGGCGGGATCGGTGCGGTGGGAGGCATCGGCGCGGTGGCCGGTGGCGCGCTGGGCGGCGCGGCTGCGGCCGGACTGGCCGGCGGCATGGTCGGTGGCCTCAACGGCGGCCTGAACGGCCTGGTGCCGATCAACGGTGCCGGCGTACGCGGAAGCCTCTCGGCCAGTGGTGTCCGGGGCATCGGCGCCACCTCGCGCTTCGGCTCAGGCTCGGTGCTGGGTCGCGGCACCGGCGGCGTCACCGGACGCGCAGGAGCCGGTGGCATGTCCACCCGCAGCGGCGGTCGCGGTGGCAGCCGGAGCGCCGGCACCCGTGGCTCGCGCGGGCGGGCGGGCGCGCGCGGTGCCGGCACCGGAGCGGGCCGCAACGGCAAGGACAAGAAGCGCCAGGGCGAGGAGCGCGACCTCTTCGACGACGGCAGCGACTGGATCGACGACGAGGACGCCGCCCCCGGGCTCCTGGACTGACCGACGCGCCCCGAGGAACGAGATCGCGGCCGAGCGTGTCCAAACCTGGTGAGCCGGGGCTGGGACTGCCTCAATCGGCCGGCGGCCACTCCTTCGCCACCAGCGTCAGCACGTCGTACGTCGCGACCGGCTCGCCGTCGGCGTTGGTGACCACCGCGTCCCAGCGCACCTCGCCGTAGTCGGCGCTGGTCCGCGGGGTGATCTGCTTGACCGTGAGCGTCACCGCGATCGTGTCGCCGGCCTTGACCGGCGTGAGGAACCGCAGGTTGTCGACGCCGAAGTTGGCGAGCACCGGCCCGGGGTCGGTGTCGACGAACAGCCCGGCGGCCAGCGAGACGACCAGGTAGCCGTGGGCGACGATCCCGCCGAACAACGGGTTCCTAGCCGCCGCCTCGGGGTCGGTGTGGGCGTAGAACGTGTCGCCGGTGAACTCGGCGAAGTGGTCGATGTCCGCGAGCGTCACCTGCCGCGCCGCCGACGCGATGGTGTCGCCGATGCGCAGCTCCGCCAGGCTCTTGCGGAACGGGTGGACGCCGTCGGCGTTCCGCTTGGAGCCGGTGGTCCAGCGGCCGGTGATCGCGGTGAGCATGTCCGGCGAGGCCTGGACCGCGGTGCGCTGCATGTGGTGCAGCACTCCCCGGACACCGCCCAGCTCCTCGCCGCCGCCGGCCCGGCCCGGGCCGCCGTGCACGAGCACCGGGAGCGGGGAGCCGTGGCCGGTGTTCTCGGCGGCGTCGTCGCGGTCGAGGACCAGGATCCGGCCGTGGTACGGCGCGAGGCCGAGCACCAGGCGCCGGGCCACGTCGGCGTCGTGGGTGACCACCGAGCCGGCCAGGCTGCCCTTGCCCTGCGCCGCGAGTGCCACCGCGTCGTCCATGTCGTCGTAGGCGATCACCGTGCTGACCGGACCGAACGCCTCGACGTCGTGGGGCTCGACGGCCCCGTCGTGCGCCCGGAGCAGGACCGGGGAGATGAACGCACCGTGGTCGAGGTCCGCGTCGACGACCTCGACGTGGTCCGGGTCGCCGTACACGAGCTCGGCCGAGGCGCGCAGCGACTGGATCGCCTTCCGGACCTCCTCGCGCTGGTCGAGGCTGACCAGCGCACCCATCCGCACGGCCTCGGAGCGCGGGTTGCCGACGGTCGTCTTCTCCAGCCGGGCCACGATCGCGTCCGTGACCGCGTCGACCCTCTCCCGGGGCACGATCACGCGCCGGATGGCTGTGCACTTCTGACCGGACTTGACGGTCATCTCGGCTACGACGCCCTTGACGAACAGGTCGAGCTCCGGGTCGTCCGCGGTCACGTCCGGGCCGAGGATCGAGCAGTTGAGCGAGTCGGCCTCGACGTTCAGCTCGACTCCGCCGTGCAGGACGTTGGTGTGGTTGCGCAGCAGCCCGGCGGTGTGCGCTGAGCCGGTGAAGGCGACCTGGTCCTGGACGGTGAGCTCGTCGAGCAGCCCCTGGGGGCTGCCGCAGAGCAGCTGCAGCGTCCCTTCCGGCAGCAGCCCGGACTCGACGATCCGGCGTACCACGGCTTCGGTGAGGTACGCCGTCTGCGCGGCCGGCTTCACGATCGTCGGGACGCCGGCGAGGAAGGCCGGAGCGAGCTTCTCGAGCATCCCCCAGACCGGGAAGTTGAACGCGTTGATCTGCACCGCGACCCCGGGCCGGCTCGTGTAGACGTGCTGGCCGAGGAAGGTGCCGCCGCGCCCGAGCCGCTCGAGTCCGCCGTCGAGGTAGACCGTGTCGTTCGGCATCTCGCGGGTGCCCTTGCTGGCGATGGAGAACACCGTGCCGATGCCGCCGTCGATGTCCACCGCCGAGTCGCGGCGGGTCGCGCCGGTGGCGTAGGAGAGCTCGTAGAACGCGTCCTTGTGCTCGGTCAGGTCCTTCGCCATGGCCTTGAGCAGCCCGGCCCGCTCGTGGAAGGTCAGTGCGCGGAGCGCCGGGCCGCCCACGCGCTTCGCGTGCGCCACCATCTCGCCGAGGTCGAGACCGGCCGAGCTGATCCGCGCCACCTCGTCACCCGTGGCCGCGTCGAGGAGGGGCCGGCCCTCGTCGTCGGCGGTGAACCAGCGTCCGGCGGCGTAGCTCTCGAGCTGTCGCGTCATGGCGTCGAGCCTATGGCGGACCGATCGGTCAGGAAATGTCGCCGACGACGGCTGAGGTGCGAGGAGCGCCGGCTCGGTCGTGGACGGCCTCGCACCTCAGCCACCGTCAGACGACCGGGACCGCCTCCATCGCGGCGCGCAGCTCGTCCTCGGGGAAGTCGAGGTCCTGCATGTTGCCGTGCAGGTAGGCCTCGTAGGCACTCATGTCCAGGTGGCCGTGGCCGCAGAGCGCGGTGAGGATCGTCCGGGACTCGCCACTCTCCTTGCAGCGGTTGGCCTCGCGGATCGCGGCCGCGATCGCGTGGGTCGGCTCGGGCGCCGGGACGATGCCCTGGGTCCGCGCGAACATCAGCGCGGCCTGGAAGCACTCCAGCTGCGGGATCGCCTCGGCCTCGGCCAGGCCGAGCTCGTAGACGTGCGACACCAGCGGCGCCATGCCGTGGTAGCGCAGCCCTCCGGCGTGGATCGGGTCCGGGATGAAGCCGTGGCCGAGCGTGTGCATCTTCAGCAGCGGCGTCATGCCGATGGCGTCGCCGAAGTCGTAGCGGTACTCGCCCCGGGTCAGCGAGGGACAGGCCGAGGGCTCGACGCAGCGGATGACCGGGTCCATCCGGCCGGCCAGCTTCTCGCGGATGAACGGGAAGGCGAGGCCGCCGAAGTTCGACCCACCGCCGGTGCAGCCCACGATCACGTCCGGCACCGCCTCGGCCTGCTCCATCTGGACCAGCGCCTCCTGGCCGATCACGGTCTGGTGCAGCAGCACGTGGTTGAGCACCGAGCCCAGCGCGTAGCGCACGTCGTCACCGGCGAGAGCCGCCTCGACCGCCTCGGAGATCGCGATGCCCAGCGAGCCGGTGGAGTCGGGGTGCTCGGCGAGCACGGAACGGCCGGCCTCGGTGAGGTCGGACGGGCTCGCGTGCAGCGTGGCGCCGTAGATCTCCATCATCGTGCGTCGCGACGGCTTCTGGTCGTACGACGACCGCACCTGCCAGATCTCGCACTCCATGCCGTACTGCGCGGTGGCGAACGCCAGCGCGGTGCCCCACTGGCCGGCGCCCGTCTCGGTGGTGAGCCGGCGGACGCCCTCCTGGTGGTTGTAGAACGCCTGCGGCACGGCGGTGTTCGGCTTGTGCGAGCCGGCCGGGCTGACGCCTTCGTACTTGAAGAAGATCTTGGCCGGGGTGTCGAGCAGCTTCTCCAGCCGGCGGGCGCGAATCAGCGGCGAGGGGCGCCAGATCCGGTACACGTCGAGGACGCCGCCCGGGATGTCGACGTAGCTCGCGCCGGTCACCTCCTGCTCGATCAGCGCCATCGGGAACAGCGGCGCCAGGTCCTCGGGGCCGACCGGCTCGCGGGTACCCGGGTGGAGCGGGGGTGGCGGCGGGGCCGGGAGGTCGGGCACGAGGTTGTACCACTGCGTGGGGATCTGGGTCTCGTCCAGGAGGAACGTCGAGCGCTCGGTGGCCATCTGCGCATCCTTGCCAGATCGGGGCGGGTTGCGCCATGGCCCGCCCACTGGCACCATTTACAGACCGATAGGTCAGTAAATGCTCGATCCTTGACCATGGAGGACCCGTGTCGACCACCGAGGACGAGGCCGTCTTCCAGGCGGACTTCGACGCCACCATCGCCCACAACGAGCGGATCGAGCCGCGCGACTGGATGCCCGAGGGCTACCGCAGGACCCTGGTCCGGCAGATCGCGCAGCACGCCCACTCCGAGATCATCGGCATGCAGCCGGAGGGCAACTGGATCACCCGCGCGCCGTCGCTGCGCCGCAAGGCCATCCTGCTGGCCAAGGTCCAGGACGAGGCGGGACACGGGCTGTACCTCTACTCGGCCACCGAGACGCTGGGCGTCTCGCGGATGGAGCTCACCGAGATGCTCATCGAGGGTCGGCAGAAGTACTCCTCGATCTTCAACTACCCGACGCTGTCGTACGCCGACGTCGGGACCATCGGCTGGCTCGTCGACGGCGCCGCGATCTGCAACCAGGTGCCGCTCTGCCGGACGTCGTACGGCCCCTACGGGCGGGCGATGATCCGGATCTGCAAGGAGGAGTCGTTCCACCAGCGGCAGGGCTACGAGCTGCTGATGACGATGATGCGCGGCACCGACGAGCAGCGGGCGATGGTGCAGGACTTTCCAGCACATTGGGATCCTAAGCTTAGAATTCCACGTGGACAAGTTGTCGCG
>JADMIO011701070.1_pt1 | contig 84259 bp, 66 predicted proteins | sample 8958161 | NCBI WGS metagenome assembly JADMIO01 (sample SAMN16585339, study PRJNA669376) | soil metagenome | isolation source: Crop rotation soil | place: USA: Cullars Rotation, Alabama | collected 2011 | reverse complement strand
GCCACGGGCTTCAAGAAGATGTGAACGAATCGCCGCGGAGCGGCGTAACAACGTTAGCCACGGGCTTCAAGAAGATGTGAACGAATCGCCGCGGAGCGGCGTAACAACGTTAGCCACGGGCTTCAAGAAGATGTGAACGAATCGCCGCGGAGCGGCGTAACAACGTTAGCCACGGGCTTTAGCCCGTGGAACGAGTTCGGCCTCAATGGCCAGTCCCGGAGGGACGAAACAATTTGGTGCCGTCCCTCCGGGACTGGATTCGTCGGGAAACATCAACCACGGGCTGAAGCCCGTGGCTAACGTTGTTGTGCCGCTCCGCGGCGGAAAGCAGGGCAATTCATTCACGCCTTCTGAAGCCCGTGGCTAACATTGTTACGCCGCTCCGCGGCGGAAAGCAGGGCAATTCATTCACGCCTTCTTACGCCCGTGGCTAACATTGTTACGCCGCTCCGCGGCGGCTGGACGCGGCATTCATTCACAGCTTCTGAAGCCCGTGGCTACGAATCGGCATAGGGGCGGCGGCAGTGCTGCCGACCCCTGCCACACCACCGTGCGTACGGGTCCGTACACGGCGGTTCGAGAAACGTTGGGACTAACACCGCGCATATAACGAAGGAAACCCGCGAGAGCGGAAATACTCATTTGAAAGTGCGATCGACAGGGCTTTGGTGTGGGCGATGTGCCAAGGGCCGCGACTGCTAGCGGCGGTGGACTTCATGAGCGCACCGCGTACGCCGAGATGAGCCAGCATGGCCCGCCGACGGCGCGGAGTCTTCCATTGCCGCCACTGCGCCGCCCGAAGACGCCGTCGCACCCAGCCGGTCAATTGGATCAGTACATCGGGGGTTTCGCAGAATCCGAAATAGCCGCGCCAACCCCGCATATACGGGGCTAGAACCGACATCGTTTGCTCCAGGCTTTGGCTTCTGCCCCGACGCGTGATGTCTCGAATTCGATCCTTAAAGCGGTCGATGGCCTTGGGCGCGATCGTCCGCCGAATCACCGGGCCATCGCTGAAACTGAATCCGAGAAACTTCCGCACCTGCGGTCGCGCCACCGCACTCTTGCCCTCGTTTACCTTGAGCTTGAGCCGTTTCGTGATGAATCGTTTGATGCTCTCCATCACCCGTTGACCCGCCAGTTCGCTGCGAACGTAGATATTGCAGTCATCCGCGTATCGAACGAAGCGGTGTCCCCGTCGCTCTAACTCCCGGTCGAGTTCGTCCAGCACAATGTTGCTAAGCAGGGGCGAAAGTGGACCCCCTTGCGGGGTTCCCTCCACGCTTGGACTGACCAACCCGTTCTCCATCACCCCGGCATTCAAGAACGCCCGAATGAGTTTCAATAGCCGCTTGTCTCCGACTCGTTTGGCGATCTGACCCATCAGTTTGTCGTGGTTTACTCGATCGAAAAATTTCTCCAGATCCAGATCAACCACCCAGCCGTAGCCGGCAGCGATATTCTGCTGCGCTTGCGCCACCGCCTGATGCGTGGACCGGCCCGGTCGAAAACCATAACTGCTATCGGAGAACGTCGGGTCCCATTGCCTTTGCAGAACCTGCATCACCGCTTGCTGGACAAACCGATCCAGCGCCGTCGGGATGCCTAGCTTGCGCACCCCTCCGTCCGGCTTGGCGATTTCCACCCGTCTTACCGGCTGCGGCTTATAGGTCCCGCTCAGTAGCTGATCCCGGATGACCAACAATTTCGCGTAGTCCGGAAGTTCATCCACGGTCATGCCGTCGATTCCCGCGCTCCCCTTGTTGGCCTTGACTCGCTGTATCGCATCCTTCAGGTTTCCCCACTCACATATCTCCTCCATCATTCCATTCGTGTTGGCCGGGCTTTCGTGTTCGTTGATTGCCAGGAACGATTCGATCTCTCCCCTTCCGGTTTCTGGAGCTTCACCCCGACCCTTTGAAGGAAAGCCCAGTTCTCCTTGGGCGTTCTGCCGCTTGTCGTTCTTGAAATCCACGATCTCCTTTGCCTCTCGTTTCTCGTTCGGGCCTTCGTTCCTCGTTTCCGGCTCGGCCTATCTGTTGCTCCGCCTTTCGGCTTGGAGTGCCTCACTAGCCTTACCGACGCCAGCTCTACTTTGCCCTCTGCTGACTTCTGACCTCCTGTCAGATCTCCCGAGGTAAGTTCAGTCACCTTCCGCGCACAATCGCCGGATTTACGCTCTGCGTGCTTGATGGATACGGACTTCGCAGTCACAAGGCCGCTCGTCCCACGCTCACGCCTCTTATCCGGTTTTTGTTCATCGACTCGCGCTTTTGCTCCGCGCTTCCTTCAGACCCCCCTCACGGCAGTAGCCCTTGCGCTTCGCTAATCCTTCACCTCCATCAGGTTGGATAGTAGACTTTCACTACCGAGTTACTGAACATGCTCGGCGCACTTGTGATGCCGCTGCGCGGCGGAATACTCGGACAGGCTCTGAAACCCGTGACTACAAGCGTATGACTTGCGACCCGCCGAATGAAATTCCTCGCGTAAGGACTGCGCAGCTCATCCTCTTCCAATTACTGCACGGCCGCGCTCCGTGGCTGGGAATTCCCCACTGAATTTGCGAGCGTGACAGTCACGGAAGCGACGGCCTTCACGTCTCCCTGTTGGATCAGGAAGGGCTGAAGGTAAACAAAAGACCCGCCGACGCTGCTCGACACGTCGGATTGATAGTACGACGTGAATGTCCCGTTGACCTGCGGCTGCAACTGGACAGTGATCAGGTTCGCTCCGGACGCTGCGCCGAAATCGAAAGTCGCGGTCGTCATGTCTCGTGATGTCGAATATCCCGTCACTTCGACATCGAATCCCGCTGCCGATCGATTCAACACCCGCAGGTTGGTAATCACCGGCACCGTCCGGGGAACTTGCACGTCGAAGGGACTGCTTGCCGGATCTGTCTGTACGCCTCCGACCTGGACGCCCGTCACATCGAGCTGGATCGTTCCAGCGACCGTGCCTGCCTGGAGAAGACCGTCGGGCAGCGCGATCTGGGCCGTCGCCGTGTTCGGCGGAAACGTCACGGTCGTGGTGCGAGTGCTCGTCTGGCTGTTCACGAACATGACATTGGGATCGTCTTTGTTGGTGCTGGCATTCGGCGTGAACGTCAGGGTCAGCGTGCCGGTCACGGCATCCGAGCTCACGTGCGCGAGAGCCACCTGCAATGGTGCTTGCATGGTCGGATTCAACGTGGGCGGCAGTCCATATACGAAAGCCGGGCCCTCCGGCGTGACGCTCACCGAAACCGGATTGCTTGCCCCACCCGGTGTGGTAACTCGGAGGTTATGACTCCCGAGACTCGCGTCAGGACCGACGGCAAGAACTGCCGTCAACGATGTTGCGTTCGCAACGGCGACCTGGCTTATCGAGAGCCCGCCGCCTTCCGCCGTTACGGTCGTATTGCCGGCTGTATCGAAATTGGTACCCGTCAGTGTCACAGTCGCGGTTGTTCCTCTGCCGATGGTCGACGGCGTCGCCGATGTCAGCGTCGGTGGCGGGATCGCCCTCGACGTTACCGTAAATGTCACAGCGGAGCTCGTACCGCCGCCTGTCGTGACTTTGATGTCGCGCGGGCCGGTCGCCGCATCCGTCGCGATGTTGAACGTCGCGGTCAAAGATGTATCGCTGGCCGTATTCTCGTTCGACACTGTAACGCCGGTGCCGCTCGCAGACACGGTGGTCCCGAGATCCTTACAACCCCCTCCATTGAATCCGGTTCCCGAAAGTGTTACCGCGACCGTCGCTCCCTGAGCACCGCCCGAAGGCGTTATCGAGGTGAGCGTCGGCGCGCTTGTCTCGGGAATGACGGATGCTTTCCACACACGATGTGCGCTGTTGTCGGCGACGTAGATGAAGTCGCCTGCCGGGTTTGTTTCCACGCTGAAGGGAGTATCGATCGGCGCGATCTGGATCGCGCAGTCGCCGGTATCCTGACGCGCAATCATCGTCTTGATGATGCCCGTCTTTGCATTGACTCTGCGGATCCGCTGATTGAATGTATCCGCGATCAACAGATTGCCTGCCGCGTCGACTGCAATTCCCTGAGGATGATTCAGACCCGCCGAAGTCGCCGGTCCGCCGTCGCCGCTGAATGTGCCGTCACCTCCGGCCGCGCCGCTGCCCGCGACAGTAGTGATGATGCCGGAACCTGCGGCGATCTTGCGGATGCGATGGTTGAGCGAATCGGCGAAGTAAACGTTTCCTGCAGCGTCGACCGTCACCTGAGCCGGATTGTGAAGCTGAGCCTGCGTCGCCGCGCCTCCGTCTCCGCTGAAACCGGCAGTTCCGGTTCCGGCAATTGTCGAGTAAGCGCCGGTCGACGGAATGTATTTGACGATGCGTTGGCCGTGCCGCTCCGAAATATAAAGGTTGCCGGCGGAATCGAGTGCAATCGCGACCGCGCCGGTGAGTGGAACGGGCACCTGCCGGATCGTGTGCGTGGCGATGATCACGCGGTGAATGCGGCTGGGCCCGGTGTTCAGCACGTCGTCGTAATAGAGAGTTGTCGATGCGATCGGCGACCACTCTCCGAAGTCCGTGAAATACAAATTCGCCCCGTCCGGCGCCACCGCGACATCGGCCGGGTGATTGATCAGCGTCGGCGTGGCGGGTCCACCTTCGAAGTTCCAGAAGCCGATGGCGCCGTCGCCCACAAACGTGGTGATCGTGCCCGCGCCCGTGACTTTCCGAACCCGGTTATTGTTTAAGTCGGCGATATAGAAGTTGCCCGCCGAATCGATGGAGACGCCGCTCGGACCATTGAGCTGCGCGTTGGGCGCCGGTCCGCCGTCGCCTGAAAAGCCGGGGACGCCTCGCCCTGCTACCGGTGTGACGCCGGCCGTCTGGGCGAAAACATCAACCGTGCCCGCGGCGAGAAAGATAAAAAGAAAGAAGTATGAGATGCGGTGAAAAATCAATTTCATGATCGTTAGCCTTCCAGCCGCCGCATTCCTAAAACGGCGAACTCCCCATGGGAACGAAAACAATTCGAGATGTCGCACCGCTTGCGTCGAACAATAAAACCGTGCCGCCTGAAAAATCGGTCAGACGGAAAACCGAATCGGTGTTGGTCGGGAACAATCCCGTCAGAGAGCACTTGCATGCCACGGGCGCGGCCGGGGCGCCACCGGCTGTGGCGATCGTCGATACCGATCCTGTTCCGGCATTGCCCACAAACATTCTCTGGTTGTCATTCGAGACGGCGATTCCAACCGGCTTCGAGATTCCGTCGTCAGCGCTTGCGATCGCGAAGACCTGCCCGCCGGAAACCGCGTAGACCTTGTTTTCCACGTCGTCGGCAACGATTGCGTTATTGCTTCCGCGAAGGAACGCGACTGCCGACGGATGACGCATCGCCGAAACGAGCCGGGCGGACTGATTCAACGCGGCGACGAACAAGCCGCCGGTATCGCCATCGGAAATACCGACGACAACGGTCTTCCCGTCGTCGCTGATGCCGAACGCACTGACTGCGCCGGCCTGACCGATTGAAAAATGTCCGAGAGGTTCTCCTGACATTTCTGCCTGGGCCAGATTCGTAAACGCGTAAATGCGGCCCTGCGCCGCGCTGTACAGTGCCGCGGCCGATCCGGTGGGACTGAGCGCGATGCGATCGATCGTCATCGGAATGCTTGCGCGAGGGGTGCCGGCGATGCACGGCGATGACCGGCGGAGGCGCGAAAACGAGACATCATCGCGGCCATCGCAATCCGCCTGGTCTGCCGTCTGAGAAACCGTTCCGGAAATCGATGCGTCCAGACTTCGCGCGGTAACGGTGTTGCCGCGGACTTGCAGCAATTGCGGCGAACCGTTTTCCGCGGTCGCCAGGATGTAGTCGTGTCCCGGCGGAACCGCGGCCTGCTTTACATTAAATCCCAGATCCATCGAAGGGCCGACGGACGCTGCTCCGGCGACTCCGACGAGCGGCCGCAGCCGGTCGCCGCCGTCCACGACGAAATCAAGCACCGGAACTGATATCTGCGGCGCAATTTGCGCAACCGCCCGGCCGGCCGCGCAGGCCGCCGAGGCAAAGCAAAGCATCATTAATATTCGAATTTTTGAATTCAACATTGGCGCGCCTCGATTTATTGGAGTCAGGCCCCGGCCTTACCTCAATGATTGCCGACCGACGGCGTTCCGGCCGTGATGATCGTGCCAAGAGGACCCTGACTCTCCTGACCCTTATTTTTGTGCCAGCCGCGCAAGAGAAGAATGATTCCTACCGCGATGGCCGTGCCGACCACGACCGCGGTAATGATCCATTTCGATTCTCCAGGCGCCTTGGTCGACCCTTCTGAACCAGCCGGTGGAGCAGCGGGTTTCGCGCCGAGTGGAACCGCTGAGGGAGTGGAACTCCCGGCCACACCTGGGAGTTCGGTTGCAGCTTTGGCGACCTTCGTTTCAGGTAGAACCGCCGATTCCAGAATCGGATCATTCGTTCCACCAGGAATGACTTCGGCAGCCTCGGCCGGCTGACGTGTTTCGCCGGATGCGCCGTCATCGTGTTGAGATGAGGCAGGCTGTACGCTCGGCGCCACTGCGTTTTGCGCCATGAGGGGTGAGACGGTTAGAGCGATAGCCAGAATCCATGACGTCAGCCCGGGCAACGTTCGACCTGTCCATTTCATTCTCGAATCTCTCCTATGCGTCTGCCGCATGCTTGGCCTTGCACACAATGTTCCTTTTGTTAAATGTCGGGCCCACCCCCCACATCCGTTCGCACAATTCCTTATGCGCCGCGCCGGGTTGGGCGGAGAATACCTGCAAAATCCACACACGCTTTTCGCAACGCAACTCTGTCCACGGGAGGATTGGGATGAGAAAACGACATTCGAGTTGTTTAGCAGTCCTGTTCGGATTGCTCGGAGCGGTCTCAGGGTTCGCTCAAAACGCATCACTTGTGGGGACGGTCCGCGATGCTCAGCAGGCCGTGATCCCAGGCGCGTCGGTCAGTTTGACGAACATCGATACGGGCGTCGAGTTGAACACCAAGAGCGACGAAATGGGTTCCTACGAATTTTCCACCGTGCGACCCGGCAATTACGCCGTCAAGGTGGAACAGCCGGGCTTCCGTAGTTTCACGGTGCAACCGCTGGTGCTGGCGTTGAACCAGCGCGCCCGCGTCGACGCGACACTGCAGGTGGGCGCCGTGGCGGCCGAGGTCAGCGTCGAGGCGGTTCTCGCTTCTGCTGTCCAGACGGAATCTTCGGCGTTGGGTGATGTCGTTCAGGGCAAGAGGATCACCGAGGTCCCGCTCAACGGACGATTCTTTCTCGATGTCGCGCTTCTCACAGCCGGAACGGTCGTTCCATCGACAAACAATCGCACATTTCTCGCGACTCCGAGCGGTATCGGAATCTCAGGGATCAACGCGTCAGGCACGCGCGAAGATTCGACGAACTACCTGTTCGACGGCATAAATCTGAGCGATATGGTGCAGAACCAGATCACCTTTCAACCCAACGTTGACAGCATTCAGGAATTCAAAGTTCAGACCAACGCGTTCAGCGCGGAATATGGACGCAACGCCGGCATCATCATCAACGCGATTTCGAAGCAGGGCTCGAATTCCTTTCACGGCTCGGCATGGGAATTCGTGCGTAACGAGAAACTCGATGCCAAGAACTTCTTCGACCGCGCCGATCTGCCGATTCCGGCATTCAAGCGGAACGTTTTCGGGTATTCGATCGGCGGACCCATCGCTCACAACCGGACGTTTTTCTTTCACAGCTATGAAGGACGCCAGGGACGTGAAGTCGCAACATTGAATGCCCAGGTCCCGACGGACGCCGAACGGGCCACGGTGACGGATCCCGTCATTCAAAAACTGCTGGCGCTGGTTCCCAAGGCGAACTCCGGAAACCGGTTCTTCGGGACCGCGCCGCGCAAACGCGAGCTGAATCAATTTACGGGGCGCATCGATCACAACATATCGTCACACGATGTGATCTTCGGCACGTTCATCTCGAATCGCGATCAACGCACCGAGCCCACGCTGCAGCTGAACAATCTGCCGGGATTCGGCGACTTCCGTCCGGCGCATCGTTACTTTCTTTCACTCGGCGCGACTCACATCTTCAATCCTGCCGTTACGAATGAAATGCGCGCGGGCGCGAACCGCGTTCACATCGAGTTCGCCCCCGACATCGAAGGGAAATACAATCCCGCCGATTTTGGACTGAACACCGGCTCGCCGTACCTGCCGAACTTCAACGTTTCCGGCGTGATGAGATTCGGCGGAATCGACGGCTTCCCGCAGGGCCGCGGCGATACCGCCATGCAGTTCAACGACACGCTGTCCTGGATCCACGGCAGGCATTCCGTTAAGTTCGGCGGCGAGATCCGCCGTTTCCGCAACAACAACTTCAATCGATCTACCGGCGGAGTCATTACGTTTCCGACACTGGCTGCGTTTCTCTCGGGCACGCCCTCGAGCGCGATCCAGACCAGACTTCCAGTGACCAACAGTCTCCGGGTCAGCGCCGTCGGTTTCTTTGTTCAGGACGATTTCAAAATGACCAGCCGCTTGACGTGGAACCTCGGCCTGCGTTGGGAATACAACGGAGTTCCCAACGAGGTCTACAACCGGTTGGCCAACTTCGACGCGACGCAGAACAAGCTGGTCATCGTCGGAAAAGACATCGATCGTCCTTATGCCCGGCAGTTGACGAACTTCGGTCCCCGCATCGGATTCGCGTTCGATCCATCGGGCAAAGGAAAGATGGCTATTCGCGCCGGCGTCGGCGTTTACTACGACCAGCCTGTGACGAATCTGGTGGGAAATCTCTCGGCTAATCCGCCGTTCTCCTCCGCCGTCAACTTCACGAGCGGCGTCGTCCTGGCCACGCCTTACAGCCAGCCCGGCGGCGGTCCGGCGGCGATTGCGGCGCAAGCGGTAGACCCGAATTTCAAGAACGGCCGGCTCCTTTCCTACAATCTCAATATTCAGAAAGATGTTGCCGGCATGACGGTGCAGATTGCCTACGTTGGTTCGGAAGGACGCCATCTCCGTCTCAACGGAGACTTCAACCAGGGGATCAGCGGCGTGCGGCCGATCTCGGGCTTCTCGAGCGTCAACATGAACATCTCGGCGTCGAATTCGAATTACAACGGAATGTGGTTGAGCGTCGATCGCCGGTTGGCGAAGGGCCTGACGTTCTCGGGGTCGTACACGTTCTCGAAATCGATCGACAATAATTCCGTCGGTAGTTCCAATCCGGAGGTGCAGGACTTCCGGAATCTGAGCCTGGAGAGGGCGCGTTCGGACTTCGATACGCGTCACCGGTTCGTCATGAGCGGCATCTACCAACTGCCGTTCAAGGCCCAAGGAGCGTTGGGCCGACTGGCGGACGGCTGGAGCCTGGCGCCGATCATCAATCTCCAGAGCGGAAATCCGTTCAGCCCGATCGTTCCGCTGATGTCGGACGGCAGCGGAAGTTTGCTTGCGTTCGACCGGCCGGATCTGGTGCCGGGTCAGACCATCCGGCTCGATAATCCAACGCCGGAAGTGTTCTTCAACAAGAACGCTTTCGTGCGGCATCCGCGCGGCTTCGGTAACGCGGGGCGGAACATCATCGAGGGACCCGGATTCGAGGATATCGACTTGTCACTCGGCAAGGCGACGCGAATCAAGGAGAACGTGAATATCCAGTTCCGTGCCGAGGCGTTCAATGTTTTGAATCATCCGAACTTCGCGCAGCCGACTCGGACCGTCACATCCGGGGACTTCGGCCGCATCACCGCCACACGCACGGCGCGCGGGGACCTGGGGTCGTCCAGGCAGATTCAGCTTGGGTTGAAATTGGTCTTTTAATGATATAGCTCAGGAGAAACGACGATGCGCTCCTTATCCGTAGTTCTCGTCGCTGCTTTACTGCTGTCCTTTGCACAATCCAGCAACCTCGAAATCTACTGGATCGATGTCGAAGGCGGCGCAGCAACGCTGGTGGTTTCCCCATCCGGCGAATCGATGCTCATCGATACCGGCTTCGAGAACGACGACCGCGACGCCAAACGGATATTTGCCGCGGCTCAGGAAGCCGGGCTGAAGAAAATCGATTACCTCGTCATCAGCCACTATCACGCCGATCACGTCGGCGGCCTCGCGGCGCTGTCGAAGATGATCCCGATCGATAAGTTTTTCGGGCGCGGCGACGAGATCGAGGCTGCGAATCAGAAGTGGCTCGAGACCTTCAAGACCGCGTCCGCCGGCAAACGCACGATCGTGAAGCCCGGCGACCGCATTCCCATCAGCGGCCTCGAGGCGCTCGTCGTTTCGTCCGATGGAAAGTTACTCAGCAAACCGCTCAGCGGCGGCGGACCGAATCCGCTCTGCGCCACGGCGGAACAGAAGGCGGCGGCCGGACCCGAGAACCAGAACATGGTCGGGACGATGTTGACCTTCGGCAAATTCAAGATGCTGGCGTTGATCGATCTCGACTGGGAAAAAGAGATGGAGCTCGCCTGTCCGGTCAACAAACTCGGCACCGTGACGTTATATCAATCGGGCCGTCACGGCTCGTTCGACGGGGCCGGCGCGCCCGCGCTGCTCGGCGCGATTCGGCCCCAGGTTGCCGTGATCAATAACGGTCCGCGCAAAGGTCTTGGACAGGTTGATAACGCGGTCCAGCCGCTGAAGCAACCCGGCGTCACACCTGCGCCATACGAGAAAAACGGCTACGCCCGACTCATTACATTGCCGGGGATGCAGGACGTCTGGCAGATCCACCTGTCATTGTTGGATCAGGATCCCAAACACAATGCGCCGGAAGACCTGATCGCGAACTTCGAGGAGACGGCGGACTGCAAAGGCCATTGGATCAAAGCATCCGTCGAACCCAGCGGCCGGTTCACGATTACCAACGGGCGGAACGGATTCAGCAAGACCTACACAGCGCGGTGAATTCCGATGTGGTGTGCGATATTCCCCTCCTCGAGAGGAGGGGAATATGCTTCGCCTTTTCTCTACTCATACCTCAGCGCGACCAGCGGATCGACGCGCGTAGCCCGCCGCGCCGGCAGGTAACACGCAAGAACCGCAACGAGTCCGAATACAACAGGAACGGCCGCAAACGTCGTCAGGTCGCGCGCGGTAACACCGAAGAGCATCGTTTCGAGATACCGGCTCATCAACAGCGCTCCGGAAAGTCCGAGAACCAGGCCGATCGCCGCCAACGCGGCCGCGCGTTTCAACACAAGCGCCAGCACTTCGCTGCGACGGGCGCCGAGCGCGATACGTATTCCGATTTCGCGAGTGCGCTCCGTGACACCATACGACATGACGCCGTAGATACCAATCGCCCCCAGGGCCAGCGCGACGGCCGCGAAGATTCCCAGCAGGACGGTATAGAAACGCGGCCGCGCCACGGTGTTCGAAGTCGAGATGCGTTGTTCCATGGTGGCGACGTCATACAGCGCGAGCTGCGGATCCATCTCGTGAACAACCTTGCGAATCGCCGCGCTCAGCGCCTCGGGATCGCCGTCCGTGCGGACAACGTGATACATCCTGGCAAAATTGAACGGAACGCCCTTGTATTGCCGCGTGCTCATGTAGACTTCGGGCCGCGGTTCCGCGTCGAGTCCGGCATGGCGGATATCGTCGACCACGCCGACAATCTGCCACGCACCTTCCCCGATAATCGATTTTCCAAGAGCACTCTCGTTCTGAAAAAAGCGGCGCGCGAACGTTTTGTTCACTAGAAGCGCGCCGGGTTGGCCGGCGGTATCGCTCTGGTCGAACCCGCGGCCTTCGAGCATCCGGATGCCGAGCGCAGGCACATAGTCCGGACTGACGATGTGCTCGACGACGTTGGGTCTGTCCGGAAGATTCATAACCGTCAGGAACTGTGTTCCATTTCCGGCGATCGGCAGGTCATTCCAGGTTGCCGCCCCCGCGAACTTCACTCCGGGCAGCCTCTGAATTCGGTCGACCAGCTCATGCTGAAACGGCAGAGGGTCGGCATGGCGGACGAGGGGCAAAGGTATCAGAAACGTGAGGACGTTCTTCGCGTTGTACCCGGGATCGACGTGGACAAGCGTTATGAAACTGCGGATCAGCAACCCTGCGCCGGCGAGCAGTATCGTCGCCAACGCCAGCTCGGCGATCACGAGCACGCTTCGTGATCGATAGCGTCCACGCAGACCCCCACCCGAAGCCGCGGCCCTGCTTTCGCGAATGACCTCGATTTCGCTCGTGCGCGCAGTGCGGAAAGCAGGGCCGAGGCCGAAAACAACACTCGTCAATAAAGACACCCCGGCGGTGAATGCAAACACGGTCGGATCGATTGCGATTTCCTCGAGTCGCGGAATATTCGCCGCTCCCAGGCGCTTGACAAGATCAAGCGCGCCAAACGCAAGCCCGGTCCCGGCAAGGCCGCCCAGGAGTGACAGGATCGCGCTTTCGGTCAGAACCTGGCGGATCAGCCGGCCGCGGCCCGCGCCAAGCGCAGAGCGGATCGCGATCTCGCGCTGCGTCGCGGCCGTTCGCGCAAGCATGAGGTTGGCGACATTCGCGCACGCGATCAGGAGCACGAATCCGACTGCAATCATGAGCAGGCGAAGAGCGGGTCTGACGGGAGCGACAAGTTCGTCTTCCACGAACGCGAGCTCGATCCGCGGCCGGTCCGGCGGTATCCGGGGCTTATCGATCTGCTGCAGAATCGAGGTGATGTCCGCAGCCGCGTCCTGCAGCGAGACGCCGTCCTTCAGCCGCGCGATGACCTGATGACTGCTGCTTCGGTTGTCGATGTTGTCCAGACTTGCGCCTACCGGCGAGAGCGGAATCCAGAAGTCGGCCCGCCGGTCGGGATGAAACTGCTGGCGAGGCGATGATGCCTCCGGGGGAAGCTCAAATCCCGCTTGCATGATCCCGACCACTGTATATCCGTTGCCGTCGAGTATCAGTACCTGGCCAAGAACGTTCGCGTTCCCTCCGAAGTATTCCCGCCACGACGGGTAACTGAGAACGACGACCCGGTTGAAGCCCACGGCTTCTTCAGCCGGATCGAACAGCCGCCCCAGCACCGCCTGCGCTCCTAACATTGGAAACATGGACGGCGACGCCTTTGCCCCGACGAGACGAATCGCCGCATCGCGTCCGCTCCACGTCATGGCGACCGACTCATAGGCGGCCAGTTTGGCCAGCGTTTGTGTGCGCTGCGCCAGCGCCGGATAGTATCTGTAGCTCGGCATCACCGGATCGCGCACGGGCCCGCCGAATTCCGGCAGCCGGTTGTTGTAGACACGAACGAGACGGTGGGAACCTTTGTACGGAAGGGGACGCAGAAGCACGCCGTTCACGACACTGAATACCGTGGTGTTGGCGCCGATGCCCAGCGCCAGCGTCAGGACGATGACGAGCGTGAAGCCGGGCCGCTTCATCAAACCGCGAATCGCATGATGCGTGTCGCGGACCGCGTCGTCCAGCATTCGAATTCCGGCCTCGTTGCGCGACAGCTCTCGAATGAGCGTCTCATTGCCGACCATTCTTTTGGCGACGGCCTCCGCTTCCGCGAAATCCATGCCGCGATCGATGAGGTCGTTCCGGACCATCTCACGGTGCGTCTCGATCTGCTCGCGGAGATCGTTTTCAAGGCGTGGACGGCGGAACATGTTCAGCATGCGAATGCAAAAGGACCGGAGAAGATGCACGTTCAGCCTCCTATTCCGGCTTCTGCAGCAATCGAGACATGATCCCCGCCATCCGCCACCAGTTGTCCGTTTCCTTCGCCAGCTGACGCCGGCCGGCCTTCGTAATCTCGAAGAACTTCGCTTTTCGATTGTTTTCGGAGACGCTCCATTCCGATTTGATCCACCCCTGCTGCTCGAGACGGACGAGCGCCGGATAGATGGTTCCCTGATTCAGAAAGAGCGAGTCTTCGCTGATCTGCTCGATACGCCGGGCGATCCCCCATCCATGAAGCGGGCCGAGGGTGTCGAGCGACTGCAGGATCATGAGATCGAGAGTGCCTTGAAGGATATCGGCTTTTTTGGCGGCCATCGATGCTCCTGTTGATTATCAACGGAAGGATAGGTCCCCTTCCGTTGATTGTCAACAGGAGATCAGATCCAGCGGCGAAGCTTCACGAACGCGTGGAGCATTTCCTTGTACGTGAAGTTGGCGTTGCGGCCGCTGGGATTCGGCAGGACGAAGACGCGAGCGCCGTGGATGGTCACCGGCTGCGGACCGATCACGGAGACTGGTGGAGCGCCATCGAGAAGCGGCAGGATCGCCCGGTACACCGTGACACCGACAACCGCCACAACCTGCGGACGGTATCGCCGGATTTTCCGCTCCAGCACTTTCCAGCCTTCGATGTATTCCGCGGGCCGGAGATCGTCGATGCCGGGAGTCGGCCGTGCAATCAGGTTCGTGATGCCGAGTCCCCACTCCGGCAGACGGTCGTCGTGTTCATACGTCACCGGCTCCGGCGTCAGCCGCGAATCGGTCAACAGCTTCCAGAACCGGTTCGAATAGCCCGCAAAATGGTGGCCGGTGATGGCCGACCGTACGCCGGGATTGATGCCGACAAACAACACGCGCAAACCCGGGCGGATGCGATCCTTGAGTCGCAGTTCCGACCAATCTGACCTTATAATTTTGTGTTTGCTTGTCACTGAACAAACTTTCTTCGGCGTTGGGGGACCGGCCAAAATGCAATTCAAGAAGGCCGCCCGCGCAGCGCAAGCCCGATAGGGCGCAGCATCAAGCGAAGGCGGTGTACCGACAGTTGCTTGGCCGGTGGGCCCGACGCTAAAAATATGAACTGGCTGGTTAAAGAAGAACCGACGCACTACAACTTCGACGATCTCGTCCGCGACGGTAAAACCGCCTGGACCGGCGTACGCAATCCCCTCGCTCAAAAACATCTGCGATCGATGACGAAAGGCGACCGCATCTTCTTTTATCACACGGGAGATGAGAAGGCCGTGGTGGGGATCGCGAAGGCGGCCGGCACTCCGTATCCGGATCCGGCGGACAAGAGCGGAAAGTTGTATGCCGTCGATATCGCACCGGTGAAGAAACTGAAGTCGCCGGTGACGCTGGCTGCGGTCAAGGCAGATAAGGCATTCGCTTCATTTCCCCTGGTGCGGATCGCGCGGCTTTCGGTGATGCCGGTCACCGATGACGAATGGAAGCGAATCGAATCGATGGCGGGATAATCCGGCGCGGCTTTGTTTAAAAAGCGGTGTGAGCAACCCCCTCGCTCGCTTCGCTCGCGTCTCCCCCTCTCGAGGGTGTCAACATACTTGGGGTAGTAAGGCTACTGCAGGCAGAATTTCGAAATTGGACGAATCCTGCATCTCAAACCCGAAATCCGAAATTTTGAATTGGACGGCATCTCCGTCGCGAGGACAGTCCAATTTCCGGTTTCGGATTTCGGGTTTGAGATGCAGGATTCGTCCAATTTCGAAATTCTCCCGCCGATCGTGCTCGAGGGGAGATTTGCCATTCTCCCCCTCGTGAGGGGGAGAGCCGCCGAAGGCGGCAGGGGGTCGCTCACAATGACTTTTTATGCAAAGCCATCCGGCGCAAAAAAAATCACCTGAATCCGGCCGGTACGTCGCGACCGAAATCAGGTGATGCCTCTGAATCAGGCCGAACAGCGAGTGAGCGTTAACGCTTTGCCGTCAGGACGGACTCGATTCGTACTCCCTCGTTTTGTTTTGCGAGTTCGAGTTCGTGATGCGTCTTCGGCACTGCGCGGCCGATCGATGCGTCGGGCGACCAGACTTCCGACAGGAAGTACTCGTTGCCGTAGCGCGTGAAAACCAGTTTGGCCGTCGCCGGGGGCATGCGCGACGCTGTTACGATCGGATTGAACAACGCCACGACCGTGTCCTTCGAGTCTGTGCTCGCCACGCGGATGACCTGCCCGTTACTCATCGCGCCGATCTCATATGATCCTGCCGGCAATTTGTAATCGACGACGTAAAACGAGAATGGAATCTGCGCGGCGACTTTGGACTGCGCCATCCCGGAGGTGGCAATCAGTCCGACCACTAATGCTGCTGCAATCAGTTTCGTCATTTTCTCCCTCCTGTGTGAGAACTCGCGTGCGAAGGCGCATCTGCGAGGCCAAACAGAGCGCGTCCGGTTATGCTGTTGCATTTCCTGACGCACGCACCATTTCACCTGGCGGATGCGAGACATGGACGCAATCGAGATAGATAGCGATGCAAACGGAGTTGGATATTGCGGCGATGGTGAGAAGATGTATCCAATATGAGACACCGGGCTCTTTTCTTCGCTTTACTCCTTCTCGCGCCGCGCGCTCTATACGCGGCGGACGATCTGCCGGCGAAGATCAGCGATGCGGAATTCCGGCAATTGATGACGGATCTCTCCGAACCGAACGGCCGTTTTCAATTCGAAAACTTCCTGTCCAACGAGTACGCGCTGCAGTCCGTCATTCCGTCACTGATTGCCAGAACGAAGCCGGCGCGCGCCTACGTCGGTGTCGGTCCGGAGCAGAACTTCACGTACATTGCGGCGCTTCGCCCGAAGATCGCCTTCATCATCGACATCCGCCGCCAGAACCTGCTCGAGCATTTGATGTACAAGGCGATCTTTGAACTCTCGCGAGATCGAGCGGATTTCATCTCCCTTCTCTTTTCGCGGAAGCGGCCCCCCGGCCTGGGCGCCCACTCGACGGCCGACGAACTATTCAGGGCGTTTGCCAAAGTCGAGACCGAAGGAACGCCCGTCTTTCAACACAACCTGCAAAGGATCATGGACCATCTGATCAAAGATCGCGGGCTTCCGTTGAGCGATGAAGACCGAAGCAATCTGAGCTATGTCTACAGCACGTTTTTCAAAAACGGTCCGGCATTGGATTACACCGTCGGCGGCTTTTTCAGCTTCGACGCGCCGCCGACGTACGCGGACCTGATGAAAGCGGATGACGGTCAGGGTGCGATGCGCAGCTTTCTCGCCAGCGAGGACAACTTTCAGATCGTGAGGAAACTCGAGGTCAACAATCTGGTGATTCCCGTCGTCGGCGATTTCGCCGGGCCGAAGGCCGTTCGCGAAGTCGGCCGATATCTGGCGGCGCATCACGCGATCGTCACGGCGTTTTATCTGTCGAACGTCGAGCGGTACCTTTTCGATAACGTCGACACGTGGCGAAAGTTCTACGTCAACGTCGCTATCCTGCCGTACGACGCCAGCAGCTTCTTCATCCGGTCCGTGTTCGACGCCACCTACAATTCGGCCAGCAAGATCTCGGGAATCGAAGACATCATGAACGCGTTCAGCGAGGGACGCATCCGCACGTATGCGGATGTGATCGAGATGTCGAACTGATACCTTCTGTCCCCCGTGTTACGGGACGATCTTGACAGGCGCCTGCCAGAACGCGGCTTTCTGGCCCGAAGGATCGAGGACCGTGACCTGAAAGACGAATTCGCCCGGCTCGAGCGCATCGAGCGGGACCGTCAATTTGAAAGGCACGGCTTTGGACTTCGCGTCCATCCCGGCGCTTACGGTAAATGGCGCAATCGTCTCGAACGCTTTGTCTTCGCCTTTGTAGAACGTGACAAATGCGGCCAGCGGCTGCATCGCTTCCGCCTCGCGCTCGTAGGCCTGAAGGTAGACATACATCTCCCGGCTCTTGCTGAACACGCGCGTCACGCTTGGCAGCAGCTTCAGCCCGTCTTCGATCAGCGGGTTCGCCACCTGTTCTTTGGCAGCCTTGTTCTTTCCTGCGTTGAACAAAGCGTCTTCCATCGGCACGCGCTGGCTGCCGAGGACGACGGAGCTGATCGGAAGGCGTATGAGTTCCTTATTGAGGTTCGGAACGACGAAGTCGCTCTGATAGGTGCCGATCCTTCCGGTCTCGGCATTTCGCGCCAGAAACTTGATCGTGTACTTGCTCGGAAGCAGCGTGAAGCCTGCGTCGTACTGAACCGGACTCGACGCCAGACGCGCGGCGCCTTCGCCTTTCAGCTTGATGTCCACTTTGTCGCGGATGTTGGTGATCGTCGTTCCGAACTCATCTTTGATCTCGCCGATGAAATCAATGACCGTGTGATCGGCTCCGGCCTTCTGCGCCAGGACGAGTTCGCTGCCCGGGATCTTCACGGCAAGGGGAACGAAGTACTCGGCGTGATTGAGCTGAAAGTAATTCAACTCCATGGCAATCGTGAGATCGGTAATCGGATCACCGAGCATCAGGGCTTCTTCGAGCTGCCGTTCTTTGTCTGAAGCCGTGAACTTGCTGAACTCTTTTTCGGCGTAGTAGGCCTCGCGATACGAGAGACTGGCGCCGCTCGAGATCGGATTTTTCAAAGTGATTTTGACGCGCCGCAGTTTGCCGTCTTTCGTTGTGTTCGTGGGGTAGTAGCCGAGGATGTAGTAACTCGAATTGGCCTGCTGCGCGCGGACGATGCCGAGCGACAGGTCGTTGTAGTCGAGGAGGGCTTTCCCGCCCGTGTCTGCGGCGAGCGTGTAGAGCGCGTCCTGAGAACGCTGGAAACCTCTCATCGTCGCCATGGCGGCGGCGCCGGTATACATGCCGATGCCGCCGGGCGACCGGCGGCTCGCGTCGCCCATCGGCGCCAGCGCGACCAGGCCTCGCGCGTCGATGGGATAGAACGAGACGTTGGCGCGGCGCGCAGCGTTGAGCGTGGCGCGCAGTTGCGCCTGATTGTCGACGCCGTTCAGGCTCAGTCCGCTTGCGAAGTAAATCAGCGACTTCTTCTCGTTCAGAACGGACAGCATGTTGACCGCGGTCTGAAGCGCGGCAAGCTGCCGGTCGGTGTTGAAGAGATTGAACTCGCCGGCGTTCTGGCCGAAATCGGTGCCGTATTCGTCCTGATCCTCGCCGTTGAGCAGCGCGATGAGCGTTTCCTGCAGCGCGCCACGATCGCCGGTGAAATCGCGGCGGACTCGCACAGCAGCGTCGGAATAGGTAAAGATCGCGATCAGGTCGACTCCCGTCATCTGCTTTTCGATGAAGCTCTGCGCGGACTCGAGCGCACGAAAGCGTTCGGCGTCGCCCAGCGCGGTCATGTCGAAGTAGAGGGCGAGAAGCCGCCGGTCCTGATAACGAGTGTCGCCGGCAGGCACCGGCGCGATCCGTGCTTGTGTGAGCGCCGCGCGCCCGGCCGGTGCGGGACCCTGCGCGGGAGCGAGCGGAGTGGTGTGGGGGGACCGGCCAGGAAATCCCGGAGCCGTACCGACTACTTCCAGGCCGGTGGGCCCGACACTAACAGCATCGTCGAGTTTTTCGAAGTCGAAGACGCTGATGGTTTGGGGGACGTTGTCCTCGGTGACGATGAAGTCGTCTTTCGTGAGGCCGGAGATGGGCTTGCCGTCCTTGCCGGTGACTGTGACGGTTTGCACGATGAGCCGCGTCTCGACTTTGATCGTGAACGGTTGGTCCTGGGCCAGCAGCGTGTAAAGACAAAGACACAAGGACACCAAGACACAAGGTGCGCGCCTCATCCTAGAACCTCACTCTCAACGATGGCTGCAGCACCCGCATCGCATTCGCGTTCACCGGCAAGCCGTACTGCGCGCTGTTGACGGTCGTGTTCCACCTCGGGAAGGTCACATGGTTCAGCACATTCGTGGCGTCGACTTTGAGATCCATGCTGATCCGATCGCTGACCCGAAATGTCCGCAACAGCGACGCGTTCAATGCAAATTGGCGAGGCCCGATGATCGAGTTCCGCGCCGCATTGCCCCACTGCCCCGGAGCCGGCAACGCGAAGGCCGAAGGATTCAGCACACCATCCACAGCGATGGGAGCCCCCGTCACATCGGGCCGCAGCGTTCCGGTGACGCCCGTCCCGCTGACCGGCGCCAGGATCACCGGCGTCAACGGCGAGCCGCTTCCGATCGTCAATTGCGACGACAGCGTCCACTCCTTGAAGACTTTTCCCCGCCAGCCGTCCCAGAACGTTCCGATGCCGTTGAAGCTTCCCGTCGTGTACTGCCCTTGCGCGACAAGCTGGTGCCGCTGATCGAAGTCCGACAGCCCGCGCTCGGCTCGGCGGTCGAGCCAGTTCTGGACGATGTGGTTGCTGCCGCCCAGCCCGGCGTCGTCGATCGCTTTCGCAAACGTGTATCGCGCGCTGGCTTCAAACCCGTTGCGCTGGCGGCGCCGCAATTCGATGGTGCCGGCATTCCGGCTCGTGTTGCCGTCGGACGTGAGGTACACGAAGCCCGCGGGGCAACCCGGACACGGATTCACCGCGCCGGCCGGGAACGTATTCGGCAGGACGCGCTGCGGCACGTGCGTGCCCTTGATGCCGAGGTACGTCACCGTAGCCTGCATCGAGAACGGCAGATCCCGCTGTACAGCGAGGTTCCAGTTCTGCGCGTTGCCGACACGGAAATGCGGATCGATGGCGAAGGTCGTCGCGGTGACCGCCGGCGAACCCCGGAAGCCATCCGCAAGCGTGAGCGGATTCAACGGCGTGTTCTGCACGCTCAAACTCTTCGAGAGCGGCGACTGCTGCGACATCTGATCGGCGATCGCGCGATACACGTTCGTGTCGCGATAGACGCCGTATCCGGCGCGCACGACCATCGATGACGCCACCTTCGGCCGCCACGCCAGTGCGAGGCGCGGTTGAATCCCGCTCTTGTCCGTTTGAACGAGCGCCTCACTCGACGTTCCCGCGATGACCGGCGCCGCCGAACCGAATCCCGGCGTGATGTGGAGATTCACCAGCCGTCCGTACAGTTCCGTGATCGGCGACTCGTACTCCCAGCGCACGCCGAGAGTCAGCGTGATCTTCGATTTCAAATGGAAGTCGTCGGTCACAAACGCGCTGCTGAATGACTGCCGGAAATACTTATCGGCATTTCCGAATGCGAGAGAACTTGCGGTGGGTGTGCCCAGAAGGAAATCCGCGAAGTCGATGCCCGTCGCTGCGCCGGTGAACGTGAAGCTGCCGCGCGCGTCTCGTTGCGAGAGCAGATTGAACTGCTGCCGCCGATAATCCGCGCCGTACGCGATCGAATGGCGGCCGCGTATCCAATTGCTGGTGTAGGCCACCATGCTCGATTGGCTGCGATCGAACCCATACGAGCCGGATGCAAGCCGCGCGATGCCGCCCGCGAAGTTCAACGCCGGCGGCCCCCAGTTTCGCGGATCTCGATCGTTGCCGGAAATGCCGGCATTGCCCGAAACATCCAACCGGTTCCCGAAATAAGGCAGGGTCTCCGCAACCGTTCTCATGAACTGATAGCGAACGACTCCACTGACGCGCTGACTGAACTGATGGTTCCAGTTGAGATTTACCGCGGCCGTCGAGTTGTTCGCGGTGTCCGTGAAACCGAAGAGATCCGGATTGTCGGAGCGCGTGCTTTGAATGCCGGCAATGCCGGAAACGCGGTCTTTTCGGGTGACCGCGATGTTTTGAATGCCGCCCTGGAAGTTGTCGCCGTGCGTGATACCGAGAACGGGAATCTGATAGTTGTAGCGCCCCGGCCCGCCGAAATTCGGCTGCGGATAGAGATCGGCCAGCGCTTTCGCCTGCGGACTGATGCGGCCGGCCGGAATGACATTTCCCGCGAAGGCCGCGCCGGTCAGAGGATCGATCAGTGTTGCAGTGTTCTGCGAGAAGTTTCCGGCGCGTTCCGCGGCCGTCGGCACCTGGACCGTCTGCAGGGTGGCATTGCTGTTTTGGGTGCGGCTGTAGGTGAGAGAAAAGTTGCCGCGCCGGAAGAGTCCGGGAATCTGGAATGGGCCGCCGGCCGTGATGCCGCTTTGAAGACGATTGTAGGCGGGCTTCGGCGTGTCCTGTCCGGTCAGCGAGAGCGAACGGGCGTCGAAAAGGGCGTTGTTTCCGGTGATGAGCACGCTTCCGGTGTACAGCCGGATGCCTCTGCGATTGTTTCCCAGCGCGCGCGGCAAAGCGAACGGCGTCGACGCGCCGTTGCTGACGGTGCCGTTGATAAGCAATCGGTCGGCAGTCTCCGCTTCCGGCGCCTGCGTTTGAAGGATCGGCACGCCGGAAGGCGACTTCGGGAATCCCGTCGCCGGCCCGCCATTGAGTGCCCTGATTCCCTTGACGTCGTCGATCGACAGCATCTTCAGATCCCACTGCAGGAGTTCATCGGCTTGCGTGTCTTCCGAAATCGTCACCGCGATCATCACCTCACGCCGGACCGGCACGAAACCGGGCGCGCGAACCTCGATTGTCCAGAGGCCGGGGGCGAGATCCGGCAGCGTGTAACGTCCTTCGGCATTCGTGATCGTGCGCAGCGGGTTGTCGGTCTGCGTGGAACGCAAAGCCTGAACGGATGCACCGGGAACAGGCACTTCGCCGAATCGGACAAGGCCCTGCTGTTGCGGAGCAGCCTGGATCGAGACGGCGATCGAGATCGTGATCGAAATTAGTGCAATTGCTGCGAATAGATGCTTCATGATTCGGCGAATCCCGCAAGTCTCCTATGTATAAACCCCCAAAGCCCGCCTTTGTTACCTCGTTCGTCGAAGGTTTCTCATGACGTGATCGACTCTCGAGCGCAGGCGTTCGCCGACACGGCATGTCGCAACTTCCGTACGTTCGGGCGAGGGAGTTCCGAACCGGCCCAGCAGCCGGTCGAACCCGGCTCGGAGAACTTTCTTCAGCCGCAGCCGTGATCGAAGCCGGCTGAGGGTTACGGTGCATCGCGATATGCCGAGCATCCGGGCGATCTCCCCGTCGCGTTTGTTGTGGACGTAGCGGAGGATCAGAATCTGAGCGGATGCGGGCTCCCACTGCGCGACGGCTTCGTAGAGCTGCCGGTGAAGTTCGTCGTCGCTCCCGTCCGGCGAATTGCCGGGCGGCGGTGAACATTCGATGAGCTGGGAGCCCTCGATCCGAATATTGCGCCAGCGTGATCCCAGCGTATGCAGCGATAGATTTACGCCAGCCCGATAGAGACATGCCTGTGGATTTTTTCGCAGGCCGGGCGGCAGTTCGCGACGGACCAACCGGAGAAAGATCGTCTGAAGGACGTCTTCGGCATCCTGATGACTCCCCGTCACACCGTACGCCGTCCGGTAGATGAACTCGGCGTGTTCCTTCAGGAGGGTTGAAACGATTGCGAATTCTTCCGCAAAGGCCGTTCCGCTCGGTTTGGACATCGCCACCATCGACATCGGATCCTCAGATATAAAACGTCGAAGGTGGCGATTTGTTATGGTCTCGCCGGATTTTCGTTTCGGCTTGTCGGGCGACTCAATTCTCCGACGGCTTTTCCACGCGCTCGATCACGATGACTTCGACAAGCGCTCGAGCGGGTTCCAGTTTCAATCCCAGCTGCTCCTGGATCGCGGACGGGAACTGCTCCGCGATATGACTGCGCATGCGATCCAGTGTCAGCCGCGCTCGCTCGGCGTCCGGCAAATTGGATTCCGTCGGGGACAGCGGCGGCGCCTCCCCGTATTCCAGCCGCACATCGTACAGCGCCTTGAGGCCCGTTTTATCGATGACCGGCCGGCCCATCGTCAGTTGAGCCTGCTTTGCGAATTGCGCCATCGACCCTTTCGGTCCATACGTTGTCAGAACCAAGGCCGGCGCGGGCTTTGCCCCCGGCGTGTCTGGATTCTGATCGGGAGACAGCTGGAGTTTTCCTTCTTTGATGAGCACGAGGTTGTACACCGGCATTTCCTTCATTTCGCGACGCACGGTCAGCTTGAATCGATCCGCCAGCATGTTCTGCAGCATTTTCTGAAGACCCGGCGCACTGCCTCCCAGCAACTCCTGCCTCGAGTAAAAGGGCGCGCCCGTCGGAATAAGCGCCTCCACATCGTAAGACGCGGACTGGGCCCATTCAGGTGCGCCGGAAAGAACATCCGCTATCGCGCAATTGTTGCCGTACGCCACCGCGATGAGGCCGAGAAGACTTGCTCTCGTTGCAATAAACCGTCCTGGCGTGATCCGAAGTAATCCCGGCGACAGGCACGCCGTCATCGGCCGCGCAATCGGGGCGTCCCCCCCGCCGCCACCGCGTCCGCCCTGAGCCGGCGGAAGTGGCTGCCGTATTACAACCTCCTCGAACTTCTCGGGTGCGCCCTGAGCGGCCGCCGGCGGCGCGGCCTGCTCCAGCAAAGCCAGGTGCGCTTCCGCGTTACGGCTCCATGAAATCTCTTCGCTCACCGCGTGGGCTTCCATCACCGGATTCGTCGCCACTTGTTCCCCGGGAAGCAGCTTCTTCTCAGTCGCGCCCTGTTGTACATGGACTTCACCTTCGATGACGGCAACACGGGAGCCTTCTTCCTCGGCATTTACCAGAAATACCGTGCCGACGACGGACACCTTCACGTCTTTCGTCTGCACATAGAGATGCCCTGTGTGTTGTTTGGCGGCGTTCACGATGACACCGCCGTTGGTCAACCGGATCTGGACGCCGTCATCCGCGCGCTCCAGCAACAGCTCGGATTCCGAGCGCATTTCGACGCGCGATCCGTCCGTCAATTCGAGAACCGCTCCATGACCGCCGTCGGAGTGAATCAGCGCGCCGCTTTCGATTTTTTCTCCGGCTTTGACGAGATGGGATTCACCGCCGGACTTGCGATACAGCGTGCCGTCCACGGCCTGTGCCATCGCGGTATCCACAACCGTCGGGAGCGTTTTGATGAGCACAACGGAACCCACGATTGCAAACAACACCGCGGCCGCGGCCAGAACCGGCGTCATTGCAGCGGCCAGGACCCGGGACCGCCGGCGAGCCGGACGCATGAGTTCGACCAGATTGCCGGTGGCTTCCGCCGACTCCATATTCAGCTGACGCATGACGCGCTCTCGCGATGCATTCACTTGCTCAGCCGATGCCTTGGGAACGCGCGCAAAGAACTGGTCCAGAATCTTGCCGGCGCTCTTGGTATGACGCTTCATATTCCTTCTCCTTTTGCCTTCGGAGCACGTATGAGTTTCTTCAGGCGGGCGCGCGATCGAAACAGACTGACGGCAACCGTGCCGCGTGAAGTGCCGAGCAGCTTCGCGATATCCGCGAGACTGAAGTCGTGGACGTATCGCAGGACGAGAATCTGGGCCGCGGTCTCGTGCAATCCGGCGATCGCTTGCCAGAGGCGTTGATCCCACTCGTCGTTCGCATCTCTTTCCGCGTTTCTTTGCGAGCCGCTTTGACTTTCCTTCACGCCGGCGCGATCGAGTTCCCCCGTATCGCCCATGAGGACGTGGCGTTGTTTCGAGCGAATCGTTTTCAGCGAGATGTTGACGGCGGCTCTGTAAAAGTATCCCTTCGGATTCCGATTCAGATCCGGCGGGATCTCGCGGCGGAGCAGCCGCAGAAAAATCGTCTGAACCACATCCTCCGCGTCCTCGGCATTGCGCGTGATGCTGTAGGCGGTGCGATAAGCCAGGTCATAGTGCTCTTCAAAAATCTGCGCGAACTCCTGCACCGTCCGCTTCTTCGTCACATCGATCGCCATCACTGTCGGCATACGCTCCTCAGCTCAGAAAACCCCGTGGCGGCGGACGCATTAGCACGCACCAAAAGAAATGCCGAAAGAATAATCGGGAACGGTTGGTTCGGGAGGGCTAGTTTGGAGTGGGCCTTTCCAAGCGATCGATGACGAAGGCTTCAATGGGGCCCCGTTTGGATTCGAGCTTCAAACCGAGCTGTTCCTGCACCGCCGTAAAAATCGACGGGCCGGGTGTCGGCGGCACGTCCGGCACTGCAAGCGCTTCCCGGACAAAGTCGACGTGGAAATCGAATTTGCCCGCAATACCGGTCTTGTCGACGACCAGCCGGCGGTCCAACGCCAGGCTGAGGAGTTTCGCAAACTCATCGGGAGTTGCCCCGAGACCATCGAGCGTCACCCGATTGCAGTCCCGGTTCAACAACTTGTCGTGCATGTAGCGGAGTACAAGAACCTCGGCCGCCTCCGGACTGAGCCGGCCGATCGCCCGATACAGCCGCTCGTGCAGTTCGTCGTCGAAAGCCTCGTCTTCCGCATCCTCACGGCTGCCCAGCACACCCCACGCGGTGCGGTAAACCAGCGGCGCGTATTCGCGGTAGATCTGTTCGAAATCCTGGACGGGCGACAATGGGATCGGCTTCGACGCCGTTGCTGTCGACATTTTCCTTCAGGCTTATAAACGACGCGTTCGCACGGATATTACCGATTTCTTTTTGCGATCGTCCTCATTGTCTGGCTCTGAAGAGTTCTCAATTTTCGCTGGGCTTCTCCGCGTGTTCGATCACGAGGACTTCGACTGGTGCTCTTGCCGGCTCCAGCTTCAAGCCAAGCTGCTCTTCCAGTTTCCTGGGCACCAGGTCTCGCATCTGGTTCAATGACCAGTTCAGGAAATCTCCCGCGGGCGCATCCGGCGGTTTCTTCATGGGCTGCCCCAATTCGGGGAATTCCAGACGAATGTCGTAGAGGCCCTTGAGCCCCGTCTTGTCGATGATGGGGCGTCCCACGAGTACCTGGAATCCGTTCGCGAAGGCCGCTATCGTAGTCGAGGGCGCGATCTGGTCCTGGAAAGTGAATACGCCATTCCTGTCCCACCGGACGCACACACCGCACAAGTAACCTCGAAGCCCGAGCGTAGCCGCCCCGGATTGATCTTTCGACAATGTCAGCTTTCCTTCTGTCGCAACAACCAGGTTGTATACCGGCATTTCTTTCATCTCGCGACGCACCGTGATCTTGAAACGCTCAGCCAGCATGGTCTGGAGCATCTTTTGAAGCCCTGGCGCGTTGCCGCCGAGAAGTTCGCTCCTTGTGTACGTGGGGCCGCCGTCCGGCAGAATGGCCTGAACCTCGTACATCTCCGACTTGATCCAGTCCGGCCCGCCCGAAAGACCACCGGGCGCAGGACAACGGTTGCCGAAGGCCAAGGCGGTCAGAGCATAGAGCGTGATGTTGGTTGCGAACAACCGGTTGGGATCCAGTTGCAAACTGAATTCGCCGGTGCACTGCAGCGCCAGACCCGCGGCCCCTAATGGAAGTCCGCCGCCGCGGCTGCCGGATGTGTTGCCAGGGCCAATGGCTCGAATCGTCGCGACTTCGAACGCGACCCTTTCACCTCGATCGTCAGGGGCGCCTTGCGGCTCCGTCGGCGCCGGGACGACTAGCGCTTGTTGCAACAATGCCAGATGCGTTGTGGCGTTGCGGCTCCACAGAATCTCTTCGATTACGGGCACCGATTGCATGACAGGACTCGTCGCGACCTGGTCGCCTGGCAGCAGTTTCTTCATCGTCGTGCCTTGTTGGACGCGAACTTCTCCCTCGATGACGGCAACACGCGAACCGGCCTCCTCGGCATTCACCAGAAAGACGGTGCCGACGACGGAGACCGTGACGTCTTTCGTCTGCACGTAAAGATGGCCCGTCCGCTGCTTCGCGGCATTAACGATGACGCTGCCTCGAATTAAACGAATGCGTGAGCCATCGTCCGCGCGCTCGAGCGAGAGTTCGGACTGCGGCCGCATCTCGATCCGCGAGCCGTCGGCGAGGGAAAGAACCATGCTGCCGGGTCCGCTCGAGCGAACGACCGTGCCGGGATCGATCCGCGTGCCGGCCTTCGTCGCGCTGTCCGGCATTTCGACAAACGCGTACAGACCTTGCGGACGAGTGACGTTCAGGGCAATGACTGTGGCCAGCACGACAAACAATACGGCCGCCGCCACAGCAACGAGACGGATCGGCGACCCGAGTCGACGGGTTTGCCGGCCGTCGCGAAGGATCCACTCCGGCGTCGCGGCCATATCCGGCTTCAGTTGGTCCCAGGCACGGTCGATCGCGGAGTCCACTTGCTTCTGCGAAAGATTCGCGTAACGGGTGAAAGCCGCGTCCACGACGTCCATGATCTTTCGAGCGTCTTTCTTATGCGAAGTCATGAGTTCTCTCCCATTGCGCTTCGGATGAGCTTTTTCAGACGTGCGCGCGCACGAAACAGCCGGACGGCAATCACGGTGCGGGAGACGCCGAGCATGTTTGCGATCTTTGCGTCGCTGGTGTGGTGGACGTAGCGCAGAATCAGAATCTCGGCGGTCGCGGGGTTCAGTTGCGCGATGGCTTCGTACAGCAGGCGATGCATTTCGTCGTCGAAAGGAACATCGGAAGAGTGTGCGGGCGCCTGCACAAGTTCGGGATCATCCGTCCGTTGAGGCTGGCGCTTCCGAATCTTCAAGGTATCGAGCGAGAGGTTTACCGCGGCGCGGTAGAGATAGCCCTCGGGGTTTTTCCCCAGATCGGGCGGAGACTGGCGCCGAAGCAATCGCAGGAAGACATTTTGAAGAATGTCGTCTGCATCTTCCCGATTGCCCATGACGGCATACGCTGTGCGGTAGACGAGACCTGCATGCTGGCGGAAAATGCGCTCGAAATCGGGGATGGAAGAAGTTTCGCTCTGTTCCTGCACCGTCGTCGGCATTGCGTCCTCGACTTATAAACGACGCGGCGGTGTTTTGTTACCGCGAGAGCCGCTGGCTGCGCACAAATTCGCCGATGGAGGCGAGAGAGGTTTGGAAACCCGGGGACCATCGGATGAAGAGGCTCGACGCATCCACCGGAAGCGACGTGATGTTGCTCACATACTGAGGCCAGACGGAGCGGATGTAGTCTTCGACATTCGACACATAGAACACGCCGACTGTCGCGCCATGGTCCTTGAGATACTGCCCCGCCATCCGAATCGCCTTCGGCCCCGCAAAATCCCCGACCAGCGGCACGATCAGATTCTTCTGATGCATCGTGCGGACGCGATCGTAGTTTTGCTTCGATACGAGGTAGCTCCAGTTTTTGCCGTCGAAGTCGGTCATGGTCATCAGGCCGGAGTAGCCCGGACTCCTGAAGCTCGATGAAAAATTCAAAACGCCTTCACGCGCGAAGGTGAAATAAATCGCTCGAATTCGCTTCTCGTCATCGGCTGTGAGCGCGAAGTGGTGCGTCGTCTTGAGGCGCGTCAGAATCTCTTTCACATGCGCCTCCGCGAGCGTCGAATCGGCTGCCCCTCTGGCGAAGCTTTGAAAGATCGTCTGGACCGGACTGTCGGGAGTCAGTTGCGGCGGCACCCTCCGCGAAAAAAGGTTCGAGACGAACTCCAGGCGGTCCGCCGACATCTCAAAGACGCTCTTGTACATCAGATGTTCGAGCATCATGTCTCTGCGGATGTCGATCAGGAATGCGATCTTCGGCTGCAGCGCCGCGATGTATGTGAAGTTCTGTTCCGGGCCGACGCCCATATACGTGCCGCCGGGTCGAGCCTTCTTCATCAGGTCGGGAAGAACCGATTGGTAGGAGACCTCGTTAGAGGTGATGATTTCCAGCTGGAAATAACCATCGGGCTCGGAAAACTCCGAGACGAGTTTCCAGAACTCGGAGTCGCTGAGCTGTGGAGGCAGGACTTCGGCCGCGCGCGATGGGGGAACCGGTCGAATCGAGATCAACAGAACTAACGCTGCTGCCACCGCCGCAAGACTGAACCTGAACCGCATTCCGGCCTTCCCTCGCTACTCCGTGTCCTCTGTGTCTCCGTGGTTAATATCCCGCTTGAATTCACGACGTTATTAACCACAGAGACACAGAGCACACAGATCTTACCAGGGATCAGCGCATTCTTCCTGTCCGGACAAAGTCGGTTATGGAGACCAGCCATGGCGCGCCGCCGCCGATGGCCCAGCGGATAAACAGGCTCGACGAGTCTGTGGGCAGCGACGCGATGTTGCCCATATACGGGCTCCAGGACTGCCGGATGTAGTCTTCGACGTTCGAAAGATAGAACACATTCACGATCGCGCCGTGATCGCGAAGATACTGTCCGGTCCTTCGAATCGTCTTGGGGCCGGCAAAGTCTCCGACGAGCGGGACAATCAGATTCTTCTGATGCATCGCGCGGACGCGGTCGTAGTTCTCCTTCGAGACCAGATAGCTCCAGTTCTTGCCTTCGGCATCGGTCATCGTCATGAGCGCCATGTAACCGGGACTCAACAGGCTCGCGTTGAACGTGACAACGCCTTCGCGGAAAAACGTCAGGTAGATGTTCTGGAGGCGCCGTTCGTCGGTCGCGGTCAGCTCAAATCGATGCGTCGTCTTCAACCGCGCCATGATGTTTTTGAGATGCTGATCGGCCAGTGCCAGATCCGGTTTGACCGAAGCGTAGGCCTGGAAGATCGAGCGTATGGACGAACCTTCCGTCAACTGTTCCGGGCGCTTCCTCGAAAACAGATTGCTTACAAAGTCCAGACGATCCGCCGACATTTCGAACACGGCCTTGTACATCAGATGCTCCAGCATCATGTCCCGCCGGATGTCGATGATGAACGCAATCTTCGGGCGAATCGCGGCAATGTATGTGAAGTTCTGCTCGGGCCCGACGCCCATGTACGTGCCGCCGGGCGCGACCGACCTCGCCAGTTTCGGAAGCGGGTACTGATACATGACCTCGTTGGATGTGATGACGTCGTACTGGTAGAAGCCATTCGGTTCGGAGAAGTCCGAGATCATTTTCCAGTACTCGGAATCGCTGAGTTGAGCGGGCAGGGTGTCTGCGGCGCGGGAAACCGGAGTCGACTGACTAAAGACATAAACAAGGAAAAAGACCGCCGGGATGGCGGCCAGCCCGTTCCTCAGTCGCATGCTACCTCACCTCTCAGTGCTCGTAACAGCCGACGTAGTTCGGCAGGAAACACAAAGACACAGAGACACAAAGGCACAGAGAAAGGCCGCATTAAGAATATTTTGATTGCGGCCTTTCTCTGTGCCTTCGTGTCTCTGTGTCTTTGTGTTTCCCATCAATCCGTCAACTGGTCCACTTTCACCGGTACGTGCCGCCGGCTTCGCGGATCGTCACCGTGGATGCGCGTTCCAATCGAATCTGCTTCGCGCGAAATTCCATCTGTCGAGCGAGGTTATCACTTTTGAGGTTGTAGAGGAGCTTTGCATAGTGCTCGAGTGTCGTTGCTACTTCGGGCGCCTTCATTCCGTAGCTCCGCTCCTGACGATCGAGAGCATCGCTATACAGCGGTTTCGCTTCCGCATAGTTGCGTTGGGCGGCCAGGACGCGCGCCAGATTGAAGGAGAGGCTCGCAATCCGAATCCCTTGAGCCCGGTTGACGCCGCGTTCGATTTCGAGGGCGCGCCGCAGTTCCGTTTCCGCCTGCTGCATTCTCTTCTGGTGAAAATGGACGACGGCAAGATGCTCCAGCACGATGCAGATGTCCGGATGGTTGGGACCCAGTGAAGTCTCGACGAGCGTCATCGCTCGATTGAGAAGCGACTCCGCGCTGCGCCAGTCCTTTCGACGTTCGTCGAGGGCGGCCAGGTTCGTCAGCATCGGCACCAGCTCCTCGTTGTCTTTGCCGAGATTTTTTTCCGCAAGCGCCAGAGCCTTCAAGAGCGCCTTCCGGGCGCGCTTGTTGTCTCCCGCCTCACTGTAAACGGCGGCGAGATTGTTGAGCGAAATCGCGACAAACGGCGCCGCCGGCCCGAGGTACTTTTCCGCGGCGTGTAGAGCCTCCGTGAACTTGGCTTCTGAAAGGTTGGTCTTTCCGGTCATTTGATAAAGCGTGCCGAGATTCCCGAGCAGTATCGGCGTCTGGCGCTGGCTCTCGGGACCGCGCGTCTTCTGAATCGCGATCGCTCGATTCAAAACCTGTTCGGCTTCCGAAAAGCGCTCCTGCGACATCAACACCGATGACAGATCGGCGAGCGTCTCCACCGCCTCGGACTTTTCAAGAGAAAGACGAAGCAGCCGCTCCGCGCCCGTGAAATTGCCCTGATCGAAGGCTACCCGTCCGAGCTGCCGGAGCTCGGCTGCATTCAGGTCCTGCGCGGCCGCGCGGGCAGTCGCGAGAACAGGAGACACGAAGCAAAACAGAACGATGGTGCACCTCAAAAAAGTTCGCGACATGGCGTGCCTCCGGCTTCCCGAGCCCGTTTGGTTCAGTGCACTGGTATAGACGCGGCTTTTGGACGGAAATTAACAAAAGTCGTTGCGCTGGTATCCTAATTTTCCGACGGCTTGTCGGCGCGTTCGATCACGAGGAATTCCAGCGGCACTCTTGCGGCTTCCAACTTGAGACCCAGCTCCTCTTCAAGCGCCGTGAAAAGCGAAGGGCTGGACATGATGGGCCTGTCACGCAGAACTCCGGAGTCGGGAGTGTTGAACGGAGCGAACTCGATGCTGTAATTGAAGTCGCCGGCGATGCCGGTTTTATCGACAACCGGCCTGCCCGTGACCTGAACCAGCTGATTGGCCAGCTGCGCAACCGATAGCTTATTGCCCCTGACGATCGTCCTGAATTCTCCATTCTGGTTGGGTGCATCGATGACGCCGCCCAGAGTGACCAGCTCTCCTTCCTTCCAGGCTTTCAATTTGGCTCCGCCTCGGGCCACGGTCAGCGCATAACCCGGCGTGTCCCGGCTGTCGCGCCGCAACACCAGATTGAAACGTTCCGCTAACAGGGTTTGGAGCATCAATTGAAGCTGTGGCGCATCGACACTTTCGCCGGACTGCCGGGAATCCGGATCGAACTGCCGCTCCGTGTAGCCGGGAGAGCCCGCGGGAATGACCGCATCGATATCGAATCGATCGGACCTCACCCAGCGCGGACCGCCGGAAAGCAGATCCATTTTTTCAAAACCATAACAACTCTTGCCGTAAGCGAGCGTGATGATGCGATAGAGCATCATGTTGGTGAGAAGCATGTGGCCCGGATCGACCTTCACGCTGCCATAGCATTTGGGCTCGTCGCCCGGAGGTCCACCGCGTCCGCCTGCCGCCGCCGGTGGACGCGCCTTCACCGAAGCGACCTCAAATGCCACGCGCGGCGCGGGGGTATTCTGCGCCAGCAGTGCCAGATGTTCTTCGACATTGCGGCTCCACGAGATTTCTTCGCTCACGCTCAAAGGCTGCATGAGAGGATTCGTCGCTACCTGCTCGCCCGGCCGCACTTTCTTCGCGATCGCACCTTGTTCAACACGCACCTCGCCCTCGATGACGGCGATGCGCGAGCCTTGTTCTTCCGCGTTGACAAGAAAGACCGTTCCAGCAACGGAGACGACAGCGTCCTTCGTCCGGACATAAAGATGCCCGGTGCGCTGCTTTGCAGCGGTCACGACGATACCGCCCTTGTCCAGACGAATCCGGAGCCCATCGCCGGCGCGATCCAGCGAGAGTTCGGACTGCCCGCGCATCTCGACTCGTGATCCATCGCTGAGAGTGAGGAGAACGCCGCCATTCGAGCGAAAGATTTCGCCCGCTTTGATCGTCGAGCCGGTTTCCGTTTCGGCGAGCGCCGCGGGGCGAGCGGCAGGGGATCGCTTATGGAAAACCATCGGGACGGCGATGGCGAGCACGGCCACCGACGCGGCGGCAATCACGAATGGGTACATCGATCGTCGGCGGACCGTTGCCTTAAGCGACTTCGACAGGCGCGCCATGACCTTCTCCGTCAGCTCCGCCGGCGGCCGCGGCTCCCGAAGCGCTTCACGAAGGTTGTTTTCGAAGTTGTCCATGCAAGTCTTCTCCGAGCGCGCGGGGCGCTTTTTCGCGAAGCACCGTCAGCGCGCGCTGCAAATAACTCCGCACCGTCGAGGCAGGCATCTCGAGCATCTCGCCGATTTCGTCCGAGCTCATGTCTTCCGCGTATCGCAGAATCACGACGATGCGCTGTTTCTCCGGCAGCGAGGCAACCAGACGCCGCAGCCGCTCCGAAAGCAACGGATCGGACTCGGAAACCGGCGCCGCGAGATCGGGCAGTTCATCCATCTGCAATTCCTTCTGCGCCTTTCCGCTGCGTAGAAGGTCGATGCATCGATGGGTTGCGGCACGTCTCAGCCATGCCTTGAGATGCTCCGCCGAGCCGATGCTTTCGAGATTTTCGAAACACTGAAGGAACACATCCTGAACGATCTCTTCCGCAACCGGAGCGCAAAGAAAGAAATTGAAGGCAATCCTGTAAAGCATCGCCTCGTGTCTGCGCACCAACGATTCGAAATCGTCTTTCGGGATGGCCATCACCCTCTTATAACGAGGCAGGCTGGCGGGCTGTTGCAAAAAGACGCCGAAGTCAAAACTCTCCCTTCGGCTTTTCCGCGCCCTCAACGACCCACACATCGACGGTAGTCTTTGCCGGTTCAAGTCTGAGACCGACTTGCTCCGGCAGCGCCGCAAAGATCGCAGGGCCGAAGAACGGAGTCCCGCCGTTCTGAATCCGATAGAGGGGCGTGTATTCGACGACGAAGCTGTATTCGCCCGCGAGCCCGGTCTGGTCGAGGACGGGCCGTCCGACATCCTGCTCGAGTATGGGAATCAAGTCTGCAATCGGCGCGTTCTTCACGAGGATCGCGCCACGCTCCAGAATGATTCCGGGCGTTTGATTGGCGCGCATTTCTCTGAACTGCGGCGTGTCGATCTCGGATCGGACGGCGGTCCTTGGCGCGCCTTTTTCGGCCGTCAATGTGTAGGCCGGAACTTCCTTCGTCTCCCTTCGCATCACCAGATTGAAGTGTTCCGATAGAAATGCCTGAAGCATCCTTTGAAGTTGCGCGGCTTCCCCCTCCGGAATCACCGCCTGAACATCCCAGAGATCCGACCGGATCCATGCCGGTCCGCCGGAAACGAGATTCAGCGCGCTCATCGTCCTGCACTCTGCGTAATTCATCTTTCCGGTGCCGTAAGCCCACGTGATGAGCGTGTGCAGTGTCGTACCAGACACCGCAAACCGGCGGGGGTCGATCTGAATGGGAAGGCGGCCGCCGCATCCCGACGGCAAAATCGACATGCCGCCGCCGGCCGCGCCCCGGCCGCCGTCGGCGCTTGCCCGTCTCAGCGACGCGACTTCGAACCCTACCCGCGGGGCGATCGGCGGCTCCGGCGGTGGCGGTACCGATTGTTGCAACAGCGCGAGGTGGGCTTCGGCGTTGCGGCTCCAGGAGATTTCCTGGCTCACCGGCTGCGATTCCATCGACGGATTCGTGGCCACTTGCTCGCCGGACAGGAGCTTCTTCGGCGTGGCACCCGGTTGTCGAGGAAGTTGTACGCGGACTTCGCCTTCGATGACGGCAACGCGTGAACCTTGCTCCTCCGCATTCACGAGAAATACCGTGCCGACGACGGACACCGTCATGTCTTTGGTCTGTACATACAGATGCCCGGTGCGTTGTCTGGCGGCGTTGACGATGACGCTACCCTTGCTCAAGCGAATGCGAACGCCATCATTGGCGCGTTCGAGTGAAAGCTCAGAGTTGGCGCGCATCTCGACGCGCGAGCCATCCGCCAGGGACAACACCGTGCCGGTATCGCCGTTTGTACGGTAGATCTCGCGTCCCTTTTGCCTGAAAACGACGGCAAGGATGATGACGGTCACGACAGTCAGGGCAATCATGATTGTCCTGACAGGGGCAATCGCAGCAAACCCGAGGCGGCGGCGCGGAAGATGCAGAGGCCGTACCGGTGTGGCTTGCATGGAGTCCGCATCGTCACGAATGCGGTCCAACGCGCGATCGCAGGACGACTCCACCTGTTCATGCGGCAGCTCGCGGAACCGCGCGAACGACTGATCCAGGAACTCCGGAAGGCTCTGCTTGTGGTGCTTCATGACCGTTCTCCCAAAGAATCACGCATGAGTTTCTTGAGGCGGGATCGCGATCGCAATAATCGCATGGCGATTGCGCCCCGGGAGGTGCCGAGGATGCGAGCGATGTCGGCGTCCTTATAGTTGTGGACGTACTTCAGGACGAGAATCTGAACGGCCTCAGGACTCAACTCGGCAAGCGCGTCGGCAAGACGCCGATGCTGGTCTTCGACGGACGTCGAATCGTCGTCCTTCACCGGTACCGCGGCCCTGCGCGCGTCGCCGCCGAGTTCATGCCGCTTACGCGATCGAATCGTATCGAGCGACAAATTCACCGCCGCTCGATACAGATATCCCTTCAGGTTCTTCTGCGGCTCCGGCGGCATGCCGCGGAGTAACCGGAGGAAAATCGTCTGCACCACGTCCTCGGCGTCCGCCGCATTGTCGAGCAGGCTGTACGCGGTGCGGTACAGCATCTGGGAGTGTTCCCGGAACAACTTCTCGAATTCCGCCTCCAATGGCATCGCCGACACACCGGATGTCGAGATCGACATTTGCACCTCTATCTGGAAACGAGCGGGAGTCGCGTTTGTCACACACGCCGGACGTGTTTTGCTTATCGCAGCGCAGCAAGTGCTTCGCGAATCGACTTTTCAAGGCCGGGGGCGTCCTGAAGTCCAGCGGCGGGCAATTCCGGTGACCGAAGCAGGTCCAGGGCCTTATGGTAAGACTCCGTCGCGCGTTGGCTATCGCCTAGTTTCGCGTATGTATCCGCCAGCAGCACGGACGCGGTCAGCGTCGTCACGAGCGAGTCGGCCGGACGCGAGTCCGAGAGATTTCGAAGGGAAACCTCGAGATCCGTGGCGGCCGACGTGTAAGCGGCGGACCGCATCGCCAGCATCCCGCGATTGACCAGCAGCGCCGGGGCCGCCAGACGGTAGGCTCCAGACGCCACTTCGAACGACTGCACGAGCAGGAAGAGCTGTGTCGCAAGCAGCACGCCTCCGACTCCGATTGCCGGCGCTACACCCGATCTCACGATCTCAGGCACGCGGATGCGTCTGTGAAAAAGCAATAATAGGACGAGGACTCCAAGCATCGGCCAGACGAGGCGCACGACCCATCCGCCGGAGAAGATCATGAAGCGGGTCGCGGCGGGCAGTGTCATTCCTGCTGCAACGAACATCTCACCGAAAGCCGGAACCACCTTCCACAGGTAAAGCGCAGACATCGCGACGCTCAGCACGAGCGCAAGGCTGTTCACGGCGATCGACCGCGCGGCCCATCGTCGCTGCGTCTTCACCAGAACAACGCGCTCCTGATCTGCGGGCAGCGCGAGAGGGGCCGGCTTCAGAATCTGATCCAACGATTCCTCGCGAAGGCGTCGAGCCCGCGCCTGCACCTGCACCTGCAGCTCGGCCCCGGGCCGCGGGTCGGCCAGACGTCCGGGCAATTCGGCGCTGCGCGACTGCCGCCGCCGCGCGTCGACGTACAGGTTGCGCGCGATCGTGAACAGATATGCCTTGACCGTTGCGGTGCGGATCGCGTCGCGCGACGTCAAGACGCGCACGAACGTCTCGGACGTGATATCGTCCGCCTCGGCCGCGCTGCCCGACAGGTACAGCGCGAAGCGGTAAACATCGCGGGCATAGCGTTCGTAGAGCCGTTCGAATTCAGTCATCGCGATTTCGCGTCTCGGAATATACGCGGAGCGGCGGCAAGAGTTACGGCGGAAGAGCTAAATCCGATTACTGAGGATGAGCTTCCTCAGAACGTGGCGGTGGCAGTGCTTCTCGTCTTCCGCGCAATGGCACATCAGTGTCACGTTCCCGGATTTCGCCATGAACTTGATCAGCCGGAGCAGGAATTTCTGGCCGTGATTCTTGATGGTTTTGCTTTTTTCGTCGATCGCGCCGGTTGTGAACAGCTCGGCGGTGTACTCACGCGCGAACTTGTCCCACGTGACCGCCCCGTTTTGAAAGCGGCGGAGCAGTCGCTCGCTCGGACCAAGCGAGGCAATCCACACGTCGTAGCGCGATGCCGGCAGTCCGCGCCCGCGGAAGCGCGTGACGAGAAGCCGGAGACCGTCCTCTTGTTTGTCGATGGGACTCGAGACGGATTTTGTTTTCAGCATCGCATTGTCCAGCGGACAGTATCGCACTCATGTTTATCGCATGGCCTACACGATAAGCTCGCGGCTCGATCGACTTCAATTCGGAATCCCGCATGCGCCTCTGCACATCCGCCTTATTCGTATTTCAGGGCCGCAAGAGGATCGATGCGTATCGCGCGGCGGGCCGGGATCCAGCAACCCAACACCGCGCAAACGGTGAGCACAGCGATCGAGGCGACAACCACGACGGGATCGGTGGAAGAAACGTTTACGAGTTGGGCTTCAATAACGCGATTGCCAGCGAAGGATGCGGCCAACCCGATAACGATACCCGTTCCCAACGGCAGCATTCCCTGCCGAAATACGAGCCTGTAGATATCGCCGGTCGTTGCGCCCAGCGCCATCCGGACTCCAATTTCCGGAGTGCATCGGCTGACGGAATGCGAGATGACGGCGTACAAACCCACCGACGCCAACAGCAGCGCGCTCGTTCCAAAAACCAGTAACAAGATGGCGATGTTGCGGCTCAATTCGTAAGCTCCCCCAACACGCGCCATCCACGCCTTCAGAGGAACGAGATGCTGAAACGGCAACTGAGAGTCCACCGCCTGAAGCTCTCGCTGAAACGCTGCAGCGACACTTTCCGGAGGCACGTGGGTGCGAGCAAGAATTCCCAGACCGGATGCCGGTCTCTGTCGCAACGGCAGGTAAACCATCGCATCGAACTGTTGCCGCGTCGGATCACCTTGAGAGACATTCGACGCCAGGCCAACGACAGTGAGCCAGCCTGGATTCGTTCCGTCCCGCAACAGCCGAAGGCGTTTACCGACTGGGTTCTCTCCCGGCCAGTTCCGGTTTGCAAATCGTTCGTTGACGATAACGACAGGGGGACCGGCAGCGCGATCGAAATCGCTGAAGTCTCTTCCGAAAACTAACATTGCCCCGAGGGTCTGAAAGTAGCTTGGACTGACCGCCGAGACGAACGTCAGTGGACGATCCCGCTCATCGGCAGGCTGAGCATCGGCGATTTCATACGCGGAACGCTCAGGCATCTCCGTCGGCGCGATGCCAAACGCGACGGAGTCCACGCCAGGAAGCGCTTCCAAACGTGATTGGAGACGCTCGACGAAAGAGATCTGTGCGTCGGCGGCTGTGTAGCGCTCCGCAGGAAGAGTGACGTATGCCGCAAGAACATTTTCAGTACGGGCACCGACATCGGCGTTGTGAATATTGAGAAAGCTCCGGATCATCACGCCCGCTCCCATCAGCAGGACCACCGTGAGCGCCACCTCTCCCACGATCAGCAGCGCCGACAAACGTTTCCTGTCACGTCCGCCAGGAACGGCGCGTCCCGCATCCTTCAAAGAGCGATTGACGTCAAGTATTGCCAGTCGAGGGACCGGCGCCAGGCCGAACAAGAATCCGGTTCCTACGGAAATCGCCACCAGGTACGCGAAAACGCGGTAGTCGATCGCATACATCAGAACATCAGCGAACCAGTAATCGCTGCGTTGAAGCAAAATGTAAACGCGCACTCCGGTCCTGGCGATCCACCAGCCCAGGATGCCGCCGAGGCTCGAGAGCAGCATGCTTTCAACCAGGAGTTGCCGGATGAGCCGCCACCTTCCAGCTCCAAGCGCCATCCGGACCGACAATTCCCGCGATCTGCTCAACGCCCGGCCCAGCAATAGATTCGCGACATTGGCACACGCGATCAAGAGCACGAAACCGACCGCGCCGAAGATCGCCTTATAGAGCGTCGTCGCGCTGGAGCCGATGAACATTTCGTTGAAATTCTTCGCCGTTGGAGTGCCTTGATTCGGACGGCGTCCATACTCGCTCTCCAGTCGCCGTCCAATGGTGTCGATTTCAGCACGCGCAGTTGCGATAGTCACGCCGTCAGCGACACGGCCTACGGCCAACATCAGAAACGGCCGATCTCGTCGCAGCACGTTTGACGTGGGCACGGTGGGCACCCACAGATCCTGCTTCTGTGGGAAAGCGAATCCTGCCGGCATCACACCGATTACGGACGTTGCAATGCCATTGAGCTGCACGTTGCGGCCAATTACGGTCGGATCTTTCTTGAATCGACGTTCCCAGAGTTCGTAACTCAGGATCGTGACGGGTGCCGCGCCGGGTATTCCGTCGGCAGCTGCAAAGTCCCTGCCCAGGCGAGCGCTCACACCAAGAACCTGGAATGTATTGACTGTAACCGGGGTCCCTGAGTAAATCTCGGCGCCGTCGCTCGATCCACTGACGAACTTGAAGAGTCCCTGCGTCGCGGCCATGCCCGCAAATGACTTCGCCTGCGCCCGCCAATCCTCGAAGTCAGGGTAGGACACGGTCCTGTTCGTGATGTAGAGAAGACGATCGTTGTCTCTGACGACGGGGAATCCCTTGAACAGCGCGGCGTTTGTGACGGTGAAGACCGCGGTATTGATCCCGATACCAAGAGCAAGAGTCAGGAGCGCTACGGCGGTGAAACCTGGACTCTTGCGCAGCATTCGCGAAGCAAACCGGATGTCCTGAAGAAGGCCTTCCATGATGAACCGATAGTAATCTCGATAATGCTCTTTGTCTTCGTCGATCTCGTCGTCCAGTCGGCATTGAACTCGCCGGCTCGTGGGCTGAGGTACACTGGCTCCATGCCAAAGCGGGAGGCAAGCATTGTGGAGCGGCTGTATGAGGAATGCGACCAAACTCACCTGTCGGCCAGCTCCGATTTCGAAGGCAAAGTGTCTTATTACAGGGAATACTTCGGGCCGAAGTAGCCGTCTTCCAGCAACGCCTTGGAGGTGGAACTCATGTCTATTGTGCCGAAGGAGCCGTTCGGTTTTTCCGGTCATAACGAAGATGAAAAAGTAAAAATTGCAGGAAAGTACGTTCACGAGAAAAGCGGCTCCTATTACCTGGAGCTGGGACCGAGTGGAAATTTCGTTCTCTTTCAAGATTCCGAGGTTATAGGAACGTATACAGTCAACCGCGGTGTCGTTACGCTTTTCGTTGCCGGGAAACCCATTTCGACAGCAAAGCTGGAAGACGGCTGGATCGTCGACGACCAGAATGACCGATGGGTTCGCGCAAGCGTACCGCCGATCACGCAACAGGGCGAACGCCACGCCGAACGCCGGAATGAACCCGCTTCAGCCGCCGCGACGTTGCTCGGCGACTTCGCGCCCAAGCTGGTCCAGTTGACCGACGATGTCCTTTTCGCTGATGTTTGGGAACGCAAAGAACTGTCCAAGCGCGACCGAAGTCTGATCACGATCGCTGCACTTGTTGCGTTGAATCGTCCGGACCAGCTTCGATTTCACCTCCGCCGGGCCGTCGAGAACGGTGTCCGGAAGGAGGAACTGATAGAAGCCATCACCCACCTGGCGTTTTATTCCGGTTGGCCGAACGCAATGACCGCCATCACCATCGCGAAGGAACTCTTTTCTTAAAACCGGATATGTCGCACGTTCCACCGGAGTTGCAAAAGCAGTGGATGGATCGCTGGCAGAAGCGGCGCGCCAAGAAAGACTATCGCCGCTTTCCGCGGCTGTTTGCGGACTCCATCAAACTGGTTCGGGAGACGTCCGGGCCGAGATTCCTCATCATCGTCGCCTTGCGAGCCGGCAGTGGACTCATGAGCGGCATCATGCTTCTGCTTGGGCGCAACGCGTTGGCCGCCTTCACCGGCGCCGCTCAAGGGGCTTTCTTCAGGCCGCTCAGCCTGCTGGGTTTTGTTTACGGACTGTCCGCGGTCTTCGGTCTGATCGCCGGAGAGCTGGAGTCCCTGCTCACCGCTCAGGTGCAGCGCAAAACCATGGACGATGTACTCGACGTGGCCACGTCGGTGCGGCTCGAGGCTTACGAGTCTCCGCAGTTTTTCGATCATCTGAAGCGAGTGGAAAGCAACGCCCTCTCGGAGCCCGCGACCATCGTGCGGACACTGATGCAGCTGCCCTCGAATTTGACGGCAATTGTCGCCGTCGTTGGCGCCCTGCTTCTCCTTCAGCCTTTGCTTCTTCCAATCGTGGTGCTCAGCATTATCCCGTTGGCCCTGATGACACGGATCAACGCCCGCCGCGCGTTCGAGTTCGCGAAGGAAAGAGCCCCGGGCGATCGTCAGCGCGATTATCTACGCACGCTTCTGACAGGAAAGGATGAAGCCAAGGAAGTGCGCGCATTCGGGGTCGGCGCGGAACTCCGCGCTCGATACGAGCGGTTATACAACGACTATCTGCAGCAACTCCGACGCTTCAGGCGCAAGCAGCTCGTTGTCAGCGCTGCGGGATCGGCTGCAGCGTTTGCCGTCGTCGCTTTCTGGGCTCTGCTCATCCGCTCACTCTTCGTTTCCGGGCGCACTTCAGGAGCGAATCTGGGAGCGGGCGCCATCGCTGTCCCGATGCTTCTGATGCGCGCGTTCGGATTCCTGCGGATGATCGGCGATCTCTACACGTCCGCACTTTTCATTGAAGATTACCGGGAGTTCCTCATGCTGAAACCGTCGCCGGCGCAGACGGCGCCGTGTGCACCGGCAAACGCGTTTCAAGAACTCACGGTGAAGAACATTCACTTCCGTTATCCCGGCAGCCCGGCGGATGCTCTCTGCGACGTGGCGATGACGATCCGCGCGGGCGAGGTCGTCGCGCTTGTCGGCGAGAACGGTTCCGGCAAGACGACTCTCGCGAAGCTGCTGGCTCACCTCTTTCGTCCCGCGTCGGGCGAGATCCTTTGGGACGGCGTCGACATCGACGCCTTGAATCCGGCGGACGTTCAGCAGCAGATATCGATCATCTTCCAGGATTTTGTCCGCTACCAGTTGAGCGCTGCGGACAACATCGCGCTCGGGCGGCCCGAAGCGGCTTCCGACCGGGACGCTCTCGTCGGCGCTGCCTCCCAGGCGGGGGCGGACGAGTTTCTTCGTCATCTCGAGAAAGGCTACGAAACGGTTCTGAGCAAAGCCTTCGGCGGTATTGATCTGTCCATCGGGCAATGGCAGCGCGTTGCGCTCGCGCGGGCCTTCTTTAGAAACGCTTCGTTCATTATTCTTGACGAACCGACGGCAGCCCTTGACGCCAGGGCTGAACACAAGCTGTTCGAAAAGATCCGCGAACTGCGGCAGGGCCGAACCGTGCTGCTCATCTCACACCGCTTCTCAACCGTGCGCTCCGCCGACAGGATCTATGTCCTCAAACATGGCCGGATCGCGGAGAGCGGCACGCATCACGAACTAATGGCCTTTGACGGCTTGTACGCAGAGCTGTACAACCTTCAGGCTTCAACCTCATTGAACGCATCCGCCGCGGGAACTTCATAATTACGTCGCGGGGGACCTTTCATCAGTTCCAGGCGTTTTTTCTTTCACGTGTAAGTTGCGGCGAAAAACCTCGTCTATAGGAATACATGAAGCAGACGACGACATCCGGGTTCGTTGCATTAAGCATGGAAAACCCGGCGCGAGACCTCGAAGACTTCGAACAGCTGGTGGGACGCTATCGGACGCGGGTGCTTCGATTCGTCTTCGCGTCGGTGCGCGACATGGATCTGGCCGAAACGCTGACGCAGGACTGCTTCTGGAATGCCTACAAAAACCGGAGCGCGTTTCGCGGCGACTGCAGTGTGAGCACGTGGCTCATGGCGATTGCGGTCAATCTGATTCGGGACCATACTCGGACCCGCCGCTTCCAGTTCTGGAGAAAGGCGCATCAGGTTCATATCGAGGAGATTCACGACTGGCCTGTCCGAAGCATCTCTCCGGAAGAACGGGCAGCCGTGAACGAGCAGGTCCGGGCGGTCTGGGAAGCGACAAAGACATTATCGGAGAAGCAACGAACTGTCTTCCTGCTCCGATTTGTAGAAGAATTGGACATCCCCGAGATCGCGCAGTCGACAGGGCTGACTGAAAACGCGGTAAATGTCCACCTTTTCAGGGCAGTCCGCAGCATCCGGAAACGTTTAGGATGATCGAAATGAGCAAACATCTGTCATCAGACCAATTCGCAAAATGCCTTGCCGGACGGCCGACTGCGGCGGAGCTGCAGCATGTCGCGGAATGCGCGGAGTGCAGCGCCCGGCTGGACCGTTTCACCAATACGATGTCATTGTTCCGGAATGCTCTGCGGGATCGGATCGACGGCCGCGTAGCTGCGCAAGCGCCGCGGCTGTATCCACTCCCGACTCAGCCTGCTTCGGAGCGCGTTCCCTTGTGGCGTTGGGCATTGGTTGCGGTGGCGGCGGTCGTGCTGGTGGTTGTTCCCTTCCTGACGCACAAAAAGGAAGCGCAAGAAGTTACGGAAAAAACATCCATTCAAATTCCGGAAACGCCCAAAGCCAGCGCCGACGCACTGATGAACGCCGTCAATCTTCATCTATCGCGAACGGTCCCTGCGCCAATGGAACGAATGATGACGGTAATTCCCAACGACGAATCGACAAACGAACGGGGAGGAGGTCAATGAAAGCATATCGGCTTGTGCTCGTTTTACTGGTGGTGTTCGACATGGGCGTGAGCGCCCGAGCCCAGCAGCGGTCGGCGAATCCACCAAATCCACAGCGGGAGCAGCAGGGCGGATTGGGACCCGGACAGCAGGACGATCAGCGCCGCGCCCGCTTGGAGCAAGCTATCGCCGCAGTCCAGGCCGCGGGCGCCGCCTATCAGGACAACCTGGCGTTGCGATTCAACGCCGGTCCGAGTGGTGCGTGGTGGACCAATGCGAACCTCCTCGGGCGGCTCGGCATCACCGATGAACAAAAGGCCAAACTCGACAGAGCTTTCGAGAATCATCGCTCACAGCTGGAGTCCAGCAAACAGCTCCTCGAGAAGGAAGAAGCGCAGCTCGCAAAACTGCTCGATGCAGATACGGTCGACCGCAATGGGGTTCTGACGCAGATCGATCGCGTTGTTCAAGCTCGCGGAGAGATGGAAAGAGCCAACTCGGCAATGAGTCTGGAAATGCGTGAGGTCCTGACTCGCGCGCAGTGGAACCAGCTGCCGCAGCCCTCGGTGGGGACGACCGTTACCACGCGTTTCACCGGCACCGTTACAGCCACGCCGCCGGGAACCCAGCCGGCTCCTCCGGCCGGCGGAAGAGGTGGTGGACTTGGCGCCGGTCAGCGAACAGGCGGCCGAGGCGGAGCGCGTGGCGGCGGTCCGGCCGCGCCTGCGGGCGGCGGTCAACGCACTCCATTCGGAGACCGCCAGCAGTAGTCTCGCGGCAGGCATCGGCGAAGGATTTTCCAAATGATACCGGCGTACTGGCTACTCGTGTCGCGATTGAAGGCAGATCAAAATGCGGAGACTCCAAATGACCTCGAGATCGAGTCTCCGGCAAGTACCGAACCCGCCAAAGCGCTTCTTCAAAAGGAGAGAGCGCAGCTTGCCCGCCTGCTTGAGGCCGATCCGATCGATCGAAATGCCGTCTTTTCGCTGATCAATCGCCTGATTCAGGCTCGAGCGAAATGAGGGCCTCTGTGTTGCTCTGTGTCTCTGTGGTGATTTAGGGTTCACCACAGAGACACGGAGTCCGCAGTTCCGAGAGCGCCCTTGACAGCCGAACCCAACGACCCTTACCATTCGTGCGCCATGACCGGACGCAACTCCAACATGATCACAGTCGAGTGCATCCCCGCCGGTCGTGTCTCCTGTTTCGATTTTCCTGACCGCTCGGCGGCCTAGCGCACTCCAAAAGCGCGAGACCGCCTGGCCCTGCGTGGGTCCCATTTTCCAGCCATACCTAAAAACGAATTCAGGAGGACTTGTGCGCACATTGAAGGAGATGATCGTCAACAATCAGAAGGTCAGGTTCAGTTTCTATCGAGATGGGCAGCTTTGGTATGAGACCGAGTGCGGGTTCCGGTTTCCGGTCCCGATCGAGGATGTCGGCACGGCGACTTTTCTGGCCGAGGACCGGGCGATTCTGTTTATGAGGTACATCCGGAAGCATATCGCCACATTTGAGGAGGCGCGGCGCGACCGGTAAGGTTAACCACAGAGGCACAGAGCCCTGTGTCTCTGTGGTTAGCTCGTCAATTAAAAGTTAAACCTCAGTTCCCCCTGGAACTGCCGGTTGTTGACGTTGTTATTCGGGTTCGTCTTATTCGTGATGGCCCCGAACGCAACAGGATTTACCGTCGCCAGGTTGATGCTCAAATTCGGATTCGCCATCAACGGGTGATTGAGCACATTCAGCGTGTCGATCCGGACCTGGAAACTCTTCGTCTCCGTCAGCTTGAAACGCTTGCTGATATTGGCATCCAGCCGGAAGTCCGGGATTCCCGACAGCACATTCTGACCGAGCGTGCCGCGCGTTCCCGGCTGCGGATTCTGCAGCAGAATCTGGCCGGTTTTCGCGTCTGCAACCGCTGTCAGCGTGCACAGGGAAGCGCCGCCGGTTCCGGCGGTCTTCAAACTCGGCGCGATCGCATTGCACTGCGGATCGGTGACCTGCGTGAACAGGTTCGGATCCCAGAAAGCGCCATTGATCTGACCGGTCGATGCCACAGGCACGCCCCATCGTTTCCCGGCCGCTTCGAACGGGAACGGTCCGACGATGTCCGGCGTGCCGTTGCCGTAAAGCATGCTCTGCGCCGTGATGCTCTGCGGCGCGCCGCTGGCCAGGTTGAAGATCCAGCCCACCTGCCAATGCTCCAACGCGCGTGCTAACGCTCCCGTGCTGTTTTTGAAAAGCAGCGAGCTCGGGCCGATCGGCAGCTCGAAATATCCATTGTTGCGGAACTCGTGCGTGCGGTTGCTGCCGACGATGGTGTAGTCGCCATGGCGGTCCCACGGAACGGTGTAGCCGCTCGTCGGAACGCCGAGATTCTTGCTCCAGGTGTAGGTCGCCTGGTAGTAGAGCCCGTGCGTGGGCTGCAACGTCCACTGCGTCTGCAGAGAGTGGTAGTTGTTGTGGCCCATGTTGTTCTGGAACGTTGCCGAGCTGAACTGCGGATTGGTGACGATGAAGTTCTCCGGGAACAATCCGCTGTAACGCAAAACCGCGCCCTGCAAACCGGCGACGCTCGCGGGTATTGCCGAGTTGCCGGAATTGTTCGGATTGATCGTCAGCGTGGAGAGACTGCCGGCGACCGCGCTGTAGTTGCCGTTGGCGAGGTTCGAATTGAAAGTCGTGCTCGCGCGCATTTGCAGAGCAGCGGTTTGGGGCACGCCGTTCAGCGTCGTTCCGATCGCGCCGAAGCCAGTGCCGGCGATGTTGATTCCCTTCATCATGCTGTCGAGGACCGCGGATTCTCCTCCCGAGCGAATCTTGTTGAACTCGTCGATGAGGCCGTTCTGGAGGAAATCGTTGGTATTGAGATTGAGACTCGAGTACTGCTTTACGGCCAGCGTTCCGACATAGCGGAGGTCCAGCGTCATGTTGCGGCGGAGGCTGCGCGTGATGGACAGCGTCAGGTTCTGCACATACGGCGTCGCAAAATTCGGATCGTAGGAGGTGAAACCCGGACGGCCGCTCGACGCGTCGATGCGGTTCGGCGCCATCGGCTTTTGCGTGATCGGCACGGGGATGATGTTCTTCAGATCGGTCAGATCCAGATACGGATCGATTGCACCGGTGACCGGGTTCGTTCCAGTGTAGTTGGCCGCGAAGCTCGTGCCCGGAGCATTGCCGATCGCGGTGTTCAAACTGTCATATCGGGGAATTCCCTGGTACGTGAGCTGATATCCGCCGCGCACCGTCGTCTTGCCTTCACCGAACCACGGCAGCTGCCATGCAAAACCGATCGCCGGGCCGAAGTTGTTCCGGTCCGCCCGCCACAGGGACTGGTCCGGATTCGGTGAACCGGGCCCGACGAACTGAATGCTCATCAAGTCGCCGCGTTTCCCGGGCTTCATCCAGTCGGCGAAGCTGTTTCCGGAATATCCGAACAAGGCGTTGCCGCCGCCGACCGGAGCGGCCGTCAATCCTCGCGTGATGTACGGCACCCCAAAGAAGTCATAACGGATGCCGAGGTTGAGCGTGAGGTGCTTCTGGATTTTGTAATCGTCTTTGAAGAACCCCGAGTACTCCTTCGCGTGCCAGTTGCGCTCGCGCAGCGAGAAGGTCCGGTAGTCTTCGAACACATCGGTCTTGTTCGCGAATTCCATGAAGTAGAGCTGGTTCACCGTGCTCAACGAGCCCGAAAGGAAATTCAGGAGGTTGCGCATTCTCTGGTTGTTTCCTCCGGTGGACGTGCCGCCCAGACCCGGGAAGTTGGTCGCGCTGATCGTAGCTGTAGCGATCGGCGAATTGGTGGTTTCGCCGCCGATCGGGCGAATGACCGTGTTGGTCGTGCCGAATCCGCCATCGTCGAATCCGTCGGAGTAATTCAGCCGGAATTCGCCGCCGAATTTGAACGAGTGTTTGCCTTTCGTCCAGCTGAGCGTATCGGCCCACTGCCATAGCGGAGTCTTGTCCTGCTGGACGGCGGCCCAGATTCCGCGGTTGCCGAAGGGCTGGTTGAACTGGAAATTCACGGAGCCGTTGCCGAGCTGCGGAATGGTCGGGATGCCCGCATAATTCAGGAAGAAGTCTGCGACTTCCTTGCCGGTGTCGGGATTCGTCAGCGGCGAAACATTGTTGCCGCCGGTTCTGCGAAATCCGAATCGCGCTTCGTTCACGATGACCGGAGAGAGCGTCGATATGAAGCTCACCGCGAGAAACTGCGGACGCCGGAAATTCGCGCCTTCCCACGTGTCCGGCCAGTTCATGTAGTAATCGTCGCCGCCGGAGCGCTCGTAGCTGTAGTTGCCGCTGAGTTTGTTGTTCTGGTTAAAATTGTGATCGATGCGGAGATTGATCTGTTTCCGCGCGGTCAATGGATCGCCGATACCGAAGAGGTTATCCGACCCGTCCAGGTGGCGCGTCCAGCGGAAGCCTGCGGTATTCAGGCCATCGCTGCCGTTGGCCTCGTAATTATTCGGAAGCGGCATCTTGCTGAGGATCTTTGCGACGAATCCGGTCGAATCCATACCCGTGCGGAATGGATCCCATGCCGTGTTCGCCTGAACCTGGGCGTCGGAGCAGTCGGCTTTGGCCGGCGTATTCAGCAGTTTTCCGAACACGCTCGCATAGTGCAGCGTTCCGGTGTAGGGAGTGCCGTTGGGATTCGTCTTCGGCTGGATCGGATTGCCGTTGAAGTCAACGACGGCAATCGTCGGCGTGGTGGTCGTGGTGGTGGTCGATGTGGCGTTGCCGTTATTCCATGTGTCGAAGTAACGGAAGATTCCGTTGCGGGCACACGGCGTCAGCACCAGCGGATTGACGGTCGTTCGCGTCCTTCCAATGAACTGATCGTACAGCGCGAAGAAAAATGTTTTGTTCTTCTTGATGGGTCCGCCGACGCTTCCGGTGATCTCGTGCTGGTTGACCCAATCGGGCTGAGTCGCTTTGGGTTGGACTCGATTATTCGACCACGTGTTCGCATTCAGCGCCGTGTTTTGGGGGTTCCACACCAGGCTGCCGCGATAGTCGTTGGTTCCCGACTTCGTTTGAATTTGAATTTGTCCGTTGCCGCGGCCCGTCTCCGCATCGACAGGCGCGAGGACCATGCGTATCTCGCCGACAAGGTCGGGATTGATGCGCGTGGCGGTCTGCACGCCGGTTGTGTACTTGCCTCCGGCGTCTGCCGTGATTCCGTCGCGCTGCACGTTGATGTCGGTCGCGGAGATTCCCGCAAACGACGTGCTGTCCGCGCCGAACACCGCGCCGCCCAGCCGGACGCCGGACATAACGGCAATCAGGTCGATCACGTTCTTTCCGCTCAAGCCACCGACGAGCGGAAGGTCGGCGACCTTGCGCTGAGTCAGCACTTCCCCAACGGACGAACTCGACGTCGCAAGCACGGTGTCCGCGGCCACAACGACTTCAACGGACTGCGCCTGCGAGGCAACGGTCAGCGTGAAATTCAATCGGACTTGAGCGGCATTGCCGAGAGTGACGTCGGTGTATGTCTGCGTCTGAAAACCGGGCAGTTCGGCCGAGACTTTGTAGACGCCCGGGAGCAGACTCACGATGCTGTAGCTGCCTGTGTCGTTGCTGACGACCGTCGAGACGACCCCGGTCGCATTGTTCGTCGCCGTCACCGACACTCCCGGGATCAGCGCGCCGGTCGAATCGCCGATGGTTCCACTTAATGTTGCAAAACTGGATTGACTGAATGCAGCGGTCGAAAGAAGCAGGCATAAAAATATGCCCGCGACGAGACACTTTCTCATTGGATCTCCCCCTCGCACCTTTGTTAAGTAAAACAGTGCGCACATAGAAACACCGTGCACCGGGGATGTCAATGGGTAAGCTGTTTTTGGTGATTTTCGTGTCAGCCTGTCCGGGTATTGCCGCCGCGGAGCGGCATAACAATGGTAGCCACGGGCTTCAAGAAGATGTGAACGAATCGCCGCGGAGCGGCGCAACAACGTTGGCCACGGGCTTCAAGAAGATGTGAACGAATCGCCGCGGAGCGGCGTAACAACGTTAGCCACGGGCTTCAAGAAGATGTGAACGAATCGCCGCGGAGCGGCGTAACAACGTTAGCCACGGGCTTCAAGAAGATGTGAACGAATCGCCGCGGAGCGGCGTAACAACGTTAGCCACGGGCTTTAGCCCGTGGAACGAGTTCGGCCTCAATGGCCAGTCCCGGAGGGACGAAACAATTTGGTGCCGTCCCTCCGGGACTGGATTCGTCGGGAAACATCAACCACGGGCTGAAGCCCGTGGCTAACGTTGTTGTGCCGCTCCGCGGCGGAAAGCAGGGCAATTCATTCACGCCTTCTGAAGCCCGTGGCTAACATTGTTACGCCGCTCCGCGGCGGAAAGCAGGGCAATTCATTCACGCCTTCTTACGCCCGTGGCTAACATTGTTACGCCGCTCCGCGGCGGCTGGACGCGGCATTCATTCACAGCTTCTGAAGCCCGTGGCTACGAATCGGCATAGGGGCGGCGGCAGTGCTGCCGACCCCTGCCACACCACCGTGCGTACGGGTCCGTACACGGCGGTTCGAGAAACGTTGGGACTAACACCGCGCATATAACGAAGGAAACCCGCGAGAGCGGAAATACTCATTTGAAAGTGCGATCGACAGGGCTTTGGTGTGGGCGATGTGCCAAGGGCCGCGACTGCTAGCGGCGGTGGACTTCATGAGCGCACCGCGTACGCCGAGATGAGCCAGCATGGCCCGCCGACGGCGCGGAGTCTTCCATTGCCGCCACTGCGCCGCCCGAAGACGCCGTCGCACCCAGCCGGTCAATTGGATCAGTACATCGGGGGTTTCGCAGAATCCGAAATAGCCGCGCCAACCCCGCATATACGGGGCTAGAACCGACATCGTTTGCTCCAGGCTTTGGCTTCTGCCCCGACGCGTGATGTCTCGAATTCGATCCTTAAAGCGGTCGATGGCCTTGGGCGCGATCGTCCGCCGAATCACCGGGCCATCGCTGAAACTGAATCCGAGAAACTTCCGCACCTGCGGTCGCGCCACCGCACTCTTGCCCTCGTTTACCTTGAGCTTGAGCCGTTTCGTGATGAATCGTTTGATGCTCTCCATCACCCGTTGACCCGCCAGTTCGCTGCGAACGTAGATATTGCAGTCATCCGCGTATCGAACGAAGCGGTGTCCCCGTCGCTCTAACTCCCGGTCGAGTTCGTCCAGCACAATGTTGCTAAGCAGGGGCGAAAGTGGACCCCCTTGCGGGGTTCCCTCCACGCTTGGACTGACCAACCCGTTCTCCATCACCCCGGCATTCAAGAACGCCCGAATGAGTTTCAATAGCCGCTTGTCTCCGACTCGTTTGGCGATCTGACCCATCAGTTTGTCGTGGTTTACTCGATCGAAAAATTTCTCCAGATCCAGATCAACCACCCAGCCGTAGCCGGCAGCGATATTCTGCTGCGCTTGCGCCACCGCCTGATGCGTGGACCGGCCCGGTCGAAAACCATAACTGCTATCGGAGAACGTCGGGTCCCATTGCCTTTGCAGAACCTGCATCACCGCTTGCTGGACAAACCGATCCAGCGCCGTCGGGATGCCTAGCTTGCGCACCCCTCCGTCCGGCTTGGCGATTTCCACCCGTCTTACCGGCTGCGGCTTATAGGTCCCGCTCAGTAGCTGATCCCGGATGACCAACAATTTCGCGTAGTCCGGAAGTTCATCCACGGTCATGCCGTCGATTCCCGCGCTCCCCTTGTTGGCCTTGACTCGCTGTATCGCATCCTTCAGGTTTCCCCACTCACATATCTCCTCCATCATTCCATTCGTGTTGGCCGGGCTTTCGTGTTCGTTGATTGCCAGGAACGATTCGATCTCTCCCCTTCCGGTTTCTGGAGCTTCACCCCGACCCTTTGAAGGAAAGCCCAGTTCTCCTTGGGCGTTCTGCCGCTTGTCGTTCTTGAAATCCACGATCTCCTTTGCCTCTCGTTTCTCGTTCGGGCCTTCGTTCCTCGTTTCCGGCTCGGCCTATCTGTTGCTCCGCCTTTCGGCTTGGAGTGCCTCACTAGCCTTACCGACGCCAGCTCTACTTTGCCCTCTGCTGACTTCTGACCTCCTGTCAGATCTCCCGAGGTAAGTTCAGTCACCTTCCGCGCACAATCGCCGGATTTACGCTCTGCGTGCTTGATGGATACGGACTTCGCAGTCACAAGGCCGCTCGTCCCACGCTCACGCCTCTTATCCGGTTTTTGTTCATCGACTCGCGCTTTTGCTCCGCGCTTCCTTCAGACCCCCCTCACGGCAGTAGCCCTTGCGCTTCGCTAATCCTTCACCTCCATCAGGTTGGATAGTAGACTTTCACTACCGAGTTACTGAACATGCTCGGCGCACTTGTGATGCCGCTCCGCGGCGGTTTGGGCGCGGCAATTTTGTTGCGTTCACCAAGCCCTTTCGAACAGCTCGATGATCTGAGAGGCCTCGGGCACGATCGGATTGTTTTGCGGGCTGCCGGACTCCAGCGCATCGGCCGCCATTTTAGGCAGCGTCGCTCGAAACTTTTCCACATCGCCGCCGCAGCAATCGCGCAGCCGCGGAACTTCCAGGGCGCGGTTCAGGTCGTCCAGCCACTCGGCGAGCGCGTGACAGGCGACGTCATCCGGACTCTTTTCCGAAGCCAGTTGCATCGCATGCGCGATCTCGGCATAGCGCTCTTTCGATCCCGCCAATGAAAAGCGCGTGACTGCCGGAAGAAGCACGGAATTCGAAAGCCCGTGCGGCAGCCGGAAAATCAAACCCAGCGGCCGGCTCATGCCGTGCACGAGGCACACGCTCGAGTTCGTAAACGCAAGACCGCCCTGCAGCGCCGCAAGCGACATCGCTTCGCGCGCCGCATTGTTGCCGGGATCGGCCCACGCGGTACGCAGATTGGCATGAATCTTTGTGATACACGACAGCGCTACCGGGTCGGTCAGCGCGTTCGCTTTGCGCGAGACGTATGCTTCGATTCCATGAGTCAGGGCGTCGACGCCGACGTGCGCGGTGAGGGGCTTCGGCATCGAAAAGGTCAGTTCGTAATCCACGATGGCGACCGTCGGCATGAGCTTCGCATCGAGGATCATCATCTTCACATTGCGTGCCGTGTCCGTAATGACCGCCACCTTCGTGGCCTCGCTTCCGGTGCCCGCCGTCGTCGGAACCGCAACGACCGGTGGGCCTGGCTTTGGTATCCGGTGATATCCCTGAAACTGGGCGAGCGGCCCCGGATTCGCAGCCGACGCCCCGATCATCTTGCCGACATCGAGCGCGCTGCCCCCGCCGATCGCGACGATCGCATCCGCACCGAGCGCGGCGAAGCGCTGCGCCCCGCCGAGGACGTTCTGATCGGTGGGGTCCGGCTGAAAGTCCGTGAAGAGTTCGGTCGCAATTCCCTTCCTCTCCACAGCCGCGCGAATCTCGCTGACGAAATCCGCGGACGCGAAATACGGATCGACGACGATGAGCGTCCGGTGCGCATGCAGCGACGACAACAAATCCGCGGCCTGCGCGCGGCAGCCGCCGCCGGTGACGATGGCTTGAGGCGAATCAAATCGTGCAGTCATAGAAGCCGGAATTCTGATAGGCTTTGCGGCGCTATGTCAAACATCACTTCCGAACACGTCGAGATTAAAGTAGATGACGGGACCACCATGCTCGCCTGGCGCGCGCGGCCGGCAGGTCAGGGCGCGAAGCGCGGCATTCTGGTGTTTCCCGAAATATTTGGTGTGAATGAACACATCCGCGATGTGACGAACCGCTATGCCGCCGCCGGGTTCGATGCCATCTCTCCGGAATTGTTTCATCGCACCGTGCCACCCAAATGGGAATGCAGCTATACCGACTTCGCGACCGCGATGCCGCACATGCAGGCGGTCAAGGAGCCAAGTCTGGAAAGCGACGTCAAGGCCACGTACAACTGGCTCAAAAGCAACTCGCCGGCCGGCGACAACATCGCCTGCGTCGGCTTCTGTATGGGCGGCCGCACGTCGTTTCTGGCGAACTCGGCCGTGCCCTTGAAAGCGGCGGTGTCTTACTACGGCGGCAACATGCCGAGCCTGCTCCATCGCACCAGCAAGCTTTCGGCACCCATGCTGCTGTTCTGGGGCGAACTGGACTCGCATATCCCCGCCGAACACCGCGATCAGGTGACGGCAGCCATGCGCGAAGCGAAGAAAGATTACGTGAACATGGTCTTCTCCAATGCCGACCACGGATTCTTCTGCGATGCGCGCGCCAGTTACGAACGCAACGCGGCGCGGCTGTCGTGGGATACCGTGCAATCCTTCCTCAATTCACGCATGGGATGAAGCCCTCTCGCTCCGGGAGAGGGCTGAGCGCCGAAGGCGCTCGGGTGAGGGAAGAAATGCGACACAGTTTATCAATGCTGCCCTCACCCGCCGCTTCGCGGCCGTCCTCTCCCGGAGGAAGAGGGTTCCCGCTTCTAATTGCGCTTCTCGCACTCCTTCAGTACGGTTGCAGCAGAAACGTGAAGCCGACTGAGAACACCGTTAATGCGGACCCCGAAGCCGGCGTCTCCCTGGCGCTTGCGAACGAGCGCGCTCGCGCGATCGAAAGCCTGAAGTACGAACTCTCGTTCACGATTCCTGCTGAAGCTGCGGAGCCCGTCATCGGCCGCGCCGTCATTCGCTTCTCGACGAAGGATCTGACTCGGCCGCTCGTCCTCGATTTCAGCCCGGGAGCCGATTCCATTCAGTCGGTCTCGATCGCCGGACGGCCTTCGCATTTCCGCGCCGTGAAAGATCACATCATCATTCCGAAGGAAGAGCTCGCATCCGAGGACAACGCGATCGACATCGCATTCAAAGCCGGCGACGGATCGCTCAATCGCAATCCGGATTTCATGTACACGCTGTTCGTTCCCGCTCGAGCGCACCTGGCATTTCCCTGCTTCGATCAGCCGAATCTGAAAGCGCGGTTTGATCTCGAGCTGAATGTCCCGCACGGCTGGCAGGCGGTTTCGAACGGCGCCGAAACGTTTCATGAACCTGCCGCCGATCGCGTTCGCATCCGCTATGCCGAAACACAGCCGCTTCCGACGTACCTTTTCGCCTTTGCCGCAGGCAAATTTCAAATCGAGACGGCGGAACGGAACGGCCGCTGGTACCGCATGTTCCACCGCGAGACGGACGTGAAGAAGGTCGAGCGCAATAAGCAGGCCGTATTCGATCTGCACGCCTCGTCGCTCGACTGGCTGGAGAAGTACACCGGCATTCCCTATCGGTTCGGAAAATTCGATTTCGTGCTGATTCCGTCGTTCCAGTTCGGCGGCATGGAGCATCCAGGCTCCATCTTCTACAACGCGTCGTCCATCCTGCTGGACGAGTCGGCAACTGAAAACCAGATGCTCAACCGCGCAAGCACGATCGCGCACGAGACGTCGCACATGTGGTTCGGCGATCTCGTCACGATGCAGTGGTTCAACGATGTATGGATGAAGGAAGTGTTCGCGAACTTCATGGCAGCGAAGATCGTGAACCCCGCGTTCCCGCACGTGAATCACGAGCTGCGGTTCCTGCTGTCCAACTATCCACCGGCATATGCCGTCGATCGAACCGCCGGAACGCATCCGATCCGGCAGGACCTGGCGAATCTCGACGATGCCGGCAGCCTGTACGGCAACATCATCTACGACAAGGCGCCGATCGTGATGCGGCAACTCGAGCGCATTCTCGGCGCGGACAAGCTGCAGGACGGCCTCCGTCTATATCTGAAAGAGTTCCAGTTCGGCAACGCCACGTGGCTCGACCTCATTAAGGTGCTCGACGATCGCACGGACCTCGATCTCATGGCATGGAGCCACGCATGGGTTGAAGAAGCCGGCCGCCCATCCATCCGAACCGCGATCGAAGGAGACCGCATTGCGTTCGTCCAGTCGGATCCGCAGCAAGGACGATCTCTGCGCTGGACCGAGAAGATGGAGGTGTTGCTGGGAACCTCCACCACCTCGAGTTCGGTGCCGCTCGAACTTCAGGGCGAGCGCACCGAGCTGATGATTCCCGCGGGACTCCCACGGCCCGAGTTCGTGTTGCCAACGGGGGGCGGACTCGCCTACGGAGACTTCACGCTCGACGATGCGACGCGGAAATTTCTGCTCCAGCAGCTGCCGGATTTGAAGGACCCGCTGACTCGCGGGGCCGTGTGGGTCACGCTGTGGGAAGAAATGCTGGACCGCCGAGTCCGGCCCGCCGACTTCGTGGATCTGTCGTTGCGAGCGCTGCCGCGCGAAGACACGGAGCAAAATGTTCAGCTCGTGCTCAGCTACGTCGCCGATGCGTTCTGGGGATTTCTTTCGGAGTCGCAGCGCCGGGACGTCGCGCCCAGGCTCGAACAGGCCCTGCGAAGCGGACTCGATCGCGCGGCATCGTCGTCGATGAAGTCGACTTATTTTTCGGCCTTTCGATCGACGGTGACGACGCCCGAAGGCATCGCTTTCCTCGAACGCGTCTGGCGCCATCAGGAAAAGATCCCGGGTCTGACGCTGGCTGAACCCGATGAAGCGTCGATGGCGCTCGATCTCGCTGTCCGATCCGTCCCGGCTGCAGCCGCGATCCTGGAGGAACAGCGCGGGCGCTTCATGAATCCCGATCGTAAGGCGAGGTTCGAATTCGTGATGCCGGCGCTGTCGGAGCGTCAGGAGACGCGCGATGCGTGGTTCGAAAGCCTGCGCGACGTGAAGAATCGCCGGCGCGAACCGTGGGTGCTCGAGGGATTGCAGTATCTTCATCATCCGCTGCGGGCAGCCCTCGCGGAAAAGTACGTGAGGCCCTCGCTCGATCTGCTGGTCGAGATTCAACGAACCGGCGACATCTTTTTTCCGACTCGATGGATGAACGCGACGCTGAGCGGCCACAACAGCCGCGCCACCGCCGACGCCGTTCGTGACTTCCTCGCACAGCAAAAGGACTACCCCATTCGCCTTCGACGCATTATTCTTCAGGCTGCCGATGAACTCTTCCGCGCGGCAGACATGCTTTCGGCCGGGTAGCTGCGGAGGTCTCGGGTAAGACTGGAGGCATTCATGCGTAGATTCTTAATCGTCGTCTTATTGGGTTCCCTGTCTCTCGTGTCCGCCTGCAGCGGCAAGGTAGATGCCGCAGCGGCTACGATCCCCGCCCCTGCTGTCGACGAGCACGGCGGCGGCACAACCGATCGTTTCGCCGTGTTTGCCGGCGGCTGCTTCTGGGGAATCGAAGCCGTCTTCGAACACGTTAAAGGCGTGAAAAGCGCGACGTCCGGATACGCAGGCGGAACAGCCGCAACGGCGCACTACGATATCGTCAGCGGCGGAAGGACCGGACACGCGGAATCGGTTCAGGTCGTCTACGATCCGTCGAAGATTTCGTACGGGCAGCTTCTGCAGATCTTCTTCTCCGTCGCGCACGATCCGACGCAACTCAACCGGCAAGGCCCGGATACCGGCACGCAGTATCGTTCGGCGCTTTTCTTTGCCAGCCCGGACCAGCAGCGGATCGCGCAGGCCTACATCGATCAGCTGAATAAATCGAAAACATTCGGGAAAGCCATCGTCACGGCCGTCACCCCGCTGGATGTGTTCTACCCCGCGGAGGCCTATCATCAGGACTTCATGGTCCATCACCCGAACGATCTCTACATCGTGATCAACGACGCGCCGAAAGTTGCACATCTGAAGGAGCAGTTCCCACAGTTATATAAGTAGAGGTGAGTATGAATCGCCGCGGTTTTCTTTTTGCGTCCGGAGGGTTGAGCTTGTCGCCTCTACTTCCGCAGAACTCGTCTGAATCCGAAGCCGCGGCGAAAGACGTCACGCGCACGCTCGCGCGTTACATCGTGGGCGCGAAGCCGTCAGACCTGCCGGCCGCCGTACGTAAAGAGGCGGCGCGGACGCTGCTCAATTGGATGGGATGCGCGGTCGGCGGCTCACGGCATGAGACCGTCGGCATTGCGATCTCGGCGCTGGCGCCGTTCTCGGGTCCGGCGCAGGCGGGCATCCTCGGGCGCAAAGAGCGCTTCGATATTCTTCACGCGGCGCTCATCAACGGCATCAGCTCGCACGTTCTCGATTACGACGATACGCATTCGCACAACATCATCCATCCTGCCGGACCGGTGATCTCGGCCATTCTGGCGCTGAGCGAACATCGTCCGGTATCGGGAAACGACTTTGTGAACGCAGTGGTCCTCGGTGTGGATGTCGAGTGCCGGATCGGCAATTCGGTGTATCCGAAACATTACGACGCCGGTTGGCACATCACGGGCACGGCCGGGGTTTTCGGAGCGGCCGCCGCTTCGGGGAAATTGCTCGGATTGACGGAGCAGCAGATGCTGTGGGCGCTAGGCCTCGCGGCGACGCAACCCGTGGGACTTCAGGAAATGTTCGGGTCCATGACGAAGAGCTTCCACCCGGGACGCGCTGCGCAGAACGGACTGACGGCAGCGTTGCTCGCATCGAAGGGATTCACGAGTTCCGAGCAGAGCCTCGAGGCGAAGTACGGGTGGGTCAATGTCGTGAGTACGGCGCACAATTACAACGACATTACCGGGAAGCTCGGCCAGGCGTTCGAGATCTCGAAGAATACGTACAAGCCGTTTGCGAGCGGTGTCGTGATGCATCCGACAATCGATGGCTGCATTCAGCTTCGGAATGAGAACAAACTTGCCGCCGGCAACATCGATCGAGTCGAGTTGCGGGTTCATCCGCTTGTGATCCAGCTGACGAGTAAGAAGTCGCCGCAGACGGGCCTCGAAGGGAAATTCAGTATTTATCACGCGGCGAGCGTCGCGCTGGTCGAAGGCGGCGGCGGTATCGATCAATTCAGCGACCGCGCTGTGCGTGACCGCGCGGTTGCGTCGCTTCGCGACCGCGTCTCGACCGTCGTCGATTCGTCGCTCCACGAAGACCAGGTCCGAATCACGCTCACCACTAAAGACGGCCGCCATCTGGAAAAATTCATCGAGCACGCCGTCGGCAGCCTGGCTCACCCGATGTCCGACAAAGACCTTGAGACCAAATTCACAGGCCTGACGAGTGGCGTCCTTACCGCCGACCGCCAGCGCAAGCTGATGGATTTGTGCTGGGGTGTGGGTGGGCTCGGGCAGGCGAAGGAAGTCGCGCAGGCGGCTGCTCTTTAGTTCCGCTGCATCAACGAATCCCTCGCGCAGTTTTGACGGACGCCGTAATAATCCGGGCGAGTTCGCGGTTTTCCGCGACAATCGCGACTAATTGGTCGGAAGGGAGTAATCCCGTTTCGGAAATCATCTCCAGCCAGATTGCTGTCTCATTGAGTTCCTTTAGAACGATTCCGAGCTTATGGACAAAGTCCGCTCGACTTTCCGCGCCTCTCCATAATTAGGTGCCGGCGCGGTGCCTGATCTCAGGATTTGCCCGCCGATGTGTCGTCCTTGCGGGTTTCTCGGCAATTTCGCCGAAAGAGCGATAATTCGCGCGCCGAATACGATGAGTCGCCTTTGAATAACATCGGCTTTTGACGCGTCGCTTGCCATAAGGCCCGTTCTGGCAAGATCGATCCCTAAATGAAAAATGGTCGATGGTCGATGGTCAATGGCAGATTTGAAATCAATGGCAGATTTGAAATCGACCATTGACCATCGACCATTTTTCATTTGGGGGAACCTGCTACACTGGGCGTGGAATCGCCCATGAACTTTCATCCCCTCGTTCAAGAATGGTTCGACCGCTCGTTTACTGCCGCGACGGAGGCGCAGGTCCTCGCGTGGAAAGAGATCGGCGCGGGAGGCGACGTCCTGATCTCCGCGCCGACCGGCTCAGGCAAAACGCTGGCGGCGTTCCTCTCGTGTCTGGACGGACTCATACGCGCAGCTGTGGAAGGCTCGCTTCAGGACGAAACGTCCGTTGTATATGTCTCCCCGCTGAAGGCGCTGAGCAACGACATCCAGAAGAACCTGGATCGGCCGCTGCAGGAGATCGCCAAACTGGCAGGCGAAAAAGGTCTGCTGATGCCGCCCATCCGCGTCGCGCTGCGGACCGGCGACACGCCGGCATCCGAGCGCCAGCAGATGATCAAGCGGCCGCCGCACATTCTGGTGACAACGCCGGAATCCCTGTTCATCCTGCTGACGGCCGAGCGCAGCCGCCAGATGTTGAAAACGGCGAAGACGATGATCATCGACGAAATCCATGCGATGGTCGACGACAAGCGCGGCTCTCACCTTTCGATCTCGCTCGCACGCCTCGACGATCTCGTCGTGAAAGGCGGCGGCGCGCCGCTTCAGCGTATCGGACTGTCCGCCACGGTGCGGCCCATCGAAGAGGTCGCGAAGTTTGTCGCACCGGCACGGCCGCTTCAGGTCATCGACAGCGGTCATCGCCGCAAGCTCGATCTCGCTGTCGAGGTTCCGAAAGATGAGCTGGGCGCCGTCGCGAGCAACGAAATGTGGGCGGAAATCTACGACCGCCTCGCCGAGCTCATTCTTGCGCATCGAACCACGCTGGTCTTCGTGAACACACGCCGCCATGCGGAGCGCGTCTCGCATCACCTGCAGGAGCGGCTCGGCGAAAGCGCGGTGCTCGCGCATCACGGAAGCCTGTCCCGCCGCCTGCGTCTCGAAGCGGAGCAGAAGCTGAAAGAGGGCGAACTGCGCGCTGTCGTAGCGACCGCTTCGCTGGAACTCGGCATCGACATCGGTTCCGTCGAATTGGTCTGCCAGATCGGCTCGCCGCGATCGATCGCGGTGGCGCTGCAGCGCATCGGCCGGTCCGGGCATCGCGTCGATCCGAACAGTGTTCCTCACGGCCGCCTGTTCGCGACGACTCGCGACGAACTCGTCGAGTGCGCGGCTCTCGTCCACGCCATTCGCCAGGGATCTCTCGATGCGCTCGAGATTCCGTCCTGGCCTCTCGATGTCCTTGCTCAGCAGATCGTCTCCGCTGCGGCATGCGAAGCATGGAAGGAAGACGATCTGTTCGATCTCATGCGGCGCGCGTATCCGTATCGCGACCTGCCTCGCGCGCAGTTCGATGCGGTCATCGAGATGCTCTCCGAAGGTATCGCGACACAACGCGGTCGGAGCGGCGCATTCCTGCACCGCGATCAAATCAACGGTATTGTGCGGGGCCGGCGCGGAGCACGCCTGGCCGCGATTACGTCGGGCGGGGCGATTCCGGAGAACGCCAACTATTACGTCGTGGCGGAGCCGGAAGAAACGATCGTCGGAACGCTGGACGAGGATTTCGCGGTCGAGAGTCTCGCGGGTGATGTGTTTCTCCTGGGAACGACATCGTGGCGCATTCGCCGCGTCGAGTCGGGCCGCGTCCGCGTTGAAGATGCGCACGGCGCCGCGCCGTCGATCCCATTCTGGAATGGAGAAGCGCCGGGCCGGACCGTCGAGCTGTCCGAGGAAGTCGCGCATATTCGCGCTGAAATCGTCCGGCAAGCCGAACCCGTCGAGTGGTTGATGCAGGAGTGCGCCCTCGACCGGCGCGGCGCCGAACAGGCGGCGCTTTACATTCGCGCAGGAGCCGCCGCGCTTGGAGCGCTGCCGACCGACCGAACCGTAGTTGCCGAGCGCTTCTTCGACGAAGGCGGCGGAATGCAGCTCGTCATTCATGCGCCGTTCGGTGCGAGGATCAATCGCGCGTGGGGTCTCTCGCTGCGCAAACGTTTCTGCCGCACGTTCAATTTCGAACTCCAGGCGGCGGCGACGGACAACGGCATCGTGATTTCGCTCGGCGAGCAGCACAGTTTTCCTCTCGAGCTGGTTTTCAATTTCCTGAACGTGGGCACGGTCGAGGACGTCCTCACACAAGCCCTGCTCGACTCGCCGATGTTCACCGCGCGCTGGCGCTGGAATGCGTCGCGAGCGCTTGCGATCCTCCGGTTCGCGCGCGGCCGCAAGGTTCCACCCCCGATCCAGCGCATGCGATCGGACGATCTGCTCGCTGCGGTTTTTCCCGATCAGGCTGCATGCGGCGACAACATGGTCGGCAACGAGATTCAAATTCCGGATCATCCACTGGTCACCGAAACGATTCGCGACTGCCTGCACGAAGCGATGGACATTGACGGCCTGAAAAGCGTCCTCGACGCCATCGGCGCCGGCGAGATTCAAGCCATCGCCATCGACACGGCCGAGCCCTCGCCGCTCTCTCACGAGATTTTGAATGCGAACCCATACGCATACCTCGACGATGCGCCGCTGGAAGAGCGCCGGGCGCGCGCCGTTCAGATGCGGCGGACGATCGGATCCGATGTCGGCGAGATGGGCGCGCTCGATCCCGCAGCAATCGAAGAAGTGTTCGCCGAGTCGTGGCCCGTCGTACGCGACGCCGATGAGCTGCACGATGCGCTCCTCACGCTGATCGTCCTGCCGCCGGTTCCGGAGTGGACGGCATATTTCGATGAACTCGCAAAAATGCGGCGGGTGAAGACCATCCATCGCGAAGGGCGCGAATTCTGGGTCGCCGCCGAGCGCATGCCTCTGCTGGATTCTCCTGATTCAGACGAAGGCACGTTCGTGACGGTGCGCGGATGGATGGAATCCACCGGGCCGATGACCGTCACCGCGCTGTCTCAGCGTCTCGCGCTTCCGCGCGACGCCGTCGAAGCGGCGATGGCGAAGCTTGAGGCCGGAGGCCAGGTGCTGCGCGGGCGGTTCACGCCGGCTTCGAAAGCAGTGGGAGCAGCGGGAGCGGCGGGAGGCGAAGCCGAGATTGAGTGGTGCAATCGCCGGCTGCTCGCGCGAATCCACCGGATGACGCTGGGAAGGCTGCGAAAGGAAATCGAGCCGGTGACGTCCGCTGATTTCATGCGGTTCCTTTTCACATGGCAGCACGTTTCGTCCGGCACACAGCTTCACGGCGTGGACGGAACGCTTCAGGTCCTCAAACAACTTCAGGGTTACGAAATTTCCGCGGCGGCCTGGGAATCCGAAGTCCTGCGGCGCCGCATTGCGCGATACACGCCGGATTTGCTCGATCGCCTCTGCCTCTCCGGCGAAGTCCTGTGGGGACGGCTTTCACCGCATCCGTCGCTGGTCGTGGATGGCGCCGGGACGCGCAGCCGCCGCATCCGGCCCACACGCGTGGCGCCGGTCGCCATCTTTCTTCGCGAGGATGCGTCCTGGCTTCTGGAAGGCACGCCCCACACCGACGCGATCTCTCAATCCGGCCGGGAAGTTCTCGAAACACTGCGGAGACGCGGCGCGTCGTTCCTGCCGGAATTGGCGAAAGCGACGGGCCTGCTCACGAGTCAGGTCGAAGATGCGTTGTGGGAACTCGCGGCGGCGGGTCTCGTGACCGCGGACGGCTTCGAAAATCTCCGCGCTCTCGTCGATCCGAAGCGCCGGCGCGGTGAAGGCAGCTCGCGGTTCAAGATGCCGAGACATGCGGCCGGCCGCTGGGCGCTGCTGGAGTTGCCGGCATCGAGTCCCTCGGCGAGCCCGTCCAGCCCGTCCGTCGCCGATGAACGCGCGGAAGCGTTTGCCCGGCAGCTCCTGCTGCGCTGGGGCGTCGTGTTCCGCGACCTTCTCGCGAGAGAGACGCTGGCGCCGGCCTGGCGGGACTTGCTCGTCGCACTGCGCCGCATGGAAGCTCGCGGCGAAATTCGCGGCGGCCGTTTCGTTTCCGGATTCCTGGGTGAGCAATTCGCGCGGGCCGAAGCCGTCGATCTGCTGCGCTCGATCCGCCGTACGCCCTCGGATACGTTGCTCAAAATTCCTGCCGCCGATCCATTGAACCTCGCCGGCATCGTTCTGCCGGGCGCGCGCATCAGTCCGCTGGCCGCGCAGGCTGTCGAGTTGCTGCAGCCTTCAAGCGCTCCGGTCGAGCTCGCGCTCTAAACCGTACACACGAAGAACGTCCTCGAGCGTCACCGTTCCTTCCAGCCGCCGCACGTCCTTGCGACTGACAACTGGAAGGACTCTCAGACCGCTGCTGCCCATTCGATGCAGCGCCACGTCGAGGCCGTGGTCCGGATGCACATGGGGAAAGCCCTGGCTGTGTGCGGACGCCGGAATAATCCACGCCAGTCCCTCTGAAGCACGCATCGCGGAACTGACGTGAAAGTGCGCGAGCTGGCGCGTGGCATGGCTGGGAAGATGAATTCCCAACTGATGCGCCAGAGCTTCGTAGATCGGCGTGCGCTGGAGCTTGTATGAAATGTAGAAGCTGACGAGATTGGAGATCATCAGCGGGACGATGATCGAATAATCGCGCGTCATCTCGAAAATCATGATGACGGAAGTCAGAGGGACGCGAACGATTCCCGCGAAGGTTGTCCCCATTCCGACGAGCGCATAGGCGCCCACGTCAGCCGTGTATTGCGGCAAAGCCAGATGAGCGACGCTGCCGACAGCGCCGCCGACCATCGCGCCGATGAACAGACTGGGACCGAAGATTCCGCCGGCATTGCCCGAGGAGTAAGAGGTGGCTGTCGCGATGACCTTGAGAAGCACCAGCAGCGCCATGAACTTGAATGCCATGTGGCCGTTCAGCGCGTCGCCGACATACGTATAACCGACGCCGAGAACTTCGGGTATGAACCATCCGAGCACACCGACAATCAGTCCGCCGGCCGCCGGCTGCAACCAGAGCGTCTGCCGCGGAAACGACAGGAACCGCACCCGCAGCCACAGCAGCAGCTTGACGAACGATACCGAGACAAGGCCGCCCGCCACACCGAGCACGGCGTAGATCGCGAATTCGATCGGATGCACCAGGTGATACGCCGGCACATGGAAAAGGGGCTCGTCGCCGAGCAGGAGGTGAAGAACCATCCACGACGTCGCGGAACTCAACACCACCGAACCCAGCAGCGGCGCGTGCAGATCGCCCATCACTTCTTCGAGTGAGAAAAGTACCGCCGCGATCGGCGTATTGAATGCCGCGGCCAGCGCAGCTGCGGCGCCGACCGGCAGCAGGCCTTTCACTTTTTCGGGCGGCAGGCCAAGCCTCCGGCCAAGCACGGACGCGATGCCGGCGCCGATATGCACGGAGGGTCCTTCACGGCCAAGTGCGATGCCGCTCGCGAGTGACGCCGACGAGCAGAAGAATTTTCCGAACACGGTCCGGAACGAAATCGTGCCGTCAGCGGCAAAAAGCGCCGTCTTTGTTTGCGGAATGCCGCTTCCGCGCGCGTCCGGGAAATAGCGATAGAGAAGGTATCCGGTAACGAGTGCGCCGATAACCGGCGTCGCCAGCCGGCGCCACGGAGCGCCGTCCGGTGGGTACAGCCGCAATCCGAAACGCTCGGTGACGATGATGAAGGCCACAACCGTCAGGCCAACGAGTGCGCCGATCACGAGAGTCAGAACCAGGAAGAGCTGATCTTCGTTCCAGGCGCGCTGCCGGATTTTTTCCGACAGCTTTTGAACATCCATCATCTAAGTGTATGCGCTCGCCATCCCGGCGTAACAATTCAAGTTGTTGCCGTATACTGCCCGCATGGATCGCCTGAGGTTGCGCGTCGCGGATCGGATCGAACTGCGGCAGATCGCCGAAGATGACGCAGAAGAGCTCACCACGCTCATTGAACACAATCGATCTTATCTGAAGGAATGGCTTCCGTGGCTCGACAACAGTACGGGAATTCACGACACCGCACGGTTCATCGGCAGGTCCATCGAACAAGCTGAAGACGATAACGGATTCACGTTCGGGATCGTCTGCAATGGAGGCCTGGCCGGCGTGATCGGTCAGCACTACCTGGATTCGATGAACCGCCGGACGGAGCTCGGCTACTGGATCGATGCGTCGCACCAGGGCCGGGGCATCGTGACGCAGGCGACGGCGCGCCTGACGGATTATTCATTCGTCGAACAGGACTGCAATCGCGTGATCCTGCATTGCGCGGCCGGCAACACGAAGAGCCGCGCCGTGGCGGAGCGGCTTGGTTTCGTTCAAGAAGGAATACTGCGGGAAGCGGAATGGCTGTACGACCACTATGTCGATCTGGTCGTGTATTCGATGCTCAAGCGGGTGTGGATCAAGCCGCGCGCTGCGACGACTTGATTCGAATCTCATTGTGGACGTCCTTCACGCCCCACACCGAGTTGGCTTCGTCATCAGCGACACGCTTCATATTCCGGTCTTCGACCGTTCCCGTCAGCGTCACGATTCCATCGTGTGCCGTCACGTTAATATCGCTGGCGTCAATTAAAGAATGACGAGTCAACCGCTCGATCACGTCCTCGACGATGCGCTCGTCCGGACGCCGGTAATTTCGCGGCCCGATACCCGCATGCGGTCCCGCTTCGCCCGGATGCAACCAATTCACAGGTCCACCCAGGCCGCCGAAATTCTCACCGCCGAAGGTGGGCCAGTAGTCTTCCTCATGCCAACGTTGCATAAGAACCTCCATGATATTGTGTGCATGCCGGTTACCAACGTTTTGTGCTAAGGTATTGAAGTTCCCCGGCCCCATCGTCTAGCGGCTAGGACGCGGCCCTCTCAAGGCCAAAACACGGGTTCGATTCCCGTTGGGGCTATGAACGGGAATTCGAACCGGGATTCGATTTCCCGTTTTTCATATCCCATCCGATGCTTACTAGGCCTCTGGAGTTCCCTCCCCGTTTTTCGCACCGGCAACTATCACGACAATCGTCGACGAGAATGTGATGAGCGTGAGTCCGACAGGCAGCATTTGCCGGTAGGCAATTCGTATCCGTCGCACCGGCTCTCGTTATCGGCCTCAGGAGCACGCGGCAGATCCGTTCGACCGGCCTCGGCGTGCGGCGGCGCTGCTATCTTCTCGTGAGCATGGTGTTACGGCTGTTACAACTTTTTGCAAATCGCGCTCACGCCGCTAACGAGTTTGGCCGATAGCTCGCATTACCAGCGCCAGGTGCCTGCGAATGCGCGGACACACCGAAAGAAACAAGGAGGTCTCATGATAAGTAACGTAGGCGGGAGCGCTGGATGCTCGTCCACCGCAATGAGCCAGAGAGCCGACAAGATGTTCGCAAAACTCGATGCCAACGGTGACGGCAGCATCGACAAGCAGGAAATGGCGACGGCTTTCGGCAGCGTGTCCGACAAGCTCTTCTCCAAATTCGACACGAACGGCGACGGCAGTATCTCCAAGGACGAAAGCGCCGCGGGCTTGCAGTCTCTTCACGATGAACTCGCGTCTCACCACATGAAGATGCATAAACATCATCACGGAGGCGGCGGGAACGCGGCTGAACTCTTCAAGTCAACCGATGCGAACGGCGACGGCGCCATCGACCAGAACGAATTCACAAAGCTCCTGAACAAACAGACTCCGCAGGCGAGTTCAGACAGCAGCACGACCGGCACATCGAACGACAACAGCCTGAACAGCGCTTATATTGCTTTCGCGATGCAACAGTATCAATTCGCGCAGGCTCTTCCCACGGCATCCTGAGCTATTCCGGACAGTTGTCTGAGTTGCCTGAATCGCGATTCAAATTCAGGTAATTCGGACAGCCGTCCCGTCAATGCGCCCCCTCCCCCAAGCCGGCAGTCAGTTTCAGACTGCAACCAGTTGCAATTAATGATTTACTCTTTGAATGGCCGACACGACGACGAATGCAGGCGTGGGCAGCAAGACCGGCAATTTATTGCTCGATAGCCTTCCCGAAGGCGATTTCAGGTTGATCGAACCGAAAATCAAGCACGTTGAGTTGCAGAAGCATCAAATTCTCTCGATGCAGGGAGAGGCCGTACAGCACCTCTATTTTCCGACGAGCGGCCTCGTATCCTGCCGGGCGAGCGGCTCCCAAGGTGAGCTGATCGAGATTCATGCCGTGGGGCGTGAGGGTCTCGTCGAACCGGCAGCCATCTTGACGAGTATTGCCGCGGTAACGGCCGAAGTGCAGATTGAGGGCGCCGCCTATCGGATCGATGTCGATGAGTTGTGCGGTCTCATCCGCCAGACGGGCGAGTTGCCGCGCGCGCTTCTGAAGTATGCCTATTCGCTGGCGGTACGGATGGTCCAGGCGACAAAGTGTGCGATGTTCCACACCGTCAAGCAGCGGCTCGTCCTGTGGCTGTTGCTTGCTCATCGCGCTCATGGCAACGTCATCCCATGCACTCATCAATCGATCGCTGAGGCGCTCGGCGCGCGGCGGGCCAGCATTACGCTGGTTCTCGAGAGTCTGGTCCAAAAGGGAATTATCGAACGAAGCCGCGGGCGCATCACCATTGCCAATCGAGGCGACCTGGAAGAGGCGTCCTGCGAATGCTTTCAACTTATCAAGGCTGGCCTCGAAATCGATCTCGAGTGTGAGCTGTTGGCGAAGCAATCGCTCGTCGTGACGAAACACCCGTAGCACAGGGGGAACACTCGAGTGGGTCCAACGCGGAAAAAGGGTTCTGCAAAAGTAGTCGCCGACCGGCCGGATTACGAAATCTATCGGCTCATGGTTCAGGAGATCAAGGACTACGCCATCTTTGTGCTCGATCCGAAAGGCAGAATCGTCACCTGGAACGCCGGAGCGCAAAGGTTAAAGGGATATACACGAGAGGAAGTGATCGGCCGGCATTTTTCGATTTTCTATCCCGCGGTGGATCGTGAAAACAAGAAGGCGCAGCACGAATTGGAAATCGCCGTTACGGAAGGTCGTGTAGAAGACGAAGGTTGGCGCCTGCGCAAGGACGGCACCCGGTTCTGGGCGAACGTCGTGATCACGCCGCTGTACGACCACGATGGGCGCCTTCGCGGTTTTGCCAAGGTCACCCGGGATTTGACCGAGCGCAAGAAGGCCGAAGAGCGAAAAGCGCAGGAGGCCGAGCTGCTGGAAGATCGCGTCAAAGAACGAACCGTTGAGTTGGGATTGCTGAATCAGGAACTCGAAGAAGCGAACCGCATGAAAGATGAATTCATCGCCACGCTGTCGCACGAGTTACGGACGCCTTTGACAGCCGTAACCGGCTGGGTCCAGCTTCTACGCAGCGGTGAGCTCAGCGACACCCAGCAGGAAAAAGCCCTCGAGGTGATATATCGAAACCTCACGGTTCAGGAACAACTGATCAACGACCTGCTCAATGTTTCGAGAATCGTCACGGGGCGAATGAAGATCGAGCTTCAACCGGCTTATCCGGCTCCGATGATCGAGGAGGCCATCGATTCACTGCGTCCGACAATCGAAGCAAAAAGTCTCAGGCTGACCCTCGATCTGGACTCTCGGGTGGGTCCCATCCAGCTCGATCCGCCTCGCTTTCATCAGATCGTGTGGAACCTCGTGTCGAATGCAGTGAAGTTCACGCCCAAGAAAGGTCATATTCACGTCAGTTTGAAACGCCTGAACAGCCGTCTTACGTTTCAGGTGGCGGACTCCGGCGAGGGCATCGATAAGCGCTTCCTGCCCTATGTGTTTGAACGTTTCCGGCAAGCCGATTCCTCACGCGCCCGGCCTCACGGCGGCCTGGGAATCGGTTTGGCGATCGCCAAGCATCTGGTCGAATTGCACGGAGGAACCATCTTCGCGGAAAGTGAAGGCGTGGGAAAAGGCAGCGCTTTCAGTGTCACGTTACCGATTCCTGCCATGTCGGCGCGGGTTTCAAGCGGTGTAACCAACGCCGATGAAAGTTCGGCAAGCCTGAAAGGCAAGAAGCTTCTGGTTGTCGAAGATGAAGTCGATACGCGGGAAATGATCGCCCACGCGGTGAAACAGCAAGGCGCCACAGTTATTCAAACGGGTTCCGGCGAGGACGCGCTGCGACAACTGAAAGAGAGCCGTTTCGACTTGCTGATCAGCGATATCGGGATGCCCGGGATGGACGGGAACGAGCTCATCCGGAAAGTCAGATCGATGAAGGGCACGCTGAGCAGGATTCCCGCAATTGCCTTGACGGCTTACGCCAGCGACGACGATCGCCGCCTATCATTGGAGGCCGGCTTCGACCGGCACCTATCGAAACCTGTTACGCTCGTCGAGTTGATTCGGATCGCAGCCAAGCTCACTCGTGAGGAAGCGACGGAGACAGGACAGCTAACCTCTTCAGCCACAACAGGTAAGAGCAAAAGAATGGTCTCTTCCATTGCTGGAGGAACCCGCTCCAAGCGCCGGAAATAACGCGCCGTTAGTCAGATCTTTGACCCATTCCCATGGCCTCGCGTCAGGCTCTTGACGCAAAACCGCCCTGCGCAGGAGCGTGCTCCCTGCAAAATCAATCAATTAGTTAAAGGCCAGCAGCTTGCTTTAGGAAAGGCGACCGGATGAGGCAAGGGCCATGGAAGGCGCCGCCAAGTTTATTCGAAGGATCGAGCCGGTTGTCTCTCAGGAGGAGAACAACAACTATGAAAACGATGACAAACGATATATTCGAACTCGAAATCCAAATTGAAGAACTGGAATCCAAAGTCGCACCGGATGGCGGCGAGACGGTTCTGCCATTGCCTTTAAAAGGCAAACACAAATAATAACCGACTCATAAATAAACGACTTACTTCCACAGGCTGGCCGGCGTGAGGGCGCTGCTGCCAGTCTGTGCGATTAACCTCTCGGGCGAGGAGAGAATTTGACATGTCCCACGCCGATGTGAGCGTCGACGCGTTTCTTCCGACAATCGGTAATCTCAACGCTTTGATCAAGCACCTTGCGGAAAAGCAACTGCCGCTTCTCGGCGAGCAGATCCGGCTGCGATCGTTCTGCGCATCCGGCGTCTTTTCAGTGGTTTTCCGCCCGAGTCAAATTGAAGACATCCTCATCCGCCTTTTCATTCAGGCGAGAGAGGAAATGCGGACCGGCGGCATGGTGCTGCTTCAGACCAGTCAGACCGCTTCGCATGTGGTCCTGACCTTCAGATACACCTCACACGAATCCGACAACGTTTCAACCAAGGACGATTCCACAGACTTTGGAGCTGTCATTCAAAGTGTCCGCAACATTGTTGAAGGAAGCCGAGGATCGCTCGCGCAGGAACGCGTTTCACCTCGAGAAACATTGATCCGCATTTATTTGCCGGTCGCGAGGCGGTTCGATTTCAGCTACAGACGCTCGGCATTCGGAAGTGCCACGTTCTCGACCAGCGTGCAGCACTAAGGCCCGATGTTCGCGGGCAGCCGCGCAGTCTTCGTCCGGTTCGGATAGATATTGACGGCGTCCGTGAAGCTTCCTCCAGGACTTGGCCGAAACGTCGTGCGATGCAGCCAGAAATCTCCTTCCAAACTGACCAGGCCTTGATGCGCCGGTGCGGACGCGAGCTTGACGTTGGCGCGGACGCGAATCCATTCCCCAGGTTTTAGCGACACGACCGTCCTGGCGTCGTCGGATGAACCGTACATTTGAACAAAACCCAATGAGGTCGCGTTTGCGTTCGGCTCGACGACACGAACCGTGAGTCCGATACTCAGATAGGTGAAGGCGATCGACTCGTCCTGTGGCTGAAGATCGGAGAGATGAGGCCAGACCGGCAGTTCGATCGGAGCCTGTCCGGTGTTGACAACGCGGAACTCCACCTCGAACGGCTTCGCCGGATCGATGTCGGCCGGAATGACGCGCATCAATTCGATGCCCAGCGCATGCGGATCGCGTATGTTCGGGGCGCCGTCGGCAACACTGCCGCCGCCACTCCAAGGAACACCCGGGGGCGCCGGCGGAGTCCGAAGGTCGGTGCGTTGCGGACTATCCGTGAGGTCGACATATTTCACTTCCTGCGCATTCAGCAGAGCGGATGAGGCGAGCAGAAAGAATGCAAGCCGAAGCCACATGGTCAATCTCATCATAATCTAAGATTGAGACAGGAGGTTCAGCATGATCAGGAAGCTGGCTTCGGGTGGATATCGACTGTACTCGCGGAAGAAGGATCCCAAGACGGGACGGCGGCGCAATCTGGGAACATTCAAGACTCGCGCGGCCGCGGAAAAACACGAACGGGCGGTTCAATTCTTCAAACGTCATTGAGATTGAATGAAGAATTGAACCGCCCGTTTCTGCTTTATGGGACGATCAGGCTTTCGCGCCGTACCGAACCGTCGGCGCCCGCGTTCGTCTCTTCGACTCGATTGTTCTCCTGACAAACGTACTCGAACAGCTCCGCGCCCGCATTCCAGCGCAGGTTGAAGCCGCCGGTCCACACTTTCGTGTATGCGCCCGGATCATCGACGGTGACTTCGTATTTCAAAGTATTCGAATCGAGGCGCGTGAAGCGCTCGACCAGGCGCAGCTTGTCGGTGTGGGGAAAACCTTCCGCCTCGATCCACGAATTCTCGTTGAAGCCGGTCGTGTCGACGACGAATGAATCGCCTTCCCAATGGCCGATGGAATGTCCGGTGTAGGTCGGCTCGAGGTCTTTCGGATGAGTGCGTCCATCCGTGTAGATCACGCGAAAGCTATACGGCCCGCCGATATCGAAAAGAAAGACACGTTGCAGGTCCCGCATCTCGACAATCTCGAAACCATAAGCTGTACCGACTTGCCTCGGCCCCGGCGACGGCTTGCAGCGCGAGTGCGGCGCGTCGCGCTCGAAATTTGCCTGACGATACTCGTAAAGAGCGCGAGCCCACGGCTGGAACGGCACGCCGTCCATCGTCAGATTTGTTGAAAGTCCGCCCGGACCCGCGGCGATGACGCTTTCCGGATTGCTTGCCAATTGGGCCCGGCCTTGCCGGATCCAATGACCTTTTTCGCCCGGGAATGTTCCAAGGTTCACACGTCCGTCCGGCCATCTCGGTGTCGGCTTCGCGGCGGGAGCCTGTGTCTGGCGATTCTGACCGGTCAAAGGAGACGCCAGAACGATTGCGCCAACGACGATGGCGGCGATGATGATCGAACGCTTCATCATTCGTTCTCCTTCAGAAGCGGGATGCTGTCCACCGGCGGCGGTTGCGGAACTGCGCGAAGAAATGCATAGACGTCGGCCAGCTGAGAATTCGACAGGACTTTCGTCGTGTAGGGCGGCATCTCGCCCGAAGGTCCGCGGACGTATTTCGAGAACGCCGCGTATGCCAGCGGACGCGGCGCGAGGCGCGGTCCGACGCCGCCTTGGGCAGCGTAGCCGTGGCATTGATAGCATCCGTATTGAGCGAACAACTTCTTGCCGTTTTCGGCATTTCCTGCCGGAGCATCGGTTGCTGCGGGCGGTGTCTGAGCGAGGGTTGTGAAAGCCAACGCGCCGATGAATGTCAGGATGGCCAGGAAACGCATGTCATACCTCCACTTCCGCTAATTAGCGCGGTTGAGTGACGACGTCCACTAAAGCAACCTCACCCTTGTCGACGCGCTCGGCTGCGCGGCGCAGCGCCGGGCCCAGGTCCTTCGGTTCCGTGATCGGGCCTTCGCCATAGAGACCCATGCTGCGCGCCATCATCGCGAAGTCGATGTTGGGATTATCGATCGCGACTCCGATATGGGTTCGGTCCCAGGTCGCGCCGCGTTGATATCGATTGGCCATGCGCTGGAGATGCATCAGCTCCTGGTGATAGGCGCGATTGTTCCGCATCACGAAAAGCATCGGGATGTTGTGATGCGTCGCCGTCCACAGCGCGCCCGGCGTGTACATCATGTCGCCGTCGTTCTGCATCTTGAACACGAAGCGGCCATGCTTGCGATGCGCGAGCGCGGCGCCGATCGCTGACGGCGGGCCGTGGCCGAGTCCGCCGCCGCCGGCTCCATCAATGACCCGGTAGTGCGTGTCGACGTTCCACAGCGGGCCGGTGCCGCCGGCGCTTGCCCAATCCTTCTTCTTGATGACTTCCCATAACTCGGCCTGCAATCGCGCTGTCGTGATTGGACTGGCATCCCACGCATACGCCGCGTCCGTGCGCGCGCGTTGCAAAGCCCTGGCCTTGTTTTCCGCCAGCTGTTTGCCGCGGTCCTGAAAGGTGCGCTTGCGATCGGCCGTGATCAGCCGCTTGCACGCTTCGATCAATGCCGGCAGTGTCGCTTCGGCATCGGCGGCAATTGCGATGTCGGCTTCCTGGTATCGCTGGAAGTCCTGGTAGTTGGCCTTGGTATAGAGGTCGCGTGTGCCGATGCTGATGACCTTTGCCTCGGGCTTGATCAGCGATCGGAACGACCGGTTCAACTGGTCGCGAACGTTGTGCAGCGTGCCCCAGAGATCGTCGACTTCGAGACCCAGGATCACGTCGGCCTTATCCAGCGCGCCACGCTGACTGAGAACGTGTCTTGAAGGCAATCCTCCCTGAAGCGGCGCCTGCAATGTTTCGGCGAGCTCGACGAGCAGATCCATGCCTGCCTGAGACCGCGCGCGTCCCGCAAACAACGCCGGATTCTCCGCCGAAACGAGCAAGCGGGCCGCCTCGGCGACGGCACCCGCTTCGCCTTGCGGCGGTGCGGACAAAGTCAGTTTCGGAATGCGCAATGCGGACTCGTTCTCGATTTTTCTCTCGGCCAGTTCGCTGTCGGCGACAAGCAATACAGGAGCGGACGGCGACGTCATCATGATTTTGTAGGCACGAACAGCCGATTCCGCGAAATGCTGGAGCGAGATCGGATTGTCATCCCACTTGACGAACTCGCGGACCATTGCCGCGGCGTCCTGGACGGAATGGAGCCACTCGATGCCGGGGCGGCGGGCCGTCGCATCCAGCGTATTTCCGACGATGATGTATACGGGAACGCGGCCGCAAAATGAGTTGTAGATGGCCATTGCCGCGTGCTGAAGCCCCACGGTGCCGTGCGCAAGGATGACGAGCGGTTTCCCTTCGACCTGCGCATAACCATCAGCCATCGCGACTGAGATTTCCTCGTGCAGGCACGTGATCCACTCGGGTTTCGTGTTGCCGCCGTGGTTGATGAAGGACTCCTGCAGTCCGCGGAAGCTCGAGCCGGGATTCGCGCAGATGTAGTCGACGCCCAGCGATTTGATGACGTCGACCATGAAGTCCGCGCCCGAACGCCCCTCGGTCATGACATCGAGGTTCGGAGGCACGGTTTCGGTTTCCGCCGCCAGCGCTCCCGCCGGCCGCGCGATTTCAGCGGCGACCGGAATCTGCGCCTGAGCAGCTTCCTCTTTCGACGGCGCTATGAACACAGCCGCACCCGCTGCTGCGCCTTTCAGAAAGCCACGACGATTGACGTTGTTCGCCTTGCGCTGGCTCATGGGTTTTTCTCCTGAGTTGAGAGTGAACCGAGTATACAACCATATTCACGACACGCTTCCTAGATCTAAACTGTTGCCCCTTTCAAAAGCGGAGTGTAGGCTACCCCAAAATCAAACCAACGATGGCGGAGGAAAACATGAAGCGGATCCATGTCGTTTTTGCAGCACTAGTGTTGATGTGTCTGATTTCGCCGGCGGCGCTCCTCGCGCAGATCAACGCGGTGGTGGGCGGAACAGTAGCGGATGCCAGCGGCGCCCTGATCCCCGGAGTCGAGGTGAATGCCCGCAACATCGCCACCGGCATTGTGACCACCCGCATAACGAACGAATCCGGCAACTATGATTTCGCCAGCCTGCAGCCGGGCACGTACACGATTACCGCAGCGCTCGCCGGTTTCCGGACTGCGACATATAACAACGTCCAGCTCAGCCAAAGCCAGCAGGTTCGGTTGAATTTCACGCTAGAAGTCGGCTCCGTCGCGCAGGCGGTCGAAGTCGTCGCCGAAGCGAACACGCTGCTGGCCACGACGTCTTCCTCCGTCGGCGACGTGCTTCCGGACGTGCAGGTCCGCAGCCTGCCGCTTGCGAGCCGCAACGTGCTGGACCTCGTCCGAAACGCCGCTGCCGGCGCCGTCGGCGATAACTTCGCGGGCGCGCGCATGAGCCAGATGAACACGACGCGTGACGGCCTGCCGACCATGGACGGCCGATACAACGATTGGAACGGCGCGTATTCAGCGGTGTTCACGAGTCCGGATCTCGTCGAAGAAGTGCAGGTCATCGTCAACAGCGTCGACGCCGCAGCCGGGCGCGGTTCGGGCCAGGTCAAAATGCAGACGCGATCCGGCGGCAACGACTTTCACGGCGCTCTGTTTTACGCCAACAAAAACTCGGCGCTGGGCGCTCAGGGCTGGTTCCAGAATCTCGTCGGCGCCCAGAAGACGTTCAACAACCGCAATCAATTCGGCGGACGTCTGGGCGGGCCGATCAAACAGAACAAGGCTTTCTTCTTCGTTCTCATCGATGAGCAGCGATACGTCGAAAAACAAAATGTCGTGTCGACGGTGCTCACCGCTCCGGCGCGCCAGGGTATCTTCCGTTATCTGACCGAAGGCGCCGCCGGCGGAACGAGCCGCCGCAACGGAAATGCGTTTTCGACGACACCTTCCGTGGACCTCAACGGCAACACGCTCGCGGTGAATCCTGCCAACGGCGCACCGCTGTTTTTGAATTCGTTCAACCTGTTCAGCGATGTGAAGGATCCAATGCGGACCCGCATCGATCCGGTATGGGTCGGCCCGCAATACCTTTCGCGCATGCCGTTGCCCAACGATTACACGGTCGGAGATGGACTGAACACGGCCGGCTTTCGCTGGCTCCGGCGGCATCCCGGCGTGGACAGCTCCACCGGAAATGATCCGAACAACAATCGCGATCATCTCAGCGCGCGCGTGGACTATCAGCTCAACACGAAAAACAAGCTGACGTACACGATGAGCCGCGAAAAAGATTGGGGCGTCACCGGCCAGACGGGTCTGCCGGATTTCCCGAATGGATTCTTCGGCGAGATCCGCCGGTTCCCCGATGTCTACACGACGTCGTGGACGTCCACGGTTTCCGCAACCGTCTTGAACGAGGCGCGATGGGGAATGAAACGCGACAGCTGGTTCGGCTGGTCGCCGTTCGACGTCGGCTGCTGCGTCCGCGGCGCCGCGGAAACCGATATCGCCTCGACTTCCAAAGACGCTCTGGCCACGTTCCCGCAGCTCAAAGGGAAATTGTTCTACACGCAACCGGGCACGATCGGCAGCGCGACGCTCGGCAATTACGCGCCTTTCGATCGCGCCGGCGCAGCGCCGCGCTTCAATCCGAGTCCGTTGATGCAGTACGCGGATACGCTGAGCTTCATCAAAGGAACGCACTCGTTCCAGGCGGGGTTCGAACTGATTCACAGCGGCTCGGGCCAGAACAACTCGGGCGGCATTGCCACAGCTTATGCGCATTCGATCCTGGGTATCGGCAACACGCCGGTGCCGAACATTACAACCACGAACTTCCGCGGCCTCAACTCCAGCGACATCGGACCCGCCCAGGACCTGCTTGCCAATCTGGCGGGCACGATCAGCAACATCAGTGAAAAATTCTGGACGAATTCTCCGACGGATACGAACTGGCTCGATTACACCGGAAACACCGTCTTTGTGGTCCGCACGTACCGGCAGAACGACTGGGCCGGATTCTTCAAGGACAACTGGAAGGTCAAACAGAATTTCACCCTGAACCTCGGTCTGCGCTATGACAAGTATGGCGTTCCTTATGATCTCAGCGGCATGGCCACGCGCGTGAAGGGCGGCGAAGCCGGCTTCTTCGGCATCTCGGGAACGAATTTCAGCGCGCTGTGGAATCCGTACGCGACCGGTGGATCGTTGACGAACGTCGAACCGGCAGGAAAGGATTCGCCCAATCCCAACGTCCTGCCTTACAAAGACGACTGGAACAACTTTGCTCCGTCGGTCGGATTCAGCTGGTCGGTGCCGTGGTTCAAGCGCAGCACCGTCGTTCGCGGAGGCTACGGCATCAACTATGCGGGCGCTCCGGCCTACCAGCAGTATGGCCGCGAAATCGGGGCTCAGCCGGGATCGCAGATCCAGGTGATCTACACGCCGCAGTACCTGGATATCGGGGGCATCACGCCGAATCTTGTGCCGCTGTCCACCAGTGGAGCGAAGCCGAACGATCCGGTTCCATTGAGCAACCGGACGACCACGCTCAGCGGCTTCACGGACAACCGCGTGATTCAATACAGCCAGAACATCAATTTCTCGATCCAGCGCGAGCTTGCCCGGGACCTGACGCTTGAAGTCAGCTACGTCGGCAACAAGGGCACGAAGCTGTGGAATCCCATCGAGCTCAACGAGACGAACATTTTCGAGAACGGCATCCTCGACGCATTCAATGTGACGCGTGCCGGAGGCAATGCCCCGCTCTTCGACCGGATCTTCAACGGCCTGAACGTCACAGGCGTCGGCGTCGTGAACGGCACCACGCTGACGGGATCGCAGGCGCTGCGACGCTACACCACGACCAATCAATGGATCGCCAACGGCGACGTCGCCAACCTGGCCAATTGGCTGAACAGCACGTCGGCATTGACGGGCGTCAATGGAGGTTTGCTGACGAACGGCAAGCTGCCGGATAACTTCATCGTCGTGAATCCGCAGTTCGGCAGCGTGGCTCTGCACGGAAACAACGACAACTCCATCTATCACGCGCTGCAAACGGAAGTGAAAAAGCGATTGTCTCGAGGGTTCACCGGACAGTTCGGCTATACCTGGTCGAAAGACCTCGGAAACTCCGCCGCCGCAAACGGAAGCGGCAGCAGCAGCACGGCAACGACACGCGATCCTCGCAATCGGGAACTACAGCGCGGACTGATTACATTCGATCGCACGCACCAATTCAAAGGCAATGGAACGTGGGCGCTGCCGTTCGGACCGAACCGCGCTTTCCTTGGCAACGCTCCTTCGTGGATTCAGCGGACGGTCGAAGGCTGGGAAGTCTCCGGCATATTCTCCTGGCTGGCCGGCGCGCCGCTGACATTTACTTCGCCGATCAAGACGCTTGGCATTCGCGCGAACACCAATACTGCGGATCTTCTGGGCGCGTTTCCGGACGGCCTCGGGAAAGTGGATGTCGGCAACGGTTTCGTTCAGTACTTCTCGAATCTGAAGACGCAGACTGCGGCGACGCCGAACTTCGGCGGCGACCCGACGCTGCCGGGCCGGTTCACGAATCAGGTTGTGGTGGATGCTTCCGGAAATGTCATACTCCAGAACCCGCAGCCGGGAACCACCGGCAACACCGCCGTGAATTTGCCGGGAGTGAAAGGGCCGGGGACGCTGGGATTGGATATGGCGTTGAGCAAGAAGCTGCGGCTCAGTGAGAAAACCATGTTCACGCTGCGCGCGGACGCGATCAACATTTTGAATAAGCCGCAATGGGGCCTCCCCAACACGAACATCAATTCGACGACGTTCGGCCGGATCACGAGCGCCACAGGATCGCGTGTCGTTCTGCTCAATGCGCGTGTAGACTTCTGAACGAGTTCTCTGTGTCTCTGTGGTTAATTACGAAGTCGAGGAGGCGGGATCATGAATCGAAGACAATGGTTGACGACGGCTGCGGGCGCCGGCGCGAGCGCCGCCATCGGAGGAGTACCCCGGTTGGCGGCGCAGGCCGGCAAAGTCCAGCTCAGCATGTGCCTGTCCGATAACGACCGCACTCGCCCGCTCCGCGAAGGCCGGGTGAAAGCAGACGGCCTCGATCTCGTCATCAGCACGGCACATCCATCCGAAATGTTCTGGCGCGAGCTGCACTTTAACGAGTTCGATATCTCGGAGATGTCGTGTTCCTCTTTGTTGATGGCCATCGCCCACGGCGACAAGCGTTTTGTCGCGATTCCGGTCTTCACGTCGCGAAGCATTTTCCACACGGGCATTCTCGTTCGGACCGATCGCGGCATCGAAAAGCCCGAAGACTTGAAAGGAAAGAAAGTCGCGGTGCCCGAGTACCAGCAAACCGCTGCGCTCTGGTGCCGCGGCGCCCTTCAGCATGAATTCGGCGTCACGGCATTCGATATCGACTGGTACATGGAACGCACCGAAGAACTGAGCCATGCCAGCGCAACCGGTTTCCAGCCGCCGAAGAATCTCCGCTTCCAGCACATCCCGGAAAACGAAAACATCGGATCGATGCTTCTGGCCGGCAAGATCGACGCATCGCTTCTTTACCTGAACGAAGTGAATCTCGTGGATCGCAGTCGAGTCGATTTACGGAATCGTCCCGAAGTGAGAACGCTCTTCAAAGATCCTGCGGCCGAAGGCGTCCGCTATTACAAGAAGACCGGTTTCTATCCCATCAATCATTGCGTGGTGTTCAAACGCGAGATCGCGGAAAAATATCCATGGGCGGTGCTGAACGTCTTCAAGGCGCTGGATGAAGCCAAGAACCAGGTCCGCGATCAGGGCCGCACGGCAGCGGGAGTCTATTTCGAGCTCGGTTTGATCTCCCCGGATCAGCGCCAGGCGCTCGATGCGGATCCTTTCTCGTATGGCATGAAGGCCAACCGAAAGGTGCTGGAAGCGATCACGCAGTTCTCGTACGAGCAGGGTCTCTCACCGCGCGTGTTGAAGCTCGAAGAGGTGTTCCATCCCGCGACGCTCGACCTGTAGGCGCGCCGGTTTTACCCAAGAGGGGTCTGGGACATGACGGCGGTATTCCTCAGTTGTCTCGGGCTCCTCGAATACCTGGTCTTCTCTGCCAGCTTCTCGCAATTCTTTCAGGGCGACGCGCTGTTCTACATGTCCCACCGGTTTCGCAGCGTGAGCGAATTCCTTCACGCGCTTGTCCATCTCGACATCGCCAACTGGTACCGCCCCCTCTCGAGCCAGACGATTCCCTCGATTTTCTATCCGTGGTTCGGTCTGAATCCTTACGGCTATCACTGGGTCGTGTTTCTCCTCTTCTTCGCGACAACCTGCGTGATCTTCCTCTTCCTGCGCGAGCTCACACGCAGCTTCGCGGCCGCGGCTGCCGGCACGGTCTTCTTCGCCATTCATTCAATGAACGTCTACGTCACCTACGACTTCGCGTTTGCGCCGGAGCTCTTTTACACGTCGTTTTATGTACTGAGCTGCGTCACGTACCTTCGCGGGATGGGACGCGGCTATGTACTCTCGCTCGTCTTTTTCCTGCTGGCATTGATGTCGAAAGAGGCCGCGGTAACGCTCGCCGGAAACATCGTTCTGTTGACGTTCTTCTTTGCCGGCGAACGTCCGAAAAAGGCCGTGCTGCCGTTTTTCGGAATCTTCGCGATCTACTACCTCTACATCGTCCGCTTCCTGAAAGTCGGCGCCGGCGACTACACGCTGGCGCTGCACAAGGATTTGCTGCCGCGAATCGGTGACTCGTTCCTGTGGGCATTCGATCTCGCGCGTGGGCGCATGAACGCGGCGGTCGTGATTGCCGCACTATTCGTCGCGGGCTACGCCCTGGCGTCGTTGTTGGGGTCCGGAAGGCGCTTCACGTTGTTCGGGCTCGGCTGGTTCGTCGTCGCATTGTCGCCGATGCTCGGCATCGTCGGATACTTCGGTCCGTACTACCTTTTCTTACCGCTCGTGGGCCTGGCGCTGATCGTCGGAAAATCATTCGAATGGCTGTACACGACCGTCTCGGCATTCAATCCCAAAGTCGCATTCGCGGTCGTGTGTCTGGGACTTGCGCCATTTGTGATTGCAGCCCGTCTCAACGCGCAGGCCGAACTCTATACCAACACCGCGCTCGGCTATGCCGGACGCATCGCCGGAAATTCCGCGCGCGATCTCAAACGAACTCATCCGACGATTCCGAAAGGCGCAACGGTTTACATCATCAATCCCGATCAACCCGACCTGTCGCGATTCTATGGGATCAATGGCTTGATCAAACTCCTGTACGACGACGACTCCATCGACGTGCGCTACAGCAGCCTCGGCCACACGATTTCCGGCGATCTTGCCGGGAGCGGCAAGCTCATCGTGATGAGGTATACGAACGAGGGGCTGGTTGACGCCGATGCCACGCAAGCGGTGCCGGGTAAATCGGAAGAAGATTTTCAATACACGACGTCGGATCACTTCAAACTCGACGTCTTCCCTTCCCGGGTCGGCGCCGGTAAAGGCACGTACACGATTCGAATATCCGGGGCGGCCAACACCGATGCCGAACTGCAGTATCGGTTCAACGAAGGGCCACTGGCATTCTTGACGATTCACCTGAACCCCAACGCCGAAACCCGATTTTTCGTTTCGAACGAAACCAAACGCGGCAGCTACCGATTCGTGGCGATGAAGATTTTGCCGGGCACGAGTTGGATACGGGCAGAAGGCAGGGTTAGCGTCACCGTTACCGATTAAGCGCTCTTTCTGAGCAATTCGAGCGAACGTTCGCGCTGCCGGCGGAGTTGATCCATCGTGCATTGACGTGGACTCTTATCCGGACGCCATCGCAGAAGCCGCGTACCGTGGCGGAATCGTCCGCCGGTGAAGTGATCGTAAGAGACTTCGACGACGAGTTTGGGAGCCAGCGGAACCCATTCGCTCGATCGCTCCGCGCTCCAGCGGCTCGGGCCGCCCGGCGCGCGGCCGGTGAAACCGCCGGATCCTTTGTTGATGAGCGGATCCAGCTTCGCGGTGAGCGCGTCGCGATCGGCCGCTTTGATTCCGGAAGTGAAGCCGACGTGATGAAGCAAGCCGTCCTTGTCGTACAAGCCGAGCAGGAGCGAACCGACAACCGGACGATTCGTCGCGTATCGAAAACCACCGACGACGCAGTCCACCGTTTCATGCCGCTTCACTTTCCGCATTCCGGTGCGCTCGCCGCTGCGATATGTGAAGTCCGCGCGCTTCGCGACGATTCCATCCGTCCATCGCGGCGCGCCGGCAATGCCGAACCATTTCCTGGCGACCGCGTCGTTTGAGGTTGCGGGCGAGAGCTTCACGCGGGCGTGATCGCCATCGAAATATTTCTTCGCGAATTGCTCGAGGATTTTCCGCCGCTCGCGGAGCGGTCGATTTGTGAGAAGTCGCGCTTTTCCGCCGGCCTCATCAACGAGGATGTCGAAAACGATAAGAAGAGCGGGCTTTTCGTGTGAGAGCCTGCGGATGCGGCTTGGAGAAGGGTGAATGCGCCCCATCAGGCTGTCGAACGAAACGCCGCTGTCTTCCGGTATGACGATCTCGCCGTCGATCACGAACTGCTTCGGCTTGAGATTCCGCAACGCCGCGACCAATTCCGGAAAAAAGCGCGCCATCGGTCTTCCGGTTTTCGATTGCAATTCGACATCGTCGCCGTCGCGAAACGCGAGACATCGAAAGCCGTCCCATTTGGGTTCGTATTGCCATTCCGCGCCGCGCGGGATCTCGCCGGCGGCCTGCGCTTCCATCGGCAGGAAGATGGGCTTAATCGGGAGCGTCACCGCGTCACATCAGGCCGTGCTGTGTTTTTTCAGGGCGTTGTGCACGAGCTTCAAATCCGCAATGAAGCGCTCGGTCTCGCGGTGGCGGGTCTCTTCATCCGGTGCGCGAAGCAGCGATGATGGATGAACCGTCGCCATCACGAACGGCGCAAGCGGCGATTCGATCCACTGGCCGCGCTGCGTCGTGACCTTGAACTGCCGGCCGAGAAGCGCCTGCGCTGCGGTCGCGCCAAGGCAGACGATCACGTCCGGATGCAGCACCTCGATTTCGGCTTCGATCCACGGTTTGCATGCAGTGATCTCCATCGAGTTCGGCTTCTTGTGAATGCGGCGTTTCCCGCGAGGCTCCCACTTGAAGTGTTTCACCGCATTGGTCACATAGATTTCTTTCCGGTCGATGCCGGCTTCTTCGAGCGCCTTATCGAGAAGTTTTCCCGCCGGCCCGACAAACGGACGGCCTTGAATGTCCTCTTGATCGCCCGGTTGCTCGCCGACCAGCATCACGCGCGGCTTCGAACCGCCTTCTCCAAACACCGTCTGCGTACCGGTCTTCCACAAGTCGCACGCCCGGCAATCCGTTGCGGCGACCCGCAGTTTCGGGATGGTTGGGTTGCCGGGAATCAATGGAGCGGCTGTCTTTTCAACGCGTTTGGGCATAGGATTGACTACCGTACAAATGTTCGGTTATAACGGGATCTGGAAAGTTTCTCGGTGTACTTTATGCAATCGGTGATCCTTCGCGCCCGATTGGAGTCCGCCCTCGGTGAGCGGGTTCCGTCGCCTTTTACCGACCTCGATCGACGTGTCTTTGAAAGCGTTCCCACGGGAATTGCCGATCTTGACGCGCTGACGGGAGGACTCCCTCGCGGCGCCATCACCGAGATTTTCGGGCCTCCGTCTTCCGGCCGCACCGCGTCGATGGTTTCGATTCTTCGAGAAGCAACAGCCGGCGGTGAAGTGTGCGCGCTCGTTGACGGCAACGATGCATTCGATCCGAACTTTCCAGCACAGTGGGATCCGAAGCTTGGAATTCACGTGACTTGAAGTCGCGGCCGCACTGACCCTATAGTGAGTCGTATTAATTTAAATCATACCAACATGGTCAAATAAAACGAAAGGCTCAGTCGAAAGACTGGGCCTTTCGTTTTAATCTGATCGGCACGTAAGAGGTTCCAACTTTCACCATA
>JADMIO011006353.1_pt1 | contig 84267 bp, 73 predicted proteins | sample 8958161 | NCBI WGS metagenome assembly JADMIO01 (sample SAMN16585339, study PRJNA669376) | soil metagenome | isolation source: Crop rotation soil | place: USA: Cullars Rotation, Alabama | collected 2011 | reverse complement strand
GCCGCGACTTCAAGTCACGTGAATTCCAAGCTTCGGATCCCACTGTGCTGGAAAGGGCTTCGGAAATATTTTCCAATTGCGGGCGGTGTGTATAAAAAGGCCGCAATGCCTTTTCATCATCCAGGTAATCAATAACAAGCTTTGAAAAATATCCGGTTTGTTGGTAAGGTATATAACTACAGTGTGTCTCCATTTGCAGCGCAAATTACAGCACTAAATAACATGTTCCGTTACCGGTTGTAAAACTTCACCTTCCAGGTCGTAATCAAAGGCGTTTGTTATTTTCACATTAACAAATTCGCCGAGTTGCAGTTTTTTTGTTGAATGAATGATAACTTCATTATCTACCTCAACGCTATCAAATTCTGTACGCCCCAAATAGCGTCCGGCTTCTTTCTTATCAATGATAACTTTAAACGTTTTACCAATTTTCTCCGCGTTCTTTTCATAACTTATTTCCTGCTGCACTTCCATTATTTCTTCAGCACGTTTTTGTTTTTCAGCGGCAGGAACATCATCCACTAAATTATATCCGCTTGTTCCTTCTTCATGGCTGTAAGTAAAAACACCAACACGGTCAAAGCGTTGTTGTTGTAAGAAAAATTTTATTTCATCTACATCCTCTCTTGTTTCGCCAGGAAAACCAGCTATTAAAGTAGTGCGTAAACAAATGCCCGGAACTTTATGGCGGATGATATTTAGCGTTTCTTCAATTTCTGCTTTTGTGCTTTGACGGCGCATTGCCTGCAGCATCCTGTCGCTTGCATGTTGCAAAGGCATATCCAGGTAATTGCAGATATTTTCACGTTCACGCATTACATCCAATACTTCAAAAGGGAATTTATTAGGATAAGCATAATGCAGCCTGATCCATTGCAAACCTTTCACATCGCTGACATGTTTTAAAAGATCAGCCAGCATGCGTTTCTTATAAATATCCAAACCGTAATAGGTAAGTTCCTGTGCGATCAGCATGATCTCTTTTACACCACGTTTTACCAAACCTTCCGCTTCGGCCACTACCTCTTCAATGGTTTTGCTTACATGTTTGCCGCGCATTAAAGGAATGGCACAAAAAGCGCAGGTGCGGTTACAACCTTCACTGATCTTTAAATAAGCATAATGCTTTGGTGTGCTCAGCAATCTTTCACCTAACAGTTCTGTTTTATAATCAGCGTCGAAAGCTTTAAGGATTAATGGCAATTCCAGCGTTCCAAACCAGGAGTCAACTTCGGGGATTTCGGACTCAAGATCGTTGCGGTAACGTTCACTTAAACAGCCGGTAACATACACTTTATCCAGTTTGCCACGCTTTTTCAGGTCAACCTGCTGCAAAATAGTGTTGATGCTTTCTTCTTTGGCTTTATCGATAAAACCGCAGGTATTCACCACCACAATATTGTGGTCGAGCTTTGCATTTTCATGCACCACGTTAATGGCGTTTGCCTGCAATTGACCGCTAAGTACTTCACTATCAACCAGGTTTTTACTGCAACCCAGCGTAATGATATTTACTTTATCCTGTTTAAAAGATCTTGCCTTCATAATTTAAGGCTGCAAAATTACGATGGTAGAAATTAAGCTGTATATATATTAACAAGATGAAAAAGAAAGCATTGGGGGTTAGATTTTATTTTAGTTTACAAGGCGTTCTGAAATTAATTCTTTAAACCTTTTCAATTCATCATCACCAAACATTCTTTTTTGAACAATATGTGCATCGTTTTCTGTTATGTAAAGAAATATAAAATGCTTTGATTCCTTAAATTTCAAAAACTTACTCCAGGGTCTGTTAAAGTCGATCCTTTTACCAGTTTTTTCCATTCCCCAATTATTAAAATAATATGTCACATTTTTAAAATGATTTGACTGAACTAAAACTAGAATTAACGCAACAGCCGTAATGAACAGTAATAAAATACACGGATACAGTAAAAAATCAAAAATTATATGCTTCCAGTTTTTGTCAAAGCCGGAAACAAAAAGATCAAGCAAAAGGCTGCCCACACTAAAAATAACTATGAAAAGAAATAAACGCTTTACTACTTTCATTTGTGTAGCCTGATAATAAATTGCACTTAATAATTCAAAAAAATGCATGTGCAGCTTTATCGTAAACGATTATTCCATGAAGTTTTCAACAATAGTTTTTAACTTTTTGAAATACCTGATTTGAAGCAGTTCTACAACACTCCCACCAACTCCCTAAAGATCGCCGTCATCTTCGGCTCAGCTTCATTGGCAGCAGCCAGCACTTCTTGATGGGTAATTACATTGTCTTCTTCGCGAATGCCAAGATCGGTGATAATGCTCATGGCAAAGACTTTCATGCCGGCATGTATGGCAGCGATTACTTCCTGTACAGTGCTCATGCCAACCGCATCGCCGCCAACAGCTTTTATTAATCTGTACTCTGAACGGGTTTCGAAAGTTGGGCCCGTAACACCGCAATACACGCCTTCTTTTACATCATACCCTAAATTTTTTGCAATTGATTTTGCTTTATTGATGATGGTTTTACTATAAGGCTCACTCATATCGGGAAACCTTGTACCTAAGGAATCTTCATTTTTGCCAATCAGAGGATTTACCGTGAACATGCTGATATGATCGGTAATAATCATCATATCACCAACTTTAAACGATGTATTTACACCGCCTGCCGCGTTGGAAAGCAGCAACGTTTCAACACCCAGCATTTTCATAACACGAATAGGATACACGACCTGCTGCGGCGTATAACCTTCATAAAAATGAAAACGGCCAGCCATCACCATTACAGGTTTATCATTCATTATACCGAAAACCAATTTGCCTTTATGGCCAATAACTGTACTCACGGGAAAATGCGGTAGTTCATTATAATCTATTTCACATTCCACCTGCATGCCTTTCGTAAAATTACCAAGGCCGCTGCCAAGGACAACCCCGGTGGAGGGCTGTGTTTTATATCTAGTTTTAATAAATGCTGTAGTTTGGTTAAGCTGTTCTGTTAAGTGCTGCTGCATAATTTTTATAAGGCGCCGAAGATAAGCAATGATTCAGGCTTACAGTGCAGCAGTCTAATATTGATGCTTGCGCAGAAAGCCCATCAACAAGTAATGGAAAAGGACAGATATTTAATATTCAACCAAATCAAATTAAATGCGAACTACGTTTATAAAGCCGAAACCAACTCGCGCATATCACATGTTTATGGGATTGACTTGAATGATCCAGCATTATAACTTTGTTATTCAGGCTGAACAACCTATTCGCTTCTTAAATTTTTTATTACGCTAACCAATTTTTATGTTTAACAGTCATCTTCAAAGCAAAACCGTGTTGCTTGCCTTTTTTTTCCTGATTATCTCCGGATTCAGCCGTTGCACGAAAGATATGGAAGACTTGGAAACCGATTCGGAAAAAGCGGAACAAAAAACATTAGCAAAAGTCGGTATAAGGCCTAATATCATCCTGTTTCTTGCCAACGATCTTGGATATGAGATACCCACGTTCACTGGTGGTAAATCGTACAGCATGCCTACGCTTGATATGATGGCTTCGAACGGCATTTTCTTTTCTCATGCTTACTGTCATCCCGATGGTTTTCCCTCGAGATTGGCTCTTTATACGGGAAAATATAATTTCAGGAACTTTATAACTTGGGGCAATTTTTCATACAGCGAAAAAACAGTCGGCAATATGCTTTCAGATGCCGGCTATGCCACCTGCTTTGTAGGCAAATGGCAGATGAACGATGGCGATTACGGCTTACGCAATCGTGGATGGCAGAAGTACCGAGTGTTTCTGCCGTTTCAAAACGGCGTTGATCAACGCGTAGGGCGCTATAAGAATCCTATCATTTACGAGAACGCCGGTTATCTGTCCGACAGTGCTACGCTGGGTAAATATTCCGAGGATATGTTTTCTGATTACCTGTGCAATTTTATTGATAGCAATAAGGGGAAATCTTTCATCGGGGTTTATTCTTTTAATCTTGTGGCTGAGCCGTATTCGCCTACGCCCGACGATCCAGACTTTGCCACCTGGCAACCGGGTAATGACCCTAAATATTTTCCTGGCATGGTAAAGTATTTAGATAAAATGGTGGCCAAAATACTGAATAAGCTAAGGGCTGACGGCATTGCGGAAAATACCATTTGCATGTTTCTTGCGCCTACGGCTACGCAGGAGAAGATTGTATCAACCTGGGGACCGAACAGTACAATTATACAAGGTCGTAAATTAGAAACGAACATGTGGGGCACTTTAACGCCGCTTACGGTGTATTGGCCAGGCAATATTAGCCCGCACCGAGACCGTACAACGCTGATTGATTTTACTGATTTTCTGCCCACCATTGCCGATCTTACGGGCACGCCGCGACCTACTACATATGGAACATTAGACGGCGTGTCTTTTGCCGATAATATTAAAGGCACCAGGGGCGCAAATAGGAATTGGGTGTTCTGCCATTGGGAAAACCCAGTCGGCAATAAAATTCTCACGCGCTTTGTAAGCGACTCTACCTATAAGCTTTACGACACATTGAATCACAGCCTGTTTTATAACATTGTGAAAGATACGTTTGAAACAAAGCCGATCCCGAATTATAAGCTTACGCCCACAGAACGGATTCGTAAGCAACAATTTATACAGGTATTGCAGAAAAAGCAGTTATAATAAAAGTTGCACCTTTTTTTTACTGAGCAGAAGAAAGCCGCCAGCATTAGTTGTGAAAAAGGAATTGGGAATTCGGAATTGGAGATGGAATAGTCAAACGTCAATGCATGCGTATTATATTTTTGAGCGTACTTATAATCAACTGCTATTAGATTTTATCTGCTATTATAAATTTTCATGCTCTCATATTAGCGTTTGACGTTTGACAATCCATTCACTTACTTAAAATACTTATACAAAGACTTGTCCTCTCCTTTCCATTGTGCAATTTTTGCGAGCGCATTGATCAACGGCTCCTGGATCCAACCGGGCATAACGGGCAGGTAACTTTCGCTATAGGCAAGCAGCAGGCACATATGCCAGGGGTTTTCCGTCATATCATTTTTCAGAAGCCCGTCATTGATCAATCCATAAGCCACCCGCAGGGTTTTTTCTAAACCTGCTGCAGGGGTTACCTTCACTTCTAATACTGAAGTCTGATCAAGTGCATTTTTGAAATAATGCATGTCCTTTTTACCGGCAGTTGCTGTTTCGCCCTTATTTAATATGATCTCGCCGCCATTATCACCAATTCTTACCTTGCCTTCTATAACAGTAAATTGCTCTTCAAAGTTTGCATGATAATGCCAATCGTTGCCACCTTTTGGCTCGAGATCTACGTGTACCAGTTCATATGTGTTTTTTGTTTCAGCCCCTGACTTTACAATAGTAGCCGAGTAATTACCCGCACGGTTACAGATCGTTTTATCAGCGCGGTTGCCAACAGTTTTGTCAAGAGGTGGCAGGAAGGCGGCGAATAATACAATTCCAAAATAAGTTGCAGCCAGTAAAAATACCGGCAATAATACTATGGTATAAAGCAGCTTTATCCATACTGCAATTTCCTTACGCCAGATGCGTACTACGCCTACCGGGTAAAGCATCAACCAGGGATCAAATTTCCATTTGGGTTTTTGTTCAGTTAATGCAGCATTTTCAGCAATACATGCTGCTGCGAGAGTTATATTTTTCATGATGTTTTTAGTTTGATACAAAATTGATTAAAGGCAGCAGCAGCTTTATTAGTATAAACGGATAAAAACTTAGGAAAAATGGATAAAATTAATCTCACTCATTGGGACCAGTATTTTGGTGAAACCGAACAGCAGGTTATGCACAACAGTGATCGTTATTTGCATTTTACAGCCGCGTTCCGGCAACCGGGCTTTGCCGCAGGTAAGATAAGCACCATCAACACGCCGGTGATGATGTTTACTGAATTGTACATGGAAGCCGGTAAGCCATTTAGTTTATATGACAATGAGGCAAGAGAAGCTGCGGAATCGGTATTTGTGCTGGAAGGCAAGGTCGAGTCGAGGTTCAGCAGGAAAGAAAATTTGTATCTTGACAGGTTTCAACACAACATACAATACAGCACTAATTTTTCAGGCACACATATCATTCACTCGCCGCAATTTCATGCCTGCACCATTACTTATCATCCCAATTACCTGGATAGCATAGTGAATGCAGAACCTGGTGGTACACTCAGCTTATTCAGTAAACATCTTGAGAAAAAATCTCACTTTCTTGGCGCTGCTTCAGCAATTGGATGGCAACAACGTATGGGGGAATTGATACAAGTCATCAGAAAATGCCCTTTTAACGGCGTTACGCGGTACATTTTTACAGAGAGTAAATTATTGGAACTCTTTGTACTGCAAATGGAACAGGTAGCTACACTACAACATGATAATGTTAAAGAGTATTGGTCACCGGCCGATAAAGAAAAATTATACGCAGTAAAAGAATTTATTACAACATCATACCTGCAACCGTTGAGCCTGCAAGCGATCACTACTCAGTTCGGGCTTAATGAATTCAAATTAAAAAAAGGCTACAGGCATTTTTTTCAAACCACTGTTTTTGCTGATATACTTCGTTTGCGTATGCAGCATGCCCGGCAGTTGTTGACAGACAGAGTAATGAATGTAACCGAAGTAGCATATCATATCGGGTATAATGACCTCAGCAGTTTTTCCTACGCATTTAAAAAGGCGTTCGGGTATAGCCCGAAGTGTTATGCTTTAAAAAGTGGCAAAGCCTTCCTTGCTGAAGCTTGTTGAATTGTAAATCAATGTAGTTTAGTTAAAGCAGCGCGTCATGTCGACGACAGGAGACATCTCTGGTCGTTCAATCTGTAAAAATTTAGGAGACCTCTCCTTACGTCGAGGTGACGGTCTAACTAAACGGCTTTGAATTGTAAATATCCAGCCTCACCATTTTTCATAACTATAGTTAATTACATATTCAGGCATTTTACCGCTTTTTTCTGTAACCTTCGCCAGAGTGCCATCAATATTATAATAATACTTGCTTACAAATTTTGACGAAGCTTTTGCCTTGATGCCATTCCATTCCATTTCAATGCATTTACCAGATGCATCATACGTCCACTTAAAACTAAAAGCTTTATTTTCTGCTTCAAGGATTGTTCTATCCTTGATCACCTTCTTTTTAAAAAACATTGTGCCATAGGCCGAAAATCCATCGTGGGCACTGTCTAACACGCCATCTTTGTTATAGTATAGTTTGGTGTAGGCAATATCTTTCCTGTTATTTATATTTAGTGCATGCATGATACCCGTTAGCCGGCCCTGTTCACTATAATCGCGAAATTCAAAAGATGTATCCGGGTTGGGAAGGGCAAATACATGCATATATTTTATTTCGTGTTCATTACTATAGTCTGCTACTCTTTTATCAGATACTTTCCCGTTTCCATCAAACGATATGTATTCTGATAAACGATCTTTTTCATCATAGAAAAAAGAATCTTTCACACAAAAACCAGGTCTTTCGCTGCTTCTTGTCATGCACATTTTATAAGCAATAACATTCCCCTGCTTATTAAGACATACAGATTGTGAATCAAACCGTTTGTCAGAAGCCGGCGTAATTTGATAACGATAAGATTTAATTCCCGCTTTCAGCAAAACTTCTTTTGTATTAAGCATTGTATCGGCTAATTGAATTCCAATTATGCCGGAAGGAAGTATGTGATAAGGAATTTGAGCCCTTGCTATATAATGAAGCAATAACAAAGAGCACACTAAAGACAATAATTTTATCATAAAGCAGTAAGCATAGTTTTCTATAAGCTCGTATTTTATTTATTCCTGCAAAAATTAAATATAAATGCAGGCAATCGCTTATCCAGGTAAATTTCATCTACATTCATTTCATCCGCCAGCATTATGTCGTTGCAGATCTTCTCCATTTCTTCACCGGGAATAATCTTAATATCTTCTAACGAAACAGGGATGTTGTTGTCTTTCTCAGATGGCTTTGCATGCTGAAATTTATATTTTTTTATGCGTGCCAATGCCCGGTAAGTTAATGATTCACGCATCAATGGTTCTGCTGCTAACGCTTTATCAAATACTTCAATAGCTTTATCATAACGAAACTCATTATACATCAGCAATCCTTCGAGAAAATAAGTCTCTGTACTTGTACGATCAAGCAACCAAATGTGATAAAAACTTTTATTTGCAGATTTTATATCACCTGTATTAATATTTTGATTAAACCTTGTAGTATAATAATCCAGGTCGCTTTGCCTTTTATCGGGATAAAATACACCATTCACCGAATATCGAACATCCTTTAATTTTCCCGTGGAATAATAAGTAAAGGATGTATCATGCGAAGTTGCTTTTTTTCTTTTCAACTCATGCCAAACCTGCCCATTGATAAAATAGGTTGTTGATTCTGTCTTTCGCTTATCTTCTGCATTATCAGCGATACGCATGAGCATGCCGTTCTTATAATATTCGGTCTGCATTCCAACAGGTTCTCCATTTATATAATTGGTAACTGATCTTTTATTTCCATTCTTAAAGTACACCGTCAATGCTCCGTTCAACTTACCATTCAATAAAGTGCCTTCATTCTGAACACTTCCGTTATTATAGTAATCAATATATTTTCCGCTGTATACGGTATCATGAAAAACCCAAACATCATTCTTAAAAGCCATTTGCCGCAGGCCGGGAATTCTTTTTATACTATCAGGCCTGTTACGGTAAGCTTTTGTAAAAATATAAATGATGGCATCCATTTGTCCCCAACCTAAAAAGGTTAGAGAATCACTGTTTTTTATAACGGTAACATCGGCAACATCACCCTGGTTAACCTTGTTCCAACCTTCAGGCGTGTTTATTATGGGAATGGAGTCAATTACATATAGAATATTGTTTTGCCCGAATGAACAAATGCTAAAAACGAAAATTCCAATAAACGATAAAACTATTTTGCTCATGAAGCGGGTTTATGGTTTAACGCGAATATCATTTTTAAAACGTTGTCGCAAAAATTAAAATTCAGGTATAAAGGTTGAAACTATATTGATGTGAAAATAATCGGAAAATTATTGAAATATACCTCGTCCCGGTATTTATCTTTAGCGCCTCCACTAAGCGTTAGATATTTAATTATAAACTGATGAAAAAAGCCTTTATACTTCTTCTTTTGTTCTGCACCACTGCATGCTCAGTTACCAAAAACAAAAACTCCAATATGCATTTTGCAGATAACCTTGTGGTTGCGCACCGGGGCGCATTTAAACAAAACAATCTGCCGGAAAACTCGATTGCTTCTTTACAACAGGCCATTAAATTGGGATGCACAGGCGCCGAATTTGATGTGTGGATGACAGCCGATGATTCACTCGTCATTCATCATGATTCTGATTATAACGACCTCGTGATTGAAAAAACAAGTTTTTCTGAACTGAGAAAAACACCGCTATCCAACGGCGAACCATTGCCTTCACTTCGCGAATATTTGATTGCCGGTAAAACGCATAATAAAACAACAAGACTGGTACTTGAAATAAAACCATCCCGCATCAGCAAGGGTCGCGGCAAACTCGTAGCAGACAGAGTGCTACAATTGGTGCACGAGTTGGATTGTGCCAACAGGATGGCCTACATAAGCTTTGACTATGATATACTAAAACGCATTCATGAAATTGAACCAAAAGCTGTAACACAATACCTGAATGGCGACATTGCACCTGCTGTTTTAAAGCCTGATGGCATAAATGGCGCAGATTATAATCTTTCTGTTTTTAAGAAACACCCGGGCTGGATTACTGAAGCCAAAAAAAATAACATCCAGCTAAATGCATGGACGGTTAATGATTCAACAGATATGCGCTGGCTTTTGGATAGCGGCTTTGACTTTATTACCACCAATGAACCTGAAATACTGTTCAAAATATTAAAAGGTAGAATCTAATGGCTCCTTTTTCAACTCTATCCTTCAGGGAAACTACGGGAAGCACGCCCTTATACTATTGGTTATCTTTATTTTAGGATGATTGTAAACAATATTTTCGGCCCAAAATAACTATTGCTTAACATTTATCCAATTCCCCTATTTTTGCCCACCACTTAAAATACAAAAATCAAGTATTGCTTTATGAATGAAACTCTTTTCTTACTCGTTCCGGTGATGGGCGTAATCGGTTTGTTGTACACGTTCGTGAAATTCAGTTGGGTTAATAAGCAGGATGCTGGTAACGATCACATGCAGACTATCAGCAAATATATAGCTGAAGGCGCGATGGCTTTTCTGAAAGCCGAATGGAAAATACTGGGATACTTTGTTGTGATAGTTGCTTTGCTATTAGGCGTAATGTCTACCACCAATCCGCATTCACACTGGGCTATTGCATTAGCATTTGTTATTGGCGCTGTTTGCAGCGCTACTGCCGGGTACATCGGGATGAAGGTTGCCACAAAAGCAAATGTGCGTACAGCGCAGGCTGCCCGTACAAGTTTATCTAAAGCATTAAAGGTTTCTTTTACCGGTGGTTCTGTAATGGGTTTGGGCGTTGCAGGTTTGGCGGTTTTAGGTTTAAGCGGCTTATTTCTTATCTTAAAACAACTGTTTGCAGCAGACGCGCCGGTTAATTCAGAAGAAATGATCCGCACCATAGAAGTGCTTACCGGTTTTTCACTGGGCGCTGAATCAATTGCCTTATTTGCCCGTGTTGGCGGTGGTATTTATACCAAAGCTGCTGACGTAGGCGCTGACCTGGTTGGCAAAGTAGAAGCAGGTATTCCTGAAGACGATCCACGAAATCCTGCTACCATTGCAGATAACGTGGGTGATAACGTAGGTGATGTTGCCGGTATGGGTGCCGACCTTTTTGGTTCTTATGTAGCCACCGTTTTAGCAACCATCGTGTTAGGCCAGGAAGTTACTGCCCCGGGCGGCAGTGCTTTAGCCGGAGCATTCGGAGATACAGCACCTATTTTGTTACCTATGCTCATCGCAGGTATCGGTATTATTTTCTCCATTATAGGAACCTTGTTTGTTAAAGTAAGCGATTCTGCAGGCATTAATACTGCCAGTGTGCAGAAAGCATTAAACATGGGTAACTGGGGTTCAATTGTTTTAACTGCAATTGCCAGCTTTGCATTGGTAAAATATATTCTGCCTGAAGAAATGTCTTTACGCGGTTTTGATTTCACCAGCAACGGCGTACTCGGCGCTATTTTCGTAGGGCTTGCTGTTGGCACTTTAATGAGCATTATTACAGAATATTATACAGCCATGGGTAAACGCCCTGTGCTGAGTATTATTCGCCAGAGCGCCACGGGTCATGGCACCAATGTTATTGGTGGATTGGCTGTAGGGATGGAATCAACATTTTTGCCAATATTGGTACTGGCTGCCGGTATTTATGGTTCTTATGCTTTTGCAGGTTTATATGGTGTTGCAATTGCCGCTGCCGGCATGATGGCTACTACAGCTATGCAACTGGCTATTGATGCATTTGGCCCTATTGCAGATAATGCAGGCGGTATTGCCGAAATGAGCGAATTACCTAAGGAAGTACGTGAAAAAACAGATGTACTGGATGCGGTAGGTAATACAACCGCCGCAACCGGAAAAGGTTTTGCCATAGCATCTGCAGCGCTTACTGCGCTGGCCTTGTTTGCTGCTTTTGTTGGTGTGGCAATGCCTTCCAACCAGCATATCGACATCTACAAAGCTGATGTGCTAGCCTCATTATTCATTGGCGGAATGATACCATTCCTCTTTTCTTCTCTAGCAATCCGTGCTGTGGGCCAGGCTGCCATGGCAATGGTGGAAGAAGTACGCCGCCAGTTCCGTACCATTCCAGGGATTATGGAAGGTACGGGCAAACCGGAATACGACAAATGCGTTGCCATATCTACACAGGCATCCATAAAGAAAATGATGTTGCCCGGCGCTATTGCCATCCTTTCCCCACTGTTGGTAGGCTTTTTATTAGGTCCGGAAGCATTAGGCGGTTTTTTGGCCGGAGCTACTGTGAGCGGCGTACTGATCGGTATGTTCCAGAACAATGCCGGTGGTGCATGGGATAACGCAAAAAAATCTTTTGAAAAAGGCGTGGAAATAAACGGTGAAATGTATTACAAGAAAAGTGAGCCGCACAAAGCATCTGTAACAGGTGATACCGTGGGTGATCCCTTCAAAGACACTTCAGGCCCGTCTATGAACATTCTGATCAAATTGATGAGCATTGTTTCCCTGGTAATCGCACCAACGCTGGCGCAGCTACACAATACTAACGATCATGCATCAGCCCCAAAACCAAAAAAAGAAATAACAACTACAATAGTAAAAAAATAAACTTCAGTTTTTAACGAATAAAAAGGTTGTGTAAAAGCAACCTTTTTTATTTTTACTACCTTATGAAAAAGACAACATTGCCACTAATTACAGGTTTTGCCATTATAATTTTTGCAGCATGTGATAGCAAGCCGGCCGTTAAAGCAGAGCGGGATGCTGTAAATCCGGCACCTGTAAAAACCTACCAGGAAATAGTAAAAAGCGACGAAATCACTGATACTTTTAATGTTGCGTTGTACGAGACCAAGTACACTTTCAAATACCTTATCAGGATAAATTACAAAGGTATTGAAGCTATAGACAGCCTGCGCATACCGAATATGGGCTACGAACCAACGCCAGAAATAAAGGAAGGCGCAGTACGACCCTCATGTATTATTGGGTTTTTAGATGACAAAAAGCAATTTATGGAAGGTAATGAAGCTGTTTTCGAGGATAATAAATTGAAATTTCATACGCTTAAGACCTACGACGTTTCCCAGTAATAAACAGAATCTAAAACATATTTAATAAAAGAGGTTGCTGTAACAAGCGACCTCTTTTATTTTTACAAAAAACTGCGGTGGCAAATGAGAGCAATTTATTCAACCTTACTCATTCTCTTCCTGATAGCCTGTAATGCAAGTGATAAAACTGCTGAAGACAACGCAGGCGACTCTGTTGTATTAACTTCTGAAAAAATTCCTATGGAAAGAGAGATCGTTAAACTACAACCTATGGCAACTTATTCGGAAACCATAAAAAGCTTTGAAACCACAGATGAATTTAAAGTGGCTGTGTATGAAACAAAACAAACTTTTAAATACCGTATAAAGATCTCTTACAAGCAACTGCATGTAGAAGATACTTTGAGAGTGCCTAATTTTGGTACGCAACCTCACATTGAAATAATAAAAGGTGAGTCTTTCCACCCCTCCTGCATTGTTGGGTTCCAGGATAAGGAAAAGAAATTCAGAGAATCGAAGCTGGTGTATTTTAAAAAAGATAAAATAAAGGTGAAAGTATTAAAATATTATGCTGTTTATCAAGCCGATAGTAAATAACACTTTTAGACAGAGCCATTAAGGCAATGCTCATCCCAGCGAACAATTGCTTTTTCAACACTTTTAGCCAGGCGATAAGCTTCCACAGCATTTGTACGGGTATCGTACACCATGAATGAGCTATCAATATCTTTTAGCTGCATGGCATTGAAACCCATAACAGCACCGGGATTCAGCAGCAAGGTTTTTCCTTCATTTTTGGAAAATATAGAATGGTCGTGACCGTAACAAACCACATCATAAGCCTGTAATTGCAGCAGTTTCTGAGCGTTTTCAGGATAATGATTGACAGCAATTGTTTTATTATCCAGTTCATCCCGGTAATATTCGCCATGAATTTTTATGTTGGGATATTTTGGAAGCTTGCCGGTCATGGCAGCCACATCGCAATCATTGTTGCCGAGAACTATATGCACAGGCTTCTGAAAAACTGAAAGCAGGTCGATAATGAAAGGAGAACAGAGATCGCCACAGCAAATTAAAACCTCGGCTTTTGCTGCCTGCGGTGATTGCAAAATGTTTTTTAAAGCCCAGATGTTATCGTGAATGTCGGAAAGCAATAGAATTTTCATGTGTTTTAGATTAGGTAATTTCAAAGGTAAAAGGGACTGTTGGACTTTGGCGACAACAGAAAAACTTAAAGAAATTTAAAAATGGTGCATAGTTAGCATTTGTATGGCAACTTTGAAGCGGAAACCTGCAGTTGAGCAACATATTGGCCGTTGCAGTGTTGCGACGCAACAAGGCTAAATAGCATTTCGTGGCTGGTAACCAAAAAATCAAATATTAAAAAAGCAGTTTTTGCAAAAACTTTGGTAATGATTGCTATTTATTCGCTGCGGTTCATTACCTTTGCCGTCCCAAAAAAAAGATTTATGGCAAGAGTTTGCGAAGTAACAGGTAAAAAACCAATGGGCGGCCATTATGTTTCTCACTCAAACATAAAAACAAAACGTCGTTTTTTGCCCAATCTTCAAACAAAGCGTTTTTATTTTGCTGAAGAAGACAGGTGGGTTACTTTAAAAGTATCTACAGAGGCAATCCGTACAATTAACAAAAGAGGTTTGGCTGCGGTTATTAAAGAATTGAGAGCCAACGGTAATCATATTTAAAGCTTTTACAAATGGCAAAGAAAGGAAACAGGGTTCAGGTAATTTTGGAATGCACAGAGCATAAAAACAGCGGTTTGCCGGGTACAAGCCGTTATATTTCCAATAAAAATAAAAAGAACACGCCTGAGCGTTTGGAACTGAAAAAATATAACCCGATCCTGAAAAAAGTTACTGTTCACAAAGAAATTAAATAAGAATTTGAACCGGATATTTTCCCGGCTCAGATTTTTCTAATCTTATAAACTTAGTAAAATGGCAAAAGCAGCTTCTAAGAACGCGAAGGTAAAAGATGCCAAAGCAGCAGCAGAAAGTAAAAACTGGACAAAAGTAATTCGTAGTGTTCGCAGTCCGAAAACGGGTGCTTATACTTTTAAAGAAGCGATTGTACATAAAGACAAGATCAAAGAATTTCTTGCCAGTAAATAGTTTCTTGTATTTAAGATATTTAAGCTGTCTCGTTTAAACGGGGCGGCTTTTTTTGTTTATACAAACTTTCACGCCTGAACTTTACAAGAGGGTATTAATTTCGTACTCATAATTCTAAACAAGCCGGCTGGTGACTGATAACAAAACAAAATACAAAGCTTGGCTTAAGCGCCTGGGCTGGGCGGGTTTTTTGTTCTTTTTGATCAAAGGCTTAATATGGCTGGCGCTGCTTTGGTTTGCCGGTGATGAGCTGTTTGACTGATCACTTTATCGTTCTTGCCTTTGCCACAAACCCTTTCCCATATTTAAGTTTGATATTATCGATGGCTTTGTAGAGATTCGTTTTTTTGCTTACATCATCAAACAAATTACCCTGAAATGTAATGTTGGTAAAATCAGTAAGCCTTACACCAAGCAGCCTTACAGGTTTTCCTTTTTTGTATAACTGGTGAAAAAGGTCTTTTGCAACAGGGATAAACTCATCGTCACGAAAAGTATAATCAATCGTAGTTTGTTTGGAAGTAGTTTCAAAATTGGGATACCTGATCTTTACCGCGATACAACCCGCCAGTTTATTATCCTGCCGCAGTTCAAAAGCCACTCTTTCCGTCATGCGCACCAGCTCGCTTAATAAAAAATCAACATCAGCAGTATTGGTTTCAAATGTATTTTCTGTGGAGATGGATTTAGCTTCGTGCCATTCTGAAACGCTGCCAAAATGCAGGCCCTGGGCTTTGTTCCAGAGATCAGCACCCCATTTACCCAATTGCTTCTCCAGTTCATCCTGTGACAACCGTAAGATATCGCCGATCACTTCAATTCCCATTTCGATTAAAACAGATAAAGTATGGCCCCCAACCCCGGGAATTTTTTTAACCGGCAGTGGTGCTAAAAACTCTTTCTCTTTTCCATGCTGAATAAATAAGTAGCCATTGGGCTTGGCTTCATCGGTTGCAATTTTTGCCACCAGTTTATTACTGGCAAGGCCAAAAGAAATAGGAAGTTTGGTTTCATCAATTATTTGCTGACGCAGATCTATCGTCCATTGAAACGGATCGAAAAATTTATCCATACCGGTGAGGTCGAGGTAAAATTCATCGATACTGGCTTTTTGAAACTTTGGTGCTTTCGCTGCGATTATCTCTGTAACCCAATTGGAAAATTTGCTGTATTGGCCGCGGGTACCGCGAACCAAGATGGCATGCGGGCAAAGTTCCATCGCCTTTTTCATAGGCATCGCAGAATGCACACCATACTTACGTGCTTCGTAACTACAGGTGGTAACTACACCGCGGTCACGGCTACCGCCTACGATCACCGCTTTACCCGCCAGGGAGGGATCATTCAAAACTTCTACACTAACAAAGAATGAATCGAGGTCAAAATGCGCTATGTAGGTTTTTGGAGGCATTAGACGAAAACCTGTCAGGTTTTTGAAACCTGACAGGTTGTAAATTACGCTTTCTCAAGATTAAATAAGCTGTCGACAAACTCATGTTTGTCAAAGATCAACAGGTCGTCCATCTTCTCTCCTACGCCAATATATTTTACCGGGATTTTAAATTGATTCGCTATCGCCAACACAACGCCACCTTTTGCAGTGCCATCCAGTTTTGTAATGGCAATTGCAGTAACATCGGTTGCTGCAGTAAAATGTTTTGCCTGCTCCAGCGCGTTCTGACCGGTTGAGCCATCGAGAACCAGCAAAACTTCATGCGGTGCATCCGGGATAACTTTTTGGGTAACACGTTTTATTTTGGAAAGTTCTTCCATCAGGTGCGCTTTATTGTGCAGGCGTCCCGCTGTATCAATAATTACAATATCGGCTTTTTTTGCCACACCGCTTTGCACTGCATCAAACGCCACGGAAGCAGGATCGCTGCCCATTGCCTGTTTTACAATTGGCACACCTACCCTTTCACTCCAGATGGTGAGCTGGTCAACAGCAGCTGCACGGAAAGTATCGGCAGCGCCCAGCAACACTTCCTTGCCAGCTTTTTTGTAGTTATGCGCCAGCTTGCCGATGGTTGTGGTTTTGCCAACGCCATTTACACCAACTACCAGCAACACGTAAGGTTTTTTATCTTCGGGAAGGTCGAATTCTTTGTAGGAATCTTCGGGAGAATCGGTGAGTATATTTTCAATTTCGTTTTGAAGCAATTTGTTCAGTTCACTGGTACCAACATATTTATCTTTTGCTACGCGATCTTCAATACGTTTGATGATCTCGATGGTTGTATCTATACCAACATCGGCGCTTACCAGCGCATCTTCCAGGTCATCGAGCACTTCTTCATCCACCGTGCTTTTACCGGCAATGGCCTTGGTAATTTTTTCCAGGAAACCAGTTTTGGTTTTTTGCAAACCTTCATCCAAACTTTCTTTTTCTTTTTTTCCGAATAACTTGTTGAAGAAACCCATTTGTTATGTCTGATTTATGATTTGATGATGTTTGATTTGGAAGACAGTGAATTTAGCTGATTTCTTTTTAAAGGAATGAGGTGCTATTTATTTACTTTTTTTAGCTGTTCTATATCGTTCTTGTCTTTATACCTTCCCGCGGCTTCCTTTGCTTTTATCAAGTGATTATAGTGAATATATTTAACTTCAATTCCGTTCTGAATAAATATTTTACAAAACGGATATGCTTCTTCAAAATCCACACCTTTTAAATGATTTAATACTTCAATCCTGTTTGGCTCTTTTCCTATTCCCCAGACATCATAATTGTTCTCAATAAAATCCTCTTCGGAAAAAACAGGCGCCCCGAAAATTTGATATGCCTTCTTTAGTTTGATGTAATTGGCAGTCGTTTTTTTTACCCAAACATCCATATCACCGGTTGTCCTGGAAAAACCGTGCAGAATTACAGCATAACCTCCAACTAAAATATACTCAACCTGTGCTTTGTTTAAAGCATCAATAAAGTCCAAAAAATCCTGGTTAAATAACTCAGCCATCACTAAATTTTCTGCAATCCGTAATTGTTCTGTCAACTTTTGTTTGCGGCGTTACACCATATAACTGGTTAATGAGAAAACAGGCAGCATTTAACCTTTCATCTTCTGTTTTATCAAGCCAGTAGGTAACATGGTCGTCGGCTTCTTCAAACGACATAGCAGAAACATGGCTTCTGTCTAATTTATATTTATCGCTTTGCATAATTACTGCCTGATGTTGTGTTGCTGATGAAACAGGAAACCGAAGTTGCCTTATTTTCTACAGCTGAAGTGTGACGCAACAAAGCCAAATTGAAATACAACTGCCGGTCAACAAAATAATAAAATCAACATGGCACTTTTGAAGTGCCATGCAATTAGCTATTTATGTGTCAGGATCTTGTGCCCGAGCTTATCGCGCTTGGTAAGCAGGTATTTTTCATTATGTTCATTCGGATGTATTTCCATTGGAACAATCTCAACGATCTCCAAACCATAACCGCTTAAACCTGCTCTTTTCTTGGGATTGTTGCTCATGAGCCTCAATTTGGTTACGTCAAGATGCCGCAGTATTTGGGCGCCTACGCCATAATCGCGGTCATCCATTCCAAAACCCAAATGCAGATTTGCCTCAACCGTATCCATCCCTTCTTCCTGCAGTTTATAGGCACGCAGTTTATTCATCAAGCCAATGCCGCGGCCTTCCTGGTTCATGTACAAGATCAACCCCTTTCCTTCAGCTTCAACCATTTGCATGGCCTTATGCAATTGCTCACCGCAATCGCAGCGAAAACTACCCAAAATGTCGCCTGTGAAACAGCTTGAATGCACACGGGTTAAGACAGGCTCATCTTTTTGCCAACTGCCTTTTATAAGCGCAAGGTGTTCACCACCGGTTATCTTTTCTTTGAACGCAACCAATTTGAAATTTCCATATTTTGTGGGCATATCCACCCGAACCACTTCTTCAATGGTAGAATCTGTTTTCAGGCGGAATTCAATCAGGTCTTTTATAGAGATGATCTTTAGATCAAACTTATCAGCAATTTTTCTAAGCTGTGGCAAACGTGCCATGCTGCCATCTTCATTCATGATCTCTACTAACACGCCTGCCGGTTCAAAACCTGCCAGCCTGGCTAAATCTACCGTAGCTTCAGTATGGCCTGTTCTTCTTAATACGCCGCCTTTTTTTGCACGTAAAGGAAAAATATGTCCCGGTCTTCCCAGGTCTTCAGGTTTTGTGTTGGGATCTATCAAAGCCTGAACAGTTTTGGCCCTGTCATGAGCACTGATTCCTGTTGTACAACCGTGCCCTATTAAATCGATACTTACTGTAAAAGGTGTTTCATGCACTGCCGTGTTTTTACTCACCATCAGTTCAAGTTGCAGTTCGTCGGCCCTTTCTTCCGTCATCGGCGCACAGATCAACCCACGGCCTTCTTTACTCATAAAATTGATAACCTCTGGCGTTACATTCCGTGCAGCCGCAATAAAATCTCCTTCATTCTCACGGTCTTCATCATCCACTACAATTACAAGCTTACCGTGCTTTATATCTTCAATCGCACTTTCAATCGTGTCCAACATATATAAAATTTGTGCAAAGGTACAATAAGAGTGCGATTGGTTGTGTTAATGCTTTCTGTTGAAACAATGGTTGAAACGTTACCTGTTTCAGCAAGGACCAGAACTACAAAAATCTATGTCACAGGTATACGTTTTCCTGACAGGAAATAACTAAATGCGCCACTATTGGCTTAAAATCACAAACCATTATCTTCGCAACAAATAAATCTTAAATATGAATCTTCACGAATACCAGGCAAAAGAGCTTATAAAAAAATATGGCGTTCCGGTACAGGAGGGCTATGCAGCCAGCACTGTACACGAAGCTGAAGAAGCTTACCGCAATATTAAAAGTCAAACCCAAAATAATTTTGCAGTAGTTAAAGCCCAGATACACGCAGGTGGCCGCGGCAAAGGCAAAATAAAAGGTACTGAACAACGTGGTGTTGCTGTAGGTAAAAGTCTTGAAGAAGTGGCAAACATTGCCGGTAATATTTTAGGTGGAACACTCATAACTATACAAACAGGTGAAGCAGGCAAAAAAGTAAATAAAGTTTTAATTGCGCAGGATGTTTATTACCCGGGGCCCAACCCTACAAAGGAATTTTACTTATCTATTTTGCTTGACAGGGGAAAAGGCCAAAATGTGATCATGTATAGCACGGAAGGCGGGATGGATATCGAAGAAGTAGCGCATAAAACACCCGATAAAATATTTAAAGAATGGGTACATCCTTCCGGTGGTTTGCAGGCTTTTCAGGCGAGAAAGATTGCCTTCAATTTTGGTTTGAAAGGTGAAGCTTTTAAAAACTGTGTGAAGTTTGTAACTAACTTATATAATGCATATGTTGGTTTTGATTGTTCCATGGTTGAAATAAATCCTTTGTTTAAAACAAGTGATGATAAAATAATTGCAGTTGACTGTAAGATGAATCTTGATGATAATGCTTTAATGCGTCATGCAGACCTTGAAGCCTTACGTGATTTTGCAGAAGAAGATCCAACTGAAGTTGAAGCAGGAAAATACAACCTGAATTTTGTAAAACTGGATGGCAATGTTGGTTGCATGGTTAATGGCGCCGGCCTCGCTATGGCAACTATGGACATGATCAAATTAAGTGGTGGTAATCCTGCCAACTTTTTAGATGTTGGCGGAACTGCTAATGCACAAACTGTAGAAGCAGGTTTCAGAATTATTATGAAAGACCCAAATGTAAAAGCAATATTGATCAACATATTTGGCGGTATTGTTCGTTGCGACCGTGTTGCTGCCGGTGTTATTGAAGCTTATAAAAATTTAGGCAATATCAACATTCCAATCATTGTTCGTTTACAGGGTACGAATGCAGATGAAGCAAAAAAACTGATAGATGAAAGCGGTTTGCAGGTACAGTCAGCTATACTGTTAAGTGAAGCTGCTGAATTGGTGAAGAAGGCTGTAGCATAATTACAATACAATTAAAATATGTAAGCACTTATACAATTTGTGTAAGTGCTTATTTATTTTAGCAACCGGAGGTAACCCAGTTCGCTGCATCACTTTGTTCGATTTAACATATTTGTTTGGCATGAATTTTTTAAAGCCTAATTCCACAAAACAATATTTTATGAAAAGAATAATGATCATTGCAGCAATTATGGGAATTGGTTTTATTTCAAAAGCACAGACGGTTTCAGTGGGTGCGACAGGTGGTTTTGGCCATTCCTGGATCTCCAATTCTGCAGGCGACACTAAATTTAATCCTGCATGGAACGCAGGCGTCTCGGTTGTATATAGCTCGTTAAACCATTTTGGACTCGGAGCGGATGTAAAATACTCTGCCGAAGGCAATAAAATAGAACAAGCTGGTGTCACTAGTACTCTAAATACCAATTATGTACGTGTTCCGCTAAAAGCTATTTATTTCTTTGGAAAACAAGGTGACGTTGTTCGTCCAAAAATTTCCGCAGGCCCTACATTCGGATTTCTTACCAATGCAAGTGAAGTTTCCTCTAATGAAGGTGTAAAAGTTAAAACGGATGTGACAGATAATATCAAAGGCTTTGACTTTGGCTTAAATGCAGCTGCGGGTTTAAATATTAAAGTAGCACAACGCACCTGGCTAAATACTGACGTTGCTTATTACCAGGGCTTAACTGATATTACCGAAAATACCAACACTACTAAACGCAACGGCAATGTTGGTGTAAATGTTGGTCTCCTGGTAGGCATAGGAAAATAATTTTAAAAAAGTAAATAATTTGTATCACAACAAAGGCATCCCGTTAAACGGGATGCCTTTGTTGTGATAGATATGTAAGTACTTACACATTTAAGCGTGCAAATAACTAAGCCCTTCCCAATACAGTTCCGTTGATCTTTTTAGGCCTGGCAGCAGGAACAGGAACGTTATCAGCATCGCCTACCATTGGCCCGTCTGCAGATAACTCGCTACCTTCTTTCCTTGATTTAAACACAGGCCATAAAAATTGAGCATACCATTCCTCCTGTTTATAATGTTTGATACCATAACCTGCCGGATACTTTCTTGTGATGATGCCAGTTCCGAAAATAATATCCCATATAAAAAACATGTTACCGAAATTGCCTTTATAATGCCCGATACCATCATCATTTGTATCTGCATGGTGAGCATGATGTGTTGCGGGTGTAGATATCAGTCTTTCCATAATCCAACCAACAGGCCTCAACCATTTTATAGAATAAAAAGGTTTGTCCCATTTTATACTCGAATGAGCAGCCGTTGTTATAAATGACTTTATTCCTTTTACAAACAATGCAGGGAATCCCAGCCCTAAATAAACCAATGCAGCGGTAAGATATGTTTGTGAAAAAAATATAGTGTACCAGAAATTTTGCCTGCTTGCCATTGCCATACCCATATATGGCGCTGAATGATGTGTGCGGTGAAAACGCCATAACCACGGTAACTGGTGATGCAAACGATGATACCAGTATTGGGTAAGATCGTCAGCAACTGCTATAATTAAGAAGCCCCACCAAAAGGGAACCCATCCGAAAATATTTTTTTCACCGGGCAATACAACAGGTAGCAATTTAAGTATCGTATAAGCGATAAAAGGTTTCACCAAAATTTTTGGAATGACGAAACAAATAATATCGAGTGTGCGTTCATTTTTACTCCAGTGATTCTCATACAAACCGTAAGCAAATTCAACAATGCCAACTATCAGCATAATTAAGGGCAGACCCCATGTGCCGAGATGATTGAACACCAGTGCAGGTAAACTTTCTCCACCAACCTGCGCATCAGCCGGAACATAATTTTGCCAGGGACTGGCACCGCTTAAATAGAATGACAGGAACATTAATACAACAGGTGTTGCATACAATAAAATACTAAGGAAAATATCCTTTGATATTTTTTGTGTTATGGCCTTTTCTGCTTTCATATAATCGTGTTTACAGGTTAAAGAATTATTTCCAATTAGAGTTTTGAATAAGCCACAGAATAATGGCTATTATAAAAAGTGGCACAAGAAAAACCAGTATGCCTACTACTATTTTCTTTGTAAGTGTCCAAATATCATCGAGTGTCATAAAACTTATTTATAATAAATAAGATGATAACCTCCTGCCTTCCATCACATCACAAACACATAAAAGAAACAAATGGAGTATCCTACCAAACCATGTTTCGGATTATATTTTTGGTGAAGACAGAAGGCTATCATCTTTAATTATTTATTTAGAACTTGTTGAAATGTGATTTATATGCCCTATTATCTTGCCGGAGACGCAGGTTTAGCTGCAGGAGGCGCCGCATAACGCTTTTTTACTTTTTCAAACACATCATCCCAGGTAACGAGAGGATAGAGATGGTTTTGATCAGCCAGTTGATCAAACAATGCTTTTAATTCATTTAGTTTTTCAGGATATTTTTTTGCAACATCAATACGCTCATTAAAATCTTCATTCAAATTATACAGTTGCCAGTCGTTGTGCAGCGTATCAGCAACAGATATGTTACCCAAAAATCCATTTCTCGAAACAGGCTTGTAGGCATAAGCGGCTTTCCATCCATCTTTATAAACAGCACGTGACCCGAAAATGTAGTAGTACTGCACATTATGTCTTAATGGCGCAGAGGCATTGTTAAATGAAAATGCAAGCGAAGTTCCCTGCAATGTATCCTGCTTGATATTTTGTATTGAAGCCGGCGCTTTAATGCCAACTATATCAAGCGTCGTTGGTAAAATATCTGTAATGAAACTATATTGATTACGCAGGCCACCTTTTTCAGTAATGCCTTTAGGATAAAAAACGATCAATGGATTATGTGTACCACCTTCACTGTGCGCATCCTGTTTCCAGTATTTGAATGGAGTGTTGCAGGCCTGGGCCCAACCCAAAGGATAATTCACTTCAACGCCTTCAGGCTTTCCTATTGCATCAAACTTTGATAGATTGTATTTCAGGTTTTCTTCTGCAGAAAGGTTTTTGCCAAAAATAGGCAGGTCTATATCGCCGTATAAAGTACCTTCTTTGCTGGCGCCGTTATCGCCGATCATTACAAAGATGGCAGTGTTTTCCAACTGGTTCAGCTTCTTTAATTCATCTATCAATCTTTTTATTTCATGATCTGTGTAAGTAAGGTAAGCTGCATAAACCTCCATAAAGCGTGCATACAATCTTTTTTCATCAGCAGAAAGTGTGTTCCATGCTTTTAGGTTCGGATTACGATCCGGCAACTGGGCATTAGCAGGCAACAAACCTGATTTCTTTTGATTGGCAAAAACTTTTTCGCGATACACATCCCATCCTTCATCAAACTTTCCTTTGTATATATCGCGCCATTCATCAGGAACCTGGTGTGGCGCATGCACTGCACCGGGTGAATAGTACAAAAAGAATGGTTTATCAGGCGCAGCTTTCTTTTGCCTTTCAATATAAAAGATCGCTTTGTCTGTTATCTGTTCATTTAAATGCCTTCCATCAGGTTCTACTTTTGCATCATCCTCGGCAAGATCAGGCTTGTACTGATCTGTTTGTGAACCAAGAAAACCAAAGAAATGTTCAAAGCCTTTAGCAGAAGGCCAATGATCAAACGGACCTGCACTGTTGTTCTCTTCATCAGGCGTTACACCATATTTACCAACAGCAAACGTGTTGTAACCATTGGTTTTTAATATCTCTGCAATGGTGCCGCTGCTTGATGGAATTTTACCATCCCAACCCGGAAAACCGGCGCGTATGGTAGCGTGTGCGAAGCCTGCCATATGCACAAAAGAACTGTTCCGGCCCGTTAACAATGCTGCACGTGTTGGGGCACAGATAGCTGTTGTATGAAAATTAGTATACCGCAAACCATTGTTGGCAAGACTGTCGAATGTTGGCGTAGGAATTAATCCGCCAAAAGATGTGCTGGCGCCAAAGCCAACATCATCGAGTAATATCCAGATAACGTTTGGCGCTCCTTTTGGTGGAGTTACGGGCGGTGCCCAATATTCCTGTGATTCAGCAAATGTTTTGCCCACCTTTCCTTTAAAAGGTTGCTCTTCCTGTGCATTTGTTTTCATGAATAGCACAGCAGCTACGAATGTAGATAATAGATGTAGCGATGTTTTTGATTTCATTATGTTACATGTTTTATAATTAGAATCTTTTTGGGTAAATACAAGTACGGACGGCTTTATTTTTATAGAATTGGATTTTAGATAAGGATGAGAGCCTTCTGCTTTCTTACATCACAATATGAATAAAGAATAATAGCTGCTTATGAACTTTACACACCTGTAATATTTGCTTTTGAAAGACAGAAGGCGTCACCCCCGTAACATTTTATTTGGCCCTGCCCGGCGGCGGCGGAGGCGCTTTGAATGTTTGTGCTTTCTTTGAATTAATGAATTTCTGCAGATACACATCTTCCCAACTGATCAATGGATAAACATGGTTTTTTTCTGCTTCTTCATCAAACAATGCTTTTAGCTCCGCTAATTTTCCAGGATATTTTTTTGCAAGATCCACCTGTTCATTAAAATCTTCATTCACGTTATACAATTCCCATACATCTTTGCTGTAATCGCTTTTTGGAAGCGGTGGATTATTCTGAAACACAGATGCATCAACTGCATCCGGATGATGAGCTGCTGCAGCTTTCCATCCATCTTTATAAATAGCTCTTGAACCAAAAATGTAATAATACTGTTGCGTGTGTCTTGATGCGGCCGTTGCATCATTGATTGAGTAAGCCAATGAAATACCCTGCAAAGTATCCTGCTGAATATTGCGGATAGATGCAGGCGTTTTTACACCAACTATTTCAAGTGTGGTTGGAAGCACATCAATTACATGCCCGTACTGATTACGGATACTTCCTTTGTCGGTGATTTTTTTAGGATAAAAAACGATCAATGGATTATGTGTGCCACCTTCACTGTTGGCATCCTGCTTAAAATATTTAAAAGGTGTATTGCAGGCTTGTGCCCAGCCTAAAGGATAATTGGGTTCGGTTTCGGGCTTGCCAATTTCATTTATCACCGAAATATTTTTTTGCAGGTATTGCGCTTCAGTTATGTTTTTATCGTAACGCGGTCCCCAGGCTTTTTCAACAACGCCATTGTCGGTACCTTCCTTGCTGGCGCCGTTATCGCCGATCATTACAAATATCAAAGTGTTATCCAACTGGCCTATTTGCTTTACATAATTCACTACCCTGCTTACCTGGTAATCAGTATAAGTAAGATAAGCAGCATACACTTCCATAAAGCGTGCATATAGTTTTTGCTGGTCAGGAGTTAAACTCTTCCAGGGCTTCATGTGTGGATTTGCAGGAGGAAGTTTTGCACTGGCAGGTATTATGCCCAACTTCTTTTGATTGGCAATTACTTTTTCACGATATACATCCCAGCCTTCATCAAACTGGCCTTTGTAAAGATCTCTCCAATCATCAGGCACCTGGTGTGGCGCATGCACAGCACCCGGCGCATAGTATAAGAAGAAGGGTTTATCAGGATTTGCTTTTTTTGTTTTAGCGATATAATTAATAGCCTTATCTGTAAGCTGTTCACTAAAGTGGCGACCATCAGGAATAGCAGAAGCATTATCTTCTACCAAAGCAGGTTTGTACTGATCTGTTTCAGAACCTAAGAAACCAAAGAAATGTTCAAAGCCCTTACCCAGCGGCCAGTGATCGAACGGGCCTGCATCCGTTGCTTCCGCATCAGGTGTTACACCATATTTACCAACAGCAAATGTTGTATAACCTGCCTGCTTTAATATTTCAGCAACAGTGCCATCTTTTTCAGGAATATATCCATCCCAACCCGGGAAACCTGCGCTGCTCCAGTAATGCGCAAAACCGCTCATGTGGACTGTGCCACTGTTTCTTCCTGTAAGTAAAGCTGCACGCGTTGGTGCGCAAATAGCAGTTGTATGAAAATTGGTATAACGCAACCCATTTGCTGCGAGGCTATCAAACATGGGTGTTTTAATTAAGCCACCAAAACTGCTTGATGCGCCAAAACCAACATCATCAATTAATATCCAAATGATGTTTGGAGCATTTTCAGGTGCCTTTACAGGCTCGGGCCACCATTCTGTGGATTCATCAAAAGTTTTACCAATCTTACCCTGGTAAGGTTGTTCTGTTTGTGCATTGATGTTTGAAGAAAACATCAATGTGCTTAAAAAGAAAAAGATAAACTGTTTTTTCATATAGAACGTTTTGTGTTATGATGATGTTTGTTTACTTATGAAAAGATTGCTTTTACACTGCGGAGATGGAATTGTTTTCGCTTTTACAGAAAGTGTAACTAAAGCAAGCGCAATGGAGATGATAAGCACCCAAAAACAATGTTTGTATGTAGATTCTTCTTTCATTGTTTAAACCTGTAAAAAAGAGATAATCAGTGAGGATAACGATTGGATGATGCTGCGCATGCATACTGTTCTGTAGCATAGAAAAGACAGAATCGGCATGTATGAGCAGTATGACTATTGCATAACATCATTTGCCAATAATTACCAGCCCGGATTTTGTGTGAGTAATGGATTCAGTTCAATTTCAGACAGCGGTATCGGGTATAAAGTATCTTTCACTGCAGCGCCTGTTTTTGCAGGAAACTTTTTCAAAGCATCATACAAATAAGTGCCGCCTCTTCTCGACAAATCAAACCATCTGTTACCTTCCTGTATAAATTCTTTCCTGCGTTCAAGAAAAACTGCTTCCCTGAAATCTGGCTGATTTAAACCCTCGGTCAACCCATCAATATGTGCTCTTGTTCTAACCTGGTTAACAGCGTTATATGCCTCCGGGGTAGGGCCTCCGTTTATTTCGTCCAATACTTCTGCATACATCAGCAAAACATCAGCATAACGGATGACAGGAAAGTTTAAACCGCTTAAAGGCTGATTGGTTAAGGGATTAATGGAATAATCAATAAACTTATTAAAACGGGCTGCGCCGAAACTGATAGTTTGTCCTGTAGCCGGGTTATACTGTGTTGTAAAGAAAGTAACAGCACGACGCGTATCATTTGAATCAAACATTAAATAAAGCGTACTGTCTGAAGGACCATCGCCGGGATATACTGAAGGATTAAAAGAATTGAATTGTGCGCTGCTTAAAAACTGTTGACTGTTTTTAGCACCCAGCGCAGTTTCAAACTGAACGGAAAAGATATGTTCTACACCGTTCTTCGTTGCCTTTTGAAATACATCGTAATAGTTTGGAAACAATGCATAACCGTAACCTCCATTTATTACTGTTTGCAATTCGCTTAACGATTTACTCCATTCTCTTCTTGTTAAATAAACCTTTGCCAGCATTGCATGTGCAGCGCCACTTGTTACCCTTCCTTTGTCTGATACGCCATAAGTTTTAGGAAGATTGGTCGCATCCGTAAGATCACTGATGATCTGTAAATACACACTGTCTTTGGGCGAGCGTGCGACCAGGGTAGCTTTTACATCAACCCCGGCAGGATCATGTAATATCAACGGTACATCGCCCCAAAACCTTACAACATTAAAGTATAATAAGGCACGGATGAATTTTGCTTCACGAACAAGGCGTGCACGCAATGATGTATCCATGTTAATAGCCGGAATATTATCGATTGCATCATTGGCACGACTGATGCCAAAATAATGTTGTTGCCAGTTTTTCTTTACGCGATCATTGGCTGAAACATACGTTGTAGTACCTAACGCACGTACATCGGGGTTTGTATTGGAAGGACTGTATATCTGATCATCGCTGCCATTACCTGTAAGCAGGTTTAAGTTTCTTCCATAGATTGGAAAGTCGCCTGCTGCATCTGTATTTAATGTACTATATACTGCATTTACTGCTGTGATGGCATCACTCTGTGTTTTATAAAATTGTGATGCTACAATTATTGAATCAGGATCTTCTACTAATTTATTGCACGATATAACAAGACCTGCAATAGCTATCAAGATCAGAAATTTTTTACTTGCCATAAATTATAATTTTATGTATTAGTTGTGCCGTCCATGCCTCATCAGCTGCAGCTTTCTGAGGCACGCTACAGCACCTCGTTGTTAGAATGAAATGTTTAAACCTGCTAAGAATGTTTTATTACTTGGGTAAGCACCATAATCAATACCCTGCTTGGTATTATCTGTATCAAAGAAGTTCACTTCCGGGTCTAAACCGGTGTAGTTTGTTAGCGTCCAGATATTCTGGGCACCTACATAAAATCTCAATTGTTTCAGGTGAATTTTTGAGATCAATTCTTTTGGCAACGTATAACCAAGTGTAAGATTTTTAAGCCTCAGGTAAGAACCATCTTCAATATAGATGTCTGCCACCTGTGATACAGGCGCATTGGTAGCCCTTGGCATTTTACCATCTGGATTTGTAGCACTGTAACGGTCAACCAGTTTGCCGGCTGCATTTAAATTAACAGTAGTAAGCTCCAGTTTCTGTTGCAAAAAATTAAATATTTTGTTGCCATAAGATCCCTGGAAGAAGAATGAAAGATCAAAACTCTTAAAGCTGAAATTATTTGATAAACCGAATGTAAACTTAGCCTGTGCTGTTCCAAGATCATGTTTGTCATCGGTTGTTACAACACCATCACCATTGGTATCAACATATTTTCTATCACCAGCCAACTGCGGCACACCAGCAAGGATGGGTACACCTTTGGCAATGTCACCCTCAGTTAACAGCCCATCGGTATCATATCCCCAAAAAGTAGCAACCGGTAATCCAACTTTTACAATTACAGGAGACACATAACCTGTTGGCGCCAATGGAAAATAAAAATCAGTGCCTTCACCAAGACTCAATATTTTATTCTTATTAGCAGCAAAAACAAAGTTGCTCGTCCAGGTTAGATTTTTGCCTTTGATATTGGTTGAATTAACACTGAATTCGAAGCCCTTGTTTTGCACACTGCCAACATTCTGCAATGAGCTTGCATAACCTGTGTACAATGGGAGGGGCACGTACAGCAACAGGTCGCTTGTTTTTTTGTAATAAACATCAAACACAACGTTCAACCTGTTCCTGAAAAATCCTGCGTCAAAACCTATATCGTATTGCGTGGTTGTTTCCCATTTAAGATCTGGATTTGCAATTTGCACTGGTGCGATACCGGTAACCAATGTGCTGTTGAAATAATAATTAGTAGGTGTTAAGGCAGCAAGCGAGCTGTAGGGCGGCACTTCAGAGTTACCTGTCTGGCCTGCAGATAGACGCAACTTCAGTGCGCTGAAAGCCGGAGCAAGCGACTTAAAGAAATCTTCCTGGTTTACATTCCATGATAAACCGATTGAAGGAAAATAGCCCCACCTGTTGTTAACACCCAATTTTGAAGAACCATCCGCACGCAGTGTTGCTGTAGCGTTGTATTTATGCCTGAATGAATAATTAACACGGCCCAGGTAAGAATTCAAGGTAGATTCATGTGCATCAGAACTAGAAAGTACAGGGGTACTTGCATAATTAAGGTTGTTATACTTTGTAAGATCGTTTGGAAAATTCTGTGCAGAAGCTACCGTTGATTCATCTTTCTGGTGCTGCATGGTATAACCGGCAAGCACTGTTAAATAATGTGTGTTATGAAATGTATGGTCATAGGTTAAGGTATTCTCGTTTATCCAGGTATCAGCTTTTACTGAACCAACAGATGCATAACCTTTTACTGCATAACCGGTAGAACTGCCTGCGGGCGAGCCGGCATAAGAAGGCGAATAATAATTTTGTTTTGTGCGTATCATGTCTGCACCGGCAGTAACTTTCAATGTCAGATCGTGGGTAAACTTATATTCACCTGATATATTCGACAGTATTCTTGTTAAATAAGTAAGGTTCGTTGTTTTGGCAATATCCTGTAAAATATTTGTAGGCGTTGCCTGGTATGGATTTGAAATATTATACGTTCCGTCTTCATTATATATGGGAACCGCGGGCGATACCTGCACCAGATTTGCAAAAGATGTTTGCTGAAAATTGATAGCGCCATAAGCATTGCCATACAGTTTGTTCTCTTCGCTTTCACTGCCGAAGATGTTAGCTGCTACCTTAAATTTATCAGAGAGATTACGTTCATAATTTATCCTACCCGAATATCTTTTAAAGTTTGTATTTATAACAGTTCCCTGTTGCCTGAAATAGTTTCCGGAGATAAGATACCTTGATTTTTCATCACCGCCTGATACAGACACTTCATGATTCTGGATCGGGCCGTTTCTTAATGCAGCACTCTGCCAGTCTGATCCTTCATCTGCTGCATTAATAGCAGAATCAGAGAAAGTATGCGGCTTGCCATCGCTTTCATTAATATCATTTACAAGCTGCATCCATTGTGTTGCATTCATCAGGTCAACTTTGTTGATCACTTTCTGCTGGCCAAAATAGTTGCTATAGCTAACCTCGTTGGCACCACGCCTGCCTCTTTTGGTTGATATGATAACAACGCCATTCGCGCCGCGTGAACCATAGATCGCAGTCGCAGATGCATCTTTTAATATCTCGATAGATTCAATATCTGTCGGGTTAACAGTGGTTAATGCATTCACACCAACACCATTGGATGCGCCGGTATTTACATAACTATTGTTGTTGTAAACAATAAAACCATCAATCACATATAAAGGATCATTGCCGAAAGAAATGGAATTACCACCACGCACTCTTATAGTTGCTGTACTACCTGGTGCACCTGAACTTTGTGTAACTGCAACACCCGATACTGCACCTTGCAGCATATTATCAAATGATGACACCGGCTGGCTTAAAACACTTTTTGAAACACTTGCCACAGAACCAGTGAGATCAGATTTTCTTTGGGTACCATAACCAACTACTACAACTTCGTTCAGTTGTGTTTGTGCATCCTGTAAACGAATGCTAATGCTATAAGATGAAGTTTCAATTTCAACCGGCTTATAACCAATAAAACTTGCTTCTAGAATGAGCGGTAATTTTTGCGCTGTTTTTAGACTAAACTCTCCTTTACTGTTCGTTAGTGTTTGGTTAGTGATGCCTTTAATTCTTACCAACGCACCTTCTAAAGGCGCATTAGTTCTTTCATCGGTAACTACGCCTGATATCACCGAATTAATAACCGGGTCTGTGTTTTGAGCCAAAGCGAGCAAAGGAAATAAAACGAAGAAGCCCAATGCCAACTTGAAAAAGATTTTCATTAGTTTTGTTTTGAATTAATAATAAATGCCGGTGCCTGCAATTTCTTGCTGGTACAATTCCACGGCTTTTGTTGTTCTCAAAGGCCGGAACTGCTGGAACAGTTTCGGCCAGTTTTTTTTTAATACTTTATACTTCCTTCATATCAAAAGATTTATTGTCGTTCAATAATTTTTCAGTCAGCTTCAAATGGAAGAAATCGTTCTGCTCTAACAGTATTCATAATTCAACAGCAACAACACATTTCCTCAAGGTAGCGTGTTGTATATTCTTTGTTGAACATTATATAATATTTGGGGGTGTACTGATAGTTAAGCATCATTGTTTGTGATTGCGGAGACAAAATAATGGATTATTTCAATTCCTACCAAATTAGTAGGAATTAATTTTATTCACATGAAAAAACTTATAGTAATAAGACATCTATCACATTTTTCAAGCCCTTTTATATGAGCTATGATGATAAAATATGCGAGCAAATAATTTCCGGAGAGAAAATTAACCCAGTTCATGTTTACGGCCCTGTATAATCAAAAGCAATTTTTACATTCTTGGTAATGCTTGTGCTTACAAACAATTTAAATTGTTTCTTACCTGATGTAATGCGCATCAAAGCTGAATTGGGTGGTATTGAGCCTTCATTTTCTGCTATCAATATAAATTCCAGGTGACGATCGGTTGCAGATGCATCAATAGAAAATGAGACAGCTTTATACGATAACATGGCATTATTAACGATCAGCTTACCATTATAATAAACAGATACAGCATCGGAGTCTATCGTACCGTTATCAAATAAGTCAACTTCTATATGTGGACTATCAACGTAATAAGAACTCGCAAGAGCTGTTTCGCGGTTTATTTTAGCATGCATAGCTGTGTCTATGCTTTCTGTGCTTAATAAAGTAAGTGGCTTTTCATTGTGAATAACGCTTACAGTATCAGCAAACTCATCTTTATTAAGTATTGCTACGGGTGCATCGTTCTTATTTGTGTCGCTATATCCTGCATCTTGTTGGTCTGGATCGTTACTGTTGATATTAATGGCTGTATATATTTTGCCTGAATCATAAAAACTGTTAATGCCACCTGCTTTATTTTGAGTTAAGGTGATTGAATCCTCAGCATCTGATATCCATTTTGGATTACCTTTTACTATGATGCTGTCGGGGGTGTTTCTTTCCTGTTTTGAAGATTTCTTTTTATTGCTGTTTACAACAAGTGAAGCTTTTTTTGGTGGCTGTATTTCCCTGCCTTTAGATCTTGCAGCGTTTATAACAGCAATTGAATCTGAAAAAAAATGCCTGATTTCTGCCTGCTCAGGAGGTTTGTAATAATTGATCTTCCTCGCAAAAACAGATTCACCGTTACAACTATCACCACAATTATCGGTACTTATTTTAAAGACAAGTGCAGTATCATTGAAATAAAAGCTGCCTGTTTCACTGCATGCAGCGCAATTGCTCCAAAAGCTGCGGGAACGCGGATCTAATAAGAACTTTTCTTCGCTTATATTCAGGCTTATGGCGTAACCTGTAATGTTTCCTGTGAAAGTTTTAACCAGTCTTGCAATTGTGTCTTTCGGGTACATATAAATGAAACGCCCGGTAAACTGGCCATCATCATACATAGAATCTATTTCAATACGCACAGGTGCTTTTATACCAAGACGGGCGCCGGAAAATGATTTCATTCCATACCAGGATCCCTGGAACCAGCTATAGTCTTGCGCCTTAGCGCAATGGATGCATATAACAAACGAAATTGATAAAATCAGGTACCTCATATTCTTATGCAGCAGTACAGTTCGAAGGCATGTCATTAACCATTCAGGTAGCAATTATACATATTAATATACTTGTAGAGGAAAAAGTTTTTATACTGACTTATTGAATTTCCTATTAATACAGACACATACTGATGCAAATTAAAAGACGCTGCATTAGTATTTAACTCCGGGTCGCATACAAGCTTTGAAAATTTATATCAAGCCTGAAATCTAATCTTGTCTGAAATCAACGCGACAAGTATCAACACATTAACTATACTATAAACAACAAAAATATTGCGTTGCTTTTTTAAAGAAGTATTATCCATATCATGATTAATTAGGGCTTTTTTTGGAAAAACCTGGGTAAGCACGAGATAAATAGGCGTCAGATATAAAAACATGAACAAATATTTAGCTGCTCTGTGAATATCAGGCATAGGGAAAAAATCAATTTTTGCTCCTGATAACTTATAAATTATAATTCCAATTTGAAAAAGATGAATAAGGATCATTAAAGTAAGCATCGATATTGTTTTAAAATAAGAATTTAATTCTCCTGTACCATAATATAAACCTCTAACCACATTAAGTATTTTCCTTTTCATTCAATCAAATATAGAATTGTGGAATAAGCAGCAGCAATAAATTAGCTGTAGTAAAATTATTCTTCAGGTTATCGACGTATTAAAACGAGTTTTCAACTTACCATTTTCACTTCATAAACAGGGCTGATCAAATAAGTTAACCCTGTGTTCTTTTCTGTGCAGCGAAAGCGTTTACGTAATTGCTCTCCCTTTTTAAACACACGCCCATCACGTGTAACAAAATATGCTCCCTGGGGTATTTCTTCAAGCAATACAGTATCTGTTTTCTTTTCATCATACTTACGCAATACACGCATCAGACTCTCTTCAGCACAACTGCTAGCCGCCGGATTTTGCAGCGATTCGCTTAAAGCCTGCGTTATATCAGCAGGAAATATTTTCTCCGTAACGAAGTCCTTTAAAATATTGCTATATACAAACTTCCATTCTTTGCCATGCGCTAAAATACGGTTACCATATTTTTCAAAAGCCAGTAAATGCGCCAGCTCATGCAATAGGGTGATCAGGAAAGAATATTTATTAAGATTACCGTTTACACTAATGCGATGATTTTTTCCATTAATTGCATTGCGATAATCACCCAACACAGATTGTCTTTGCCTGGTGATAGTAAGATGTACTTTATAATGTTGAAGAAAAAATGCTACCTGTTCAAAACTGTTTTCAGGTAAATAACTACGGAGCGCATGTAATGGATGTTCAGTTTTTGCCATTTACTTCCCTGTTAAGTTTCATAGCCCCACCCACTTCCAATATCGTGTAAATGATGTATAAACCCATAGCAGTAATAACAGCATAAATACTCCTGTTTTCTCCTGCAGCTATTAAATAAACAAAAACGCTCACAGCGATCAATATCAACTTCATAAATGAAGCTAAGGTTACACCACGTACAAATGCATGCGGATTATTGTTAGATAGTGATCTTATATGAATGAAACATGCAATTAAAGTAATGATGAACAGCAGCAGGTTGGCAAATATCAACACAGTATGATTGATATTTTTTTCGTCGAGCCATTTACTTAAACCAAGGCAAACTGCATTTATTAGAATAAAAACAATAATAATGGGTCTGAAAAGATTGCGTATAGCCTTTTTATTCATCTCGTTTTTTTGATGTGTCTTTAATAACCTTAATTGTGGTTCCAATAATAAAAATAAGCGGCATCAGCCAAATAAAAACAGGAAATGACCAGCTCAGTTTTGAATCGATCCATTTGCCGACAAAAATAAAAAGAAGAAGCCCTGCTATAATCTGGGCGCCAATACTGGCATACTGTATCAGCAAGTTTTTATTGGAAATATTTTTCCTGTTTTCCGGCTCAGTCATTCGAAATACCTGTTTTTGGTACTTGTAATTGAGTAGTGTCTTTAGTAATAGCATCGCCCCCTAAAGCTTTTTTTATACTTTCAAGGTATGCATCTTTATATTTCAGCGCCTGCTCCATTGAATCTGTACGAATTTTCAAAAACTGCAATTCACGGCGGGAATCGCTATTGGCAGCCGTACCTGGAATATAGTATTTAAGCGGTGTTAGAACCAAAAGAGCAACCGCCAGGCCGATCATCAGCAGGAACGTGGTACTCAATACTATATAAACACTCAACCTGGAAAGCCTGAATTTTATTACTTCTTCAAATGTGTCGTCGTTCAATATTACCATCCTATAGCGGTTATTCACCCGCTTGAGCGTGGTATTTGTATTTGTTTCAGGCATAAAATATTTGCAAAAATAGCCACTTGCAGCTTTATGTTTTTATTGAAAAATAACTGCAAATTTTAAAATAATTTCACCCTTTATTCAGTTAATAATTAGAATATTTGCTGCATGCGAAATGCCGGTTATTTTTTATTGTGCTTTGTTTGCATCCACCTGTGCTTTGTTTCCGATGCACAACCGGGCACAACTATTTACCTAAAAAAACCGGATAAGTATGAAAACCGTACGCTTGCCTCGGAAAAAACCACCGAATCAAAGATAAAATCATTCAAAAAGTTTTACCAGAACACCATCACCCATTACAATTATTTTTTTAATGCCAATCTAAGGCTGAATGAGATTATCGAGAGGGCGAAGCAAGGCTATAAAGATGATTATACCACGCTCCTTCCTTACTATAATTACACCTTGGATGCTACTGCTGCCGATGCCGATATTGACAGCATAATTTATAAATGCAATGCCGGTATTTTGTTGCATGACCTGAGAAATGACTGGATAGATGACCTGTATTTTTTAATGGGTAGAGCCTATTACCTGCGTAAAAATTTTGACTCTGCAGAACAGGTTTTTTTATATGTGAACTACGCTTTTGCACCTAAAGATGATGGTTACGATATTCCGGTAGGCAGCAATGCATCTGGAACAGAATTTTCTATAGCTACTAAGGAGAAAAACAAAATATTATCTACGCCACCGCGCAGGAATGAAGACCTGATCTGGGTTGCGAAGAATTATATTGAGGAAGATAAAAGCGGTGCGGCTTCAGCCATATTGGAGATGTTGCGTCATGATCCGAATTTTCCTGACAGGCTGCAGCCGCAATGGCATGAAACCATGGGCTATATATTTTACAGGGCAGGGCAATACGACAGTGCTGCTTATCATTTAAGCAAAGCCACTGATATGGACGATGATAAGCAGGATAAGGCCAGGCGTGAATATCTAACGGCACAGCTGTACATGGCTTCCGGCATAAAAGAAGAAGCTGAAAAATATTTTGTGCGCAGCGCGGAACATACTGTTGATCCTTTTATGGCGGTATATGCAAGCCTGAACGCTATCAATGCCTCGCCCGATTCTTCAGATATAGTCAATAAAAAAATAGAAAGCCTTATACGGCTTGCAAAAAAAGACAGGTATGTGAACTATCGCGACCTGATCTATTATACTGCTGCTGAGGTGCTTGCCCAGAATGGTAATTATCCTCAGGCGTACGAATATGGGCTAAAAAGCCTTGAGAATAATACTACCAACCCGGTACAGCGGAGCAAAACCTTTATGCTGCTTGGGGACCTTGATTATTTGTACCCCGATTATCTTTTAGCGAAGAACTCTTATGACAGTGTAGATGTGACCAGCCTTGCCACTGAAGATGACCAGGTAAGATTAACCACAAGACTTGCCGCTTTACAAGTAATAGCCGCCAATATAAAAGCTGTTAAAATAGAAGATAGTTTGCAGAACGTTGCACGCATGCCTGAAGACGAACGTATTGCCTTTGTTAGGAAAACTGTAAGGCAACTGCGCAAAGCACAAGGCTTAAAAGAAGACGAAGGTTCAACTTTTGTAAACCCGGCTGTACAACTGAGTGAAGGGGAAAACACCACCAACAATGATCTTTTTACTGCACAGGCTGCAGCAAAAGGAGAATGGTATTTTAACAACAATGGCTTAAAAAGCACGGGGTTTACCAGTTTCAGGGCAACATGGGGTAACAGGCCGGATGTAGATGACTGGCGCAGAATTGATGCTGTTTCAAAACAAGTTGCTGCTGCCGGGCAAGGTAATCCGGATGGCGATGATTCGGAACAGGTTGACCAACCGCCCGGTGCAACACCAGCACTTGAACCTGGCACATCACCGGCAGAAACAATAATGAGCGGTGAAATATCGTATGATGTGCTAATGTCTTACCTGCCTTTAACCGAAGAAAAGGTAAAAGAATCGAATACCAAGATCATTGACGCATTCTTCCATAATGGTAAACAATTCCAGGATGAATTGCAGGATTATTATGCAGCTATAGAATCTTATGACAGCCTGATGAAACGTTTTCCTGAGAATGAGCATCATGAAGAAGTTTTATTCAACCTGTATTATTGTTACAATAAAATAGGCAGAAAGTTTTCTGCTGATTCTGTGGCAAGTATCTTAAATACAAAATTCAATGAAGGCAATTTTGCAGGAATGCTGAATAAGCAGAAAAAATCCAAAGGGTCCAAGGCCAGGGATGAAGCAACCATAGAATACGAAAAAATATACAACCTGTTTATTGAAGGTAAGTTTGAAGAAGCTAAAACGGCCAAAACTGCAGCCGATGAAAAATACGGAAACTCATATTGGACACCGCAGTTATTGTATATAGAATCGATTTATTTTATTTCTAAACGTGAAGATAGCGCAGCAATAGAAACCCTTACGGCGCTTAATGATCAATTTTCCGGTTCGCCTTTATCCGAAAAAGCACAAACGATGATCGATGTTTTGCAGCGCCGTGCAGAGATCGAAGAGTATCTTACCAATTTACAAATAGAACGCCTGCCTGAAGACGAACCTTCACGTATTGTGAATTTAAATCCAATTGAAAATATTGTTGAGAAGAAAGAAATTAAGCGGGATAGCATGGTGAATAAGTCGGCTGAAAATGTTTCAGTAAAGCCGAATGTAGATTCTGCTAGGGCTATAGGGGGCACGCTGCGTTCATATGTATTTAACCCATCTGATCCTCAATTTGTTGGCATTATTTTAAACAAGGTTGACCCGGTATATGCCAATGAAACACGCAATGCGTTTAATCGTTATAACCAGGTAAATTATAATAATCAAAAAATAAGTTCATCCCCTGCAAAAATTAATGACTCATTAAACCTCGTTTTATTGGGACCTTTCAGTGATGCGGCGACGGCTGTCATATATCTTGAGAAGGTAAAACCTAAAACTGCGGGCATGATCATTCCCTGGTTAAAAGCTGAAAAATATAGTTTTACTATTATTAGTCAGCCTAATCTTGACCTGCTGAAAGAAACGAAAGACATGGCAAGTTATACTGAAATGATAAAAAGGGTTTTACCGGGCAAATTTTAATTTCAACACATAAAGTGTATGGCAAAAAAGAAACAATCGAAGTCAACTATAAAAAGATCTGTAAGCATATTATGGAAGCTGTTTTTTATTGGGCTCATTCTCGGCATTTTATTGATCGTTGCTGCGGATTTTGGTCTGTTGGGCAAAATGCCTTCTATTGAAGAATTGCAAAACCCTTCCGCTTCACTTGCCAGCCAGGTATATGCCGATGATGGCACGCTGATGGGGAAATACTATACGCAGGACAGGATAAATGTAAAATATGCTGATATCAGCAAATATGTGATACAGGCTTTAGTGGCGACAGAAGATGAGCGTTTTTATGACCATAGCGGTATCGACCCACGTTCAGTGGGAAGGGCTGTTTTTTTCCTGGGAAGTCAGGGTGGAGGCAGTACCATCACCATGCAAACAGCAAAAAATCTTTTTACAGATTACAGCTCCAATGCTCTTGTGCGTATTCCGCAGAAAATAAAAGAAGGCATCATTGCTATAAAACTCGAACGCAATTTTACCAAAGAAGAGATCATTACATTGTACCTGAATACTGTTTCATTTAGTGATAATGTTTTTGGTATTCGCAACGCGGCAAAAACCTTTTTTCAAAAAGAGCCTGACAGGATAACAATTGAAGAAGCTGCTACACTGGTGGGTATGGTAAATTCTCCCACAGCATACAATCCGCGCCGTTACCCGGCAAGAGCAAAAGAAAGAAGGGATTTTATTCTTAATAAGATGGTTAATAGTAATTACATCTCGCAGGGCCAGGCCAATGAGTTGATCGTGAAGCCTATTGTATTAAATTATAAAAAGCTAAACGAGAATACCGGTCTGGCGCCTTATTTCAGAATGGTTTTAGGTGAAGAAATGAAGAAGTGGTGTAAGAGTCATACAAAGGCAAATGGTGATAATTATAATCTTTATCTTGATGGTTTGAAAATATATACAACTATCAACCCCAAAATGCAATTGTATGCGGAAGAAGCCGTGGCAAAACATATGGCTTACATGCAAAAAATACTCAATTCACAAAAAGATATAAAATCCGGTTCAGTTTGGAAAGGACATGAAAATGTGTTGGAAGCAGCCATGAAAGCCAGTGATCGCTGGAAAAATTCAAAGAAAGAAGGAATGGAAGATGAGGCTATCCGCAAAACATTCTATGAAAAAACAAGCATGAAAGTGTTTACCTGGAATAATACCCGTGAAAAAGATACGGTTATGACGCCTTATGATTCCATCAAATATGCAAGGCAGATGCTTGAGTGCGGTTTTATGTCGATGGATCCGTTAAGTGGTTATATAAAAGCCTGGGTGGGAGGCATTGATTTCAAGAATTTCAAATTCGATCATGTAAATCTGAATACCCGCAGGCAGGTTGGTTCAACCATAAAACCTTTACTCTACAGCCTGGCTATAGAGGAAGCCGGTTTTACACCCAATACAATGGTAGTTGACCAGCAACAAACTTTTGGACAATACGGCCAGGTACCTGCCACCACTGCATCGTGTACCGGGAATACCATGCCTATGGCATCGGCATTGACCTGGAGCCGCAACTGCGCAACTGCCTACATTATGAAGCAACTAGGAGGCGATAAAGACAATCAGGGCGCGCAGCGTTTTGTTGACTTTTTGAAGAATTGTAATGTTCAGGCTAAGGTTGACCCTTATCCTTCCATAGCTTTAGGTTCGTGCGAAATTTCTTTGTATGAAATGTTACAGGCTTACAGCATGTTCCCGGGAAGAGGCTTTAATGTGAAGCCGATGTATATTACCCGCATCGAGGATAAGAATGGTAATGTACTGGAAACCCGCACTTCACAACGCAAAGAAGTTATCAGTGATGTTACCGCTTATTTCGTTATCAGCATGATGGAAAATGTTGTTAGGGCCGGTACCGGAAGAAGAATGTGGAGCTACGGCGTAAGAGGTTCAATTGCAGGCAAAACCGGCACTACCAACGATAACAGTGATGCCTGGTTTATTGGTTATACTCCGCAATTGCTTTGCGGCGTTTGGTCTGGTTGCGATGATCGTTTTATTCGTTTTAGCAATACTACCAATGGTCAGGGCGCCTCGGCAGCCTTACCGGTTTGGGGCTATTTTTACGACAAGGTTGAGAACGACAAAACTTTACCTTATTCCGATACCGCAGGTTTCGCCAAACCTGACGTTGGTTTGAACGAGCCTAATTACGATTATATCAATAACAGTCAGTTGGATCTTGGAGCCCAGGGTGATGACATTGGTAACGGGCAATCATCTGATTACGAGCAAGGTTTTGATAACAGAAATCCTGAAAATATCTCTCCGGAAAGTAATACCCAGGATTTGTATGATGATAAAACCCCAACGGGTGAAGATGCAAATCCTCCTCAAAACAAACAACCGGCAGATACGTCAAAGCCAAAGGCGATAATGCCAAAAAAAGAAGGTAACCAGAAGTAAAGGATTTGCCTTTAGAAATATTGGGTTCAATAGAAAACAGCATTCATTTTCCGGGGAAATATTTGAAAATTCTGGGGAGAATTACCGGTTTTCTCAGGAACTTTTAATCATAAATTGGGAAGAATTTAAAATTCGCAGCATGTTTACAGGAATTATAGAAGCAACAGGCATAATTGAATCGATAGAAGAAAACGGAACGAATTTAAGTTTTTGGATTGCCTCGCCTATTTCACATGAACTTAGAGTTGATCAGAGTGTTAGTCATGATGGTGTTTGCCTAACTGTTGAAGCCAGTGAAGACAGTAAGCATCGGGTAACTGCTATTGAAGAAACACTGAAAAAAACCAATATTTCTACCTGGAAAGAAAAAGATGAAATTAATATGGAACGTTGCATGCTGCTCAACGCCAGAGTTGATGGGCATTTAGTACAGGGGCATGTTGATGCCACCGCTTTTTGTATTGACGTGGAAGAAAAACATGGAAGTTGGGAGTATAGATTTCAAATTCCTGCAGAATTTACTCATCTCCTGATTGAAAAGGGCTCGGTTTGTTTGAACGGAATCAGCCTTACTGCTTTTGACATAAAATTCAACAGTTTTAAGGTGGCTATTATTCCTTACACACATCAACATACCAACATTCGCCACATAAAAAATGGCTCCGTGGTAAACATTGAGTTTGATGTTATCGGAAAATACCTGGCAAGGTTCAGGGAAGTATTCACGCATTCAAATGTTATACTTTCGTGATACTTATATTAGGCATTTAACATCCTCTTCCTATGCCCTATCCGTAATTTTATGAAAACACTTTTATGAAACAGCTTCCTGTTTTAATTTTATTTATTCTTACCTGCTCAGCCTGTGCCCAGAATAATAAAAATAATAAGCCTTCTATAGTCCATCTCTCTTCAAGTGAATTGAATAAGTACAGTGTGGCCACTTTTGCAGCAGGTTGTTTTTGGCACGAAGAAGCTTTATTTGAAAGCCTCAAGGGTGTAAAAGAAGCCGTATCAGGTTATGCAGGCGGTAACACTTCAAACCCTACCTACGAATCGATCGAGAGAGGAAATACAGGCCATGCAGAAACTGTGAATATATATTATGATCCTAAGGAAATAAGTTTTGAGACGCTTGTAAAAATCTATTTTGCCGGCCAGGATCCTACGCAGGTTAACGGGCAGGGAAACGACATTGGAACACAATACCGTTCAATTGCTTTTTATCGCACACCGGAAGAAAAAAGCATCATAGAAAGCCATATAAAAAGCTTGTCCGCTTCACAGAAATATAAAGACCCAATTGCCGCACAGGTAATGCCATTTACAAAGTTTTGGCAGGCAGAAGATTATCACCAGGATTATATTGAGCACAACCCCGGTAGCAGCTATGTGCAATATGTTTCCATCCCTGAAATAAAACATGTTCAGAAAGAGTATCCACAACTAATAAAGCCCGATCATATTTTCTAAAGTGACGTTATGATTGAGTAGGAAGGTAGCAATTAGTTTGCTACCTGTCCTCTCACACCACCGTGCGTACCGGTCTGGTACACGGCGGTTTGTTAGAATAATGATGGCTGCCCATCAGTTTGCCAAATGTAATAATCGTAAAACCCAATGTAACCTGCCTTGCGCCAATAATTAATATTCAGCGTTCGGCGTAGTATTGGACTGTGGGATATTCGGCAGGCTCCTTTGCTGCTGTTGCCCCACATATATGCTTTTGATTTTGGTATTCCTAATTTTATCAGGTTACTCACTTTTGTCCTTATCCGTTTCCAGCTTCGCCATACTGTTATTCTTAAGCGTGTCCGTATCATTTCATCGAGCTTCTGCATATTACTTTTTGCTTTCGCTATCTTAAAGTAATTCACCCAACCCCGCACTACAACTTCTAACTTTTCCAGTTTTTTCCGTCGTGATGTCGGGTCGCTTGATTTGGTTATGTGCTTACACTTCTCTTTGATACGTCCCAGTGATTTATTGCTGATGCGTATCTCGTAGCTCTCTCTGTTTTTATAGAAAGAAAAGCCTAACAACTGGCTTTGCGTTGGACGGCTGATTTTGGTTTTCTCCCTGTTTACTTTTAGCCGCAGCTTCTTCTCTATGTAATTGGTAATACTTTCAGCAACTCTTTGTGCTGATTTTTCACTTTTTACGTAAATGCTGCAATCATCTGCATATCGTACAAACCGGTGACTCGCTTATTTAATTCTTTATCTAACTCATTTAACATGATGTTTGATAACAACGGACTTAGCGGGCTACCTTGCGGTGTGCCTTCTGTTCGAGGGCTCACTACGCCGCCTTCCATTATTCCGCTTTTTAAATAAGCATGTATTAGTTTCAGTGCACCCTTGTCCTTTACTGTGTTACTCAGTAAAGCCATCAGCTTTTGATGGTTTACCTTATCAAAGAACTTTTCCAAATCCAGTTCTATTATCCACCCATATCCGGCATTGATGTACTCCTTTGCAGCTTGTACTGCCTGCTGTGCATTTTTACCCCGACGGAATCCAAAACTGTTTTTATCAAATTGCTCTTCGTACACCGGGCTTAACACCTGGTGTATCGCTTGCTGTATCATCCTGTCTGTTACAGTAGGTATGCCCAGCATTCTTACACCTCCCTGCACCTTCGGTATCTCTACCTTGCGCACAGGCTTTGGCTTGTAGGTGCCTTCCAGTATTTGCTGACATAGACTCTGATAGCAAGTGTTGAGAAATTGTCGAAGTTCATCGCTCTGCAGATCATCAACACCCGCTGATCCCCCATTACGCTCTACCGCTTTGAGGGCTTTCTCAAGGTTTCTTCTGTCAACAATTCTTTCCAGCATCTTACTTTTTAACTGATAGCGCATCCGGACAGTTCCATCATTTATTCTTATCATTTAACTAAGCTCCTCTTACCTTCTATTTTCAGCTTCCGGCCTATCCTCAGGTAAGTAGTTCTCTTACGTGTTTCCGCTTTTTTTTTTCGTTTTGATAATTTCTTTGATAGTGCTTTCCTTCTAACATTCGGTCCTTCATCCTTCTGTGAGGCTTCCTTATTTTTTTTAAGACTCGTTTCCGGCTTACTATGACCTCTGCTGACTTCTTACACTACCTTCTTATATTGCTATAAGTCGTTGCCGCTTTCAGGCTGCGCTTCGCCCTTTGCCAGCTTACTGTAAGATCTCTCAGGGTAAGTTTATTCTCTTTCTACTCATGTAGCCTCTGTATCTACATTATTGTATTCCGTGCAGTGCAGGGACTTTTGTTTCTTTGGCAACATCATCCATACGACAATGCCTCTTATACAGTTCCTGTTCGTAGGCTCAAGTATTTGCCGCCAGCTTCCTTCAGATTCCACTTCACAGTGGACACCCTTGCTCTTGGCTAATGATACGCTACTGCAACGCTCATTCGGGACTTCCACCCTATAGATAATAAACATGCCTGACACACCAATAAAAAAGCCCTGCTTTGTTCAAGCAAGGCTTTATATTAAATATGCTAAACTTTTAATCTTCTACTTTCACTTTGCCTTTGCTCTTTGCAATCACTTCCTCAGCAATGTTAGTCGGAGCCGGAGCGTAGTGCGAAAACTCCATTGTAGACGTAGCACGTCCTGAAGATAATGAACGCAGCTGCGTTACATAACCAAACATTTCGCTCAATGGAACTTTTGCTTTGATAACCTGTGCATTTCCGCGGCTGTCCATACCTTCAAGCATACCACGTCTGCGGTTAAGATCGCCTGTTACATCACCCATGTATTGGTCTGGCGTAACTACTTCAACTTTCATTATAGGCTCCAATAGTACAGGTTTTGCTTTTTTTCCTGCCTCACGAAAACCACCTTTTGCACAAAGCTCAAAGCTCATGGCATCAGAATCCACAGCATGGAAACTACCATCGAATATTCTCACTTTCATGCTTTCAACAGGATAAGCAGCAAGAACGCCGGTATTCATAGAGTTTTCAAAACCTTTTGAGATAGCCGGAATAAATTCTCTAGGTATAGAACCTCCGAAAATATTATTCACAAACTGGAAACCTTTGCCCGGATTTTCTTTAAGCCATTCTTCGTCCGCAGGGCCGATTTCAAATTGAATATCAGCAAATTTACCACGTCCACCGGTCTGTTTCTTCAATATCTCACGGTGCTCAATTGCTTTGGTGAAAGCTTCTTTATATGCAACCTGAGGATTACCCTGGTTAACTTCTACCTTAAATTCACGTTTCATACGGTCAACAATAATTTCAAGGTGCAATTCACCCATTCCAGAAAGAATTGTTTGCCCGGTATCTTCATCTGTTTTTACACGTAACGTAGGATCTTCTTCAACAAGCTTGGAAATTGCCAATCCCATTTTATCTACATCAGCCTGTGTTTTAGGCTCAACAGCTACAGAAATAACGGGTTCGGGAATAAACATATTTTCCAATACAATAGGATGATTTTCATCGCAAAGCGTATCACCTGTTTTTATTTCTTTAAAACCAACCGCCGCTGCAATATCACCCGCCTCAATAAAATCAACAGGATTTTGTTTGTTGGCGAACATTTTCATGATACGGCTGATACGCTCATTTTTACCACTACGCATATTTTTTACATAAGAACCAGCATCCAAATGTCCGCTATAACAACGGAAGAATGCCAAACGCCCTACAAAAGGATCAGTCATGATTTTAAAGGCCAGTGCAGCAAAAGGTGCTTTCGGATCAGCTTTGCGGGTTATTTCTTCGCCATTGTCAGGATCTGTTCCAACTGTATCGGGCAGATCAAGTGGTGACGGAAGATAGCGGCAAACTGCATCTAATGCTGTTTGTACACCCTTATTTTTAAATGATGATCCGCACATCATTGGTACAATACTTAAATCCAGGGTAGCTTTACGAATTGCTTCATGCACTTCCTCTTCTGTAATGGTATTAGGATCATCAAAAAATTTCTCAAGTAATTTATCATCATACTCAGCAACGGCTTCAACAAGATTCTGCCTCCATAACTGTGCTTCTTCTAACAAATCTCCAGGGATAGGAATTTCCTGAAAAGTCATTCCTTCTGTAGCATTGTCCCAAATTACACCTTTCATGGTAATAAGATCTACTACACCTTTAAAGTCATCTTCAGCGCCAATTGGCAACTGTAATGGTACCGCCTTTGCACCGAGCATTTCTTTAACCTGAGCTACAACCATTAAGAAATCTGCACCGGCACGGTCCATTTTATTTACAAATCCAATACGCGGAACACCATAACGGTTTGCCTGGCGCCAAACAGTTTCACTTTGAGGTTCTACACCATCAACAGCTGAGAAAAGTGCGATCAAACCGTCAAGCACACGCATAGAACGTTCAACTTCTACGGTAAAATCCACGTGGCCCGGAGTATCGATAATATTGAAATAGTATTTTTTAGTATCAGGAGTTGCTTTACCCTGTAAAGTAGGGAAATTCCATTGGCAGCTTACGGCTGCAGAGGTAATAGTAATACCTCTTTCTTTTTCTTGCTCCATCCAGTCAGTGGTTGCCGCACCCTCATGTACTTCACCGATACGGTGAATCATGCCTGTGTAACGCAGGATGCGCTCAGTGGTAGTGGTTTTACCAGCATCGATGTGAGCAGCAATTCCAAAATTTCGTTGTAATCTTAAATCAGCCATAATGTAGTTTATTATAATTTTTGCGGGTTAAGGCTTATTCTTTTGATCTATTGAAAGAAGTAAAATGCCAAAAAATAACTACTCTCAATAACTCTCAAAATTTTTGAGCCGCAAAGGTAATGCTTTTTGTGGTTGAACCAGATATTAAAGGTTAATTAATTCCAATAAAAAAGCCGTTGAAAAAATCAACGGCTTTAAAAATGCTCTTATTTGTACATTAACCTTTTCTCAAGTTCGGATGTGGAGCAGGAACTGTATTAGGACCTTCTTCGATAGTAGGAACTAGATCAACAGTAGTTGCAGAACCTTCCATACCGTAAGTGAAGATGACGCGGCTTTCAGAGATACCTTGTTTTTCAGTAAGGTAAGTCTTAATAGCGTTAACATGATCCCAGCTAAGCTGTTGCGCTCTCTTATCAGAAGCGCCGTAGCCAACCAGTTTCACTTTACAATTCGGATTAGCCATCAATTGCTGAGCTACATTGTTCAATAACGACTGAGCTGTGCTGTTTAACGTAGCGCTACCGCTCTTAAATTGTACACTTGGTAAGCTACCTATTGAACAAGCTGGAGGAGCTGCCTGTATGTTTTTGCAGCATTCTGGCTCAGGACAAGTACCTACACCATCTGCATTAACAGGGAAGCAATTTTGAGGGGTAAGTTTTTCTTTGTCGCGGCAATCAGGAACACCATCGCCGTCAGTATCGAGACTTACACCTTTCACATCAACTGCGCAACCTGCAGGTGTGCTTGGCTCCATATCGAATTGATCAGTTACGCCATCACCATCAGCATCCGGTAAAACAACCGGAGGAAGTTTCATGTGCTTTGGAGTTGCAATTTCATTGTAGAGGTAATTGTTAGGATTAACCCACCATAATGGCTCGGTATGAGTCGCTGCATTACCAAGATCGAAACTAATTTTAGCTGTAGAGAAAGCGAATTTATCAGCACCACCCCTTACATTGCGAAACTGATTGATGTAACCATCCAACATATCTAAACCGGTAAGTGGAGCAACTATTCTTTCTTCAAGTCCAATTTTTACTCTTGGACTGATTCTAAAATCAATACCTGCACCGAAAGCCAGGTTGTGATACAAGGCCTGATTTTCGTTCCCATTATCATCTTCATGGAAAGTATTAATTAAATTTCTATTTTCTCTTTGATATAGATCGAATCTAACAGGACCAGTTGCTGAGAATGCACCATCATCAGGATTTCCTGCAGAAATTTGAGAAGCAGCGAGGCTATAACCAGCAAATATGTAATAGTTAACTTTAGGATTGCCTCTATAAGAACTAAGTGTGTTTAAAGAAGCGATCAAATCCAAGTTAACCATGTGTGTTACGTTAGAGCTGAACGGGATATATGGATCAGCGTCATCCGCAGGATAACCAGGGATTTTCTGAATGCTACCAGTCCAACCTATACGAGTTGAGAATACATGGCTGAGTGCAAACCTTGCTGATATACCACCAGCAAAACCGCCTGAATAACCGTTACCCATTGGACGGTCACCAATAATAATAGCATTTCCACCGCTTACGCTTAATTCCCACATACCACGGGGTTTAGCAGGGTAAGGAGTTTGATAATTAACAAATTCATTATACTGAGTCTTATTAGATACTTTACTAGAATCATAAGCCCAGTTGGCATCTGTTACACCTGCTGCTGACACTGTACTGTCTTGTGCGTAAGATGCGATGTTGATTAGTCCCACAAGGGCTAAGAGCAATTTTAGCTTTTTGCTTACCATAGGTAAAATTTTAAATTGTTTAATGTTTCCCTTAATAAATATAATCACAAAAGTATATATTGATAATGAAATACCAAATTTTTGCTATCTATTTTCTTTTGATCAAACTGCTCTTATGACAAAAACTCTATTCATTATGCTGCTTATCTTTTGCCAATTAGTTTTCACATATCTTGCAACAGTTTGAAATTTTAATGAAGAAAGCAATACAATTAATAGACCAAGATTTAACAAAGTTCGAAGATTACTTTAGCAAAGCTGTAAAAAGTAATGCTCCGTTGCTTGACAGGATCATGCAGTATATTGTAAAAAGGAAAGGCAAACAAATGCGCCCAATGTTTGTATTGCTTAGTGCAAGGCTTGGTGGAGAAATTACTGATACGACGTATAGGGCTGCATCGCTTGTTGAATTATTACATACAGCTACATTGGTGCATGATGATGTTGTTGATGAATCACCGGAACGCCGGGGCTTCTTCTCCATTAACGCATTATGGAAAAATAAAGTAGCTGTTTTAGTTGGGGATTATCTTCTTTCCAAAGGTTTATTACTCTCTTTAAATAATAATGATTATAAAGTGCTTCAAATTCTTTCAGAAGCAGTAAGACTTATGAGTGAAGGAGAATTATTGCAAATAGAAAAAGCACGTAACCTTAATCTAAGTGAATCAGTTTACTATAGCATAATTAAAGGCAAAACCGCATCCCTTCTTTCTTCGGCTTGTGCGGCGGGCGCCTCCACCACTTTTGCTGATGATAGAAACATAGAAAAAATGCAACAATTTGGTGAAAAAGTAGGTATGGCATTTCAAATTAAAGATGATCTTTTTGATTACAGTGCTGAAAACATAGGCAAACCCACCGGCATTGATATTAAGGAGAAAAAATTAACGCTGCCGCTTATTTATACGCTGAATAAATGTGAATCTTCTCTGAGAAAGAAAATCATTTATATAGTTAAAAACGAAAACCGGGACACACAAAAAGTTCGGTTTGTTATAGATGCCGTTAAAGATTGTGGAGGAATAAGCTATGCAACTGATAAAATGTTATCTTTCAGAGACGAAGCTTTAAGTTTATTACATGAATTTGAAGCATCAGAAACAAGGGACGCCCTGGAAGACCTGGTTAGATATACTACAGATAGACAATATTAATAAGCCAATGCAAAAGAGATGGACTATATTACCCTTTGATAAGGAAAAAACTTTATCCCTTCAGCAAAGCTTGCGCATAAACAAAACGCTTTGCCAGATATTGGTGCAACGGCAAATTGATACCTATGATAAGGCCCATAATTTCTTTCGCCCGCAGCTTTCTCATTTGCACGATCCCTGGTTAATGAAGGATATGCTGAAAGCAGTAACCCGCGTTTTATCAGCTATTAAGCAGGAAGAGAAAATTCTAGTATTTGGAGATTATGATGTTGATGGAACTACAGCTGTAGCTTGTATGTATCAATTCTTAAAATCAATCTATCCGCTTGTTGCTTATTACATTCCACATAGATATAAAGAAGGTTATGGTGTATCCCAGGCAGGTATTGAATTTGCTTCTGAGAACGATTTTACGTTAATTATTGCGCTTGATTGCGGAATAAAATCAACACAATTAGTTAACTATGCAAAGCAACTTGGTATTGACTTTATTATATGTGATCATCATTTACCTGATGATATTATTCCTGACGCAGTTGCGGTGCTTGATCCTAAACAAAAAGATTGTAATTATCCTTATAAAGAATTATGTGGCTGCGGTGTAGGTTTTAAGTTAATGCAGGCTTTGAGTGAAGAACTGGAATTGCCTGCATCAACCTATTTAAAATATATTGATCTTGTTGCCGTAGCTATTGCAGCAGACATTGTACCCATTGACGATGAAAATCGCATATTAGCTTTTTATGGGTTAAAAAAAGTGAATGAAGATCCTTCAGTAAGTCTTAAAGCCCTGCTTACGTTAGCTGGCATGCAAAAGCATGTTCATATAAATAGTCTTGTTTTTATTGTAGCACCGCGTATTAATGCAGCAGGCAGAATGGACGACGCTAAAAAAGCTGTTCAATTATTTATTGAAGAAGATTATGATAAAGCACTTGAATATGCTAAACTGCTGCATAATGACAATACGGAAAGGAAAGAAGCAGATACCAATATAACAGATGAAGCTTTGTTTATAATTGAAAATGATACAGTTCTTAAACAAAGAAAAACTACAGTTGTATATAAGGAGCACTGGCATAAAGGTGTAGTAGGCATTGTGGCTTCAAGGCTAATAGAAAATTATTACCGACCTACAGTAGTGCTAACGAAGAGTGGCGATATAATTGCCGGAAGCGCCCGTAGTGTTCCGGGATTTAATTTATACGAAGCGATTCATGCATGCCGCGAACACCTGTTGGGTTATGGCGGCCATTTCGCTGCTGCCGGTTTAACCATGTATGAAGAAAAGCTTCCTGATTTTATAGATAGTTTTGAAAAAGTTGTAGCCGAAACAATTCAGGAAAATTTACTTACACCTGAAATAGTAATTGACGCAGAAATTTCCTTCAGGGAAATAAATTCAACCTTTTTAAGTATTGTAGAACAGATGGAGCCATTTGGACCCTCCAATATGCGACCTGTTTTTATAACGCGTGATGTAAAGGATAACGGTTATTCAAAGGTTGTAAAAGAGCAGCACATACGTTTTGTTTTACAGCAGCATGACAAGGTTTTTACCGGAATTGGGTTTAACATGGCGCAAAAATTTCACTTGCTGGAAAACAATATGCCGCTGGATATCGTATATACTTTAGAGAATAATGAATGGAATGGGGAAAAAATGATCCAGCTAAAAGTTATTGATTTAAAAATTTCCTCTGGCGATCAATAAGATAATAAACATCTAATATCCGGCGGCTAGCCGCCAAAAACAATTTTTTATTTTTGCTTATGGTGAAAATAGTACATGTAACTGAAGCTTTTGAAAGTGGAGTGCTTGAATTCTTAAGATGCCTTACCAACAGCATTCCTGATATGGAACATGTAATTGTCTACGGAAGACATCATTCATTCGTAAAAGCGCACAAATCTTTTCCTTCAAACGTACAGTTTATTCCATGGCCTGAAATAGATACACAAATATCCCCTCGAAAAGATTTGCTGGCATTACGGCATCTCATTAGAATTTTAAAAAGTGTAAAGCCTATTGATGTTATTCATCTGCATTCTTCCAAAGCCGGTATTTTAGGCAGAATCGCCGCTCGCAGGATCGGCCAGAAGAAAGTAATTTATGCACCACATGGTGCAACATTTTTGCGCAAAGATGTTTCTGCTTTTGCACGTACAGCTTTTATAACCATAGAAAAAGCAATTACTATATTTCCTGCACAGGTGATTGGTGTTTCAAAATCTGAAGCAGATGCTTACAGGCGAATTGGTATAAAAGCAAGCCATGTAAATAATGGTAAGTTTTTTCCGGAACCTCCTTCTAAAACTTATGATAATGACAGTTTTACTATAGTAACTACCGGTCGCGCCATGGCACAAAAAAACCCTGCACTTTACAATAAAATAGCATCTGCGTTTACTGATAATCCAAAGGTTAAATTTATATGGATAGGTGATGGTGTTGACAGCGGTTTACTTGATTCTCCAAATATTACAGTAACCGGCTGGGTTGACCGCAGCGAGGTAGAAAGATTGCTGCAAACTGCCGATATGTATATTTCAACTGCTTCATGGGAAGGATTATCTTATGCTGTGCTTGAAGCTATGGGAATGCGATTGCCTTTGTTACTTACAAATTGTCCAGGCAATAATGATCTTGTTGAAAATGGTATTAATGGTTTTTTATTCGATTATCCTGCACAGGCCATTGATTTTATAAACCAATATTTTAACAACAGGGATCTTTTGCGTGTACATGGTGATGCTTCTTACAATATGTTGCAAACGAGTTTTAGTGTTGAACAAATGGCGCAAGGTTACAGGGATGTTTATAGTGCCATGTAGTGTTAGTTATTTCTCAAAAAAAGCCATACTGCCGCCAACCCATTCACGATCTTTATTGTATCGCACACCGATCATTTTTCCCTTACTCAGACGAGCAAGATTTTGTGTTGCTACAGGTCTTGCTTCACCGTCTTTCCAGAAATAAAAAATCCTTATTTCTGCCTTTGCGTTATCATCCGGGGTTACAATAACATCGCTGTATTTTACTTTACGCTGTAATATCCAGTTCTGCGGATCTTTCACGGCATCAATATCTTCTTTTGAAACGTCAATTACCACACCCTGGCCTGCAAAAGAAAACAAGGGTTTTAAAACATAATTTTCAAGGTCAGTCGGGATAGATTTTACATCGCTTAGAAAACTTGTTTCAGGAACATACCGGTGCTTAATAAAAGGCAAAGTGAATTTGCTTATCCTGTAAAACCAGTTAGGGTGTGGCGCCCACTCAACATCCAGTTCTTCAAATAATATCTTTCCTTTTTCCTGTACTTCTGCAGATTGTTGCTGAAGGTCATCAAAAATTATCCTGTTATAAATGCGTTTTACTTCAGTCTTTTTTCCGTTTTGTACGTAAAACAATTTATTACCTTCTTTAACCAGTTCTGTTAAGCAAACAATTGTGATTTGCAGATAATCCTGCGTACAATAAAAATCAATACGCGTTTTTTGTTTATGCGGAAAAAGTTCAAGCAGTATCACATTTTCCGGATCATGATCTGCGACAATAATTTCTTTTAATAGCTGTATATAAGATTCTTTTGTAAAGCCATTTAAATAAGAATCATAATTAGCAGGAATATCAAAATGTTTGCGTGTTACTTCATCATCAAAAACCTGGTAGGCAAACAATGTTGGAAAGCCCTGCATTTCTATCAGTTGAGGCTCCAGCTCGCCGTCGCTGTTTTCGCAAATGCCAAAATCGAATGCTATAAAATGAGAATGGCCATTTTCATTTGGCACACGCAAACTTTCAGGAACAGCATTGGATGTAAGCTGTTTAAAATCCGGCCGCACGATCAGATCAACAATACTTTCGCATGCAGATAAAATTTTAGTGGTAAATGCCTTGTCTATAAATATGGGCGTTTCTGCCAGCCTGAATTCAATACCATTTGGATGCAGTGCGTGCAACTCTTCCTGGAATTCTTTGTATTTCTCTTGCGTAAACCCGGTATTGAATTTTTGGCGCAAAGCAGGTACCATACGATTGTTTTAATGCAAAATACGAAATAGGTTAAATGTAAACGTGGAATATGAGAAGAGGAATTTTGAATTAAGAACTGGTAATTAGTGTTTATGTATGTTTTACAACAACTATCAATACTGACTATCACAACTCACAACCCCTTTAAAAATCCTTAGGTATATAAAATTTATTGCGTTCCTTCACTTTATCATCCTCATACAACTCAAAATAAAACCACCCTGATCGCATAAAATCTGTTTTATCAAGCAATAATTGCGGTTGGGTTACACGCTTAATACTAAACATCAGTTTACGATGTTCATCAAGAAAACGTAAGCGATAATTTTTCTGTTGCGCATCTGCAAGAGATATCTGTACATAGCCATCACTGTTGGTAAAAACATGCGCGGAAGGCGCCCATACAATATCGTTATTGTAATAGCGGATCAGTATATCTGCATCAGTAAGGGAATAAAGTGTATCTCTCGTATTATTTACAATTGAATCACGAAAGCGTTTATAAGCTTCATAATTCAATTGTGCAATAACAGTGTCATCATCATGCACAGTAACCATAAAATTCTTATCTGCAGCTTTTTCTTCACTTATTTCTTCAGTAAAATCAGAACCGGTCCTAACTTTTTGCGATTTTGTAAAATAGAATGAACCATCAGCCAAAACGTAAAACACGCGATAATACATTCCTGTATAACCAGCCTTCTCATCAATAAAACCGTTTTGTGGGAGTTCAGGCGATAATGGCGCAAATATGGTCATAAAGCTTTTTACACTATCCCATGAACGCTGCACATTTAATTGCACTACGCTATCTCCATAAGGGTTCATCCATTCAACCTTTACTTTGGCACCGCTGATCCCGGAAACAAATACCTGGAATTTTTGCTGCGCATATAATAGGTTTCCGCTGATTAAAAAGCAAATGAGAAAAAATACTATTCTTTTCATAAAAAATTTCCCGGCGGGCAAATATAGCGTGACGATATTTCAGAAATTGAAAACTTAATTATAAAATCTCCCCAATGCTACGCCAAATTCTCTTTTATTTTTGATAGATGAATAAAACCATTTTGATCACTGGCGCTACATCAGGCTTTGGAAAAGCTATTGCCGAAAAATTTGCTGCCGAAAATTATAACTGTATCATCACAGGCAGAAGAAAAGAAAAGCTGGACGACCTGGCTTCAGCTTTATCATCTAATCAAAATATAAAAATATTGCCCCTGGCCTTTGATGTAAGTAAGAAAAAGCAGGTATTTGAAGCGATTGATAATTTAAAAGGTGAATGGCGACATATTGATATACTGGTAAACAATGCCGGGCTTGCCGCCGGCAGGGATGTTTTTGATGAAGCTTCGCTTGATGATTGGGAAACGATGATCGACACGAATGTAAAAGGGCTTTTATACATGTCTAAAGCTGTAATTCCCTTAATGAAAGAAAATAAAAAAGGCCATGTCATCAACATCGGTTCCACAGCAGGAAAAGAAGTTTATAAAGAGGGCAATGTGTATTGCGCGACAAAATTTGCAGTAAATGCTATCAGCCAGGCACAACGTATTGACCTGCTGCCACATAAAATAAGAGTTACCTGCATTAATCCGGGCGCCGCAGAAACTGAATTTTCGATGATTCGTTTTAAGGGAGATGAGCAAAAAGCCAATGCCGTATATGAAGGTTATGAACCCTTGCAGGCAGAAGATATTGCCGATACCGTTTTCTATTGCGCCACTTTACCTGAGCATGTTTGTATAAATGAAGTAGTTATGACATGCCTGGCCCAGGCTAATTCTTTTTATACGCACAAGGCATAACTCAATTCATACGATAAAAGCTACAGTTTGCACAGGAAACTATACAAATAGCGGGTTTCTGTTTGCAGATTTGCCTAACTTTCGACTAAATGCAAACTATTAAATTATGAAAAAAACAGTATCCCTATGTATTGCCTGTATTTTATGTTTTGGCATAAGCAGCCAGGCACAGTTAATGAAAAAACTGAAAGACAAGGTTAACAAAACAGTCAATAACACTGTTAACAGCAGCACAGGTGGAGACACACAAGATGCTAACAACAGTTCATCATCAAGTTCAACATCATCGGGTAAACCATCTAATACCAAAGGTGGTGGCTTAACCAATACAACTCCTCCCGATGTAAACCAGCAAATTGCTGATGCAGAAAAAAGTCATGGAGAAGGCAATTATAGCGACGCCCGCTATTCCATTCAGCAGGCTTTAATGAGTATCGAATTGCAGATAGGTAAGGAAGTGCTGAAATCGTTACCGCAAAGTGTTAGCGGTCTTGAAAAAGATACAACGCAGAACAAAGTGATGAGTACGCATTGGGGATGGAATAACCTTTCCATTCAAAGCGTGTACAAGAAAGACGATCAGCAGCTAACCATTACCATCGGCAACAATGCTTTCTATTCCGGTTTTATTGACATGTACTTTAATAACTCCATGTATATGCAAACAAACAGCGATGGCGACAAGCAAAACGCAAAACAAACTAAAGTGAAAGGTTATAAAGCTGTTATTACTTATGATGACAACAAAGGTTACACATTGCTTGCACCACTTGGCCAATCTTCATTGATTGTGTGGGAATGCATCAACTTCGCTACAGAGCAGGATGTAATGACTGCAGCCAATGCCTTTGATATAGATGGCATCAAGAAAATGCTTGGAGAACAATAAGCGCAACCAACACAAACAACATTTTAAAAGATTAATAAACTATCAAATGAAATACTTAATTATACTCGGCTGCTTTTTTCTAACAACAGTAGCTGCTGCACAGGATTTTAAAACAGATATCACCACTGCAAAAACAGCATATGCTTCAGGTAAGCTGGAAGATGCACACTTTGCGTTATTACAGGCCATGCAAGAAGTGGATATAATAATCGGAAAAGAAGTATTAAAATTACTGCCTGCAAAAATGGATACTTACGAAACCAATGCAAAAGACGATAATGTTATGAGCAATGTTGGCTTTATAGGCAGCACTATACACCGCAGCTATGGCCCAAACAGCGAAGTTGATCTTTCCATTATTGGCAACTCTCCGCTTATTTCAACATTGAATGCTTTCTTAAATACACCTTTAATTGGCGGTATAGCAAGTAATGGCAACAATAAAATAATTAAAGTACAGGGTTATAAAGGTCAACTTACCAAAGATGATAACGGTGATGGAAAATCAAATTATACGATGCAAATTCCACTGGGCAATGCATTGGTAACATTTACAGCTAAAACCACTACGGATACACAAATTACAACCTGGGCTAACACTTTGCCTTTACAGCAAATTGCCAAGCTAGTCCAATAAAATAACAATATATTCTAAAGCAATAATTGCCGACATCGTAATTATTTAAGGACTTATGATTTAAGCATCAAGGCTCAACAGCCGAAAAATCATCAGCAAAAAGATTAATCAAGGCGTGTGAACGGATGTGTCGAAAGATCATCCGTTCTTGATTTTTTGCTCCACTTTTGTATCAAGACAAAAGTGGAAATAAATATTTAGCTACTCGATATAAAAGAAAGTGACAAATCTATTACTGCTTATTTTGCAGGATGGATACAATTTACACTTACCAGTCTCTATACGATTTTACTTATACAGTTTTTAAACATATAGGTTGCAGTGATGCAGATGCAACAACCGCAACAAAAGCCTTGCTCGCTGCTGACGTTCGTGGGATAGACAGTCACGGCGTAGCAAGACTTTCCGGCTATGTACGTTTATGGGAAGCCGGCAGGATCAACAGCAAACCTAACAGCACCATAAAGCACGAAACACCTTCCACTGCCGTTGTTGATGGCGATGCCGGCCTGGGCCTGGTGGTAGCGCCGCATGCCATGCAGATCGCTATAGACAAAGCGGAAAAAGTTGGAACAGGATGGGTAAGTGTCAGCAACAGCAATCATTTTGGTATCGCCGGCTATCATGCTATGATGGCTTTGGAAAAAGATATGATCGGTATTGCCATGACGAATGCCAGTGCATTGGTTGCGCCAACTTTTAGTGTGGAAAGAATGCTTGGAACAAATCCTATTGCAGTGGCGATTCCGGCAGGCAATGAACATCCTTTTATTGCAGATTTTGCTACTACAACTGCAGCCAACGGCAAGCTGGAAATTTTACAAAGAAAAAATGCTGATGCACCATCAGGCTGGGTGCAGGATAAAGAAGGCCATGAATCAACAAACGCGAATGCATTAAAAACAGGTGGAGCTTTATTACCCTTGGGCAGCGACCGTGAACATGGCTCGCATAAAGGTTATGCTTTGGGAAGCATTGTTGATATTTTTTCAGCCGTTTTAAGCGGCGCAAGTTATGGGCCCTGGGCGCCACCTTTTCCTGCATATGTACCCATGCCTGAAAACATGCCGGGCAAAGGGCTTGGCCATTTTTTTGGCGCTATGCGTATTGATGCTTTTCGCCCCGCAGCAGAATTTAAACAACATATGGATAACTGGCTGCAGCGTTTCAGAAATGCAAAGCCTGCTACTGACCAGGAAAAAGTTTTAGTACCCGGCGATCCTGAAAGAGAAATGGAAGCTATAAGAATGAAAGAAGGTATCCCGATAGTTGAGAGTGTGGTAAATGATCTGAAAACAGTGGCTGAAAAATTTAATATCCGATTTTAATCTATCACTATCTCTAATAAATTTTAAATGAGTATGTTGTGAGCATATCAAAAAACTTCTATTTTTAAAACTCAAAAATTAAAACCTGCTACATGACTAACGAAGCCGCCAATCAAACGATAATTATTAAAGATACAACGGCCAATCCCGCACCGCTTGGTTTACTTGGATTTGGCATGACAACCATCTTACTCAACATTCACAATGCAGGCTTTTATGAACTCGACAGCATGATCATGGGCATGGGTATTTTCATGGGAGGTATTGCACAAATATTCGCCGGCCTTCAGGAATGGAAGAAGAACAACACTTTCGGCGCAACTGCATTTACCGCGTATGGTAGTTTCTGGTTATCGCTGGTTGCATTATGGCTTATACCCAAAACATCTTTTGGCGTTGACTATAAATCAAGCGAAACCGCTGTTGGCTGGTATTTACTGATCTGGGGAATCTTCACATTTTTCATGTTCATCGGCACATTAAAACTGAGCCGCTTATTGCAGGTGATCTTTTCAACACTTACCATTTTATTTTTCTTATTAGCCATCAGTGATTTTACCGGCAACAAACAACTACACACTATTGCGGGTTATGAAGGCATTCTCTGTGGAGCTTCAGCGTTCTATGGCTGTGTTGCACAGGTAATAAATGAAGTGTATGGCCGGAAAGTTTTTCCTTTGTAAATAGTAAGTTTTTTGGTGACCAGCAGTAGATGCGTTGTGGCATCGTCCCAGCATGCCTTCGGGCCTGACCCGGAGGTCGCAACACTTACACAGTTGCCTTTCATGCAGCACAGATACACATAATGCTTATTTTTCTTGTCAATTGTAAATGCCTGTATGTAACCCTGCATATGTGTGAAGTACTGTAATTTCTATTTTGTTTTAGTCTTAAAGAAATTCCAAACTTCATTTGCCATTTCTATGTCACCATTTTGGTTGCCAACCGCCAATAAAAATAAAGAACTATATCGCTCAGACACGCTTGGCTCAGTATGCCCCCCATTATTAACTTTACAGAGGACAACCTCTGTGCCATTACCCCCATTTTTATACAAATATTTCGTAACTGTTGAGCCATCCTTTGTGTTGAGGTTTGGCAAATTTGAAATTTCGGGTGTCAGATCAGTTGCGTTTCTTTGTACCCAATAAGATACTGTATTCTCAGTTGAAAAAACTTCGCCACGATTTGAAGCCATTTGACCACCGTTATAAGGCAAAAAGGGGTCATCAGTCCCATTCATGAAAAGTGCCGAAACTTTTATCGTTGAATTGTTACATTCTGAATTTACAGAATTAGATGCTGCAACAGATGCAAATGCTGTTATTCTGTCTGGAATTTCTTGTGCCAAACGAATGGAGAAGTGTCCGCCATTTGATGTGCCAACAGCAAAAACTTTTGAGTTGTTTGAATTGTATTTTGCTTTCACAAAATCAAGTAAATGAACTATGAATTCTACATCATTCGTGGTAGGATTAGCTGGGGCATCATCTCTGCAATCGTTCCAGCCTCTTGTAGAACCTGAGCCCAGCGTTCCATTAGGCACAACAATGATTAAATTCTCCCGTGATGCAATGTCGAGCCATACTTTATAAGGTGCTTTAACGCCTGTTAAGCCCAACATATCGTCATAACTGCCACCATTGCCGTGGAATAACAAAACAACGGGGGCATTCAGCGGGTTGCCTGGAACATAAATGTGATAGTTCCTTTCAATCCCTCCAACAATTATGCTTTGGTTTTTCAATAACCCCTTTTCAATTTCAGGGCTGGCTTCGTTTTTATTACAACTAAGAACAAGAAGTAGTAATAAACAGTTCGCAAATTTTCTCATATCTCTGTCTGTTAGTTTCTGACTAACGTAAAAAATAATTGCCGATTGTTAATAGTTTAAATTTTTTAAAATTTTATTCCTTTGTTAGCTCCGGAATTAATTAATCCCTGCGAAAAAGTGTTTCTAAATGAAGTACAACGATAGAGCGTAATTCAAGATTTTCGGGACATACTTTCGCACAATTACTCTTCCAGCGACAAGATATAAGTAACCATCACTTTTGCATCCTCAACTGACAGCTTGGGATGAGGGTCCATTACCGCAGATCCCCAATTTCCATGCCCCCCGATAATTACTTTTTGGGCAAGCATCTCAATATACACTTTGTTTGCAGGGTATCTCTTTGCAATATCTTTAAAAGCAGGTCCCACTGACCGTTGGTCTTCTTTATGACAGATATAGCAATCTGAATAACCGATCAGAACTTTACCTTTTTGAGCTACCTCAGCAGGTATGCTTTCATCTATACCGGGTATTTTTCTTATATAATCAACCGGTTTCCTTGTATTCTTTTGTTCCGGTTTATCAACACAACTAAGTAAATAGACCAGGACAAATAATAAGCAACCAATCAAAAGCGAACTTTTGTTTCTAAATACACTGCGTCTACTCCTCATTAAATTCACCCTTTTCTAATTTCGTAGTACTTTTTGTTTTTGCATAGCCATCCCGGATTTGGCATTAAGACAAATATATATTCTTATTTAACTTTCCTATCAAAGCAAGAATTTGCTTTGATAGAGTTTAAACATAAAATATAAAATTCTTCAATATAGTTCTGGTTATTTCTTTCGGGCAATAGCAATTATATGTGGACTTATTGCTATCAGGTCTTCATTCGATTCAACCATACTGATTACTTCTGATAACTTCTTCATGTAATTCTTGTCTTTCTCTTTTTTATTAAAGTCTGTTACCATCCAGCCAAAGCTCTCGATGGAAATAAGTTTTTCAAATATTAAAGCACTCTCAGCTATTTCAGCTATTATTTCTTTTGGTGTATGGAAATATGCAGTAGTAAAATATTCAGGATTACCCGTTTCATTGAGGTGAAGACCTGTCTTCAAATCATTTTTAAGTAAACTGAAAAATTGATCGTCAAATATTAAATTTCTTTGAAAACCATCAATAAGCGAAGCATAACGGGAAATAACGCGGATATCAAAACACCACCGGGTTTTAAAACTCTTCCTGCTTCTTTTAAAGCCTTAATTCTTTCAAAACGATCGGTTAAATGATAAAGTGGTCCCAGCAACAAAACAAGATCGAATTGTTCATTTGAAAAATTAAGATCGACAGCGTCTCCTGTTTCAAATTTCTTCAATTTCCTGCCGGTTGCTTCTGAATATCTTCTAACCAACTCTATATTTTCTGAAGATAGATCTATCAGTGTGACGTTATGCCCTTTTTCCTGGAGCCAGAATGAATAAAATCCTGCACCGCCGCCTATGTCTAATACTTCAAGACCAGGCTTTTCAATATAACGCTCAATAATTTCCTTTGTCCTTATTCCTTCAAGTTTGAATATGTCAAGTTCAAGGCGATTAGCTTCAATCCCCTGTGCATAAAATTTATTGATCTTGTCTCCGCTCATTGCATCATCGCATTAGCGTTATAGCCAACGTTTAGGTAGTTACAACGGTATAGTATAGCCCTTCAAGCAGATACCGAAGTTGACTTTTGTTTGTTACCGAAGGTAACTACAAGTGTTTAAAACATTGAGGTTGCAATAAGGACAGAAGTTGAATAGAGTGTCAAACTTAAAGCAGGGCTGAAACGCAGATTATGGCCCTGCTGTTGCAAATAGCATATCAGGGGTTTCGTTTCTTTTCGTTAGTTAGCATTTGGAGTAAAGTCCACTATCCATTCAATACCATACTTGTCTCTAAAACAACCAAAATATGAACCCCAGGGGGTATCACCAATCGGCCCTTCTATTTGTCCTCCCACAGAAAGCCCGTTAAATAATTTGTCTGCTTCTTCTTTAGTTTCCGTATTGATTACAATTTTACTTCTGTTCTCATTTTCATTTGTTCGTCCCATACTTTCCGGAACATCATTTGCCATTAAAAAATTACATTTACCGATAGGCAAAGCAATATGCATGATCTTATTTTCTTCCTTTTCTGCCACCGGGAATTCGGGGCTTGCGAGATCCTTAAAACGAATAATTTTTGCAAACTCTCCGCCAAATACTGATTTGTAAAAAGTAAATGCTTCTTCGGCATTGCCGTTGAAATTAATGTGGGGATTGATAAGAGCCATAATTTTGAATTTTAATTTTATGCTTACACGCTGTTTGTTTTTCCCGCCGGCAGCGCTGTAAGCTTAACGCTGCGGAACAGGTCGCATCCCCATTGTTTTGTTTTAATCTAATACCTCACATCTGAACCCATATTCCTTTACGAGTAATATTATTTTTAATGTTTCCAGGTTATCTCCTTCAACTCTAAGCACTTTATCGCAATCGGAGAGGTCAAAATTTATCTTAAACGATGGGAATACTTTATATAAAACACCAAGCAGCATTTTGCTTTGTGCTTTTTTCTGAACATTCGTTTTAAAAACTTCGATCATTTTTTTTAAATGAGTTTTTCTTTCGGCTGTCGTTGTGATAAAGTGGCCAGCAGGTTCTCAAGATTGATCAACGACATTTTCATTCCTTGCGTGAAGCCATCAAGTATTCTTTCTAACCTTTCAAGGGATTCATTGTAAATAGCGATGCTCACTTTCGTCTTTCCATTTTGCTCGCTGAAAGTATGATCCCATTCAGAACCCGGCAATTCAGGGTTTTCATCTTTGTCAGCAAAAGCATTATACATTTTAAAATTGGTTTTAGGGCTAATGGATGTGTATTCCTGGATTGCCCAACGCTCCTGCCCTTCGGGACTTACCATCGCATAAAATCTTTTGCCACCAACTTTGAAATCCTGGTACTTTGTTTTAGATATCATGGGACTTGGAGCAATCCATTGGTCAAGCAATTCCGCTTTAGTGAAAGCATCCCATACCATCGAAAGTTCAGCATCAAACTCCCTGGTTATGTACACCATTTTTGCTGCTTTGTCAACAGTGAAATCAAAAAGCAAATCGTTTGTCATTTTTTTTGTTTTTTTATGGTGGATAGTACTTTGTCCAACTGATTAAACCGGTTTTCCCAAATCTTCCGGTATTGTTCTAACCATTTATCTATTTCTTTCATTTTATCAATTTCAAGAGAGTAATAAATTTCTCTGCCTTGTTGTTCCTGTTTTACCAGTTCGCATTCTGTAAGTATGCGCAGATGTTTTGACACTGCCTGCCGCGTCGTGTTGAAATTCTCGGCAATGGCGTTAGGGGTCATTGCCTGTAATGCAATTAAGGCGATAATAGCCCGCCTTGTCGGGTCTGCTATTGCCTGGAAAATGTCTCGTCTCATTTAATCAATTATTATTGTGAAACTCATCGGTTGCAAATATATGTGCAACTTTTTGGTTTCGCAAATTTTTTCTCATTATTTTTTTGTTGCTGATTTTTTTACCTGAAATGACTGTTGTAAAGTAGCGTTTTGCGATGACGTTAAACGTTGGAGAAAAACCTGTATTTGCGAAAATAGGGAACTTATTTATTGTCCACACTGTGTAAATGCAATTTAAAAATTGTTACTGAAGTTATGGACTAAGCTGATCATTGAACGGTCGGCCCGAACTGATGCTGATGCTTTCACTGAGCTGATCCTGAATTGTCTGGCCTTTCTTTACAAATACTATTGTTGGGAACTAGGCTTTTCGCTAGTTGTTGTTGAACCTTTCAAATGATTGCCAATATTTATCCTTATAAATGTCATATTCAATCTCAAAGCTTCGTGAATACTTTTGTTGTATTTTATAAAATATCTTTGAAGGTTTACGAAAATCCTTGCAAGCAAAATAAATATCCCTGTCTCCTTTTGCTGTTTGTCTCCCAATGTTTAAAAAACCATCAATGTCTTTGAGTTCTAGCATTATTTCTTCTTCGATTGTGTCCAAAACTTTATAATCCTTTTCATTCGGCATTCCATTATTATTACTTCCATCGTATTTAACTGTAAATACTGCAATCCAAGGATGAGAGGACTTACTGTCCCAATTTAATAATTCAGTATTGATAACAGCAATTAAATGATAACCACTTTCTAACTCTGCTTCAAGAATTGAGTATGTGTCATTTTCTGTGTCGTGCCAAACTCCTTCATACTTTTCTATAAACTCTTTTTGTCTCCAGGTTAAAAAGTCTTTAAGCCTTTCAATTGGAACAAGCTCTTTTTGTGCTTCATTTTTACCAATAGTTGTCAGGTTATCAATGTTATTTAAAAAATCAAGTTCTCCTAAATAATTGTCTAAGAAGATATAAGCTCCATTTAAAATTTGCTTTTTGTTGTATTCAGTTAAATCGTTGTGAACTATTGTAACATCAATTTCATCGGGGTAGTCGGGGAATTCATTTGCGTAAAAGCTTAAATTATCGCTATTAAATTTATAGCCACCCATTTCAATACTAATGTTTTTTATATCAAGCGCTGGTTTCAAAGAAGTAAACTTCCAACCAGCGATTTTCGGTGCAGCCTGAACAAGTTCTTCAACAAACACAATATTTTTTGTACTTCCGTCTGCTGTTAAAACTAATTCTACAGTGTTGTCATCATACATTCCTGTCAAATAGAAATAACCATCTTTAAGTTGCCCGAGCTTTAAGGAAAGTTTATTAAAGAAACCTTTTTCAATGTCTTTTCGATTTTTCACCACGTTAAAAAAATCCTTTTCATTCTTTTGAAACCACGTCCAAAAGTCTGTATAGGATTCTATGAGTTCATCCTTAGTCTTAAAGATATTTTTTAAAAAACTCATTAGTCAGTTTATTATTTTTTGATTTTTAAAGGGTATACTGATGGCCTTGCGCTCAACTTCTAAACATACACAACTCAATTTCGCAAATACGAACAGCATTAATTGTATAGCGAAATTTAAAACCCGTTAGTTGAACCTAAGATTATTTACTACTCTTCATACTTTTTAAATATTGTTGTAGCAATATGTCCCCCAAAACCAAATGTATTATTCATCGCATAATTTACTTCTTTTTCCTGCGCATGCGAAAGCGTTAGATCAAATATGTCTTTAAAATCAGGTTCTATGTCTTTCGAATTTATCGTTGGAGGAATGATATTCTCCTGCACCGATTTAATTGAAGCAATGGCTTCAATAGCGCCGGCTGCACCCAAAAGGTGGCCGGTCATCGACTTCGTGGCACTTATATTCATTTTACTATCCCTGCCAAAAACGCGTACCGCGGCTTTAAGCTCACTGTTATCGCCCTGCAAAGTAGAGGTTGCATGCGTATTTAAATAATCAATATTCCCTGGTTGCAGGTTAGCATCTTCCAACGCCGCCAACATTCCAAGGTAAGCACCTTCACCTTCAGGATGAGTGCCCGTCATATGATAAGCATCTGCCGCCATGCCGCCGCCGACTATTTCTGCAATAATATTAGCGCCACGTTTTTTTGCATATTCAAGTTCTTCTAAAATAATAGCGCCGGCACCTTCTGCAATTACAAAACCATCCCTGTGTATATCAAAAGGCTTTGATGCCAGCTGAGGGTTTTCATTAAAAGTGGAAAGAGCCTTTGCCGCACTAAAACCGCCAACGGCACTTTCGGTAATGGGTGCTTCGGAACCGCCCGTAATGATCATATCTGCTTTATTCCACTTTATGTAATTAAATGCATCAATGATTGCCGTGTTTGAAGTAGCACAGGCTGACACTGTTGTAAAGTTTACACCTCTTAGTCCATACTTTATTGAAATGATACCTGATGCAATATCAACGATCATTTTAGGTATAAGAAACGGGCTGAAACGTGGTGTTCCATCACCTTTGGCAAATTCTATTATTTGTTGCTGAAAGGTATCGATACCGCCATTTCCCGAACCCCAGATAACACCAATTCGGTTCCTGTCGAGCTTCTCGAAATTAATGTTGGCGTTTACTACAGCTTCATGTGCTGCTATAACTGCATATTGTGTAAACAGGTCATATTTGCGTGCTTCAGCCTTTTCAATAAAATTCAGCGGGTCAAAATCTTTAAGTTCACACGCAAATTTTGTTTTGAATTTTGACGCGTCAAACTTAGTAATGGGTCCGGCACCACTTACACCATTCTTCAGTGAATGCCAGAAGTCATTAGCATTATTGCCGATGGGAGTTAAAGCACCCATACCTGTAACTACAACTCGTCTCATTTATTTTTAATTAAATCGTTAATAATCGTTTGTTTTATTTGTTGAAAGTCCTGTTTGCCCGTAAGCCTTGTCAATTGCACTGCCGCCAGCATATTGGTTATGATCATCAAAGCTTTTGTTCTTGCATTGATATCGAAGAAAAAAACCTTTTTATTCCTGCCTTCATCCAATGTTGCGGTTACCCAATTTAAAATATTATCCACGAATTTTTTAAGTTCGGTTTGAATTTGCGGCTCTACAGTGTACAGGTCTGTAGCCAACGATCCCACCAGGCAGATCTTATTTTCGCTTTTTGCATACGTATAGATCGACAAAAATGCATTCAGTTTTTTCAAAGGATCTTTTCCATCACTCGTTTTAATTAAATTTTCAAGCTGGGCCTGGTGTTCTGCGACAATGGCAACGCCCAGGTGGGTTTTGGTAGGAAAATGGTAGTGAATAGAGGCATTCCTGATATTGAGCTGTTTGCTGATATCTGAAAAGCTAAAAGCATTAAAGCCTTTTTCCCGGATAAGGTTGTCGCCTATGCGGATTATTTCAGCTTTTGTATCCATTGAAACTGCAAATATACTTACCTACTTATAGGTAGACAAATATTTTTTATGTACCATTTTCAGCACGTGTAAAAGGCAATTTAACCTCTTTGTCGCACAAAAAAATTCTTCCGTATCATTGCAGCATGCTTCAAAAGACTTTTAGTATATATTCTGAGGATCTGAACGATGTGCAGTTATTTATTGAAACCGGTAATAATCATATTGCCTGCTGGTGCAAAAAAGCGAATGACGATCAGCTGCGGGCTTTTGAATTTTTCCAGTGTGATGCTTATACTGCAGAAAGTTTTGAAGAGCTGATAGATAATACAAAACTATATTCCAGGTTGCTCACTATGCCGGTTGTAAATACATTCTTTATATGGAATACAAATGATGTGCTATGCCTGCCAAAAGAAAAAACAGAACCCGCTTTTTTAAAGCAAAATTTCAATCTTTTTACAGGCTGTTCAGATGACGCAACTATCTATTCAAAACCAACTGAACATTGCCTGGTTGCCTGGCAGGTGAAAGACACGCTACAAAATGCTGCCGCACAATGTTTCCCGAGCGCGGTTTTTATGCACCAGTACAACGCATTATTCCCTTCGCTACAGGCAGCAGAAGAAAGCATTGTTTACCTGTTTCTTTATCCCCAGTATTTTACACTGGTTGCCTTTAAACAAAACAAACTGCAATTGTCGCAAACAAAAAAATATCATAAGCCTGAAGACGTATTATATTTTATACTCAACGTTTACAAACAATATGAAATAGAAAAAAATACTGTCGTATGCTGCGGCGGGTTTATTGATGAAAAATCAAATTTATACGATGTGCTTTTTCAATACCTGGAAGGGTTTCAGCTAATGAAAGCCGAAGAAACACGTTTTGCAACAAACGAGTTTACACAATACGCAACACATTATTTTATGCCTTATATAAATTATGTTGTATGAGGATCATCTCCGGATCATTCGGCGGCAGAAAAATTCATCCGCCATCGAAAATGCCTTATACAAGGCCAACCACTGATATAGCTAAAGAAGGTTTATTTAATATTTTACAAACAAGAATAGATTTTGAAGGCGCTAAAACACTGGACCTTTTTGGCGGCACAGGAAGTATAAGCTATGAACTTGCTTCAAGAGGTGCAACATCATTAACGATTGTTGAAAAAGATACGGCCATGTATACATTCATCAAAAAGAATATTACAGAGCTTAAAATTGAAAACGCAACTGTGATGAAGATGGATGTCTTTAGTTTTCTTTCAAACTGCAATGAACAATACGATTTTATTTTTGCCGGTCCGCCTTATGCCCTAAACACAATAGATGAGATACCGAAAATCATTGTTGAAAAAAACCTGATTGCCGAAGATGGTTTTTTTGTGTTAGAGCATACACCACGTAACGATTATGAAAAATATAAAGGCTTTGGTTTTAAAAGAAATTACGGCACAACTGTATTTTCTTTTTTCGTCCCATCTAAATAAAACAAATGAATTATAATAGCTCCCCCTTAAGGGATGGGGGTATAAATACAATTTTCATTACAGGAACAGGAACGGATGTAGGCAAAACTATTGCTGCAGCCGTACTTACAGAAGCCCTGGAAGCAGATTACTGGAAACCGGTGCAGGCAGGTTTTGATGATGGCACAGATTCAACATTTATTCAAAATATAGTAAGCAATAAACGTACAACCATTCATCAGGAAACATATAAATTAAAATTAGCCGCATCACCACACATTGCTGCAAGAGAAGAAGGAATTAGGATAGAGCTTGATAAAATCTGCAACGATTATTTAAAAATAATAAATGGTCAATTGTCAATAGTGAATAGTGAATGGTCAATCAGAAATAATAAATCACATGTGGAAACGCACAACGCACAACTCACCACTCACAACCTGATCATCGAAGGTGCCGGCGGATTAATGGTCCCATTAAACGAAAGCAAATTTGTTATTGATCTTATCAAAAAATTAAATGCAAAAGTTATTCTTGTAAGCAGGAATTATTTAGGCAGCATTAATCATTCTTTACTAACTGCTGCAGTTTGCAAAGAAAATAATATTGGTGTATTAGGCTGGATATTTAACGATCATTATATGCATTATGAAGACGAAATTGTAAGATGGAGCGGCTATCCTAAAATTGCCTCTCTCCCATTCTCAAAAAATATTGATGCCGCTTTTATAAAAGAACAGGCTGATATTATTAAAAACAACCTGCTCTTTTAACACGCTGCAATACAAACTGCAACAATGTGTTTACTGTATCTTTGAATTATTGCTCTATCTGCAAACAATATGAATTTCAATTCTTTCTTTCTTAAATCGTTTCGTGTTTTATTACTGCCGTTTTCACTATTGTATGGTTTGGTGATCATCATTCGCAATTTTTTATATAACAGGAAAATTTTTCATGAAGCAACATTCAACCTGCCAATAATATGTGTGGGCAATCTTGCTATGGGTGGAACCGGCAAATCTCCCATGGTTGAATATTTAATTGAATCGTTGCACAAACAATATAACATAGCTACTTTAAGCCGTGGTTATAAACGCAAAACAAAGGGTTATGTATTGGCCAATGAAAATACCAACGCACTCGAGATTGGTGATGAACCCATGCAGTTTCATACAAAATTTCCGGGCATTGCTGTTGCAGTAGGTGAAGAGAGAATTGTGGCCATTCCACAATTACTGCATGACAGGCCGGATACACAAACGATAATTCTTGATGACGCATTTCAACATCGTGCTATAAAAGCCGGTTTAAATATTTTACTTACTGTTTACAATGATCTTTTTACTGATGATTTCTTTTTTCCCACGGGCGATCTGCGCGATCAGAAAACATCTGCTGAAAGAGCAGATATAATTGTAATTACAAAATGTCCTTCTAGCCTTCCTGAAGCTGAAAAAGAGAATCTCATTAAAAGATTAAAACAACGGGAAGAGCAGCACATTTTTTTTACAACGATTGAATATCAAACACCTTATCATATCATAACAAAAAACAAGAGATCAATTTCCTTAAACGATGAAGTTTTACTGGTGTTTGGCATTGCCAATCCACAGCCTTTAAAGGATTATATTGCTGATAATACTGACGCCTACGAAGAAATGAGTTACAGCGACCACTATATTTTCTCTATTGAAGACCTTAAGGATATTACTAAACGATTTGATAAAATACAATCACCCAATAAACTGATCGTAACGACTGAAAAAGACGCCGTACGCTTTTTAAAATTCAAAGACCAGTTAACCGATATTCCTTTATATGTATTACCTGTGCAACCAAGGTTTTTGTTTAATGACGGGCCGGTTTTTGATGCATTAATAATCAATTTTATTGAAAGCTTTACAAAAGAAGTTATTGAATGATGTGTCAATTAAACTAATTTGTATACATGAAACATAAAAAATCTAAGTCCAAATCAAAGCAGGATGCTTCCCAGGCATACATATTAAAAGGCAACCTGGAAATTGCCCGCAATGGTTTAGGCTATGTTGTAATTGCTGATGGCAGTGGCGATGTTTTGGTAAGGCCCGGTAATTTTAATAACGCACTACATGGTGATATCGTTCGTGTGAAAGTGTTTAAAGAAAATTTTGGCACAGGAAAAAAGGAAGGCAGGATAATAGAAGTGGTTTCAAGGCAACGTACAGAATTTATGGGCACGCTGCAGCTTTCAACTAACTACGCTTTTTTTATTCCGGACACAGATAAACCCATGCCCGATTTTTATATTCCATTGGAAAAATTAAACGGTGCTGCGAACAAAGATCGTGTTACTGCAAGATTAGTCCGCTGGGATAAAGATGATAAAAAACCCATTGGTGAGGTTGTAGGCATTTTAAACGACGAAAATATAAATGATATAGCGATGAAAGATATCATCGCAGAAAGTGGCTTTCCCTTATCATTTCCGGCAGAGGTGATCAAGGAAAGCGAAGAATTAAGCAGTGAGATAACAGAAAAAGAAATAAAGAAACGGAAAGATTTTCGCGAAGTGCTCACATTCACCATTGACCCTGTTGATGCAAAAGATTTTGATGACGCTATATCCATAAAAAAAATTAAAAAAGATCTTTACCAGGTTGGTGTGCATATAGCAGATGTAAGCCATTTTGTAAAGCCTGATACTGCATTGGATAGTGAAGCTTACAAACGGGCCACTTCAGTTTACCTACCCGATCGTGTAAACCCCATGCTGCCTGAAAATATTTCCAATGTTTTATGTTCATTAAGGCCTAAAGAAGACAAGTACACTTTTTCTGCGGTGTTTGAAATGAACACAAAAGGGGAGATAAAAAAATCATGGATAGGCAAAACGCTTATTCATTCAAATCATCGGTTTACCTATGAAGATGTGCAGCAAATAATCGAAAGTGGTGAAGGCACCTATAAGGATGAAATATTGTTGCTGAACAGCATTGCCCAAACAATGCGCAAAGATAGATTCAGGAACGGCGCTATAAATTTTTCTTCACAGGAAGTACGTTTTAAACTGGATGAAAATGGTAAACCTATTGGCATTGTAGTAAAAGAAAGTAAAGAAGCGCATCAGTTGATAGAAGAATTTATGTTGCTTGCTAACAGAACTGTTGCAGAATATGTAAGCACCCTGAGTGTAGAGCATAAAGATCCGCCGGGCGGCAAAACAGGTATTCCTTTTCCTTATCGTACGCATGATGAGCCTGACAAAGACAAGCTTATACCTTTTGTTGAGTTTTCCAGGAAATTCGGGCACAAGTTTAATATGAGCACACCTGAAAAGATTGCGGCAAGCTTTAACCAGTTATTGCAGGATGTTCATGGCAAACCGGAGCAGCATGTGCTGGAACAATTAGGTATTCGTACAATGGCAAAAGCCGCGTACAAAACGGAGAACATTGGTCATTATGGTTTAGGCTTTGAATATTATTGCCATTTTACTTCTCCCATTCGACGTTATCCAGATGTGCTGGTACATCGCGTTGTTGAAAGCTGTTTAAAGAAGAAAGCACTTGTTGATAAGAAAATGGATGAAAAATGCGGCCATTGCAGTGAACGTGAACGTGCAGCCATGGATGCAGAGCGCGCAGCCAATAAATATAAACAGGTTGAGTTTATGCAGGAATACATGGGCGAAGAATTTGAAGCGGTGATAAGCGGCGTGGCACGCTTTGGTTTTTGGGCTGAAACAGTAGCGCATAAATGTGAAGGTCTGGTAAGCATCAACGATTTAAATGATCATGATGAATTCCGCCTGGTTGAAAGTGATTATAGCCTGGTTGGCAGAAGAACAGGCAAGCAATTCCGCATGGGGGATAAAGTAATGATACGTGTTGTCTCAGCCAATCTTGACAAAAGGCAACTGGATTATGAATGGGTTGAGCGATCAGCTCACCCGGAAAAACGAAGGAAAAAGTCAGGCAAAAAATTGAAAAAAGAAAAATTTTAGCACCTTCCAACGCTCGAAGAAAAAAAACTGTCAACAGCTAAACCATCTTTATGAAAGCAGTTTTTCTTGTGTTGTTTGTTGCGTGTGGCCTTTTATCCTGCAAAAAAACAGCCGTAACCATCGGTAAAAAATGACCTTGCAGGCACCTGGGTTTTAACAAGAATTACCGGCGGTTTTGCCGGCATAGATGAAGCACCAACAGACCGCATAACATTAACGTTTGATACACACGGGAATTATAGTTCTGCCCTAAACGTTACCATTACAGCTTCAGGAACATATAATATTACAGAAGCATCAGATCCAAATGATTATGGCAGTGAAAACTTGCTGAACCTGGTTTCAGACAACAGCGAGTTAACTTATGGCATGCATTTAAATAGTGACAGCCTTTATCTTGGAAGTGGTTGCTGCGACCAGTTTAATTACACTTATACAAGAAAAAAATAATGATTTTCAATAAAGCGGGTTTGATATAATCAAAACAGTGGCATTTCAAATTTTTCATTTTGAATTTTTAATTCTTAATTCGCCGCATGTTTTCCTTTAAAGAACTGTCGGCAGCATTTGCCAAAAGATTCAACACATCTCATTTTCCAAAACATCCGGAAACTTTATACGCGGCTAATGATTATTTTCTAAGCCTTGGTGGAAAAAGAATAAGACCGGTGATGTGCCTGATGGGTAATGAGTTGTTTGATACAATTCATGAAGATGCCTGGCATGTGGCTACTGCGATCGAACTCTTTCACAATTTCACATTAATTCATGATGATATAATGGATGCTGCGCCACTGCGTCGTGGCCTGGAAACCGTGCATTATAAATATGGTTCCAATACAGCTTTGCTGGCTGGAGATGTAATGATGGTGGTAGCTTATGAATATTTGAATAAGATCAGTATTGGTTATCTTAAACGCATCATTAATCACTTTAGTAAAACAGCAAAGGAAGTTTGTGAAGGCCAGCAACTGGATATGGATTTCGAAAAAATGCCTTCCGTTTCTTTGACTGATTATTTAAAAATGATAGAATTAAAAACTTCTGTATTGCTGGCAGCAAGTTTACAAATGGGCGCTATCATTGGCGGAGCAGGTGAAGGCAATTGCAATCATTTATACGAATTCGGAAAAAGCCTTGGCATTGCTTTTCAAATACAGGATGATTACCTCGATGCATTTGGAGACCCCGAAAAGTTTGGAAAAACAGCCGGCGGTGATATCAAACAAAACAAAAAAACTTTTTTGCTGATACATGCTTTGGAAACTGCGAACGCAAGCCAAAAAGAAGAACTAAACAATTTATTGAATGGAGATAACGACGACAAAGTAGAGCGTGTTTTGAAAATTTTTCGTGATTGCAATGTAGATGAATGGGCAAAGCAATTAAAGCAACAATATTTTGATAAAGCCCTGCATCATCTTGATGAAATAGCAGTGCTGTCTGCCAGGAAGAAACCACTGAGGGAAATTGCCGATTTTCTTATTCAGCGCGATTATTAGTTTAGTTCAAATGTTCACTTGTTTACATGTTCGCGGTTAAAATTAAAACTAAGAACCTGTAAACTTTTAAACTCGTTAACTCCGGAACTATTATGCATCCGGCGCATCTTCTTCAGCTTCATCGGCATTCTCAACAATACTGCCTTCTTTAAAAAGAATACCTTGTAAAATTTCACGCCATACTGGTTTCATGCGCAGCAGGAATTCAAGGTCCATTCCAAAATGCTTGAACTCTTCTTTCTGCGCATCTTTCATTATCGCTTTTGCCGTTTTATCTTTCTCAACTGCCATACGTTGTTCGTACCAGTTAATAGCTTCTGCTTCTTCGCCCAAGGCGGCGATCATGCGGGCAAAAGTTCTTGTCTTTTCCGGCAGTTCATTCGCCGGTTCATGATATTGATCAAATCCCATACAATATTTGTTTATCAAATATAAACCGGCAAATACGAAGTATAAACTTTTATGCTCTTACTCTGAATTATTCCGAACGCAAAGACTTCACAGGATTCGCCATAGCTGCTTTAACAGATTGAAAGCTGATCGTTATTAATGCAATCAGTATCACAACGATCGCCGTGATTATAATTATTGCCCAGCTAATGCTGATCCTGTACGCAAAATCCAGCAACCATTGATACATAAAATACCAGGCAAGCGGTACGGCAATAACAATAGCGATCAACACCAGCTTTAAAAAATCTTTTGAAAGCATTGTTGTAATATTGAATACAGATGCACCCAGTACTTTTCGTATGCCAATTTCCTTTGTGCGCTGTGCAACTATAAAGGCCATCAGCCCAAGCAAGCCAAGACAAGTTACCAAAATGGCTATACCACAAAACATAGACATCAAAGCGCTTAATCTTTGTTCAGTTTTGTACATGCTATCATATTCCTCATCAAGAAATGAATAACTGAAAGGACGTGCCGGAACAAGCGATTGCCAGAGTTTTGAAATGTTGTTTAATACCGTTGATACATTAGCCCCACCGGTTCTTACAAGTATGTTTCCAAAATAACCCGGGTTATTAAAAAGCACTACCGGTTGAATTTGGTCGTGCATAGAACTGGTATGAAAATCTTTCATCACACCCATTATCGGGCCTTTACCACCTAATCCTAGTATTACTTCTTTGCCTAAAGCCTGGTTTGCTTTTAATTGGTAATGCCGAAGGAACGCTTCATTTACAATATACTCAGTGATGGTACTGTCGCCTTTAATTTTAGAAGCATCAAAATTTCGACCTGCCAGCAATGGGATACCAAGCGTTGATAAATAATGTTCATCACCTGCAACACCTCCTACCACATGCCAGTCATCATCAGTAGTTGGATTAGCCTTAATTGAAAACCCGTTCCCAATAACTGTTTCAAAAGGCGAGCGCCAGGTTAAAGCAACATCCTGCACACCGCTGATCTTTTTTATATCTCCTGCGAAGGCATTTAACTTGTTATAAATATCAGCATTACCGTGAACCACCAGTACATGCTCTTTATCCAATCCCAATTTTTCTGATTGCATAAACTGTAACTGAGAACGCACAATGATGGTACCTAATATTAAAGCAACCGATATTACAAACTGAAGTACTACAAGGCTTCGCCTTACCGTAATGCCTGAACTGCCTGTTTTCGCAAATGCGCCTTTTAGTGTTTCAACGGCTTTAAACCGTGAAAGCACGAGCGCTGGATAAAACCCGGCAAGAAATGATATTACTACTATGCCTGAAATAATTACAATCAGGAACTTGCTATCGAAAATGTAAAACGGAATATTCTTACCCAACAAACTATTCAGAGAAGGAAGCAACAATTGAACAGATGCAATCGAAATAATAACGGCAAATAAAACCAGCAAAAATGATTCTGTGAGGAACTGCACAAAAAGTTGTGAGAAGCTTGCCCCGATTGCTTTTCTGATACCTACTTCCTTTGAACGGGAAGCAGATTTTGCTGTAGAGAGATTAACGTAATTAGCGCATGCAATCAATAGCACAAGTAAGGCAACTGTAATAAAAATATTGATGTATTTCGGATCAGTTACGATCAGTAAATTTTTAAAATTAAAAACCGTTGTGTTGAAATGAACATCTTTTAATGGTTCGAGTTGTAAATGCGTGGCATTTTCAGATGTATTGGGCTGATCAGGCGGATTTACCCAATCTTCTATCTTTTTTGAAAGTGCTGCAACATTTGTTCCCTGCTTTAACAACAGGAACGTTGTATAATTTGGATTATTCCAGATTGGTTTGTTTTGAAGGCTATCAAAACCTTGTATGCTGCGAAGCGATGTAAGAAAATTAAAACTAAAATGAGCGTTTGAAGGCAAGTCTTCAATAATAGCTTTTACTATAAACTCTTTCTGGTTATTGAATAACAAAGCCTGTCCGATAGGATCGCTGTTGCCAAAATACTTTATAGCCATGCTTTTGGTGATCACCAACGTGTTAGGATCATTCAATGCACTGCCTGGATCGCCAGCTATAGATTTAAAATCTAGTATTTTAAAAAAATTAGCGTCTGCATAGCAAAATCCCTCTTCATCGAAAAGGACATTTTTATGCCTTATTGTTTTGGCATTCCATTCAGGCAGGAAACGTGCAAAATCTTCAATCTCGGGAAAGCGCTTTTTTAATTCCGGGCCAACAAACACAGGCACTGATGGAGAAATTGATTCATTACCACCCATCAATACATCATAATTCACGCGGTAAATACGGTCTTTTTTGCTGTGAAATGAGTCGAAGCTTAATTCATAATATACAAAAGATAGTATTAACAGGCAGCAGGTAATGCCAATAGCAAGCCCTGCCAAATTGGTTACTGCATACAACCAGTCTTTCTTTAATGACCTGAACGCGATCAATATGTTTTTCTTAAACATAAAATTTGTTTGATTAAAGGCTATTGCCGTTGCTGTTAGTAAGGATTGATTTTATATATAAACTTTTAAAATTAATGATTGAATTATCTTATCACTTACTCCGTTCGCAAACTCTTAACCGGGTTAGCTAAAGCCGCTTTTATTGCTTTATACCCAACCGTTATCCATGCAATAATTATTGACACATCTATCGCCAAAATAAATACACCAATACCAATACGCACGCGATTATTGGAATTAAAATTCTGCAGCCATTCATTCATATAATACCAGGCCAATGGTGCCGCGATAAGAAACGCAATAGTGATAAGTATGGTAAATTCTTTCGAAAACATTACTACGATACTGCCCGTACTGGCGCCCAACACTTTTCTTATACCAACCTCTTTTGTTTTTTGTGAGGCCATGAAGGAAACCAATCCATATAACCCAAGACAGGAAATGAAAATTGCAATACCTGCAAAGATTTTGTAGAGTAATGACAACTGCTTTTCCTGCCTGTAAAAGTTTTCAATGGTTTCATCTGCAAAATGGCTGCTGAATGCAAATTCAGGATATGTTTTCTCCCAAAGCTTTTGTATTTGTGCCATTGATTTCGTGAGATTGGCTGTATTCATTTTAACAGCGGCAGTAAAATAAAATTGTTTCCTTGCTGCTATTGTAAGCGGCTTAATATTGTCTTTTAATGAATTTGTTTTAAAGTCTTTCGCAACACCCACTACAGGCAACCATACACCACCGCCAATACGAATATTTTTACCGACAGCTTTTTGAGGATTGGTTATACCGAGTTTACGCATCAATGTTTCATTGATGACCACTTCACTGGTGGTATCGCTTGCTACATAGTTTCTACCAGCAACCAGCTTAATGCCGTATGTTTTTAAATATTCCTCATCACCAAATTTGTGAAATACAGGATAATCCTCATCTTCTTTATTATTAAATGCAAAATTGGATGCCCAGTTGTTATCAGATGAAGCTTCGTCACTTCCAAGCGAAACACTTGTTACGCCTGTCATTTGCAACAACTGTTGTTTTAACGGTTCCATCCGCGGAAGGTTGGCACTGTCTGCATACACCGGTATGATCAATAATGCATCCTTATTAAAACCAAGGTCGGCGTTGCGCACAAAATTCATCTGGCTTATGGCAACAATAGTTCCTATTATCAAAGCTTGTGAGATCGCAAACTGCGTTACCACTAAAATTCTTTTTAAAGAAATACCGCCAAGATTAGCAGATGTGATCTTACTTTTTAAAGCTAATACCGGTTTAAAGCCCGATACGATTAATGCAGGATAGATACCTGAAAGCAGTGTTACTACAATTAATGTAACAAATAAAAAACCAATTGTGTTAACCGTTACAAGCGGGATGCCTTCAGGTACACTTGCCACATTGGATAAATATGGCAGCGCCAGTTTTGCTATGCAAACTGCCAGTATCAAGGCGAATAAAACAATCAAAAAAGTTTCACCCATTACCTGCATGATCAGTTGACTGCGCTTACTGCCCAAGACCTTTCTTATGCCAACTTCTTTACTTCTGCCAATTGCCTGTGCAGTGGAAAGATTAATGAAATTGATAGATGCCATTATAATAATGAGCACACCTATAAAAGCCAGTGTCCATAAAATATTCCTGTCTGCACTATGGTCGCCAAGGCTGCCATAACCTGCATCGAAATGAATGTCTTTTAATGGCTGCAGCACCTGCATGCGTTTATCATGGGGTTGAAAATATTTTTTTACAAAAGCAGGCATTCTTGATTGAATACGTGATGCGCTTACATTTTCGGGCAACATAATAAACACCTGGTGGTTGCTGCTTAAACTTCCCCATTCTGAAGAATATCCAAAAACATCGGGCAGTGTTTTAAATGTTTCATACGATATGAACATACCCATATTCATATCACTGTTCAGCGGCATATTTTCGATAACGCCATTTACTGTCAACAGCGCTGAATTATCCAACTTGATAAACTTGCCCGTTGCATTCTTCCAGTCTGTAAAATATTTCTCCGCCGTTCTTCTTGTAAGTACAACAGAACCCGGGTTCTTTAAAGTTCCAGGTTTCCCGCTCAGCCATTTTGAATAAAATATGTCAAAATAGTCAGGCGTGGTAAATACGATCCTGTTATCAGCAATGAATTTTTTCGCCGAAGTAACGCTGGTGTTTGCATTCTGTCCAAGTATCGTAACCAGGTTGCCTGAAGATGTTGCGATCGGAACAACTTTTTTAAACTCCGGGAAATCTGCTTTTAATGCATCATAAGCCGGGCAGGGTATACCGGGATTGCGGTCAACATCTCCACTTTTCCTGTTCTCGGTTGTAACAATGCGGTAAATGTGGTCATAATTCTGCTGGAAATTATCATAACTGAACTCAAATTGCACCACTATAAAAATGAGCAGGCAGGCAGCAATACCTACAGAAAGTCCGCTTATGTTAATAGCAGCATGTGCTTTATTTCTTACAAGCGAACGCCATGCGATCTTTATATAATTTTTGAACATAAAAAACGATTTCTGATGTATTTTTTGATGTCTGATCTACTGTTGACGGTTAACTGTCGACCGTCGACCGTCGGCCGATTTATTCCGTTCTCAAACTCTCAACAGGATTTGCCAATGCTGCTTTTATTGCCTGTGTACTGATCGTTATAAAAGCTATGCTTAATGAAGCAAATCCCGAAATAATAAATATCCACCATCCGATTGCAGTTCGATAAGCAAAATCAGAAAGCCATGTATCCATTGCCCACCAGGCAACAGGAAATGCAATGATAGCAGCAACAGCAACTAACACTAAAAAATCTTTTGATAAAAGCTGCACAACTTGTGTGGCATTGGCACCTAAAACTTTTCTTATGCCAATTTCTTTTGTACGTCGTGTAACGGTTAATGTTGCCAGGCCGAATAAACCCATGCATGCAATAAAGATTGATAACCCGGATGCGATCTTAACTACAACAGCACTTTTTTGTTCCTGTTCATAAGCAACCGCAAGCCGGTCATCTAAAAACTGGTATTCAAAATCCTGGTTAGGCGCTATGGTTTGCCATGCTTTTTTTAGAATATCAATATTAGCCTGCAGATTATCGGCCTTCATACGCACAGATATACGCGGCTTTGGTGAAACGGGAAAAGAAACGTTGTCAGATTGTCTTCCTATTGTATCCATCTTTAATGAAAGTACCAGTGGTTGTACTTTACTATGTAATGATTCATAATTAAAATCTTTTACCACACCGATAATTTGCTGTGAATAGACGCCGAATTTCTTACCTACAGGATCTTTTATTCCATATGCTTTTACAAAAGCTTCATTTACCAATATACTATTACTTGAATCTGCTGTATTTGATGGTGAAAAACTTCTTCCTTCCAGAACAGCGATCTGCATTGTTTCAATAAAAGAGGCGTCAATTTCATTGTATACAAAATCGTGGTATTGTTTATTCTTATCTGAAAACCCAAAACCCGCCCAGGAGGGTTCCGCAAAACTGAATGTGGAAGCACTTACACTTTGCACCTGCGGATATTTCAGCAACTCATTTTTATAAAGCTTCGACAAAGCATAACCCTCTGCCCTGTTCTTATTGGTAGGAACAATTATCACCTGTTCTTTATTATAGCCAAGATCTTTATGTTGCAGGTAGTTCATCTGTTGACCAATAATCATTGTACAGATGATCATAACTATAGATGCAGCAAATTGCCCGATGATCAATCCTTTTCTGAATATACCCGCATTGCTCTTAAGATTTAATTTTCCTTTTAATACATCAACAGGGTTAAATGCGGAAAGTATGATAGCAGGATAGATGCCGGCAATCAAAGCGATAACACATATCAATACAAAAGAAAACAGTAGAAATAATGGATCAAAAGAAAAATAAAGTTTCCTGTTTATAAGTTGATTGAAAGGTTTGAGTAAACTGATAGCAGCCAATAAACCGATAGTCACAGATATGAATGTTACCAGCAAAGCCTCACCCCAGAATTGTTTTATTAATTGCTTTCTCCCTGCGCCCATTGCCTTACGCACACCTACCTCCAATGCTCTTGTTGTTGAACGCCCGATAGATAGCGTTATAAAGTTGATACAAGCGACCAACAGTATTAAAATACCGATAGTGGCAAGTATATAAGCATACTTTGGATTGCTGATAGGTTCATTTCCTTCGGGCAGTGCATGATCAAGATGTATGGCAGTTAATGGTTGCAGGTGCATGTAGAATTCTTCTGTACCATAGTCTTCACCCAATTCTTTTTTAAGTAGTGCGGGAAACTTCTTTTCAAGATCTAAGACTGTTACATTATTGCGCAGCAACACATATGTTTCGTTAAACACATTGAACCAGCTATGCAACATTCTTTCCCGAAAAACAAGTTTATCATTTGCGTAAGAAAACAGGATGTCATACTTAACGCTTGATTCCTCAGGCGCCTTTTCTGCAATGCCGGCTATAGTGAATAATTGTACCTGATCACCTAATTGCATTTCAAAACTTTGCCCGACAGCATTTGTGCTTCCAAAATATTTTTCTGCAATCTCCGGTGTAACGATTACAGAATTAGTTGTAGGGAACAGGTTATTGCGATCTCCCTTTAAAAGCTTAAAATCAAATATTTTAAACAAAGAAGGATCAACCATCGTAATATTTTCATTGAATGACTTGTCGCCGATCTTTACCAGCGTATTGCTTTTAAGCACACGGCACATGGCTTCAACTTCTGGAAAACTGCTTTGCATTGCCGGTCCCATAGGAATGGGAGTAACCGTATTTACAAAGTTTTGTCCCTGGAATTTTTCTTCCTGCCAAACACGGTAAATACGGTCTGCTTTTGCATTGAAACGGTTATAACTGAATTCGCTTCTTATAAACAACATGATCAACACACAACACGTGATACCAACAGCTAATCCCATGATATTAATAGCCGTGTATGTTTTGTAGCGCATTAAATAACGCCATGCGATCTTGATATAATTGTTGAACATAAGATTGTATTTCTGATGTATGATTTTTTGATTTCTGATTTTCTGCTACTCATAATTCATAATTTGTTCCCGAGCTCATAATTGAAAATGATTGTGATTTTTTCATCACTCATTCCGTTCGCAAACTTTTCACCGGGTTTGCAGACGCCGCTTTTACTGTTTGAAATGCAAGCGTAAGAAATGCAATAACCGTCATTACTATACCTCCGGCCATGAATATCCACCAAGCTATTTCTGTTCTATATGCAAAGTTTTCCAGCCATTTATTCATACCCCATAATGTTATAGGTACAGCAATAACGAATGCCAGCAAAACCAGTTTAATAAAGTCTTTTGATATAAGTGCAACAATTTGTAATACGGTAGCGCCTAACACTTTTCGCACGCCAATCTCTTTAGTGCGTTGATGTGTAGTATACATCACAAGGCCAAGTAAACCTAAACAACTGATGAAAATAGCAAGGCCTGTTGCCCAATTCAACAGGCTTAAAGTGTTTTGTTCACTCTCATAAAATGAAGCGATCTTATCATCAAGAAACTCGTATTTAAAATCTTCCCCGGGGTAAACTGATCTATACTGCTGCTGAACCTGGTCAATAGCTTTTTTCCATTTATTACCATTTGTTTGAGGTTGCAGTAGTATATGAATCCAGTTGTAACTTGGAGTAACGCCGGCATAAACCAGTGGCTTGATTGGCGTATGCAGAGATTGGGAATAAAAATCAGCCAATACCCCCACAATGGGTGTTTTTGCTTCATCCTGCCCTATAAATTTTCCTACAGCATCAGCAGGATTTTTAAATCCAAGAAAACGTGCATAGTTTTCATTAATAACATACTCGGTAATGCTGTCGCCCGGCCTTGTAAACCTTCCTCCGATCAGTTTCATTTTATACAAATTGAAATAATCCGCATCAGCGTACTTTAACTCCACTGTTGTTTCAATTCGTTTTTTGCCATGATTGAACTTCATGGTTTGTATGCTTATCGCATTGTTGGCAGGCGGAGCGCCGCCAAGACAAACCTGTGCTATGCCCGGAATGGATTGTAATCGGTGTAAAAGCACTGCTCCTTTTTCTCCTGTAACCGGATCACCCCACGGCAATCTCATTACAATAACACCATTTTGATTAAAGCCAAGATCTTTATTAAGCGAGTATTCAATTTGTTTTCCAATGATCAATGCACCTATAACAAATACCTGGGCAACGATGAATTGTGTAACGGTTAATGATTTTCGCAACAGCGCTTTCCTCGTTCCGGTTGAATTACTAAATGACTGGTTTTTCAAAACCAAAACAGGTTTGTACCCGGATAATATTAAAGAAGGATAAAAACCAGACAGCAGCGTTACAACAAGCATTAAAGCAATGATGAAAATGATCACATTGATTTGCTGAAGCATTTCAAAATGTATTGCGGAAGGAATGAAACCGGCAAACATCTTCAGCAACCATGGAATTAAAATAACAGACAACGTTGTTGCCAGTACCGTAAGCAGAAATGTTTCGCTGAAAAATTGCAGGATAAGCTTTAACCTGGAAGCGCCCATTGTTTTGCGTATACCAATTTCTTTTGCACGTTGCGTTGCATGAGCAGTTGTAAGATTGATGAAATTGATGCAACCAAGTAACAATATTATTGCTTTCCAGCACATTGGGATCCTAAGCTTAGAATTCCACGTGGACAAGTTGTCGCGGCCGCTTCTATAGTGTCACCTAAATACTAGTGACTCCAGCGTAACTGGACTGGCCACAGTTAGGCCGCAAATGTAATCACACTGGCTCACCT